>JACZCU010156974.1_pt1 | contig 20814 bp, 22 predicted proteins | sample 8641851 | NCBI WGS metagenome assembly JACZCU01 (sample SAMN15324605, study PRJNA640507) | soil metagenome | isolation source: monocropping sugarcane control | place: China: Luxin town, Laibin City, Guangxi Province | collected 2019-07-25 | depth 10cm m | reverse complement strand
CGGTCGTCGTTCCGCCGCCTCCGCCGCCGCCTCCGGCCCCGGCTCCTGTGCCGCCGCCTGAGCCGCCGCCGGTCGCTCCGCCGCATCAGCCGACCGAGCTCCGCACCGACGAGATTCACTTCGAGTCCGGCTCGGCGCGTCTGACGAACATCGCGAAGGCGATCCTCGACGACGTGGCGCTCCGCATGAAGAACGAGCCGACGTCGACCGCGATCGTCATCGGGTACACCGACGACAAGGAGAACACCGGTCCGAACCAGGATCTCGATCGCCGCCGCGCCGAAGCGGTTCGCGACTACCTCGTCAGCCGCCACGGCATCGATCCGTCGCGCATCACCGTCGAAGGACGTGACGCTCGTGAGCCGGTGGGCGACAACAACACGGCGGAAGGGCGCCTGCGCAACCGCCGCGTCGTGATCCGCCTCATCATTCCGTAGTTTTCATTCAGTCGATGTTTGGAAAGCCCCGCGCAGTCTGCGGGGCTTTCTTTTGCTATGAAGTTCCCGATTGCTTTCACCCTCATTCTCGCGGCATGCGCGACGGCACCGCCTGCGCCCCAGCCGCAGCTGCAACCACAGCCCCAGCCCGCGGCGCATTCGCCGAATGCGCTGACGCCGGTGAGCAACGCGAAGACGATCGCGGAGCCGCGGATTCGCGTCGGGATGCTCACCGATCAGGCGAGCGTGAAGTTTCCGCGGATCGACGGCGGCTACTTCCTCGTCGCCGACGGCGGCGCGTCGACGCTCCGGCGCGGCTTCACCGCCGACGCCCCGATGCGGACGCCGCTCGCGATGCATTACGCCGTGCAGGTGATCTCGTACTCCGACAAGCCGACCGCGGACGCCTTCACGGCGAAGCTGCGGACCGACACGGGAGGACGCGTCGACGAGATTTTCGACCCCTCCGCCGCGAACGGCGGCGTCTACCGCATCTTCGCCGGCGAGTTCCCGGATGAAGCAGGCGCCGCTGCGTCGCGCGATCAGCTCGCGCAACGCGGCTACCCGAAGGACATGCTGATCGTGCATCGCCCCTCGGACCAGCAGTTCGAGAAGAAGATCGAGATCACGGACGACGAAGGCGATCACTACACGATCACGACGGCGTCGCTGCTGGTGATGCCGCAGACGGCGAACACGATCGCCATCGGCGAGAAGCACTACCGCACCGCCGCGCGCCTCTTCATCAATCTGCGCGGACAGTTCAACGTCATCAACGAGCTGAATATGGAGGACTACCTGCGCGGCGTCGTTCCAGCGGAGATGGGGCCGAAGGTCTACGACGAGCTGGAAGCGCTGAAGGCGCAGGCGATCGCCGCGCGGACGTACGCCTTCCGCAACCTCGGCCAGTTCCGCGCCGAAGGGTTCGACATCTGTCCCGGCCCTGCATGTCAGGCGTACCTCGGCTTTTCCGGCGAGGATGCACTTTCGACGCAGGCAGTCGAGCAGACGGCGGGTCTCGTCATGACGTACGCTGGGCGGCCGGTCGACGCGCTCTACACCGCCACGTGCGGCGGCGAGACGAGCGACGTGCAGACGATGTTTCCGACCCGAAATGAACCGTACCTGAAGCGCGTGCGCTGCGTGGAGCTCGACATGCTCTCGCTCGCGGGCCGCCCGGACAGCGGAGGCGCGATCTTCAGCGAGATGCAGGTGAACGCGCGCGTATACGCGGCGCTCGCGGACGTCTCGGAGAGCGGAACGTGGAGTGCGCGCGACGTCGTGAACGCCGTATCGCGCGTCTTGCCGGGGAAGGTCGCCCCTCCGGCCTCGTCGCGTCGCGGCGACATTCTTCGCTACCTCGCCGATGCGATGAACGCCTCGACATACGCGAACACGCTCACGCTCCCCGAGGACCGCAAATACTTCTTCCCGCAGAGCGGCGCGACGGACGATCCGGCGCACCTTGCGGCCGCGTTCCTGGTGAAGTGGGGACTCTGGCCGGCGCAGGAGATCGACAAGATCGATCTGAATGCCGCGATGCCGCGCGATGAGCTGCTCGCGATCCTGAACGCCTGGCTGCGCAAGCACGACCTCCTCACCGACGTCACCGGAAAGATCGCCGCGCTCGACGGTCGCCGGATGACGCTCAAAGCGGAAGGGAAGCTGACCGTCTACACGCTGCCGCCGAACATCCCGATCTTCCGCCGCCTCGGCGATCGATACGAGGAGTACGCGAATGTTCCGGTGATGATCGGCGATCGCGCCGTGATCGAGATGAACGCGAAGCGCGTCCCGGTTGCGGTCATCGTGGTCGCCAACTACGACGGCGCCTCGTTCGACCGCACGTCGAGCTTCGCGGACTGGACGCGCAGCTACCGCGCCGACGAGCTCGCGGCGTCGATCAACAAACGCTTCCCGATCCAGCAGCTCGTCGACCTGCGACCGGTCACGGTGGACGCCTCCGGGCGGATCGCGGAGCTGGAGTACACGGCGGAAGGCGGCCGGACGTTCACGGCGAAAGGATTGCCGATCCGCTGGTCGCTGAACGTGCCGGACAACCTCTTCGTCATCGAGAAGACGAAGGATCCCGACGGGATGGATCGCTACACGTTCTACGGCAAAGGGTGGGGACACGGCGTCGGCATGTGCCAGGTCGGCGCGTACGGAATGGCGTTCCGCGGCTGGAAGTACGACCAGATCCTGAAGCACTACTACACCGGGATCGACATCGTTCCGATGTCGAGCGTCCCGCCGGCACCTGCCCCGCCAACGCCGCCCGCAACGACGCCACCACCGCCGCAGCCTTAAGGCTCGCTGCCGAGTACCAGCGTCGCGAGGGCGACCAACATCCGCCGGTCGGCTGAGGCGCCGGTGCCCTCGAGGACGCCGACGTCGCCGTGGGCGCCGGGGCGGCGGACGATGCGCGCGACTTCGTACGGCGTGTAGACGACCACGTTCGCCTCGTAGCGGCGGCTGAATTTTCCGGCGATCTTGCGGAGGATGGCGCGGTAGAACGACTCCTCGACCGCGTAGCCGGCGCCGTCGATCGTCCAGCGATTGCGTCCGAGGCGCGAGAAGATCGACTTGCGGAGGACGCCGACCGGCGAACCCTCGGGCGTCACCACCGCGAACGTCACGCTCGGAAAGCTGCCGCGCGATTTCTGCGTGATGGTCAGGGCAGGGGAGGAGTCGTTGAAGAGCGTGACGTTGACCGGCGGCACGAGCGCGACGATCACGAGCGCGAAGAAGAGGCTGAGGACCAGCGCGACGGCGGCCGTCCCGACATTGTGCTCCGCCATCAGAAAGAGCGTTGCCGCCACGCCCGCGATGATCACGATCGAGGCGACGAGCGCCGCAAAGATGCCGATCACCGAGGCGAAGCTGCGGTAGGTGAAGAGGACGTTCCCTTCGTCGTCGCGAATCCGTACCGTCTCGCCGGCGGGCATGCCGGTCGTGAAGCGGAAGCGCGATTTCGAGAAGCCGGGTTTTTCAGGCGGTTTTTCGACCGGCGGTGGCGGTGCCGGAGGCGCTTCGAACGGCTCGGTGGGGCCTTCTTTGGCTTCCGTTAGTTTTTTTTTAGGTCATCCGCGCTGAGCCGCTCGTGCGGCAGCGTGTCCATGTTGAGGCTCTCGTGCGCCGAGGTCGGAACGAGGTCGCCGAGATCCTCGGTCGGCGGCGACGGCATCGGCTGCTCGAACGGCTCGACCGCTTTCAGCGGCTCCGCCCCCTCTTCCGTCGGCAGCTCTTCGGAGAAACGGCCGTAGCTGTTGCCGAGGCGGACCTTCGCTCCGTGGGTGAGCGGCGCGACGCGGACACGTTTCCCGTTCACGAACGTGCCGTTCGCGCTCGCGAGATCGTGCAGGACGAAAAAGCCTCGCTCGAAGACGATCTCGGCGTGATGCCGCGACACCTTCGGATCGCGCAGGATGATGTCGTTGCCGGGATCGCGGCCGACCGTGAACGGCCGGTGCGTCTGCAATCGATAGCTTTTCTCAGCGCCGTCCAGGCCGACGAAGAAGAGTTTGGCCATGAGAACGGCTGATTCTAGCGTACTTGCCGGCCGGTCGAGGCCGGTGCACGCTGCTCGATCTCGGTCACCAGCTCGTCGATGGTGACCGGCTTCGTGAGCCACGACTGCACGCGCGGGTCGAGCGCCGCGGGGGCGGGCTCGCCGCTGATGACGATGATCGGTACCTTCCCGGCGCCTGTGCCGAGGTGGTCGAGCATCTGCCCGCCGTCCATGAGAGGCATGAGCCAGTCGAGCAGGATGACGTCCGGTTTTTCCGTCCGGATCCGCTCGACAGCGTCGGCACCGTTGGACGCCAGCTTGACCTCGAAACCGCGCTGATTCAATCCGATAGCGAACAAACGTCGCACATCGGAATCGTCTTCGACGATCAGGACCTTCGCTCGACCCATTCGAGTGCCTCGTCAGTGCGAAATTCGTGCTCAGCCGAGCGCCGCCATGCTATCCTCCGCGCCGCCTTCGCAGCATGAACGTCAAGAAAAAACTCCTCGACGCCACGCGCATGGACCGCGCGATCCGGCGCATGGCCATTGAAGTTGTCGAAAAGAACCGGGGACTCGACGATCTGATCATCGTCGGCATCCGCAGCCGCGGCGTACCCATCGGCGAGCGGATGGCGAAAGAGATCGGCGAGATGGAGGGGACGGCGGTGCCTTTCGGCATCCTCGACATCACCCTCTACCGCGACGATCTCACCACCATCGCGCCGCAGCCGGTCGTGAAGCCGACCAAGCTGCCGGAGCCGATCGACGACAAGGTGGTGGTGCTCGTCGACGACGTTCTCTACACGGGCCGCACGGTCCGCGCCGCGCTCGATGCGCTCATCGACTTCGGCCGTCCCCGCAAAGTCATGCTCGCCGTCCTCATCGACCGAGGCCATCGCGAGCTCCCGATCCACGCCGACGTGATCGGCAAAACCGTCCCGACGGATGCGAACGAAGTCATCAAAGTGAAGCTCGTGGAAACGGACGACGAGGACGAAGTCTTGCTCATGGAAAAGTAGGTTGCGCGCTTCAGGACTCCGCACCAAAGACCTGCTCGGCATCGAGCCGCTCACTCCAGACGAGATCGTTCTCATTCTTGACACCGCCGAGGGCTTCAAGGAAGTCAGCGAACGGCCGGTGAAAAAAGTGCCGGCGCTACGCGGGCAGCTCGTCATCAACCTGTTCATGGAAGCGTCGACGCGCACCCGTGTCTCGTTCGAGATCGCGGAGAAGCGCCTCTCTGCCGACACGCTGAGCTTCGCCGCCTCGGGATCGAGCGTCGAAAAGGGCGAGACGCTGATCGACACAGCCGCGAACCTGATGGCGATGCGACCCGACATGATCGTCATTCGCCACAAGCATCCCGGCTCGGCGAAGATGCTGGCGGAGCGGCTTCCGGCGTCGATCATCAACGCGGGCGACGGCGCGCACGAGCATCCGACGCAGGCTCTCCTCGACGCGTTCACGATCCGCGAGCGCCTCGGCCGGCTCAAGGGCGTCAACGTCTCGATCATCGGCGACATCGCGCACTCGCGCGTCGTTCGCTCGAACATTCACCTGCTGACGAAGATGCAGGCGAACGTCACGGTCGCCGGCCCGCCGTCGCTGATCCCGACGGACATCGAGAAGATGGGCGTGCGCGTTGCGCACTCGCTCGACAAGGCGATCGAGGGCGCCGACGTGATCATGATGCTGCGCATCCAGCTCGAGCGGCAGGGGAAGCTCAGCTTTCCGTCGCTGCGCGAGTACTACAACACCTTCGGCTTGACCGAGGCGCGGCTGAAGCGCGCAAAAAAGAACGTCATCGTCATGCATCCCGGGCCGATGAACCGCGGCGTGGAGATCGCGAGTGACGTCGCCGACAACCCAGAGCGCTCCGTGATTCTGGAACAGGTGACGAACGGGGTCGCGGTGCGGATGGCGGTCCTGTATCTCCTCGGAGGAGCGCACCTGACCGAATGAGCCTGCTCATCACCAACGGCCGCGTTCTCGATCCTTCGCAGAAGCTCGACGCGAAGCTCGACGTGCTCATCGAGGACGGCCGCATTGTGCGCGTCGACAAGAAGATCAAGGCGAACGTCGACGTGCTCGATGCCGGCGGTCTGGTCGTCACTCCCGGCTTCATCGACCTGCACACGCACCTTCGCGAGCCGGGGCAGGAGCACAAGGAGACGATCGCGACCGCGACGCGTGCGGCGGTCGCGGGCGGCTACACGGCCGTCTGCGCGATGGCGAACACGCTGCCGCCGAACGACGAGCGCGCGGTGACCGAGATGGTCGTCGCCGAGGCGCGGAGAAACGGCGCGTGCCGCGTCTATCCGATCGGCGCGGTCAGTAAAGGATTGCGCGGCGAGGAGCTCGCGGAACTGGCGGACCTGCACGCGGCGGGCTGCGTCGGCGTCAGCGACGACGGGAAGCCGGTCTACAACGCGCAACTGATGCGGAGGGCGCTCGAGTACTGCTCGATGCTCGGCATCCCGGTGATCGCGCACGAGGAAGACGCGCAGCTCAACGAGGGCGGTGTCATGCACGAGGGCTACTACTCGACGCTCCTCGGCATGGGCGGCATCCCGGCGGCGTCGGAAGAGACGCTCGTGGCGCGTGACGTCATCCTGGCGCGGCTGACGAACGCACACCTCCACATCGCGCACCTCTCAACGGCCGGCGCCATCGATGCGGTGCGGAGCGCGCGGAAGTCGGGCGTGCACGTGACGTGTGAGGTGACGCCGCATCACATCGCGCTGACCGACGAGACGGTGCAGTCGTTCTCGACGAATCTGAAGATGAATCCGCCGCTGCGCTCGACCGAGCATCGCGACGCGATCGTCGACGGGATCGCGGACGGCACCGTCGACGCGATCGCGACGGATCACGCACCGCATCACTTCGACGAGAAGAACGTCGAGTTCGACCTCGCGCCGTTCGGCGTGATCGGGCTCGAGACGGCGTTCGCGGTCTGCTACTCGCAGCTCGTCGCGAAGGAGATCATCGGCCTGGCGCGGCTCGTCGACCTGCTGTCGTGCGGCCCGGCACGGATCTTCAACCTCGCCGGCGGGACGCTGAAGAGCGGATCGCTCGGTGACGTGACGATCGTCGATCCCGATGCGAAGGGGACGATTGCGACGCCGTTCCTCTCGATGGCGCAGAACTCGCCGTTCATCGGGCAGACGCTGCAGGGGCGGGTGGTGGCGACGATCGTCGGCGGGGTGGTGAAACACGACGCCCGTCTGACGGCTCCGGCTCCGAAGAAGAAAGCGAAGCGATGAAGCGCGTCGTGATCGTCGACGACTCCGTCGCGTACGGAGATCTCTGGTCGAACTTCATTCTGGAGCGCTATCCCGACTCGGTGAAGGTCGAGACCTACACGCGTCCGTTCGAGGCGCTCCCGAAGATCGATGACGCCATCGACCTGCTCATCGTCGACCTCGAGATGCCGGGGATGGACGGCAAGAAGTTCGTCGACTATGCGCGGCAGAAGGGGTTGCCGGCGAGACGGATCGTCGTGACCTCCTCGCACTCCGCCGATGAACTCCACCAACGCTTCCGCATCGGCGAGACGATCGCCGTGATCAACAAGACCGATCCGAAGCAGCAGGAGGCGTTCTTGATGATCCTCGACAGCGTGATGCGGCGCCAGTCCGTATAATCTCGTCCAGTGACCGTCCCAGTCGCACCGCCGGCCCAGGCGGAACAGCAGCACCAGTTCACGCTGAACGACCTTCTCGTCTACATGGCGAAGCAGGAGGCTTCGGACCTTCATCTGAAGCCGATGCGGCCGCCGCTGGTCCGCGTGCGCGGGAAGCTGATTCCGGTGAAGACCGATCCGCTCAAGCCGCCGGACCTGGAGCGGCTGCTGCTGCCGCTGCTCTCGAAGCAGCAGCGGGAGAAGTTCGACGCCACGCAGGCGGTCGACTTCGGTTACGGCGTGCCGGGCGTGGCGCGGTTCCGCGCGAACGTCTACATGCAGCGCGGCACGGTCGGCGCGGTGTTCCGGCGCATTCCGATCCAGGTGCAGACGATCGACCAGCTCGAGCTGCCGGAGGCGATCCGCGAGTTGACGCAGATTCCCGACGGCCTGGTGCTCGTCACCGGCCCGACCGGATCGGGCAAGTCGACGACGCTCGCGGCGATGATCAGCTACATCTCCGACAACGAGCCGCTGCACATCGTCACGATCGAGGACCCGATCGAGTTCCTGTTCATCGACAAGATCGCGGCGATCTCGCAGCGCGAGGTCGGCACCGACACGCCGAGCTTCAAGGAAGCGCTCCGGAACGCGATGCGCCAGGACCCCGACGTCGTCATGGTCGGCGAGATGCGCGACGTCGAGACGATGCAGACCGTGCTGACGGCAGCCGAGACCGGCCACCTCGTCTTCTCGACCCTGCACACCAATAACGCAGCGCAGACGATCGACCGCATCATCGACTCCTTCCCGCCGGAGCAGCACAAGCAGATCCGCGCCCAGCTCGCGCTCGTCCTGCGCGGGATCATCTCGCTCAAGCTGATCAAGACGAAGGAAGGGCGGCTGACGGCGGCGGTCGAGATCCTCAAGAACTCGCCGCAGATCGCGAAGCTGATCGAAGAGGGGAACACCAAGGAGATCCTCGAGGCGATCGAGTCGTCGGTCGGCGTGTTCCGGATGCAGTCGATGAATCAGTCGCTCGTCGCGCTGCTGGTGCATCAGAAGATCAATTACGAAGACGCGATGGCGCTGGCCAGCGATCCCGACGATCTCTCGCTGAAGCTGCGCAAGCTCTTCCCGCAGATCGAGGAGCGCGTGCGCGCCGGAGGAGACATGGCCCCCAGCTATTCCGATTTCTCCCAGATCACGGAGCTGATGGACATCAAGCGGCTCTACGAGGAACAGGAAGTCCAGTGGCGGCAGCGGCTCGCCGACAAGGACGAAGAGCTCGAAGGGCTCCGCCACGACGTCGACTTCCTCCGCTCCCAGATGGCGCAGAACCAGGGCGGCGACCGCCAGCGCGACGAAGAGGTCGCCCGCATGCGCGCCGAGAACGAACGCCTTCGCGCCGACGCCCAGGCGAAGATCGGCCAGCTCCAGGAGCGCATCAAGGAGCTGAACCAGAAGCTGATGGCCGGCGCGCCGAAGAAGTGATGGCCACCAAGCCGAGCAAAGAGCTGCAGACGTTCCCGAACCCGAACCGGGAGCGCGACTACGAGATCGCGTTCGAAGCGCCGGAGTTCACCTGCCTCTGTCCGATGACCGGACAGCCCGACTTCGCGACGATCCGGATCCGCTACACGCCCGACGAGACGTGCGTCGAGCTGAAGTCGCTCAAGCTCTATCTCTGGTCCTACCGCGACGAAGGGGCGTTCCACGAGGCGGTGACGAACCGGATCGCGAACGACCTGATTGCCGCCATCGATCCGCGCTTCATCGAAGTCGAGGGCGATTTCTACGTGCGCGGCGGGATCTCGACGAAGGTCAGAGTGACTCACCGGAAAGACCCGCGTCCCGCCGCAGCCGCCACGCGCGGTTGATGCGCTCGACGAACGGCGGCGTCGTTCCCGACAGCCACTCCGTCAACAGGTCCACGCTGATCTCATCGAGCGTCTCGACGATCGAGAGGCTCGCCGCCTCGGCGATCCTTGCGATCGGTTTGTCGAGCTCGGCGACAGCGCGGGCGGAGCGCGCCAGCATTCCGGCGACCTCCGGCCCGTGATCCATCGCCATCATTCGCGCGGACGTGAGGGTGAGCAGGACCGCGCCGTTCCAGTTCGTCCGGTCGTTCCAGCGCGGCGGCGTGATGAAGTCGCCCATCCCGCGCTCGTGCGCCAGGGCGCCGACGTGCCGCTCCGTTGCGACGCGCATCGGATCGAGGTCGGCGTGGAAGAGGAGCTCGTACATCTCCTCCTCCAGCGCGAAGTGCGTTGCGATCGACTGCTTCGCCGCCGGGGCGAGCTCGACCGGAATCGGCGCGAAGAACGCCGCACCATGCTTCTTCGCCAGATCGGCGACCGCTTCGAGCACGACGAGGTCGGTCGTGGCGGGGAAGACGAGCGGCACCGCGGCGCCCCAGCGCAATCGGCGTTCTCTCGCCTCGCCGAACATCGCATCGAGCCGCGCGACGTCCGCCGGCCAGGCGACGACCACCAGGTCGCACACGAACTGTGGGAGAGCGCCCCGCGTCGACGTGAGCACGAGCGCCGGGATGTCGAAGTCGATGCAGAACTCACACGCTTCCGCCCCGCGCGCGAAGATCTCCTCGGCGACCTCCGCGGCCTCGATCAGCAGAGGCGCGCGGAGGCGCGTGGCGCGCGACAGCTCTTCGCGGACGTGGTCGCAGACCGTCACCTCCATCCGCTCGGCCGACGTCGCGAGGAGGTCGAGGTAGTCGATTGCGATCGGCTGCGCGCGCCGCGGCGAGTAAGGCGCGACCGCCGTCGCGTACCAGAACGGTGGCTCCGGCGCGGCGACGCGTTTGATCCGAAGCGGGGGCGCCTTGCGGTAGAGGATCAAGTGGCGGTCCGGACGTACGGCGCGACGAGGTTGCGAATGTGCTTCGCGACCATGTCGAACTCGAGGTTCACGGCCTCGCCGGGTTTCGCGTCGCCGAGGTTCGTGCGGCGCAGCGTCTCCGGAATGAGCGCCGCGCCGAAGCTTTCGGCGTCCGGCTCGACGACGGTCAGCGAAACGCCGTCGACCGCGATCGAGCCCTTACTGACGACGAGGTCTGCGAACTGCCGCGGATAGCTCCAGCGGTAGACGGCGAATTCGCCTTCCGTTTCGATCGAGAGAAGCGAGCCCGTGCCGTCGACGTGGCCCTGCACGAGATGGCCGCCGAGGCGATCGCCGAGGGCGAGCGCTCGCTCGACGTTCACGCGCTGGCCGGCGGTGAGCGAACCGAGCGTCGTCAGCGAAAGCGTCTCGTCGGAGACGTCGGCGATGAGCGTGCCGTCGTCGGGCAGCATCGTCAGGCAGACGCCGTTCACGGCGAGGCTCTCGCCGCGCGTGAACGGCTCCGGATCGGTCGTCCGCAGCCGGATTCGCGCGCCGTTCGGCAGCCGCTCGAACGCGTCGACGACGCCTGTGTGATGGATGATTCCGGTGAACATTTACGGGTACGCGACGATCATCAGATCGCCGCCCACCATCTCGGCGCGATCAAAGCGAAAGCGATGAGCGTCTGTCAACCGGCTCACCGGCTCGCCGCTGAAGATGGACGGTGCCTCGGCGCCGCCGACGATGGCCGGTGCGACGAAGATGATCATCTTCTGCCACAGCTTCCGCACGATGAATGCAGAGTGAAGGACGGATCCGCCTTCGACGATCAGCGACTGGATGCCGCGCGCGTGCAGGTCTTCGAGTAGCTTTTCCAGATCGACGTCGTCGGTGACGTGCAACGTCGCGCCGCCGTCGGTGAGCACATGCGCGCCGGGCACCACGGTGCGATCGCGGTCGAGGATCACGCGTGTCCACGGCGTCGGCGACCAGCCCAAGCGGCGGGTGAGGTGCGGGTTGTCGGCTGCGACCGTGCCGCCGCCGACGAGGATCGCGTCGTACTCCTCGCGCAACTCCAGACTGCGGTTGCGCGCCGCGTCTGCCGTGATCCACTGGCTGTCGCGCGTCACCGTCGCCAGCTTTCCGTCGAGCGTCATCGCCGCTTTGAGGAGGACGAACGGCCGTTTCTTCGTCACCGACCAGACGAATCGCTCGTTCAGCTTCCGCGCTTCCGCTTCGCAAATGCCGGCCGTGACCGGAATGCCCGCCGCCTCGATCTTCTCGATCCCGCGGCCGTCGACGACGTCATGCGGATCGCGCATGGCGATCACCACGCGCGCGACGCGAGACGCGATTACGGCGTCGGCGCATGGCGGCGTGCGGCCGTGGTGCGAGCACGGCTCGAGGGTGACGTAGAGCGTCGCGCCATGCGGGTCGCGGCAGTTCGCGAGCGCCTCGACCTCCGCATGCGCTTCACCGGCGCGGCGGTGGAAGCCTTCGGCGATGATCTGCTCGTCACGGACGATCACGCATCCGACCATCGGGTTCGGGCTCGTCGAGTAGCGGCCCTGCGCCGCAAGCTCGAGGGCGCGGCGCATGAAAAGCTCGTCGTTCACGCGGGTGATTTTATGTGTAGGGGCGGGCTCTCAGCCCGCCCAACAAAAAGGGCCGGCTGAGAGCCGGCCCCTACACAGACTGCTGTTTTGACTGCTTATTTCGCGGGCACCTGCATCGTGCGGTAGCCGGAGACCGGCTTGCCCCCGCGTGTCGGGGTGCTGACGTACACGCGGATCCATTCGCCCGGCTTGAGGCCGTCGATCACGCGGCGGAACTCCGTCGCATTGGTGATCTTCGTCCCCTGCACTTCGCTGATGACGTCGCCTTCGCTGATGCCGACTTCGCCGGCCGGCGAGACGTCCTTGACGCTCGTCACGACGACGCCGGTCAGGTTGTCGGGGAGGCCGTACTGCTGGCGCATCTCCGCGCTGATGTCGGTGACCGAGAGGCCGAGGCGGTTGCGCGACGGCTCGGTCGGATTCGGGGTGTTCTCCGTCTCCTCGGTGCCGTCGGGCGGCCGCGTGGCGGTCTTCGCGGTGACGACCATGTGCTGGCCGTTGCGGATGAGGCCGACCTTCACGTTCGATCCGACCGGCAGGTACGAGATGTAGTCGATCAGCTCGCGGTTGTTGCGAATCGGCTTGCCGTCGATGTCGACGATGATGTCGCCGTGCTGGATGCCGGCCTTTTCGGCGGGGGCGCCCGGCTCCGTGCTCTCGACTTCAGCACCGCGAACCTCGGGGAGATTCAGCGCCTTCGCCGTGTTCTCGGTGACGTCGGTGATCGACATGCCGAGATAGCCGCGCACGACCTTCCCCTGCTTCAGGTCCGGAAGGAGCCGCTTGGCGGTGTTGATCGGCGTCGCAAAGCCGAGGCCCTGCGCACCGCCGGCACGGATCGCGGTGTTGATGCCGACGACCTCGCCGTTGATGTTGAGCAGCGGACCGCCGGAGTTGCCGAAGTTGATGGCGGCGTCGGTCTGGATGAAGTTCTCGAACGAGCGGGTCTGCTCGGACAGATTGAGCGAGCGGCCCTTCGCCGAGATGACGCCGACCGTGAGCGTGTTCGCGAACTGGAACGGGTTGCCGACGGCGATGGCCCAGTCACCGCTGCGGATGCGGTCCGAGTCGCCGAGCGGGACGCTCGGGAGGCGCGTCGGCGCGTCGATCTTCAGCAGCGCGATGTCGGTTTCGGGGTCACGGCCGACGATCTTCGCCGTCACCGTGTGTCCGCCGTTGCCGTTCTCGTCGGCGCCGTAGTGCACTTCGACCTTCGCCGCGTCTTCAACGACGTGGTTGTTGGTCAGGATGTAGCCGTCCGGCGAGATGATGAAGCCGGAGCCGCCGCTGAGCTGGCGCCGCTCGTCGTCGCCGTTGTTATCAGGCGCCTGGGGGCGGCGGTTGTTGTTCGGGTTGCGCTCGCCGTTCGGATTCGGGAAGAAGAAATCGAACGGATCGATCGTCATCCCGTGCTGGCGGAGCGAGCTCTGATGGACGATCTCGGTCGTCGTGATCGACACGACCGCCGGCATGACGCGCGAAGCAACGTCAGCGAATGAGGGGATGGTCACCGAGGTTACGGGGCCGGTCGACGTCTGGATGGCCGTGGACGTCTGGGCGTGCGACTTCTGCATCATCCCGAGGTCTGCGCTGATCAGCACGCCGAAGGCGACCGAAGCGATGATGATCGCAATGGTCGACAGAATGCGTTTACTCGACTGATTCATGGTGTGTATTTAACTCCTCCTGGTGATTGGCTGGAAGGTGTTGAGGAGGCCGGGAGCCGAGGTCTCGGTCCGGCCTTGATGTTCGTTGAGACGAGTTTGGAAAGTGTTCGTTTCGCTACCTCAGACCCTACGGCAAATTGTCACCGTTTGTTGAACTACCAAACAAAAAAGCCCCGCAAGACATTGCGGGGCGCTTCAATCACCAGGGAAGTTGGGGTCAGACGACGGTACGGCGGCCGACGATCAGCCGGTAGATGAACAGCAGCACGATCGCGCCGATGGTCGACCCGATCCAGCCGGCCGTCTGCTCCTGCCGTCCCATCAGAGTCGACGCGAGGAACCCGCCGACGAACGAGCCGGCGATCCCCAAGAGAATCGTCACGATCCAGCCACCGGGATCGCGTCCAGGCATGAGGAACTTGGCGATGGCGCCTACGATCAAGCCGAACAACAGCCATCCGATGATATTCATGTGTGTCTTCCTCCAGTTAGCACCTGCGCTCATCGCGCGGCAACCTAACTGTTGAGCACAGAGGGTGCCAGAGGAGCTCGGATAACGTTTTGCACGAACAGGGAGCGAGATGAGCCGTAAAAAGATCGGAATCCTGACCGGAGGCGGCGATTGCCCCGGACTCAACGCAGTCATCCGTGCCGCCGCGCGCACTCTGCAACGCGATGATACGGAAGTGGTCGGTATCCAGTTCGGCTTCGAGGGACTGCTGACCAACAACATCGTCCCGCTGACGCCTGAGACGATTCGCGGCATCCTGCCGAAGGGCGGCACACTCCTCCGTACGACCAACCGCGGCAATCCGTTCGAGTACCCGATCATCGACGACGGGCGGATCCGCTGTATCGACCGGTCGGCCGAGGTCGTCGACAACATCCGCAGCCAGGGAATCGACGGCATCGTGGCGATCGGCGGCGACGGAACGTTGCGCATCGCACAGCGGCTCTGCGAGATGGGCATTCCGATGGTGGCCGTGCCGAAGACGATCGACAACGACCTGGCCGCCACCGACTACACCTTCGGCTTCATGACCGCGGTCTCCGTCGCGACCGAAGCGGTCGACCGGCTGCATACGACCGCCGAGAGTCACGATCGCGTGATGCTGCTCGAAGTGATGGGGCGGAACGCCGGCTGGATCGCGCTCTACTCAGGAATGGCCGGCGGCGCCGACATCATCCTGATCCCGGAGATCCCGTACCGCGTGGAAGAGATCGTCCGCTCCATCCGCTCGCGCCAGAAGGAAGGCTCGAAGTTCGACATCATCGTCGTGGCGGAAGGAGCCAAGCGCGAGGGAGGGGAGGAGAGCTACCTCGACAAGACGTCGCGCCGCCTCGGCGGAATCGCGTACCAAGTCGCGGCCGACATCGCGCAGCACATCGACCTGGAGATCCGCGTGACCGTCCTCGGCCACATCCAGCGCGGCGGCTCGCCGATCGCGTACGACCGCATCCTCGCAACGCGCTTCGGCGCCGCCGTCGCGCGGCTCGTCCTCCACGGCGACTTCGGGAAGATGGTCGCGCTCCGTGGCGACCAGATCGTACCGGTTCCGATCCGCGACGCCGTGGCGAATATGAAGTACGTCGATCCCGCCGGTCCCCTCGTCGAAAGCGCCCGCAACGTCGGCATCTCGTTCGGCGACGACCGGTAGCTACTGCCGGATCACCTTGCCGCCTTTCATGACGAAGACGACCTTGTCGATCGTGGCGATGTCTTTCAGCGGATCGCCGTTGATCGCGATGACATCGGCGTAGTGGCCGGGCTCGAGCGAGCCGATGCTGTCGGATTTCTGCAGCAGCGCGGCGGCGTTCACCGTCGCCGTTTGCAGCGCCTGCAGCGGTGTCAGGCCCGCCTTGACGAAAGCCAGGAACTCGCGGGTCGTGAACTGCGGATCGTCGTCGAGGCCGTAGGCGATCTTGAGGTGGTACTTCAGCGCGAGGTCGAATGACGGCTGCTGGTGCTCGAGAATCGCCTTCCCTTTCTCGAGCATCTCCGGCTCCTGTCCCCGCGTGAGACCCATCTCGGGTCCGCGCTGGAACGTCTCGAGCGTCGGAACGAGCCACGTTCCCTTCTCCGACATCATCTTCGCGGTGTCCTCGTCGAGCACCGTTCCGTGCTCGATGGTGTCGACGCCCGAACGCACCGCCGCCGCGATTCCCGCGGTCCCCTCGGCGTGCGCCATCACGCGGCGTCCGGCGCGATGCGCGACTTCGACCGCCGCGCGGATCTGTTCGTCGCTCAGCTCCTGCACCTTGTAGTCGCTGAGGACGTCCATGACGCCGCCCGACGCCATCAGCTTGATCCAGTCGACGCCGTTGCGGATGTCGCGGCGGACGGCGATGCGCATCTCGTCGGGCGTGTCGGCGATGTTCGGCGCGCGCGGCATCGGAACGTCGGGCGCGAGCGCGTTCAGGTCGCCGTGTCCTCCCGTCACCGAGATCGGGACGCCGGCGACGAACATTCGCGGGCCGTCGAACATCCCGCGGTTGAACGCGTTCCGGAGCGACACCGTGTCGTACTCGTAATCGGTGCTCCCCGCGTCGCGCAGCGTCGTGAAGCCGCGATGGAGGTAGGTCTGCGCGTTCTGGACGCCGAGGAGCGTCTTGTCGGCGGCCGAGCGCCGGAACGGCTCGACGGACGAGAGGTCGTTCCAGTCGGCGTCGACGTGCACGTGACAGTCGATCAGGCCGGGCAGAACCGTCGCATCGCCGAGCTCGATGACGCGAGCGCCGGCCGGCGCCGCGTGCGCGATCGCGGCGATGCGGTCGCCACGCACGACGACGTACGCGTCGGACACGGTGCCGCTCTTCACGTCGAGCACGTGCCGCGAATGAATCGCCACCGATTGCGGTTCAGCGGCGAAGAGAGGCAAAGCCAGAAACCAGAAGGCAGAAACCAGAAGTTTCATAGAATGCACGCCTCATTCTGACGAAGGAGCCCAAATGTCCGGAAATCTGATCGACTATCAGGTCGAAAACGGTGTCGCGATCTTCGCGCTGAACGATCCTCCCGCGAACACCTACACCTACGAAATGAACCGCGAGCTGGATGAGTGCATCCTCCGCGCTCGCATGGACGACGACGTCCACGTGATCGTGCTGCGCGGTGCGGGCGACAAGTTCTTCTCCGCCGGTGCAAACATCAAGATGCTGTCGGAGGTCACGCCGCAGTTCAAGTACTACTTCTGCCTCCACGCGAACGAGACGCTAAACCGCCTCGAGCAGACGCCCAAGCTGGTGATCGCGGCGCTGAACGGCCACACGGTCGGCGGCGGTCTCGAGATCGCCATGGCGGCCGACATCCGCATCGCGCTCCAAGGCGCCGGCAAAGTCGGCCTCCCCGAGGTCACTCTCGGCGTGCTGCCGGGAACGGGCGGAACGCAGCGGCTGTCGCGCCTCGTCGGCAAGACCAAAGCGATCGAGCTGATGGTCGAGGGTGGCCTGTTCGACTTCGAAGAAGCGCTCCGCCTCGGCGTCGTCAACTACGTCTGGCCGGCCGAGGAGAACGGGAAGAAGTGGTGGGACCGCGTCATGGACTACGCGCGCAGCTTCTGCCCGCCGAACAAGGCGTCGAAGGCGGTCGGCCGCATCAAGCGGTCCGTGCAGACCGGATGGGAGATTCCGTTCGAGAGCGCTCTCGCCGTCGAGCGCGAGCTGCAGCAGCAGCTCTTCCAGAGCGCCGACGCAAAGGAAGGCCTCGGCGCGTACAACCAGAAGCGGAAGCCCGAGTTCGCCGGGAAGTAATTCGGATGGCCGACGACACGTCGGCCAAATCCGTATTACCGGCGCGCCGCACGGCCCTAAACGTTCGGCGCGAAGACGGCGTGGGCGTCCGAGATCTGGACGTTCGGCTGACCCTTGATCCCGATCCGCTGCGTGGCGGGGCCGAGACGGGTGTTGACGAAGTCCTGGAACTGCTGCGGTGAATCCCAAAGGTCGAAGACGTGCAGGCCGTCGTCGGAGAACCAGGCGGTGTGGAACTTCGCGCCGGCGGGCCGATCCGTTTCCCACTTCACGTCGCTGCGAATCTGCTCGTACTGCTCCTTCGTCACGTCGGGCCAGTGCATCAGCATTACCGTAGCCATTCTTTTGCTGCCTCCCACCCCGATGTACGGGGCGACCGGCGCACCGGATTTGCTATCGTTCCTGAATGCGCTACAGGACGATTCACGGTACCGACATCAAAGTCTCCGAGCTCGGATTCGGAACATGGACGCTCACGACCGGTTGGTGGGGGACCTACACCGACGACCAGGCGCGGGCGATCATCTCCTCCGCGATCGATCGCGGGGTCAATTACATCGACACCGCCGACGCGTACGGCAACGGGCGCGGCGAGACGGCGCTCGCGCCGCTCCTCAAGGAGCACCCGGAGCTCCACGTCGGGACGAAGTTCGGCTACGACTTCTACAACAACCCCGAGCGGCCGCGCGGCCAGCGCGAGCTGCCGCAGGACTTCTCGCCGAAGTTCATCCGCTTCGCGTGCGAGCAGTCGCTCAAACGCATGGGCACCGACCACATCGCGATCTACCAGCCGCACAACCCGCGCGTCACGACGCTCATGACCGACGAGCATTGGGAGACGCTCGAGGCGCTGAAGGCCGAGGGGAAGATCTCGTCGTACGGTCCGTCGCTCGGCCCCGCGATCGGCTGGCGCGACGAGGGGATCTACGCGAACGCCGTCCGCCGCGCGCCGGTGACGCAGATGATCTACAACATCCTCGAGCAGGACCCCGGACGCGAGTTCATCCTCGCTGCCGATCGTGGTCCGTCATACCCGGCGGTCGCCGAGGCGATGGAGGCGAAGACGAACAAGAAAGAGTGCTCGACGACGTCATCGTTCGACCACTCGTTCCGCGCCTGGAAGGCGCATCCCGAGCCGCAGTTCCTCATCCGCGTGACGCACTCCTCGGGCATGCTCGAGGGGCAGTACACGATCGACACGAAGTTCGACGAGAGCGACCACCGCTCGCATCGCCCCCGCGCCTGGCTCGTCGAGGGGCTGCAGAAGATCGAGCGCCTCAAACCGCTCTGCGAAGAGCGTGGTGTGACGATCGGCCAGCTCGCCCTCCTCTGGCTCTACGCCCACCCCTCGATCATTTCGGCGCTTCCGAACATCTACAACATGGACCAGCTCGACGAGTTCGCCCGCGCCTCGGACCATCCCCCGCTCAACGACGACGAGATGGAGCGCATCCACCAGATGTACGTCCGCGGCTTCGACGTGAAGCCGTACGTGGAAGAGGCCGTCACGGCGTAGAACGTCGATTTCACGAGCACGATCGTGGATTTCACGATGAACAACGTGAAATCCACGATGGACAACGTGAAATCTACGATGAGCAACGTGAAATCCATGATGGGCAACGTGAAATCCACGATGGACAACGTGGATTTCACGATGAGCAACGTGAATTTCACGATGGACAACGTGAATTTCACGTTCGTGCTCATGGACTTCACCTTCTGAGGCCCCAGGCCCGAGGCCCGAGGCCTCGAACGGCGGTACCATTCGCGCCGCCATGCAGAACCAGCTCTTCATCAACGGCGAATTCGTCGACGCCAACTCGGGCGAGACGTTCGTCACGTATAACCCAGCCACCGAGGAAAAGATCACCGACGTCGCGTCGGCGGGCGCGGAGGACGTCGATACGGCGGTCCGCGCGGCGCGGGCGCAGATGGAGCCGGGGAGCGACTGGCAGAAGATGAAGCCGCGCGACCGCGGCAAGATCCTCTTCCGCATCGCCGAGATGCTCACCGCGCGCGCCGAGGAGATCGGGAAGATCGAGACGATCGACAACGGCAAACCGATCTTCGAGTCGCAATACGTCGACACCCCCGCCGCCGCCGAGTGCCTCTACTACTTCTCCGGATGGAGCGGCAAAGTCACCGGCGAGACCATTCCGGTGGCTGACAACGCCTTCACCTACACCCTGCGCGAGCCGGTCGGCGTCGTCGGCGCCATCACGCCGTGGAACTTCCCGCTCATGCTCGCCGTCTGGAAGATCGCACCGGCGCTGGCGTGCGGGAACACCGTCGTCGTCAAGCCGGCGTCGAACACGTCGCTGTCGCTTCTGAAATTTGCCGAGTACGCGCGCGAATGCGGCCTGCCCGCGGGCGTGCTGAACGTGATCCCCGGAAGAGGGAGCGTGGTCGGCAACGCGATGGTCGACCATCCCGGCATCGACGCCATCGCGTTCACCGGCTCGACCGAAGTTGGCCGGCAGCTCATGGCGCGCGCGGCGAAGACGCTCAAGAAAGTGTCGCTGGAGCTCGGAGGGAAGTCGCCGAACATCGTCTTCGCCGACGCCGACCTCGACGCCGCGGCGCGCGGCGCGCTCAACGCGATCTTCTACGGAAAGGGCGAAGTCTGCGCCGCCGGTTCGCGGCTGCTGGTCGAGGAGGCTGCGCACGACGAGCTGATGGCGAAGGTGATCGACCGCGCGAACAAGATGGTCGCCGGCGATCCGCTCCACCCGAAAACGCGCCTCGGCGCGATCGTCTCGAAAGAGCAGATGGACAACGTCCTCCGCTACATCGACGCCGGGAAGGGCGAAGCGAAGCTCGTCGCCGGCGGCGAGCGGACCGACATCGGCACGGGCAAGGGCTACTTCGTCAAGCCGACGATCTTCGACGACGTGCAGCCCGACGCGAAGATCGCGCGCGAGGAGATCTTCGGCCCGGTCCTCGCCACCATCCGCTTCAACGACGCCGACGATGCCGTTGCGAAAGGCAACGCGACCGTCTACGGTCTCGCGGCCGCCGTCTGGACGCGTGACATCTCGAAGGCGCACCGCATCGCCCGCGCGATCAAGGCGGGGACCGTCTGGATCAACACCTACAACCTCTACGATCCCGCTCTTCCGTTCGGCGGATTCAAGGAGTCGGGCTTCGGCCGCGACCAGGGCCGCGACGCGCTCGAGAAGTACACACAGACGAAGAGCGTCTGGGTGAACTTGTAGCGTGCCAGCCGCGGAGCGGCGCAATATCAGAAGCCCGGGGCGTAAACGCCCGGACTCGAGAGCCGCAGAAAAAGAGGAGCGGGGCGGGGAGATCGGGTCTTGATGTCTTGCCAAAGTTGGCGCTCCCCCGGCCTGCTCTTTGGTTGG
>JACZCU010052235.1_pt1 | contig 20814 bp, 22 predicted proteins | sample 8641851 | NCBI WGS metagenome assembly JACZCU01 (sample SAMN15324605, study PRJNA640507) | soil metagenome | isolation source: monocropping sugarcane control | place: China: Luxin town, Laibin City, Guangxi Province | collected 2019-07-25 | depth 10cm m | reverse complement strand
TGTCATCCTGAGCTGGCGGAGCGGCGGAGCCGCGGAGCGCAGCGAAGGATCTCCTGCGTCAATCGAAGGAGATCCTTCGCCGTCTTCGCGGCTCAGGATGACAGAAAGGTATGAGCGGAGACATCTACGTCATCGGCGACTCGCACATCGGGCTCGCCGACGGGAACGAAAAGCCGATCGTCGCGTGGCTCGACCGGCTGGTGGCGCGGAAGCCGCGGGCGCTGTACCTGAACGGCGATCTGTTTCACTACCTGATCGCGCATCCGAAGTTCTACACGTCGTCGGTCGACAAGGTGATGGCGAAGTTCCGCGAGGTGCGCGACGGCGGGATCGCGATCCATTACGTCGAAGGGAACCGCGACTTCTTTCTCAAAGGCTCGTTCGTCGAGAAGGCGGTGAGCGACATCGGAGTCGAGTACCCGTTCGAGGCGGGAACGCGGAAGTACCTGATCGTCCACGGCGACATGATCAACGACCGCGACTGGCAGTACCGCTTCTGGCGCCGTGCGTCGAAGAACGCGTTCTCGAAGCTGATGCTGAACCTCATTCCGAAGAAAGTGGCGCGCAACTTCGTCGACGACGTCGAGAAGCGGCTTTCGAAGACGAACTTCAAGCACAAGTCGGTGCTGCCGCTCGACCTGATGAAGCGTTACGGCGCGAAGCGGGCGAAGGACGGCTTCACGGACGTCGTCTTCGGCCACTTCCACGAGAAGCTCGTCATGCCGGCGGACGGCGCGACGGTCACGGTGCTGCCGCCCTGGTACGAAACCGGCGAGGCGATGCGCATCGACCCGGCAACCGGCGAATTCGAGTTCGTCGTCGTATGAAGCTCTCCGTTTCGTTCCTCGGCACCGGCACCTCGACCGGCGTTCCGGTCGTCGGATGTCACTGCCGCGTCTGCACGTCGGCGAATCCGAAGAACAAGCGGCTGCGGCAGTCGGTGAAGTGCGAGGCGAACGGAAAGCACTTCCTCATCGACACGACGCCCGACCTTCGCCTGCAGCTTCTACGCGATCCGATCCCGCGGCTCGACTTCGTCCTCTTCACGCACTCGCACGCCGATCACCTCATGGGCCTCGACGACATCCGGCCGTTCAACTTCCGGCAGCGCGAGTCGATCCCCGCGTACGCCAACATTCCGACGGCGAAAGCGGTGCGCCGCGCGTTCAGCTACATCTGGGACGAGCGCTCGCAGATCGGCGGCGGGAAGCCGCAGTTGGAGCTGATACCGGTGACGAACGCGTTTTCGCACGACGGCATCGACATCACGCCGATTCCCGTCGAGCACGGCGACTGGACGATTCTCGGGTTCCGCATCGGCAAGTTCGCCTACATCACCGACACGAATGGCATTCCGCCGCCGTCGATGGAGATGCTCCGCGGCGTCGACATCCTGGCGCTCGACGGACTGCGCGTGTCGCCGCGGCATCCGACGCATTGGGTGATCAGCGAGGCCGTCGAGGCGGCCGAGAAGATCGGCGCGCGGGAGACGTGGCTGATCCACCTGACGCACGAAGTCGATCACGACGAAGTCGAGGCGACGCTGCCGGGCGGGATCCGGCTTTCGTACGACGGGCTACGGCTGGAGCTGGAATGAAGAACATTCCGCGCGTGTCGCGCGTCCACGCCGCGGTCACCGCTCCCCCATCCAAGTCTTACTCCGTGCGTGCTCTGCTCCTCGCGGCGATGTCCGCCGGCTCGACGACGGTCACGAACTGCCTCGACGCCGATGACACGCGGTACGCGCTCGAGGCGCTGCGCACGATCGGGTTTCAGGTGAGCGGTGCGTTTAAAGGCGGCGTCACGATCGGCGACCGCATCTCGATGTCGGCGAACGAGGTCGACATCTTCGTCGGCAACGCCGGCACGGCGATGCGGTTCCTCACCGGCTGGCTCGCCTTCACGCCGGGACGGTTCATCCTGCGAGGCGAGGAGCGGATGCACAACCGGCCCATCGGCGACCTCGTCGACGTGCTGCTGTCGATCGGCGCCGAGGTGGAGTACGTCGAGAAAGAGGGTTACCCACCGCTCCGCATTCGAGGAAAGAAGATGCGCGGCGGGTTCGAGGTGAGCGTTGCCGCCGACACGTCGTCGCAATTTGCGTCGTCACTGATGCTCGCGGGGGCGACGTTGCCCGGCGGCATCACCGTGCACCTGCGCACTGTGGCGAGCGCGCCGTACATCGATGTCACCGTCGACATCCTCCGCGCGTTCGGCGCCGAGGTGGAGCGCAGCGGAAACTCGGTGAACGTGCGCGCGTCGAGACTCGCGCGCGACGAGTACCGCGTGGAGGGTGATTACTCCTCCGCGTCGTACTGGTTCGCCGCGGCGGCAGCGACCGGCGGCGAGATTCGCGTCGGCGGCGTGGTGAAAGAGAGCGCCCAGGGCGACGCGCGCTTCATCGACATTCTGGAGCGGATGGGTTGCACGGCGGAGTGGAGCGACGGCGTCACGCTGAGGGGACCGCAGCAGCTCCGCGGCGGCACGTTCGACTGCAACAACACGCCCGACCTCGTACCGACGCTCGCCGCGATCGCGCCACTCGCCTCCGAGCCGGTGGAGATCGTGAACGTGGCGAATCTTCGCGTCAAAGAGTCCGACCGCCTCGCCACCGTAACCTCGGAACTTCGCAACCTCGGCGCCAAAGTCGACGAACGTCCCGACTCGCTGCGCATCGAGCCCGGCTGGTCGTCCGAGCCAGCGACGATCGAAACGCACAACGACCACCGGATCGCCATGGCCTTCGCCATCGCCGGCCTCGCGCGCGGAGGCGTTACGATTGCGAACGAGCAAGTGGTGTCGAAGTCGTATCCGCGGTTCTGGAAGACACTCGACGAGGTCATCGAAAGCAGCAGCCGCTGATGCCGAGCTGGTATCTCCTCCTCGCTCTCGCGTTCATCATCGCGAACGGCTACTTCGTGGCGACGGAGTTCGCGATGATCAAGGTGCGGCCGACACAGCTTGCGGAGCTGGGGGCCGCCGGGAGCAGCCGCGCGAAGATGGCGCGGCGGATCACGAAGCGGATCGACTCGTACCTCTCCGCGACGCAGCTCGGCGTCACGCTCGCCTCTCTCGCGCTCGGATGGGTCGGCGAGCCGGCATTCGCCGGACTCATTCAGCCGTTCTTCAGCCGCTACGGCCCGTTCAGCGTCTCGATTGCGCACTCCATCGCGGCAACGCTCGCGTTCATCGTCATCACGACGCTGCACATCATCTTCGGCGAGCTCGGGCCGAAGTACATCGCGATCGGGAAGCCGCTCGGCACCGCGCTCTGGACCTCGCACGGCCTCCGCGCCTTCTACATCGTCGCCTTCCCGGCGATCTGGTTTCTCAACAAGACGTCGAACCTCATCCTGCGCGCGATCGGCATCCGGCCGGCGACGGAGGTCGAGGTCACGCACTCGCAGGAAGAGCTGCGCCTCATCCTCGCGCGCAGCGAGAAGGCGGGCGTGCTCTCCGAGGAGAACCGCGAGATCATCGAAGGTGTCTTCCAGTTCTCGAAGCGGACGGCGCGGCAGATCATGGTGCCGCGCACGGACGTCGTGATCCTCTCGACCACAAAATCAATCGAAGAGAACCTCGAGACGATCCGCACGACGCGCCACACGCGTTACCCGCTGTGCGACGGCACGCTCGACCAGACCATCGGCCTCATTCACGTGAAGGACCTCCTGCTCGCGCAGCTCCGCGGTCCCGGCCGTCCGCTCGCGGACCTGAAGCGCGACCTCCTCTTCATTCCCGAGAACAGCACCGTCGAAGCGCTTCTCTCGCAGTTCATCGAGTCGAAGACGCACATGGCGATCGTGCTGGACGAGTACGGCGGCGCGAGCGGGATCGTGTCGCTGGAGAACATCACGGAGGAGCTGTTCGGCCAGATCCAGGACGAGTTCGACCGCGAGCGTCCAGAGATCGAGCCGCTCGGCAACGGCCGCTACCGCGTCCGCGGCGACTACCTCATCGAGGACCTCGCCGACCGGTTGAAAGTCGACGTCGGCGAGCCGGCCGAGGAGACGATCGGCGGCTACGTGCAGGCGCGCATCGGACGCGAGATCGCGCGCGGTGACCGCTGCATGCTCGGCGACCTCGAGATCGAAGTCGTCGACGCCGAGCGCTTCCGCGTCCGCTGGGTCACCGTTCAGGCGCCTCTGCCGAAGGTGGAAGAGGAAATCGCTCCCGAATCGGCGGAGTGATCAGCGCTCGCCCTTCTTCACCGCGTTCTCGTGATACGCGACGACGATGTCGCGCACCTCTTCCGGCGTGTCGACGACGTGGATGCTGTCGACGTCCTCCTGCGTGATGTTGTTCGCGGCGAGGACGACTTCGCGCAACCACTGCACCATCCCGCCCCAGTACTGCCGGCTGTAGAGAATCACCGGAAAGTCGCTGATCTTCTTTGTCTGGATCAGCACCAGCGCCCCGTAGAGCTCGTCGAGCGTTCCGAAGCCGCCGGGGAACGTCACGAACGCCTCGGAGTACTTCACGAACATCAGCTTCCGGACGAAGAAGTAGCGAAACGTCATCGCCTTGTCGACGTACGGATTGATCGACTGCTCGAACGGCAGCTCGATGTTGCAGCCGATGGAGAGCGAGCCGCCTTCGCGCGCGCCTTTGTTCGCCGCCTCCATGATGCCCGGGCCGCCGCCGGTGATGATCGCGAACCCGGCCTCGCCGAGGAGCTTCGCGGTGCGGACGGCGTCGTCGTAGAACGCGTCGGCGAGCTGCGTGCGCGCGGAGCCGAAGATCGAGACGGCAGGGTAGACCTCGGCCAGATGCTCGAAACCTGCGACGATCTCACTTTGGATCCGGAAGACGCGCCACGACTCGCTCTGCAGCATCTCCTCGCGTGTGGGGCGGTCGAGGAGCTTTCGATCTTCGAGCGCCTCGCGCGGTTTCGGCGGAATCGTGACGGGCGCATCTGCTTCGCGGTTCGTATCCGGCATCTTGTGAGTTTATCCTTCGGGCTCGATGAAGTACTTCCTCGGCGTCGACGGCGGCGCCTCGAAAACCGCCGCACTGGTCACAGATGAAAACAGCGTGCCCCTCGGGCGCGGACTCGCCGGCGGCTCGAACCACCTCCGCGTCGGCATCGAGACGGCGACCCGCAACATCGAGCGCGCCGTCAACAGCGCGCTGGTCGAGGCGGGCATCGCGATCCGCGAGATCGAATACGCCTACTGCGGCATCGCCGGCTCCGACCACATCGAGCACCACGAGCGCGTCGTCGAGGCGCTGCGCGTCTTCTTCCCCGGCGGAAACTTCGTCGTCGACAACGACGCGCGGATCGCGCTGTCCGGTGCCGTCGGGTTCGGCAGCGGCGTCGTCGTCTTCGCCGGCACTGGCTCCGTCGCCTTCGGCCGCAACGAGAATGGCGGTGAGGCGCGGGCGGGCGGCTGGGGGCCGAAGATCGGCGACGAGGGGAGCGGTTACGCGATCGCACGCGCCGGCCTGACGGCGATCGTCCGCGCATACGACGGCCGGGGACCGGCGACGAAGATGACCGATCTCCTCTGCTTCGAATACGCGATGTGCGATCCCGCAGACCTCCCCCGCTTCGTCTACGCGACGACGACGGGCGACGACGTGATCGCGCGCTACGGAGAGCTCGTCATGGAGGCGGCGAACGGAGGCGACGCGGTCGCGCGCGGCATCATCGAGCGTGCCGGAGTCGAGCTCGCGGCGTGCGTTCTCGCGGTTGCGAGGAGGCTCCACCTCACGGCCGAGGCGTTTCCGGTGGCGTATGTCGGCGGCGCGTTCCACGCCGGCGCGCTCCTGCTCGATCCGATGAAGACGGAGATTGCGCGCGAAGCGCCGCACGCGACGGTCGCCGCGCCGCTGAACACGCCGGTCGAGGGCGCCGCCATGATGGCGATCCGCGCCGCGTCGTCGCCCCGCGCGACGCGTCCCTGAATGAGCATCGTCATCGTCGCCGGAGTGCTGGCGATCGCGTTTGTCGCGACCGGCCGGGTGACGCCTCGAGCGGCGTGGCACTCGATCGATCTCGACCTGCTCCTCGTTCTCTTTGCCCTGTTGATCGCCGTTGAGATCATCCGCGAGTCCGGATGGCTCGACTTCGCAGTCGAGAAGACGGTGGCGCGTTTTCACAGCGCGCGCTGGTTCGCCGCGATGATGCTCGCCGTCACGGGAATCCTGGCGATGCTCGTCACGAACGACGTCGCCCTCTTCGTCGCGATTCCGTTCACCATCGCCGCCAGCCGCATGTCGGGCTTCGACGTCGAGGACGCCGTGGCGCTCGAGGTGGTCGCCGCGAATCTGCTCGGCTGCCTCACTCCCCTCGGCAACCCGCAGAACCTCTTCGTCTATCACCGCTCGCAGTGGAACGCGGGCGAGTTCGTCCTGACGATGCTGCCGTTCGTCGCGATGAGCGCGGCCGGCTTTGCCATCGCGATCGCGTTCCTGCGGAAGGCGACGCTCACCAACACCGAGCCGGAGCTGCCGCCGCGCGACAACCGCGCCGCGCTCGCCGGCGCGATCACGTTCCTGCTCGTCCTGCTCGAGATCGCACGCGCCGTGAGCGGCTGGCCCGCGGCGATCGCCGCCGCCGTTTCCGCCGCGCTCTTCCTGCGGCGACGCGTCGACCTCTCGATCGTGCCGCTCTTCTTCTTCGCGTTCATCATCGTCGAAGGGCTGCGGACGTTTCCCTGCGCCTCTTCGACACCTACTGGAGCGCCATCGCGCTGTCGCAGGTGATCTCGAACGTCCCGGCGACACTGCTCCTCTCGCCGTTCGCGCGCGGCGACTGGCGCGCGCTGCTCTACGGCGCCAACGCCGGCGGATGCGGCACCATCATCGCGTCGCTCGCCAACCTTCTCGGCTGGCGCATCTACGTGCGCGAGTCAGGTGCCGATCCGCGGTTTCTGTGGCGCCTCACCGCGATCAGTGCGGCATTTTTGATCTGGACTTCGGTGGGCGCGCGGCTGCTCCTGCGTTAGCGAGACTGGCATCGCGGACGCCGCGGAACTCGTCGCCCGGGTTCCAGTTCGGCATCGACGCCGAGTTCGCCGCTTCCCAGCCGAGCCAGTAGCCGAGCTGCGCGAGCTCCTGGCTGGTGCCCCAGTCCCAGCCGGGCTGAATCTCGTCGCTCGGCTGGTGGTAATGCTGCTCGCGGTACTCGTCCGACTTCGCCTTGCCGTAACCGGCGGGCTTGCCGATGACCGTCTGGCCAGCGTCGACCGAGAACGCCGGGATGCCGACCTTGCCGAGCGAGAAGTGGTCGCTGCGGTAATAGTGGCCCTGCTCCGGCTCCTGGTCGGGGACGATCTTGATCCCCATCGCTTTCGTGACGCGCTGCGCCGTCGGATAGAAAGTCGTCCGCTCGACGCCCGTCATCTGGACGTCGCTGACGCGGCCGTACTCCGGAATCGCGTCGAAATTGATGTCGAGCGCGATGCGGCCCGCGGGGATCGGAGGATTCTGTCCGAGCCAGGCGGAACCGAGGAGCCCCTGCTCTTCGGCGGTGACCGCGGCGAAATAGATCGAGCGCTTCGGTGCCGGATGCGTCTCCGACCACACCCGCGCCATCTCGATCAGGAGGCCGCAGCCGGTGGCGTTGTCGATCGCGCCGTTGTAGATCGTGTCGCCCGACTTGTCCGGCTCGCCGATGCCGAGGTGGTCGTGGTGTGCGGTGTAGAGGATCGCCTCGTTGCGGAGCTTCGGATCGGAGCCCTCGAGCTTCGCGACGACGTTGCCCGTATCGAACGTGCGGATCTTGCTGGTGATCTTGCCGCTGAATTTGACGCCGAGGTCGACCGGCTTGAAGTCGCGCGAGGCGGCGGCCTTCGTCAGCTCGTCGAGGTCGAGACCCGCCTGTTTGAAGAGATTGCGCGCGATGTCCTGCGTAATCCAGCCGGCGAACTTGAGGTCCGTCTGGCCGGGCTTGAGCTTCATGAACGAGTTCTCGCCGCCCCAAGAGCTGCTGACGACCTGCCACGGATAGCCGGCCGCCTCATTCGTGTGAATCAGGATGACCGCGTCGGCGTTCTTCGCGGCGCCCATCTCGTACTTGTAGGTCCAGCGCCCGTAGTACGTGCGCGTTTTCCCTTTGAAGAGATCCGGCTCCTTCGCGTTCGCCGGCGGATCGTCGACGAGCATCACGAGCGTCTTGCCGCGCGTGTCGAGACCCTTGTAGTCGTCCCACTTGTACTCCGGCGCCACCACGCCGTGGCCGACGAAGACGACCTCGGAGTCGAACGTGGTGCTCGGCTCCTGCATCTTGTCCTGGCCGACGTACTCCGTCTTCAGCTTCATCGGGCCGATGACCGGCGCGCCGTTCTTCGTGAACGAGAGCGACGTGTTATCCGGATCGGTCGCGATGCCGATGAGCTGCATCTTCTGGATGTACGTGCCGTTGTCGCCCGCCGGTTTGAGGCCGGCGGCCTCGAACTGGGCGGCGATGTAGTGCATGGCGAGCTCGTCGCCGCGGGTGCCGGTGCCGCGTCCTTCGAGCAAATCGCTCGAGAGGAAGCGGACGTGCGCCTTGATCGCCTCGGGGTTGAGCTCCTTCATCCCGCGCTGCACTTCAGGTGGGATCGTGCTGGTCGTCGTGGTAGCCGCGAAGGTGACGAGCGCGAGGACCACGACAACGAAGAAAAACAGCGGTCGAACTCGGTTCATGAATTCTCCTTGGGGGGTCAGGTCAAAGGTGCGTAGGATATGCGCGCCAACGAAAAGGAGGAAGAGTCATGTCCAAACGGTTCGTCATTCCCGCCCTTCTCATGGTCATCGTCCTCGCCACCGGGTTCGTAGCCGGCAGAGCCACCGCCGCACAGCCGCACATGGTCACGGCACTCGACCATCTGCGTGCGGCACGTACGGCCCTCGACAAAGCCGAAGCCGATAAGGGAGGTCACCGCGCAGCGGCGATCGAGCTCACCGACAAGGCGATTCACGAGGTGGAGGCCGGAATCGATTTCGCCCGCCATCACTGATGGGCAGTGAAGCGCGCTGCCGCGCCGAGCTCGATGGCCAGGTCTTCGAGGATGCCAAAGCGCTCCTCGAGACCGAAGAGCTGATCGTGCGCGGCGCGGCGCGCGCCAAGGTCCCCTTCCGCGAAGTCCGCCAGGTCGCCGCCGCCCGCGGCGTGCTTCACGTCGTCTGGAGCGATCACGATCTCCGCCTGCACCTCGGCGCCGACGCCATCAAATGGGCCGCGAAGATCAGTAATCCGAAGAGCGTCGTCGAGAAACTCGGAATCAAGTCGTCGCATCGGGTGTCGCTCTGCGGCCGGCTCCCGGAAACGTTCGTCGCCGACCTCCAGCGCGCGGGCGCCGATTTGTCGCGCCGGGTCCGGAAAGCGAGCGACGTGATTTTTTTTGCCGCCGCCTCGCGCGAGGAATTGTCGCGGCTCCCCTCCCTCAAGAGCTCCCTCATGCCCGACGGCGCCATCTGGGTGATCCGGCCGAAGGGCGTCCCTGCAATCAGCGAGTCGGACGTCATGGCTGCGGGCAAGGCGGCCGGGCTGGTAGACGTCAAAGTGGTCCGCGTCTCGGTAACCCACACGGCGGAGAAGCTGGTCATTCCTGTGTCGAAACGGTGACGGCCAACTTGGTACCGGGGCGTTCGGGAGACGTTCCAAAAATCGAGGGTAGGGAATTCGAGCCATAAATCACCCCTAGTATGAAGTGCGATATTCCCTCACCGACTACGACCCCGTCGACGCCCCTCACATGCCGATCAGCGAGAGGGTTCTCGACAAGCTGAGCGATATCCTGCTCGCTTCGGACGAGATCCTCGACATGATCGCAACGAATCCGCTCGTGCCGACCGACACGACCCGGTCGGTCGAAGAGCAGATCCGTGGCGTCTACGATCAGATCAACGAACTGATGAAGTCGATCTCCGACTGAATCGTTCGGCGACCGTGAGCTCCGGGTCCGCGGCATAAGTCGCTTTTACGAGCCTTTTTCGGCGCGCGTAGAATCGTCGGCATCCCAAGCCCGCTCGAAACGATCCACGAGATCGCCCGGATCGCGAACCTCGACCTCGCCCTCCGGCCGATGCTGCAGCGCATCACCGACGCGCTCGCCGTGAAGTTCGACTGGGAGTTCGTGGCGCTGGTCGCCGTGAACGAGGCGCGGACGGCGTTCGTCTGCGAAGCCGTGACGACGGCGCGGCCGACGGAGATTCACGCCGGCTACAGCCGTCCCCTCGGCAGCGGTGTGGTCGGCGAAGTCGCCGCGACGGAGACGCCGATCGTGCTCGACGACGTCCGGACGTCGGGCAACTACGTCGAGACGATGTCCGGCACGATGTCGGAGATCTGCATTCCGGTGAAGCACGCCGGAAAGCTCGTCGCGATTCTGAACATCGAGAGCACGCGTCTCGGCGCGTTCCACGATCAGCTCCCGCTGCTCACGGCGGTCGCCGACCAGATCGCGGGCGCCATCGCCAACGCGCGGCTCTTCGAGGAAACCCACCAGCGCGCGCGGCTGATGGAGATGATGAGCGAGGTCTCACGCACCGCGCTCGAAGGAGACGACCTGCAGGAGCTCCTCGAGCGGATCGTGCGTTTCGTGCACGAGCGCTTTCCCGTGCAGCTCGTCTCGATCACGGTCGCGGAGACCTACGCCATGGCAGGTCGCGCGGACGGTGCGAGCGAGGCCCACGTCTTCCCGATCCGTTTTCGCGGCGAGACGCTCGGCGACCTCCGGATCGAAAGCGCGACGGCGGATGTCTTCACGCCGGCGAACGTCACGGCGTTCGAGCTCTTCGCGAACCAGATTGCCGGCGCGATCCGACTCGCGCGCATGAAGCGCGACCTCGAAGAGGCGAACGAGCACCTCGCGGGCGCGATCGAGACGCTGCACCGGATGTCGAACACCGACGCGCTCACCGGCGCGGCGAACCGCCGCCACTTCGACGACACGCTCACGCTCGAGTGGCGCCGCGCCATTCGCACTGCGACACCGATCTCGCTCGTCCTCGCCGACATCGACTTCTTCAAGCCGTACAACGACACCCACGGGCATCAGGCGGGCGACGAGCTGTTGCGCCGCGTTGCGCAGACGCTGCAGTCGCGGCTCCACCGCGCCGGAGACCTCGTCGCGCGCTACGGCGGCGAAGAATTCGCCATCCTCCTCGTCGGCGTCGACGCGGAGCACGCCCGCGACGTCGCCGAGCGCGCGAGGGTCGACGTGGAGGCGCTCGGCGACATCACGATCAGCGCCGGCATCGCGACGATCGTCCCGTGCCGCGAGAACTCACCTGACGACCTCGTGAGCGCCGCCGACGCGCTGCTCTACGAAGCGAAACGCGCCGGGCGAAACAGGGTCGCCTAGCGGCCCGCCTTCTTGATCATCGGCGCGAACGACTGCTCGTACCAGTCGGGCGCGTTCGCCTTCATGTACTCGAGGAAGCTCGTCCCCACTTCCTCGATGTGCCGGTACTGAACGAGGTTCTTCGACGCGGCACGGAGCTCCGGGAGCATGACGCGGATCTTCTCCCAGACGAACAGCAGCTCGAGGTTGTTCGCGCGATAGAACAGCTCCGGGTTCAGCACGCCGGTGGCGACGAACGACGCCGCCATGTCCCAGTACGTCACGACCATCCGGAACGAGGCGTTCTCCTCGGAGCCCGGAGGGCAGATCTTCAGCCACTCTTCGCGCGACTGGAACTGTGGCGCGGCGCCGAACCACTTGCGCGCGTCGCGCAGGCGCGGCTCGCGGCGCAGGTCGTAGAGCTTCAGAATCAGGTTCGCGTCGTCGTAGGTGGGCGGCGTCTTCATAGCTGCGGATGTCTCCTGTGCCAGTTCGTTTTCGATTGAAAGAGCTCGGCCGCCGCCACGACGGCGTCGTCGTCGAGCGCGCGGCCGACGAACTGTATCCCGGCCGGCAGGTTCTTCGACGTAAACCCTGAGGGAACGCTCAGCGCCGGCAGGCCGCAGAAGTTGCCGATTCCGCCGAGCGGGTCGGCGAACGAGAGGTCGGTCTCGAGATTCGTCGACATCGGCGTCGCCGCGATCGGCAGCGAGGCCGCCGCGAGCACGTCGAATTGCGTGAAGAGTTCGTCGATCTTGTGCTGGATCACCGTGCGGATCCGCAGCGCGCGCTCGTAGTCGCTGCCGGGCACCGTCTGATTGATGTAGCCGCCGATCTTCCCGAGGGGATCGGTCAGGTCGGCCACACGACCGGACTCGATGAGCGTGTCGAACGCCGACGCCCCCTCGACCGAGATCACCACGCCCGCCGCCGCTTCCCACGGCCCTTCCGGCAACGCGGCTTCGCGCACCGAGGCGCCGGCGCTGCGCAGCACTGCGATCGCGTCGCTCGTGATCTTCGCGATCTCCCCGTTCACGTCCTTCCACGCGTTCGTCAGCACGCCGATGCGCAGCGGGTGCTGCGGCCGCGCGTAACGGAAGAACGCCTCGTTGTCCTGGAGCGATCCGGTGTCGTTGCTGTCGTGCCCTGAGATTTCGCTGAGCACGATCGCGCAGTCGGCGGCGCTTCGCGCCAGCGGGCCGATCTTGTCCATCGAGTACGACAGCGCCATAGCACCGCCGCGTCCGACGCGGCCGAATGTCGGACGCAAGCCGGAGACGCCGCAGTACGCCGAGGGGCAGACGATCGAGCCCCACGTTTCGGTTCCGATCGCGAACGCTGCGAGACCGGCGGCGACGATCGCTCCCGACCCGCTCGACGAGCCGCACGTCCAACACGTCTCGTTCCACGGGTTCTTCGCGCCGCCGCTGATCGACGCCGTGCCGAAGCGGTAACCCATCCCGCCGGCCAGTTCGATCATCGCCGCCTTGCCGAGGAGAATCGCTCCCGCGTTCGTGAGCCTGGTGATGACGTTCGCGTCGTAGTCGAACGTCTGCCCCGCGTATGGCCGCGCGCCCCACGTCGTCGGATATCCCTTCGCAGCCAGCAGATCCTTCGCCGCGTACGGGATCCCGTGCAGCGGGCCGCGGTACTTTCCCGCGTTGATCTCGCTCTCCGCCTTCTTCGCCTCGGCCATCGCGCGTTCGCGCGTGAGCGTGGCGTACGCGTTGAGCTGCGTGCCGATCTTCTCGCTGCGGCGGAGATACGCCTCCGTCAGCTCGACCGGCGAGAGCTTCTTCGTGCGAATGCGATCGGCGAGCTCACCGACGGTGAGGTAGAGGACCTCGTCGGCGATCATTTCGCCTCCAGCTTCGCGTGCGGACGGCGGCGCTTGCCGCTATAGACCCGGAACGGAACGGGTGGGCCGGCCTCGTTCCCGAGCGGATACGCGCGCATCGCGTCGATCGCCGGCTGACCGCTGGTGATGATGCGGCGGATGTCGGCACGCTGCTCGTCGTTCAGCCGCGAGCCGTACTTCGTGAACACCCACTGAATCCGCGCTTCCACCTCGGCGTTCGGTGCCGCGTCGGCGGCTTCGGCAGACGAGACGCGGACCAGTGCGCTCGCAGCCACCAGACTTCCGAAAGCTCTTCGCGAGATCTTCATCGACGTACTCCTCGTCCGCGGAAGCGCTCACGGTGCCGCGGACGCTCTTCTTTCGGCCGGCGCGGCTCGTTGGCAGCCGGAACCACTTCCACCCCTTCGCTGCCGCGGCGGCCCGCACCGCCGCGACGCGCCTTCTCGAGCGTCATCAGGAACCCGAACGCCGGATCCTTGAACTGCAGATGTCGCAGCACGTTCCAGTGCTTGCGCACGTAATGCTGCAGGTAGTCGAGCACATGCCCGAGGGAGATGATCCGGCACGGAGGAACCTCGGAACCGGGAGGGAACGCGCCGAACGCGATCAGCCGCACCACGTAGCCGGAGCCGAGCATCGCCGAGCCTGTCGCGAGGAGGTCGTGGACGGCGCGCTCCTCCTCCCCCACGTTCGGCACGAGGCGTGAGATCACCACCTTCAGCACCTCGGGATCGCGGAAGCCGGTGTTGATCCCGACGCGTCCTTCCTTCACCTCGCCGATGACCATGTCGACGCTCTCGGGAGTGACGCCGAGACCCGCGTCGACCTCGCTGAGGTCTAGGCCTTGCGGCTGCCGCCTCCGGCCGGGTGCGGGAAGGCCGCTCGGAAAGCGGAACGCCAGAATGTCGACGTCCGTGATCATCTGCGCGCCGTTGCGGCCGGCTCGCGCGATGATCGGATACTCCGCGGACGTGAAGTAACCGTTGAGCTGCAAGTACGCCTGCACCAAAGCGACGGCGTGATCCATGAGCGAATCATCGCATGCTCCTGCTACCATCAACGCCTCGCATGCCAAACGACGGATCGACACCGAAGAAGCTGCTCTACGACTGCTCGAAATGCCCGGCGTACTGCTGCACCTACGACAGCATCATCGTCGAGAAGCGCGACCTCAAACGGCTCGCGAAGCACTTCGGCATCGACGAAGAGACCGCCACGCGACGCTTTACCAAGACCGTCGAAGGGGAGCAGGTCCTTCGCCACCACAAAGACAAGGTCTTCGGCAGCGCGTGCATGTTCCTCGACCTCAAGACCCGCCGCTGCACGATTTACGAGGCGCGGCCCGGCGTCTGCCACGAGTACCCCGACTCGCCGCGGTGCGGCTACTACGACTTCCTAAAATGGGAGCGGACCCATCAGGGGGATGACGAGTTCATCCCGATGAAGCCATACTAAGGAAGCGAAAGGTCGCAGTTATTTGTTGTACGTGCGGATGAGGTCAGTTGTGCCGATTGCGCTGTCGCTGCTCCTCGCGACCTTTGCGTTCGCGCAGGACCAGCATTTCGCGGAGAACGTCGCCGTCGGCTACGTCATGGTGCCGTTCACCGTGTTCGGCTCGCACGACGCACCGCGGACCGACGTGCGCGAGAAGGACGTGGAGCTCTTCGTCGACGGCGTGCGCGTCAAGAGCGACATGTTCGAGCGCTCGATGAACGCGCCGATCTCGTACACCATCCTCCTCGACGGCTCCGGCTCGATGGGGCTCGCCGGGAAGATGGAGGCCGCGCGCGGTGCTGTCGACGCGCTCCTGGCGCACCGGCAGGCGAACGACGACTTCGCGCTCTACGTCTTCGACGACAAGGAAGCGCACGAGGTCGTGCCGTTCACGACCGACGGCAATGCGATCCAGGCCGCGATGCGCTCCGTCAAGCCATTCGGCAAAACCGCGTTCTTCGACGCCCTCGCGACGATGCCGGAGCGCAGCCGCCTCGGCCGGAACCCCACCCGCGCGATCATCCTGCTCAGCGACGGCATCGACAACAACTCGCACCTCACGCGCGAACAGCTCGCCGGGACGCTCGAAGGCGTCGCCATCCCGATCTACGCCCTCGGCCTGCGCGAGCCGTCGGAGCTGAGCGCGTCGGTCTCGCCGGCGCAGAACGAGGCGCTCTCCGACATCCAGCTCCTCGACGAGATCTCGAACCTCACCGGCGGCCGGCTCTACCTGGGCAACGAGCCGCAGCAGCTCGCCGGCGCGGTCGACAGCCTCAACGAGAATCTCAGGGCCCAATACCTAGTCGGGTTTACTCCAACAGGAAAAGGTGCAGTAAAGTACCGCCGCATTTCGCTCAGGGTCGCCGGTCGCGTGCGTTCGGTCCGCGTCCGAGCGGGCTACCGCGGAACCGAGCCGCCCGTGCTCGCAGCGGAAAAAGTTGAAAGGAAGAAAAGCTCATGAAACGAACACTCAAGGGACTCTCCCTCGGATTGCTCACGGTCGCCCTAGTCGGTTGCGCGACCAACAAGTCGGTCGACGAGAAGATCAAAGCCAGTGTCGCGGAATCAGAGGCGAAGTCGAACACGAAGATCGAGTCGGTCGCCGGTCAGGTCGAGACGGTGCAGCAGCACCAGAAGGAGCAGGACGCCCAGATCGCCTCGCTCTCCCAGGAAGCGAAGGACGCGTTGAAGCGCGCCACCGACGCCGGAGTGCTGGCGAAGGGAAAGGTCGCGTTCCAGCAGACGTTCGGCGAAGACCGCATCAAGTTCAAGCTCAACAAGTACGAGCTCGACGACAGCGCCAAAGCCGCTCTCGATGAGTTCGCCGGCAAGGTGAAGGGTCTCACCGATCAGTACTACATCGAGATCCAGGGCCATACCGACGACACGGGCGGAAAGCGCTACAACGAAGACCTCGGCGAGCGCCGCGCGGAAGCGGTCCGCCGCTATCTCTCGCGCTCGGCCGGCCTCCCGCTGATGCGGATGTCGACCATCAGCTACGGCGACACGCTGCCGGTCGCCCCGAACAAGACCCGCGCCGGCCGCGCCCAGAACCGCCGGGTGGTCATCGTCGTCCTCGAATAGCCGTTAGCTCAGCTTTCTCTCGTGTGGCCCGGGCTTCCAGCCCGCGCCTTTTTATTTGCGTGCTACCATCCTGCCCGCCCAGGTCCAATTGAGACGGTCAACTCTCTTTCTTTTTCTCGCGCTCAGTGTCTCGGCGCTTCGCCTGGCCGCCGCGCCAATACTGCGGAATCCCCAGCCGATTGCCTTGGGCTCCGATCCCGTCACCGCGATCAAAGCCGCCGACTTCAACGGCGACGGTCACGACGACCTGCTGCTCGCCAGCTCCACGCACTCGTTGACGGTCTATCTCGATAACGGCACCGGCCCATTCGCGGCGCCGGTGACGACACCGATCACGGCGACGTTCGACAGGCCCGGCATCACTGTTGGGGACGTGAACGGCGACGGACGTCAGGACGTCGTCCTGGTCGACGTTCCGTCGCAGTCGATCGTCGTCATGTACGGCAACGGCGACGGCACGTTCACCCTCGGTGCGACCATCCCGACGCCGCTAGGGTTGGTCCTTGGCGTCCTCGCCGTGGGCGACTTCAACGGCGATCACTTCGCGGACATCGCGCTCGGCACGATGGATCCGCACTCGGTCTCGAACTTCGTCACGGTCTACAACGGCGACGGCGCGGGTCATTTCTCCGCCGGCGCCACCATCACTCTTCAATACGAAGCCGGCTCACTCGTTCCCGTCGACATGAACAACGACGGCCGAACGGATCTGATCGTGTCGGCGGCGTACATCTATCTTGGGAACGCCGACGGCACTTTCACGCTCGAGGGCAGCATGCCCACCGGCGGAGTATCGATCTCCGTCGGAGACTTCGATCACGACGGGAAGCAGGATGTTCTCGCCGGTCTCGACCTCTATCGCGGAAATGGGGACGGCACCGTGACGAAGAGCGCCACCATCACCTGTGGCGCCGACGCGTTCGAGACAGTTGCGGCCGATATCGACGGCGACGGCAAACTCGACGCCGTCGGCATCAGCCAGGGCTTCGTGCTCGTCGCGCGCGGAAACGGCGATGGTACTTTCCAGACGCCGCAGCTCTTCGCCGGCGATCAGGACTTCCTCACCGGCTTCGCCGTCTCCGACTTCGACCGAGACGGCAAAGCGGACCTGGTCCACTTGGGAGCGTTCCCCGACACGGGCCGGCCGGTCCTGTCGTTCGTGCGCGGCAACGGCGATGGAACGCTGCAGCTCTATCGCGGCACCTGGACCGGGAACGTGACGACACCCTACAACTCGGCCGTGATCGCACTGACGGCCGACGTCAACAACGACGGCAAGCCCGACTCGATCGTTCTCCAACCACACAGCGACAATCTGAACGACAACTACGAAATCGCGGTGCTCCTGAACGACGGCGCGGGAAAGCTCAATCCGCCGATTCACAACTCGACCACGATGCAGTGGTTCAACAATACGAACATCGCGCTCGCCGACGTCAATCACGACGGCAAGATCGACGTGGTGCTCCTGACGAGCTGGCCCTCGGTTGCCGGCCAGACGCTCCTCGGGAACGGCGACGGTACGTTCGGCACCCCGATACCTTTCAGCGCCTCGCTGTTCGGCGACATTTCGGTTGCAGATTTCGACGGCGACGGGATCCCCGACCTGCTGGTCGTGAACAGCTCTCAGTTCACCCTGCAGCATGGAAACGGCGACGGCACATTTGCGCCGCCGGTCACGTCGAACGCGACATTCGGAACCCTCCTGACGGGCGACTTGAACGGCGACGGCAAACTCGACTTCGTGATCGGCACGTTTAGCGGAGCGTCGGTTTGGATCAACGACGGTTCCGGCCACTTCACCGTCCACGCGGGAACGAATGACCAAATGTGGGTGGTGGCCCTCGCCGATCTCAACGGCGACGGCAAGCTCGACATGATCAGCTCGGGACTGCAGGTGCGGCTTGGGAATGGCGACGGCACGTTCGGGCCGTGGACATTCATGACCATGTCTCCCGCGCCTGCGATCGAAGCAGGACCCGTCCCCCCGGTCGCCATAGGCGACTTCGACGGCGACGGCAAACTCGACGTTGCAGTCCAGACCGCGATCTACCTCGGGAATGGCGACGGCACGTTCCGGTCGCGCGCGCAGTCGCGCGCGATCGCGGGGTCTTCCCAGGCGGCCGCCGACATCGACGGCAACGGCTCGGCGGACCTCGTCTATCTCGCGAATGAGCGCGTCGTCAGCGTGATCCGGACGAAGACGACGCCCGATCCGACGCTGCAGTCGTCGATCGCCCTGTCGGTGACTCCTTCGCCCGCGCAGTACGGACATTCCGTCACGTTCACGGCGAAGGTGACCGGCAGCAGCATCCCCCTCACGGGTGTCGTCCGGTTCTCCATGAACGGCACACCGTTCGCGCTGGTTGATCCCGACTCGGGCGGGACCGCCCAGTTCAGCACGACGCTCCCGATCGGCTCCTTCTCGATCTCGGCGACGTATACCGGCGACGAGTACTACCTCGAATCGACGGACACCACGAGCCTGAACGTCGTGCAGGCGACGACCACCGTCACGATCTCCGGCGTTCAGAACCCAGCTCCGCAGAATCACTCCATCACGGTTACGGCCTCGGTCGGCCCGGGTCCCACCGGAACCCTCACCATCCATGAGGGGAGTACGGTGTTCGGAACGATTACCGCTCCCGTCGGAAGGATCACCATCGCCGCAAACGCGTTCAGCGTCGGCACCCATACGATCACGGCCGATTACTCGGGCGACGCAAACTACCTCGCCTCGACGGGAAGCTATTCGCAGGTCATCGGCAAGCCCCTCCCGTTCCTCGGCCTCAGCTTCACTCCATCGAATCCGATGGTCGCAGGACCGGCAACGATTCACGCGACACTCAGCGGCGGGACGGAGACAGGGACCGTCTCGTTCTACGACAACAGCGGGTTCATCGGGACGGCCACCGTGACGAATGGGGCAGGCGATCTCCAGACGTCATTCACCTGGGGATCGCACGTCATCACCGCGTCCTACTCGGGCGATTCAACGTGGGCCGCAGCCAACAGCCAGGTCTACGGCTTCACCGCCTACATCGGATCGTGGGGCGTCACGCCTGCCGTCCGCGCCGTCGGCAGAAGCGGCCCCGGCATGTCGGTCTCGTGGTCGTTGATCATCGGCGCGGCGAGCTACACGCTCTACTATCGGCAATCGGTCATCGACGGGTGGCACCTGTACGCAACGTATACGAGCAGCACGTCGGGCATCAGCGGAGCGATGCCGGTGAACGCGACATTGGAGTTCGCCGTCACCGCGACGGATTCGAATGGCAACGTCTCAGCGATGAGCGCTCCCGACCTTGCAACACCGGTCACGTTCACGGACTCGACGCTGACTCCAGGCATCACACCCGTCAAAGCGGTTCACATGACGGAGCTCCGAACCGCGATCAACTTCGTTCGCGCGTTCGCGGGCTTCGGCGCCTTCAGCTACTCGACGACTCCGTCAACCGGCCAGCCGATCAGCACGACCGATATCATCGAGATGCGCACCTCTCTGTCGCAAGCGCGGAACGCGATCGGAATGCCGATCAGCTTCACCGACCCGAGTCTAACCTCGACCTCACCCATCCGCGTCGTACACATCCTGGAGTTGCGCGCCGGGACGGACTGAGATCACTTCGGCTCGGGGCAGTAGTTCGTGAATCCGTGCGCGTGCTCGCGGCGGTCGAGCGGCTTTTCGAACCGCGGGAGGACGCCGAGGCGCACGAGTTGCGGATGAAACTCGTAGCGGATCGACACCCGCGCGGCAGGAGTCGAGTCCAGGTCGATGTCGACCATCTCGACCTCGTGGGTCGTCCGGCCGCCCATGCCGGTTGCGGCAAAGTCGTCGGAAGGAGCCGCCGCTCCAGCCGCCGGCGAAGGCTGCGCCTTCTCCTCCTCCATTCGCGGCGCCTGGGCCTGGAACTTTGGCCGGCGCTCGCGATAGAACACCGCCTCGATGACGCCGAGGTTCTCGGTCTGGCCGAGAGACGCGCCGTAGGAGCTTTTCTCGCCGGTGAAGAAAAAACTGCGGGCGGTCTGGTCGCTCACCTGCCAGCCGGCGATCACCGTCGACTCGTAGGGGGCGAGGATCCACTTCGCGGCGTTCCACGGGTCGGTGTGCTTCGCGTCGATCGTGTTCAGCCCGTCGACCGAGAGTGCGACCGCCACGCGATACGGCGTCGGGTTCGTCAGGCGGATCGAGTACTCCGCTCCGCGAACCGCTTCGACGTACACCTTGCCGCGCGCGCGGTACTCGGGGCGCGCGTCGTCGCCCATCAGCACCTTCATTCCGAAACCGCCGTTTGTGGATGCGGCGGCTGTTCCGCACGCAAAGACGAAAGCGACCAGCAGGAGCTTTTTCATACGACCTCCGCACGGTAAGACACGGGATGGTGCAGAGAGGAAACTTGCGACGTGAATCGCCGTGCTCCGTGGGTAACTCGCCGTGCTCCGTGGGAGCACTGCGGTGCTCCGTGGGCAACTCTCCGTGCTCCGTGAGACGCCTGCCGTGCTCCGTGGGTAACTCTCCGTGCTCCGTGGGAACACTGCGGTGCTCCGTGGGCAACTCGCCGTGCTTTGTGGCCAACTCGCCGTGCTTTGTGGCCAACTCGCCGT
>JACZCU010146501.1_pt1 | contig 20872 bp, 15 predicted proteins | sample 8641851 | NCBI WGS metagenome assembly JACZCU01 (sample SAMN15324605, study PRJNA640507) | soil metagenome | isolation source: monocropping sugarcane control | place: China: Luxin town, Laibin City, Guangxi Province | collected 2019-07-25 | depth 10cm m | reverse complement strand
GTACACGGCATCTCGATTTCTTTCGCTCACCCCACAAAAAACGCCCGCCCGTGTCCATCTCCTTTGACGGCCGCAATCTCGCGGCCGAATGAAAAAAGGAGATCCCCCATGAAGAGACTCACCGCAGTTGCTTTCCTCGTCGCCCTCCTCATCGCAACGACAGTCTCCGCAGCTCCTCCGACACCTCGACCCTCGTTCAACCATCCGAACCTGACGCCGCTCTTCTCGCCGGCTATCTGGCACGCCTTCGCCGAGCACGGCATCAAGACGGACGACTGCGGATGGATCTTGTTCGGCGTCGGCACATATGGCGACTGGTCCGAGATCGAAGCATCCATCTCGTACTGTCAGCCGAGCGGCATCGTGCACGGTTGCACCGTACAACCGGACTGCTACAACGGCGAGCACCCGCCGATGGTCAGCCTCGGGCCCGGTGAAGCGCCGGAGTCGTTCTTCGGCTTCTCGCCGTGGGCCGGCTATACGCCGTGCGAGGCGATCACGCACGCGCAAGCGTTCGTTTGCCCGTTCAACATGAATCCCGCTGCTCCGCCCGATCCGTTCGTGCCGGTTGGCGGCGGTCCCGACATCCAACCGCCGCAATACTGAGACGCGTTGCGCGCCGGCGGCCGAACGCCGGCGCGATCACGGCAACAACGCAAACCACGCGCTGTCGAGCACACTGAAGCCCGTCGTCATCGACGATCCGGTGTTCTGATAGACCTGGATCTCGTAATAGTCCCCGGTCGAAGCCTTATCGAGCCACGTGATTTGTATGATCTGGCCCTGCGCGCTTGTCGCATTCGACGGGTAGAGCTGCTGTGCGATCGGCGACGTGCCATTCTTCAGGATACGAATTCCGATGTCGGCCGCAACGCCGAGCGTCACTGAAGCGGATGCTCCGATCTGCACCGTACCAGCGCGCGGCGCCGTGAAGCGCGTCGGATTCGTTACGGTGTTATGGATCGAACCATTATCGAAATCGACACCGTTGTAAGGAATCGATGTCCAGACACCGCTCGCACAGGAAACGCCGGAAGTAATGCGAGTCGCACGCGCGCGCGTGGTCTGCGGGATCTCGACGACGGTTCGCCATCCTGAACCGGTGTCGAACAAAGTAAAGACGCCGCCAGGGGCGACCGTCGTGTCAAGCCCTGTGGCGTTAATGAGGCGCCGGGCCGAAGTCGTTTCCGTTGCGCTCTGATGCTTTAGGACAATCGGAAACGATCCCGTGTTTTGGCAAATGAAGATGTACTCCCCCGCGCTCGAGTAGACGCCGTGCAGATTGCAACTGCCCGACACGGCGCCCATCTGGTAGGGACCCTGGACAGATCCCGACAGTCGCCCGGCGAGGTCTCGGCCTCCTAGATCGAGGTCAACCTGATCGGTATTCAGACCGGTCGAACCTCCAATGAAGATCGTGAAACCGCTCGTATGGCGGCCGAGGCTTTCGGCTCCGTCGTAGTTGAGCGTCGTGATCTTCGCTTGCTTGAAAACAGTTCCACCGACAAGCGCGTTGCCCGAGACGTGGTAAGCATCATCGGCAGGAACAGCGTAGAGGGTCGTGCTCGGGTCGATCGTCAGCTCGGCGAGCAGTCGCGGCGTCGTGTTGCGGGTCGAGTAAACCCGGATCGCCTGCGCATACGGATAGTTCGTGCCGGCATATCCGTGAAGCTCGACCTCGGAGATCGTCACGGTGCCGACACCGGTCTGGAAGGTGATGCGCCAATAGCGATGCGCACCTCCACTAGACCATTCCAATTGCGCAGGAGATTTCCCCGCTGCCGTGCAGAGGTTTTCCCACGACGTGTACGGCATCCCTACAACCTGCGACGCGAAGGTCCACGACGTGGCGTTATCCGAATATTCGATGCCGACGATCGAAAATGAAGCTCCCGAGTTGGCGGCGCAAATGACCTCGCGCGCGTCCAGCGTGTTGCCGACGCCAGCATCGAACACGAGCAGACCGTTCGCGGCACTCGTGAATGTGAACGCGGTGTCGGTGAGCGTTCCGTTGTTTACGTTCGCAGCGGTGAAGCTCGAGAGACCTCCGCCGTTGCTCCAAAATGCCGCGCCCTTCAGCTTGTTCGTTCTCGCCTGCGGCGGCTTGCACTGGATGTACATCGCGCTTCCGTCGTAGACGAAAGCGGGCTCGATGACCTCTTCCTGTGAATCGGGGACGCCGTCGATGAGGACAGAGTCCGATACGCCGCCCGACTTCACCTTCGACCTGGTGCGCGTGTAATAGGTGAACGTGTGCGTCCCGATCGGAAGCGCCGGCGTGTAGCCGGCGGTGCCGGGATAGGGGATCTCGGCGACATACCGAGAGGTTCCGCCATTCAGCGCGACCCAAATCTCCACGGCCTCGAGGAGCAGCGACGTAGACGGCCATGTGATGGTGCAGAGCGCCCGCGACTGCCAGTTTCTCGACGGGTCCTGATACGTCTCCTCCGAGGCCGAGTGCGTGGGAGGGTCACCCGCGGCAGTCGTGGAATCGAGCGATCCCTGGACGCGCACGATGCTCACGAGATCGCTGATCGTGACGCCGTCCGTGAGCGTCCCCGTGACGATGACGCCCTCGGTCGCGCCTCGAGCGGTGTTGAAGTTCGACGCGCTCATCGTGACGCTATCGCCGGTCGTCGCCGAGAGGTAGAGGCTCGCGGTGAGTGCGGACCCGTCGAGCTTCGTCATCGTCCACGTCACGGTCGCCGTGGTGTTCTGTTTGTTGGCGGTGAACGTGGTCGTCTGCGTTGTCGGATTCAGCGCGCCCGACGTGTCATACACGATGTTCTGTCGGTCGGACGTCACGACCAACGTCTTCGCGTTCACGCCCTGTTTGCTCTTCCCGAGCGAGAAGCGGAGCGTCTGCGTAATCGATCCGAGCGTCACGGGGATGTCGAGCGTGGCCGAGTCCGAGCTCATCGCCGTGACCTGGTAGTAGCCCTTCACCTGACCCGCGACCGGCGTGTTGTCGGCCGTGTTGCACGTCCCCGTGCAGCCCGTCGCCGTCACCGATCCGATCGTCACGGTTGCCGTGACATCCGACGTCCCGTCGAAGACCTTCACGAAGCCGTTGGCGCCCGTGAGGTTCGGCGAGCTCCCGTCCGCGTTCGAGGGAGCGGTGTACGCCTGATTCGTGAGCGCGAAGCTCTTCCCGTTGATGCCGGCGGCGCCGGTCGGTCCGGTCGGCCCCTGCGCGCCGTCCTGAACCTTCAGCATGCTCACCTTGTCGGTGAATGTCCCGCCGTCCGAGAGAGTGCCGATGACGATGACGCCGAGCTGGCTACCGCGCGCGGTGTCGAAGTTGGCGGCCGTCATAGTGACGCTGTCGCCGGTCGTCGCCGAGAGGTAGAGGCTCGCGGTGAGCGCGGTGCCGTCGAGCTGCGTCATCGTCCACGTGACCGTCGCCGTCGTGTTCTGTTTGTTCGCCGTGAACGTCGTCGTTTGCGACGACGGGCTCAAGGCGCCCGAGGTGTCGTACTTGATGACCTGGCGATCCGAGATGACGGTCAGATTCTTGGAGCTCTTGTTCTTGCTGAGCGAGAAGCGCAGCGTGATCGTCAGCGATCCGTAGGTCACGGGGATGTCGAGCGTCGCGGTGTCGGCGCTCATCGCCGTGACCTGGTAGTAGCCCTTCACCTGGCCCGCGACCGGCGTGTTGTCGGCCGTATTGCACGTCCCCGTGCAACCCGTGGCAGTGACGGAGCCGATCGTGACGCTTGAGCTCACGTCCGTTCCGCCGTCGAACGCCTTCACGAAGCCGTTGGCGCCCGTGAGGTTCGGGGAGCTCCCATCTGGAGCGGACGGAACACCCTGCGTCCAGTTCGTGAGGATGAAGCCTTTCCCATTGATGCCCGCCGCGCCAGTGGGGCCCGTAGCTCCGTCCGAGACCTTCACGATGGAGATCGCGTCCTGAAGCCGCGCGATGTGGCGCAGACGCGCGGCGACGCCGCTGAAGGAGATGACGCCGCTGTCGGCGAACAGCTTGCGACTGGCGATCAACGCCGCCGCGTCGCCGGCGAAGCCCAGGGATCCGGCACTCGCGAGGAGCGTCCGGAACATGGCCGCATCGTCGCCAGCGAAGCCGAGCGACCCCGAGTCGGCTGAAAGAGGAACCTTGAAGTACGACAGCAACGCGTCGGCGCCCGTGAAGCCGAAGCCGAATTCCGACGCGAGCAGGGAGCGGTAGAACGAGACGCCGGTGCCCGTGAAGCCCAGGAAGCCGCTGTCCGCATTCAGGGGGACCTTGTAGTACCAGAGCGTGGCATCGGCACCGGTGAAGCCGAGAGCGGCACTCGATGCCAACAACGCGCGATACATCGATGCCGGGTTTCCGGAGAAACCGAGCGCACCGCCTGCGCCGAGCAAAGTCCTATAGAGCGCCGCATCGCTGCCAGTGAAACCGAAGGCGCTTGCACTCGCCAGAAGCGAGCGATACATGGCGGCGGCGGCGCCGGTGAATCCGAACGCGCTCGAATCGGCAAAGAGCGTCCGGTAGAGCGAGGCCGATGCCCCGGTGAATCCGAGCGCGCCGGCAGCGGCCGACAGCGTCGATGATTGCAGGATCTCGACTGACCAGGTGATCCATCTGCCGGATCCGGTGACGCTGAGAGTCTGCGCCGCGAAGGAAGTCACGCCGGCATTGGTATCGAGACCGTTCGCCGTGGTGACGTTCGTCCGGCTGCTCGTCAGCGCCGTCGTGGTGCCGTTCATCCCGGCGGTCGCGCCCTTCGCAGCTCCAACACCGGCGACCCACGAAGAGCCCGACGTCACATTGAGCGTCAGGGTCGCGTACGAAAGCGAAGCGGAATTGCCGGTCGACGCCAGGAACGCGCCGACCGGAGACGACTTCACGCCGCCGTAGATGAGCACGACAACCTGGGTTGCGTTCGTCCAGGTGCCCGACGTCGTCTCGGTCCCGTCCGAAATCTTCCACGCCAGGCGGGCCGCATTCGACGACCCGCCGGGCGCCTGAGTGTCAACGCTCGTATACCCGGACGCGAGCGTCGGGATCGTCGTGCTGGCGTTGTTGTACGCCATCACGAGGATCACGTCGCCTGACGTCGGGGTCGTGATCGAGACGCTGCTCGAGTTCGCGGAAGCCGCGGACCGGAAGACGATCGCCATGTCTCAGCTCGAGCGTGCTCTTACGGAATGGTGAAGACCGTATTCGTTCCGCCGCTGCCGTCCGAGTTGAAGTCGACGACCCACGACTCACCCGAGTTGAGGGTGATCGACGAACCGTAATCCCACCAACAGACCAGCGGGTTGTTCGGCGTCGTCTGCGTCGCGTTGTAGACGACCGCATATCGGAACGGACCGATCGTTCCGCCCGAGGCGGTGAACGTCTTGTCCGTGCCGCTGACGATCGCCTGGGCCGTCGACAGCGTGACCGCGGCGCTGATGTCCTGGCCGCCGGCGGTGTACCCGTTCCCGGCCGCGATCTCGGTGATGTCCGACTTGATCGCGTTCGTGGCGACGGGCGCGGTGTTCGTCAGCATCACCTTGAACGTGTGCGTTCCGAACTGGTGCTTCCCCTGCACCAGGTCCCGCGTGAGAACGTTGAAACGGTTGAAAGTAGCCATCGCGTGTTCCTCCTAGATGTCCTCGTCGGCATACGCGCCGACAGTCACTCCGTTCGTTGATCCTCGAGCGAGGTCGAAATTCGCCGCGGTCATTGTCACGGTGTCACCGGTTGTGGACGACAGATAGAGTGACGGATCGAGCACCGTTCCATCCAGTCGTGTGAGCGTCCAGGTGACCGTCGAGGTCACGTTCTGCTTCACCGCACGGAAGGTCGTCGTCTGCGACGACGGCGAGATCGCGCCGGTCCCGTCATAGTTCACCGTCTGGCGATCGCAGATCACCGTGAGCGTCTTGCCGAGCCCCACACCTCCCTGCTTGCTCTTCGCAAGCGAGAAGCGCAGCGTCGCTGTGATCGTCCCGTAGGTGACCGGGATATTGAAAGTAGCGGTGTCGGCCGCCATCGCGGTTACCTGGTAATAGCCTTTCGGCTGACCGACGACCGGGGTGTCGACGTCCGTATTGACCGTGCCGGTGCAGCCCGTGGCGGTCGGCGTCCCGATCGTCGCGCTCGAGCTCTCGTGGGTCGCCCCGGAGACCACCTCCACGAAGCCGTTGGCCCCGGAGAGGTCCGGCGCCGATCCGTCCGACGCGGCGGCGGCCGTGTATGCCTCGTTCGTGAGGAACAGCCCGACGCCGTCCGCCGATGTCGCGCTGCTCGTCGAAGCGATCGTCTTCACAAACGACACGCCAGGGCTGAGCTGCTTCGTGCGGCTCCGTACCCTGAGCGTAATCGTGTAGTCACCGATCTCGACCAGCGGCGGCGTCTTCGCCGGCGAGGAGGTCGCATCGAACCACTTCAGCGTGGGGCCGGGACCCGAGCCGGTGTCGACCGAAAGATAGACCTCCACGGCCTCGAAAAAGGCGAACGCCGGCAGTGTGAAGGTCAGCGACCCGTACGCGCCGCCGTCGAAGATGAAGACGCTCAGGTCGGGCGCACTCACGTCCGGCGGGCTCTTGAACGCTGGATCGAGCCTCGAGATACCCGCGCTCAGCGGCGCGTAATCCGGCACGAGGACGTCGGCAAAGCTATCCTCGCGGTATTCCGTGCCGCTCAACCGCGTTCCCTCGCCGTCCGCTTTGACGTTGCGGAGACGGACGTCCTGCTGAACGAGGCCGTCCCCCGTGAGATGGATGACGTCCCACGGCACGCTCTCGAGGCCCGAGCGGTCGGCTACGAATTCGAACGTTGCATCATCGGCGCTGAGGTTGAGCAGCTTCGTGCCGACGTTCCCCGCCATCGAGCTATCCGGCAGGCCGCCGAGCTCGTAGACAGCACGACGCGGGAAAACGGCGCCCGGCCGCGTGATGACGACGTTCCCAGGAGCGAAGGCATTCTGGATGTCCGTGAATTTGATCTCGACCTCGTCGAACAGGTCCGCGCGCTGCGCGCGATCCAGTTGGATCGATTCTGGATCGACGTTCGCGGGCATCCCGGCGAGAGCTCGAGTCGAGTACTCCTTCCTGGTGTAGCCGGGAGGAAGCGCCTTGTTGAGGCGGAGCTGGTACTTCCCGTTGTCGTAGGTGATGACGCCCACGCAGTGCGCGAGCAGCGTGTTGAACCAATCAGCGCCGCTCGCCTGGCGGCTGATCCCCATGTTGAACGAGTAGCGTTTCGAGGTGTAAGGCGCGATCGTCGGCGCCAGCTTGCCGGTCGCCCACACCGCGTCGTCGACGTTGTCGACGAACGTACCGGCGCCATTGCCGGGGAGGTTCCCCACAAGTCGCCAGATAGCGGAGCTCGGATCCGGCGTTCCGTTGTCCGCGCTCCGGTAAACGTTCCGCGACGCGGTCACCGAATCGGCCGCAGGAAGTCCGACGTTGACCTTGTTCCCGAGCGCCGAGATCGGACCGGCGTAAGGTGAAATCAGCGTCTCGACTCCGCTCGCGTTCACGCTCGTATGCACGTAGTAGTAGAGCCCCGGCGGATTGCCGGCGCTGCCGAGCGAGAGCGTCGGAGCTGCGGTCGGCTTCGCGGGGAACACCAGCGCGTCGCAATCGTCGGCCGCCTCCATGAAGGTAGGGTCGTCGAGATAGCTGCTCGGGATCTTGAAGCCCCACCGCGTGTTCGACATGACCTCGCGGATGATGAGCGCGTCGTTGTCGGTGTATCCGCGCAGGCCCGTGCGGACGTCGAGAATGTCGGCATAGCCCTCGACGTCGAACTTGATCGTCGGGATCGAGGTGTTGTCGTTGATGTTGAAGACGATCCGGAAAACCACGTACGCGAGGTTGTCGAAGTCCTCGCCGGTCGTGATCCATCCGGGGTCGTAGCCGGTCAGACCCGAAACCGAGTCCTGGTAACCGATGGCGCCTTTGAAGATCCACGCCGTGACGTAGGGATAGTCGACCAGCGTTCCGCTCGAGTTGTACCGCTTCCCCATCCAGTACCCGAGGCCGGTGTCGACCATCGGCACGTCGTCGAGGATCGGCGTGATCGAATGCACGGGACCTTCGGAGATCCCCGCCGCGAGATAGACGATCGTCCCGCTGAAAAAGCTATCGGCATAGATGAGCTTTAGCCCCTGCTGACAGCGCCCGAAGAGAATGTCGCGAATCTGATCCCACGCAGTTCCCTGCAGCGTGATCTTGCGCGGGTCCATCGCCGTGCGGTGCGTGGGCGCCGCCTTCGGAACGATCGACTTGATGATCGGCGGCCGAGGCGTGACTTTGAAGGTCCCGCCTGCGTCCGGGCTCTGAGGAGCGCGCTGCCCTGGTCGTCGTCCGCTCGCCATCATTTCACCTGCACGAGACGGGTTGAGATCGTGTAGCGGCCGTCAGGATCGAGGACGCGGTTCACCGGCTGCGAGTCCTGCTGAAACGCGACGACGAAGAATCGGCCGCCCGTGAAGTTCGTCCATACACGGGAGCCCGCCGGCGGCGCGCTCGAGAACGTCACCTGGTCGCAGCCGTTCGCGCCGGTGCCGACATGGATCGACGACACCGCGAGCGCGACGTTCAGGCCGTAGAAGAAAGTCTGCGCGGTGGTGTTGCGGCCGGGAATGTCCCAGGTCGTCTTCGACCCGTTACCGATGCCGAGGGTGACCCAAAACCATTGAAAGTCGTTGAGCCAGAAAAACCAACCGAAGTTCGTCGTTGTCCCCTGCACGGCAATGCAGTGACTTGCGAAGGCGACAGCGTCCGCATCCGAGGCGAAGTCGTAGCCGAGGTCGAAGGTGTACCGCGTGTAAAGCGCCTTGCGATATCGCTGGAACGCGTTCTCCCCGAACCGCTTCGTCGTTGACGTGACGAACGGCGTGATGGTCAGCTTGTCGCCGACGACGTCAGGAAAGAGGATCACAGCAGATCCCCCGCAACCGTCTCGATGAGCGCAGCCGAGACATTCCAGGTGACCGGCGTCGACTTCGGGCGAGCGACGAGCTGAAACCCCTTCTGGTCGGATACGCGAACCGTGCGCGCGCGCCTGGCATAGAAGTCGGCGCGGATGTCGGCGCCGAGCGCCGGCGTCGTGACGCCGCCCGACAGCGCGACATGATCCCGACCGTTGACCCCGATCCCGGCTGAGAAGGTGAACGCGACGACGCTGCCGTTGACGCGCAGCACGACGCTTCCGGCGTCTGCCGAGATGCAGGGGAGATCCCACGCTCTGCTCGAGCCGTCGCCGCTGGCGACGAAGACGCTGTCGTATTGCATCTTCGGCCACTCGAAAAAGTCGATTCCGTTCACCTCGCCGCCCATGCGGTTGAACGCGTGGAGCATTTGCGAGGCGATCGCGGTGCTGACCGGTCCCCAGGCGAGCGTGTAGAGCCAGACCGGATTCGTTCCGGCGAACGACGTGCTCTGATCGGCGGCCGACTCCGGCGCGCTGCGTAGCGACCAGAAGGTCGGCTCGCGCTTGTAGCCGGTGCCGAAGACGTCAGGGAAAGGCGCGCCCATCAGTCCAACTGCCTTTCCGTAAATCCGAAGAGGAGCGTGAAGTTCGGCGTCGGCATCTTCGGGAAGCCGCTCGCGGTGTACGTCCGGTAAGGAAACGAGATCGTCCACGGCGTGATGTGCGGCGAGAAAAGGAGGATCGCGTTCGGCTTCCGCGGCTGAATCCCGACCAGGCGTCCGATCCACATCGTCACGACACCCGTGAACGTCACGGCATCCGGAGGAGCGTCATCGGGGATGGAGAGGTTTCCCTGCCACATCGTCGCGAGCGTTTCCCGATATCGATTCGCGGCGAGCACGTACGACCAGTCGCCGCGGATGTTCGACAGCTCGATCGACATATCGCCGAGCGGCCCCGTGTCGCTCATCTCGAATTGCGGCACGCTCATGCCGGCATACGGCACGAACGGGATGAGTCCCGCGCCAGGCGCCATCGAGACCGCGTTCGTCGTGGGGTTGAGATAGACGATCGTGTCGATGTCGTTCAGGTTGAATGCGATCGTGAAGACGGCCGCGCCGGCGGAAACGTCCTCGACGAGCGACGGAATGAACGTGACGTCCGCTGCGCCGGCAACGATCGTCACGTTGGCGTTGACCGTGTACCACGCCTCTCCGATCTTGAAGTGATCGCCGATCGAAAGAGAGCCCGACCCGAGCCCCGTCATGTGGATCGTCCCGGCGCCGGCGGTGTAGCTGCTCCCGACTACGGGCGACTCGCCCCACACGTCGGTCGTCTTCGTGAAGCCTGGGATGTTCAGCATCACGAGAGAGATCGGGAACTGCGCGGCGGCGGCCTGCTGTCCCGACGTGGCTGTCATGTCGCGCGGCATCGGTTACCTCCCTGGCACCGCGTACGAGGAGTCGGTGAGATAGGGGTCCTCCTGAAGCGCCGAGATCACGCCGTTGTAGACAGCCGTCACGAGATCGTCGACGCCGAACACGGGACCGTTGACGTTCACGGTGATCGTCGGCGGCGTCGCCGGGACGCTCAGCACCTTGTTCGGATTCTGGCCATGATTCGGATCGCTCGGATCGCTCGGGTTGTCCGGATTGCCAGGACCCGGATCGCCAGGAGTCTTCGTTGGCGGCGTCAGATCGATGCTGTTGATCTTCTGAACGAGCGCGTCGAGAGCATCCGCGAAGCCGGGGAATGCTCCGCCCGGTCCGGTGAGGAGCGCCATCGCTGCATTCAGATCGACCGGCAGCCCGTTGAACCAATCCACGAACGGCTGCAGATCCTTGATGAGCGCGTCGACCGCCTTGGACGCCGCAGAGGCGAGCCCCGTCAGCGAGTCGTTCGTCATCGACTGGAGCTGCTGCATCTGCTGCTGCCACCACGCATTCGCTGCGTCCGTGGGGTCGAGCGAGTAGATGTCGTTGAGCAACCCGATCGCCTTGTTGCTCAGGTTGTTCACGTCGTCGGCCGTCAGGCCGAGATCCTTCGCATGCTGGATGCGATAGACGGTCTGGTTATATTCGTCCTCCATGATCCGCGCCTGAGCGTTCGGATCGGCTTGGTGGATGACATTCCCGTTGACGTCGGTGACGTCGCCGGCGCGCGCGAGATTGTGCTGATAGATCGCGTCGTGGAACGAATCGGCGACGTTCCGCAGCACCTCGCCGATGTGGTTGATGTAGTCGACGAGCGACTGCGAGACTTGGTCGACCGACTGTCCGAGAGCCTTGAACGCCGCGACCCGGTCCGGTCCTGTAAGCGATACCATCGCCCTCGCCTGGTCGAAGATCCCCTGAGTGCCGGCCTTCAGATTGGTGACGAAGTCGCTGTCCCCGTACTGGTGCTGCACACCGTTCGCGTCGAGCTGAACGCTGAGCAGCTTGTCGCCATTGATCGCGTCGTTCACGGCCTTGAACTTCTTCAGCGCGTTCGTGAAAGCAAGCAAGCCGTCCGCTAGGTCGTTCCAGAATTGAAGCCGCGTCGTCGAATCGAGCGTCGATGCTTCAGCCCAAAACTTATCGAACTGAGCTCCGAGCGCCGTCTTCATCTTGTCGGTGACCGGACCGCGCACGAGCTGCGACATCGCGTCCGTGAACGCCGCCTGCATCCCGGTTTTGAACTTGTCCGCGACCTCGCGGGGAAGCGTGTCGCTGATGTACGTGTTCCAGTGCTCCTCCCAATGCGCGGACGGGTTGTCCTGAAAAGGATCGCCCGTCGTGTACGGGTTTTCAGCGATCGGGCTCGAATACAGCGGCATGCTTCCCATCGTGTTGATCGAAGGGAGCTTCGACCCCGGTAGCTTCAGCATCACGTTCACGAAGCCATTCCACGAATCGTTCAGCGCCTTTTGGAGCTGCGCGGTCATCTCGGTACGCGTCGCGTCGGTGAGGTTCTGCGGCCGTTCGATGGACGCCACGCCATTGTTGAAAGCGGGCATCCCGTACTTGTAATCGGCGCGGCTCTGCGCGCCGCTGATCGCAGATCCGATGAGCGAAGCGACGGCCGAGCCGATTGCGATCCAGATATTGCCGGTCGAGGCGCCGGCGAGGAACGCCGAGGCCGCCGCAGCCGTTGCGGCACCGTGACCCTGTCCGGCCGAGTAGCCGGCGAGACCGGCGCCGGCGACCTGCACGGCGCCGAGCTTCTTCTGCGCTGAGGTTTGCTCCGGGCTCCCCATCGCGCCCGGCTGCCCCGCGGGGATCGTGTGACCGTTGGCATCGGTCCCATTCGCCGCATTCGCGATCGCGTCGAGCCAGTGCTTGAGCCACGTCTGGATGTCGCCAGTGAAGAGCTTCTCGAATCCCTGCCCGACGTTGCGAAGCGCGTCCGCCAGCTTGCCGCCTCCGGTGATGGTGTCGAACACCGTCGAGACGGCCTTCGCCATCTCATCGGCGATGCTCTTCCAGTGCGCACGCACCGCGTCGAGCATGTCGATGTACTGCTTCAGCTCGGCCTTCACCACGCGTGCGTGCTGCGCCGTCTCCCACGTTCCCATTTGCTCGAGCGCGACGATCCGAGCCGCCATCTCGGCAGCGTTCGCATCGCCGCGCAACCCGTCGATTGCGGCCTGCGTTTGGTTCTGCTGCTCGATGTCGATGCTTCCGATCTGTGAATCCGTCTTCACCCGCTCGGCAACGGTCAGCGCATTCGCCGCCCGCTGGATCTGCTGAATCCGTGCGATGGCCGCGGCGACCGCCTTGTAGTCTTCCTCGGTCGCCGTGACGCCGTCGACGTTGCCGTTGATGCGGCGCGTCGATGCGTCGATGATCGCCTTCTGTTCTGCAATCTTTTTCTCGGCGTCTTCTGCGATCTGCACGCGCTTGGTCTGGAACTCATTCTCGGCGAGCAGCCGCTGGTCGTTGGCGATCCGGTCGACGTCGGCGATCGTCTGGATGGAGTCGCGCTTCGCGGCCTCCATGTCCGCACTCACCGTCGCCGCTCGAGCGGCGCGCTCCGCCTGGTCGGCTGTGACGGTCAGCGCATGCTGCTCCTGCTCCTGCGCCTTGGCCGTCGCTTCGACTGCCGCCTGATGCGCCAGGTCGGCCGCCATTACCTTCGCCGCGGCCTGCTGGTCGTAGAGCAGCGTTAGCTTCTTACCCTGATGGTCGTGTGGATCGATGCTCGCGATATTCTTCCGGCGTTCATCTTCAATCTGCGCGAGCTTTACCGCGTAGCCGATCTGCTCCTTCACGTTGTCGGCGATCGCGCCCTCACTCCCGATCTGCATCCGCTGAATGTCGAGCTGCGCCTGAAGTGACCGAACCTGTTCGGCCATCTGCTTCGTAGTCTTCTCGACCTCATTGCTGTAATTGGCGTTCTCCACCGTGCGCTGTGCGTCAGCGTTGGCCTTGTAAGTTGCCTCGAGGTCGGAAGCGATCTGTGGTGTCTTTTCGCGGATGTCTTTCGGAATCGAGCGGAGATGCTGATCGAGTTGCTTCTGGATCTCGAGCAGCTTCGCGGCATGCTCGAGCTTCATTTTCGCGAGGTTGTCGTCCGCCTCCGCAGCTCGCGCCTGCGCCTGTGAGACCGCGAGTTGATCCTTCGCGACCTGGAGGGTTTCCTTCGCCTTCTCCAAAGCTCCTGCATCAGCCACGGGATCATGGGGCGGCGTATGTGCCGGGGCCTGCGGCGCCGAGTAGTTGACCCCGAAGATCGAACCGACACGGTCGGCGCTCGTCGCATCCGCCAGATACTTCTCGTCGGTCAACCACTGTGAGTACGTTCCGAGCTGGCCCGGCTTGCTCCTGGTCTTCCCTTGCGCGACCAGGGCTTTCGTGTGGTCCGTCAATTGATCGCTGGCGTGGCCGTTGGTGCTGAAGATGTTCGCCGCGCGCTCGATGAGGACCCCGAGCAGGCTCGAAAACTTTTCGATCCACCCGACCATCGTTGCAATGCCGGCGGCGATGCCTTTGATGGCGTAACTGATGAGGTTCAGAGGATTGAGCCATGCCGTCCACGGGTTGTCGTTGACGATGGTCATCCGCTGCGTGAGCGAATCGATCGCCGGCAGAACAGCCCCTGTGAGCGACAGACCAACGCCCTGGAGCGAGAGCTTCAGCCGCTCCCAATCCTGTTGAAACTTGAGCGCCTTCTGCCCGGTGTCTTCGTCGATCACCATGCCGAGGCGCTGCGCTTCGGCCGTGACCTTCGCGAAACCATCGCCCGCGAGCTGATGGAGGAAAAACAGGAGGTTGCCCGCCGCGCCGGCGCCGCCGCTCGACGACGCGCCGCTTCTTCCACCGATGAGCTCCTGGGCCTTGGCGATCCTCTCCTCGGCATTCGGAATGGCGTCCAGCGCCGATGCGATCTGTTTGATCTTGTCGATCGGCGCCGCAGTGTTCAGCCACTTTGTCAGGTCGTCGGTCGAACCGATCTTGAGGAGCTCTTTGAAGTTCCGGATCGCCGTCGCATTGCCGTGCAGCGCGTTGTCGATGTTCGTGTCGAGACGTCGGAACATCATCCCCAACGCCTCGACGTTGAAGCCGGCCTCTTTGGCCGCCACATTCAGAATCGAGAGATCCTGAACGGATACGCCGGTCCGCTGGCTCAACCTCTCGAGATCCGCTGCGAGACTGATCGCGCTGTGCTCGAGCGCGGCGATGCCGACCGCGATCGCGAGCGGTAGAATCGCCCGTCCCGCAAACGATGCAAACCGAGTGAGTTGCGAATTGACGCCGGCGATCGCGGCGCCCTGGCGAAGCATCGCGGTCGTGTTAGTGGTCGCGGCTCCGGTATTCGTGTTCGTGGCCGCGGCGGCCTGCTGCGTCGCGGTCGCCATCGCCTGAAGCGCGGCTGCGACCAGGGCGATCGCAGTCGCGAGATTCCCAACCGACCCTGCTGCCGTTGCTGCCGCGGCGCCGAGCACATTGATGGCCGTCGTGGCGCTCGCCGCCGATGCCACCACAGTGTCGAGGTTCACCGCCGTCGCCGCCGAAGCGGTGCCGAGGTTCGTCATGTTCTTCACGGCGGTCGCGCTGACGGTCTTGCCGCCGAATGAAACCGCGCCGGCGCCCGTGGCTGCCGCCGTCCCCGCGGCTGCCGAGGCGCCCGCCGACGTCGCGGCCTGCGCTGCCGCGAGCGCGAGAGCTTCGAAGAGCTGCGTCGCCTGTGCCGCAGCGGAGCCGGAGAGCTCGATGCTGAGACCGACCTCCTCCATCGCGGTTGCCAGGACCTTCGAAGCCTCAGCCAGCGCCACTTCGGCCGCCGCGAGCGCGTCGATGAGCGGCGATGCTTCGCTTGCCGCAATCCCGGTGAGCTCAATATTCACGGCAGCCGCTTCGCTTGCCGTCGCGATTGCGCCGATCATCCCGGCCGCTCCGGTCGTCGCGAAGTTGGATGCGAGCGCGACGTTCATCGCCGCGGCAAGGTCCGCCGCTACGGAAGCCGCTGCCTCCATCGAGATCGCCATGGCGTCGATGAGCGGCGCTGCGGTCGATGCCGCAATGCCGGCGAGCTCGATGCTGACAGCCAATCCTTCCATCGCGACCGTGAGGAGAATCGCCTTCTCGGTCGTGACGACCTGGACGGACCCGAGTGCTTCGAGCAGCCCCGCCGTCTGCGCGGCGGCTTCGCCGACGAGCTCAATACCCGCCGCAGCCTCGATGGTCGCGCTCGCGAGCGTCTTCATCGAATCGGCCGTCGCCAGCGCGGCAGCGCCGGATCCCGAGACTTCCGCCTCCATCCGCGCCAGTGCCCCGGAGGCACCGTTCGCTTCGCCGGCGACGACGGTCAGATCCCGTCCGAGGCGCGAGACGCCCGCCGTCCCGTACGCGGCACCGTTGAGGGCGGCGATGCGCTGCATCGTCGTATCGATCGACTTGTTGAGCACGTCGACCTGTTCGCGCCCGGTAACGCGCGCGTTGATGCGGACCCCTTGTGTAATGTCAGCCAAGGCGTACCCCCGCATCTGCTAGACTTTGCACATGGTCGCAACGCGAAATATGGAAGAGATTGTGTACAGCGCAGTTCGCTCCGGCGAGCTGTCGATCGACGACGGTGGTCGCGTGTTTCGCGGCACGAAGGCGATCGATCGAGAGCTCAGCAACGGGTACCGACAAGTGCGCGTCACGATCAACCGACGTGACGTGTACTGCCTGGCGCACCGCTTGGTGTGGCGTCACTTTTTCGGGTCGATTCCGAACGGGATGACGATCAATCATTTGAACGGAATTCGAGCGGACAACCGCCCCGACAATCTGGAACTCGCGACGCCGCAACAGCAGCAACGACATTCGATCGACGTTCTCGGGAATGTCCTCGGTCAGCGCGGAGCTGCGCACCACGAGGCGAGGCTTTCCGCCCGCGATGTCCAGACCATCCGTCGCCGGTGCGCCGCCGGCGAGCGACAGGGCGACGTAGCTGCCGCGTATCGCGTATCGCAGCAACACGTGTCGCGAATCGTTCGCCGCGCGCGGTGGTCGGAGTAGATTCGCCACGCCGCTACCTCACTCCCGCCCAAAGGGCAATCGGGCATCGGCACCGCTGGCCGCGCTGATTCGCGATCACGGGTCCGTCGTGTCGGCTGAGGAAGAGAACGGATGCGGCGGCGATGTTCACCGCGGCCACGTGGCCGTCCCGGTCCACGGGCATGTCGCGATCGGGGAAGACGACCCATAGCTCCTCGGGAGCTCCGGCGGCGACTTCCTTTTTTGCGACGACGATCGTCCTCTCGTAGAGGACGTTCAGGTTCGTGCCAACGACGAACGTGCAGCCGCGCTTCGCTTTTGCGAGCGGCACGATCGTACGAGACGTTTCCTGCGCGAGAAGAGAGATGAAGGCGCCGGCGACGAACACGGCGAACGTGGCGATCTTGCGGACCATGACGCGTCTCTCCTCACTTCTTCGGATTCTGTTTCGGCTTCGGCAATCTGTCGGCGAACCCGGAGAGCAAGACCGCGACGCGCTCCATGGTCAGCGTGTCCCACGGCTCGCCACAGCCCCTCGCGATCGATTCGATCTCGGACCATTCGGGACGTTCCCAAATGCCGCTCATCTCGCCTCTTCGGAAGGAGCTCTGCGCGATCGCGAACACGCGCCACAGACCCGCAAGGCGGAAGTGGACGGCGGGCTCGGGATGAACACAGCCGCCCGGCCCTGCCGCGCGGTTCTGAAAACAAACCTGCTCGGCCGGCTTCGCCGCTTTCGGGATGCCGGCCTCGAGTCCCTGCAATTTGCAAAGATCACAGGCGCTCACGCCTGACGAGCCGCGGACTCCAGGGCGAATCAGCGGCCCGTAGTGGTAGGCGATGAGCGCGTCTAGTTTCCCGCTTCCGCCTCACGCTGCTTCTCGAGAGCCATCTGCGTGAGACGCCACAGGGATTTCCACTTCTGCTCTTCGTCGAGCGTCGGGATGACGACCTCGACGAGGAGGATCTTGTTGTCGTCGGTGCACTCGACGGGCTGTCCCTTTTCGAAGAGATTGCCCCACCCCTTCACGAGATCGCTGACTTCGGCCGCGGAGACCTTCATCAGCTTCTCGCTGTAGCGGGGATCTTTCTTGTTCGTCGGGTCCCACTTGAAGCGGTCCCACCGGCGTCCGGTGACGACGTTGGCCTCCTCGATCACCTCGACGTAGAAGTCGGGATCGAGAAACGCCTGCGGAATGAGATCGGGATCGGCGAGAGGGTGAACGGTCCGGACGCGGCCGTCGACGATGCGAACGCCTTTGGTTAGTTCCATGCTTCTGCGCAGCTCCTTCGTTGAATTTCTGGCGGCGCGCGCTCATCACGCGCGCCGTCGAACCTGAAACGTGGTTACGCCGCCGCCGGCGTGAGCAGGGTGACGAGAATCGATTTGCCGTCGAGACCGGCGTGGGACGAGTTGTCGATCCCGAGGACGACGTCGGCGGTGGATGCCGCCTCGACGACGATGCTCGGGCCCGTGCCCTTCGTGTTGGACTGAAGACGAAGCACGCCGCCCGTGTCGCCCGCCTGGCGATCCACCGAAGCGGTGAAGCCGGTCGCGGTCGCGTTGATCTTCGCGGCGACGAGATCCATCGTGGTCTCGCTCGACGTGAAGGTGAACGTCTGATCGCCCGTGCTGTCGGGGTTGACGACGAGGGTCAGGCCGGTGAGCGCCGGCAGCGTGGCGGTCGTCCAGTAGGCCGAGCGCACGCGCCCCGGAAGCTGGCTGACACCGGTCTTCGCTTCGACGTCGAACTCGAGCTCGATGGTGACCAGGCCCGTGCCGTTCGTGTTGACCGCGGGCGGACGGAAACGGACGGTCGGGATCTCGACGAGCATCCCGTAGCCGTTCGTCGACGGAAGCCAGATTTCGAGACTGGTCTCGGCTCCCGACAGCGCCAGGTCGAGCAGTGACCCGTCTTTGAAGAGCGCCGTCATCTTCCCCATGATCTCGGCGATCTCGCTGAAGATGATGGCCTGCTCGTTCGTCTGATCCTGCGTCGCCGCCTTGCCGAGCTTCCGATCGATCGTGAGCTCGACGGACTGCGAATAGCCGATGACGGTGCCGCCCTGTTTGATGGCGACGAAGAGGTAGGAGAACGGGTCGTAACCCGTGCGGTCGGTGATGGTGCCGTCGACGGACGTCGTCGAGGTGCGCGTCTCCTTCGCGCCCATGACGTTGACGGTGCAATCCATCAGGCCCTCGGATTCGAACTTCCACGTCGTCGAGCCGAGGTATATCCCGTTCCACAGGAGGAACTGGTTGATGTCGGTGTGGCGCTGCTCGATGAACATCGGCAGCATCGTCGACAGGTAGTACTCGTGCGCGAAGAGCGTCAGGCCGCTCGAGCGGTGACCGCCGAACAGACCGAGGCAGACGGGCATGAGCGAGGAGGGGTTGCACTCGACGCCGAACGACCCGCCGATGTCGATCTTGCCGTAGACGATCGGCCGCGGTTCCGGCGATCCGGTGAGTGCGGTACTGGTGAACTTGTTTCGATTGGGCTTGATCTGCGGATTCGTGACCGGCACCTTCGAGCCCGGAATGGGCGAGGCCGGCATCGTCTTGAACGCAGACTCGAAGCCGAGAATCAGGCTTTCATCGGTTCCCTGGCCGTAGTTCGGCATCGGCGCATCTCCTTCACTGTGTTCGAGTTGTTGGACGATGTCCCCGCTCGTCTTCGCCTCGCACCCCCATGCGAAGCGCATCCTTGCGGGTACTCACCAACGCCCCCCAGTGAACCGGAGCGGCCCTGCCGTCAGGTTCAGAGCGTCAGAATGACGCTGCCAGCGTCGCACACACGGGGGGAGACTTCGCAACTCCCCGGCAGACGCGGTCCGGACTCGCGCAGTTATTTGCGCCGAAGCGAATGTAAAGATGTAAAGCGCAGGTTTACATTCGCTCCGCACAAGTCAATATGTTGACTATTTAGCGTGACGCATTCTCGTGACTATTTCGGTCACGGTTCTCGTCGATTGTTTCTCGTGGAACCGTGTGGAACAATTCTAGAATGCCGAAGCACAAAAACCCTCGCGGATCGGAGCTCTGCAGCGGCTGTTCGGGTCCGCGTGTTCGCCCAGGACAACGGCTCTGCCGCGATTGCCACGCCGGCTACATGCGCGATCACCGTCCCCGACATTCAGAACTGTCGATCGACGCGCGACGTCGAGCGAATGCGCGCGCGACAGCGAACGTCGCCCTGCGCCGCGGCCAACTGAAAAAGGAGCCGTGCGAGGATTGCGGTTCGGACCGGGTCGAGATGCACCACGCGGACTATTCGAAGCCGCTCGCTGTGACGTGGCTCTGCCGCCGGTGTCATCTCGCGCGGCATAAGGAATGCCGCATCGCTGCGGCACGCCCAGAATCGGCGAATTGACCTATTCGTCAATTTCAGCGGATGAGGACCGCGGGGTCTGGTACCGGTTCCTCAGCGGCTATACAGCCGACGTGGTCGAGGCAGTTGTTCACGGTCCCCCACCAAAAGCCGCCATCTTCGCCGATCGGATAACGGAGATACGACCCGTCATCGAAGAGGAGGGTGACGTGCGCGCTGGCAGGATCGTCGACGCCGACGTCGTGCGAGGTGACGTCGACGACCGTGCGCCCGATGAAATGGTCGAGATGGTCGCGGATGCTCACGGGCGCCGGTAGGTGCCGAACACGAAATCCGCGAGCGGCATCAGGCCGTTGTAGTTGAAGCCGTGAGCGTCGTGGTGCACCCGGTGGTAGTTGTAGAGGAACCGGAAGACGGCTGAGCTCTTGAGCCATCCGCGGCGAGCGAAGTGCATCTCCCGATGGATCATCGTCCAGAGCACGCCGTGAAACGACGTCATCGCCACGAAGACGATCGCCCATTCGGTCGAGATCCAGAAGAGAAGCGCGGTGATCGGCAGCGTCCAGATCGGGAGCGGCCCGGTGCCGATCGAGATGAAGTGCGCGGCCTCGTCCTCGCCGGCGCCCCACAGGAAGTGACCCCGCGGGAAATAGCGGCCGTGATGGAGGACGGCGTGCTGCCGGAACTTCACTCCACGCGGCGAGTGCATGATGAACCGATGGCCGAAGTATTCGACGAAGGAGAGGATCACGTAGCTGGCGAGAACGTAGATGAGGATCATTGGCGTTAGCCCCCGTTGATGAGCCAGGTGTTGCGGACGTTGAGCCGATAGATGATCTTATTTGGATCATCCTTCGGAGTGATATCCCACCGCTGCACAGGAGGTTGCGATGGGAACACCTTTACGATTCGAGGTCCCGGCCCTGAATTCGCCCAGGGGAGGAACGCTTCGAACGTCTTCCCGTACGTGGCCGTGCGGATGTCGGTGATGAGCGGGAACGAACCGGGGTCTCCCTCGAGAACTCCGCCGAGACGACCGCTGCCGGCGACATCGAAGCTGGCGTTGACCGCGTACAGCTCGAAATGGAACTCCTCATCGAACACGCACCCGCCGATCACTTCGGTGCTCTTCGACCCGAGCACCGTCCCGGTGGAGACGATCACGATCGCGGGCGGCGGGGAGGCGGGCCAGGCGGTCGGCCCCC
>JACZCU010227334.1_pt1 | contig 20884 bp, 13 predicted proteins | sample 8641851 | NCBI WGS metagenome assembly JACZCU01 (sample SAMN15324605, study PRJNA640507) | soil metagenome | isolation source: monocropping sugarcane control | place: China: Luxin town, Laibin City, Guangxi Province | collected 2019-07-25 | depth 10cm m | reverse complement strand
TGTTTTGGAGTTGCAGCCATGGCTGCAACTCCAAAACACAGCGGGTTTAATTATTAAGAGATATTAATCAACGTGTCTCAAAATGAGACATGTTGTTTTGGTATGTACGGGTTAAAGCGTTGATTACTGTCTCATAACCTGTTCAGATCTTAACGCATGGTTTTCCAGCAACACCAACTCGCCCTTCGATTATGATCAGCGTTTAGTTAGCTGGGCAAAACACTCGCAGTGTATTATACGTGCTATATATGAAAGAAACATACATACAATGCCTATACGCTCTTTGGCAGCTAAAAAAGGAAAGTGATATACAATGTCTTCGCTTATCTTCTGTGACACATGTGGCGCAGCCAATCAGCCCAATCAGACCTACTGCTTCTCGTGCGGCAGAGCGCTAACAGCCGGAGCCCAAAAACCGACCCCGGTCAGCGCTCCGACGGGCATGCTTGCCGCCAATACGCTGCTGAAACAGCGCTACCGCATTCTGCATACGGCCGGTAAAGGTGGTATGGGAGCTGTCTATGAGGCAGAAGATACGCAGCTTGGCAATCGACTCGTAGCTGTTAAAGAAATGAGCCAGCAGAATCTCATGCCGAATGAGGTCCCTGACGCTGCCGAAAATTTCAAACGAGAAGCCTATATTTTGGCCAGGCTGCAACATCCCAACCTGCCGAGCATTCATGATTATTTTACTGAGGCGGGACGCTGGTACCTGGTGATGAGCTTTATTCAAGGAGAAACGCTGCAGAAATACCTGGCTCAACAAGGTGGGAAGTTGCCAGTTGCCGAAGTTCTGCAGATCGGCATAGAACTCTGTGCTGTGCTAGACTACTTGCATGCTCAGAAGCCGCCTATCATCTTTCGTGATTTAAAACCTACAAATATTATGCGCACTCCCGATGGGCATATTTACCTGATTGACTTCGGCATTGCCCGCCACTTCAAACCCGGACAGGCAAAAGACACAGCAATCTTTGGCTCTAAGGGCTACGCAGCTCCCGAACAGTACGGTAGATCACAGACCACGCCTCGCTCGGATATCTACAGCCTGGGTGCCATACTCTATCAACTGCTCTCGGGTCGCAATCCTACACAGACGCCTTTTCGCTTTCCCTCCCTCCGCTCGCAAGGTATCACTGTACCTGCTGAGCTGGATACACTGATTATGGGCATGCTTGATATGAATGAAAATCACAGGCCGCAGAGTATGCATGCTGTAAAAGAGGCGCTGCAACGGATTACTTCGCCTGCAGCCGTTACTCCAACTACAATGGTTCCTCCACCAGCGGCGATACACCCACCGGCATCACCCCCTAAACCAATACTAGCACCAACGCAACCTGCTCCTGCTCAGGCCGCCGCAGCCAATGCCAACAATAATAATAGAGGGAAGATTAACTGGGAACTCATACGATTTACCGTTCTTGGCATCATCCTGTGTGGAATCATCACATTCTGGTTAGACCGTGGTACCTTCCCAACATGGTTTAGATTTGTCGTAGGCAATGTTCCCTTTCGGGTAAGTCTCTTCCTTGTGCTGGATATCGTGACGCTCGTAATCGCTCTCTTCTGCGGAGCAAAATTCGGTCCCTGGGTCGGTCTGCTGGTGGGTGGCGTTGGTACGCTGGTGGGGGACTACCTGGTTTTCTCAAGTAGCAAATTCGGCTGGAACTGGGATGTTCGTGTGGCTCTCGCAGGCTTCATCATTGGTCTGCTCCTCCGCAAAGCGCACGCACAGCCTGCACGCTTGCGCTTGAACGCTATGAGCGCGCTAGCTGTAACCATCGGCACAGCTTTTGCCAGCTACGCCGATCTCTGGCTACGCAATGAGACGTTTGCAATTGCGACCAACATCTTCATTGTCTACACAGCAATGTCCATCGTGGGCTGCTGGATACTGCTTTCGTTCTTATGGACGCTCTCCACTACGACTGCGAAGAGCAAAGGGAAGCCATAATAACAGTTCCTTTCTTTAAGTTGCTCGTCTCTTTGCCACTTTCACCTACCTGATAAGTGTCCGCAAAATGATTGGGGGGCAAATCACGCAATGGATGCTGTGGCCTGAACAGCAGTTGTACGAGCAACTGCGCTCCATCGTCCTTTTTGGAAAGACGGCAGGGGAGCGAGCAAAAGAAACGAACGCTTTCCCACCAAGCTGATGACTTTGAGCAACAGGGGATGCTCAGCCTATTCTCCGAAGATCAGCCACGCGAGGTGGCAGAAACAGCTCGAAGCTTACCACCAGATATGCGCCAACTCATCGTGGATCTGCATGCAGAGCTACCGACAGGAAAAAAGTCATTGTGCTACTGACATACTGTTGTCATTCGTATAGGGTAGACTATGGATAGAAAAGAAACCGAACGCCGCAATTGGTGCGGCTGCTCAGCTTTGAAAGGAAGGAACACTCATGGCAAAGCTTCTCGGACCCGATTTTCTCAACTTGCAGGTGCGAGACCTCTCCGCCTCGCGCTCGTTCTACACGGAGCTGTTGGGCTTGACCGAAGATCCGCACTTCAGCGCTCCGGGTGTGGTCCTCTTCGAGTCCAGCACGATCCCTTTTGCTCTCAGCGAGCCAAGAGTCAACCTGGATGAAGCACCCCATCCCGGATGGGGTGTGGCGCTCTGGATCGACTGTGATCATGTCAATGAGTTGCATGCCAAATTGGAGGCGGCAGGGGTCACCATCGTCACGCAACCCTACGATGGCCCATTTGGGCGCACCTTTGTCTTTGCTGATCCTGATGGATACCGCATTACGGCCAACGAGAACCCCTGGGACCGCTTTCCTTTGGGCGGCAGGCGCCAGAGTTAGGATTGGTTGACACGCGAAAATAGGTATGCTATCTTCATCGTAGTTGCTGCTCTGAGCAGCACGAGGATTCCAGCACAGAAGAGAAGAAAGGGATGTGTATGACTATCGCGACAACGAAGCTCACCGCAGGGTGGTGCTTTCGCTCTCGTGGGAGCGTGCAGGTTGTTGATGCGTTTCGTGTCGCCCAAGGTCGTACTGTGCCCTTTTTTGGAGAAGACGTTGGCACGAAGCTGGAGATAACGTAGCAGAACGTCAAATCGACAAGCCGTGGGTGACACCAAATGGTCTCGCCTGCGGCTTTTCTTTTTCCTTCCATTTCTCACCTGCGAGAAGGCCGTTGGGCGAGGAGCAAGAGCTGCCCACGGCTTTTTTGTGTGTGTTGTCTGAAAAAGACATGCGAGAATGGAGTTTTTTCGCCGATGAAGTCTAACAAACACGAAATCATCACACCACCTCTCTGGCGTAATCACAACTACTTGCTCTTGCAAGGAGGCCAAATTGTTTCGTATATCGGAAATCAGCAGCAATCCATTGCGCTACCGCTCCTGGTCTTAGCCCTCACGGGATCTGCCGTCCAGGTAGGCATTGCAGTGAGCTTGAACACCATCGCTGTTCTTGTGGTCAGCCCGATTGCAGGCGCGCTCGCAGACAAGTGGAATCGGAAAAGGACCATGGTGATCTGTGATGCTGGACGTATGGTTATCACACTGACCATTCCTCTCGCTTTTTGGTTCCATGCGCTGACCATGCTGCAAATCTATGTCGTTGTGACTATCGCAGGTGTTCTCGGAACGATTTTTAGCGTCGCGAATACTGCTGCGCTGCCCAACGTGGTGACGCGAGACCAACTCCCACTTGCTCTTTCCCAATCGCAAGCAGCGTACTCCTGTGTTCGCACTTTTGGATCACTGCTTGGCGGCACGCTCTACAGCCTGGGGGAGGTCTTCCCATTCATTGTGAATGCCGTCTCCTTTGGCGCGTCGGCGTTTTCGCTAGGCCTCATTCGTGGGAATTTCCAGAGCGGGGAAGAAGGTTCGAGCCTTCCACTGCACAAGGCCGTTGCAGAAGGCTTTTCGTGGTTGTGGAAACAGCCGCTCCTCAGATTTCTCACCCTGGTGAATGGAGCAGATAGCTTACGCTACGGTGCAGGCTACCTGGTCATTCTGGTTCTCGCCAGAGAACTCCATACCTCCTCCACTGGCATCGGCGCAATCTTTACAGCGGCGGCGGCGGGTGCTCTTCTGGGGAATCTTGTCAGCAACTGGGTGCGTAGATATGTGAGCTTCGGAAAGATTGCGATTAGTATGCTCTGGCTCGAAGCCCTGATGTTTCCCCTCTATGCGATTGCTCCCAATGCTCTCGTTATGGGCTTCATAGCTGCGGCAGAAGAATTTGTTGCTCCAATCTATACCGTTTCGCTCGATAGCTATCGGTTGATGGTCACGCCTGATTCCATGCGTGGTCGCACGAGCAGCACGGTACAATTCGTGATGCAGGGGGCCCAATCGGTGGGAGCCATTCTTGGAGGACTAGTGATTCAAGGAGTTGGAGCGAAATGGAGTGCGCTTCTCCTGGGTGTGTGGCTGGTGCTTCTCGCCATCGCTACCACCTTGAATAGACGGGTTCGACGGGCAGCGCTCCCAGCTCCTGAGTCAGCCCTCTGATCGGTAGGCACCCAATATGAGCAGATGGCAAGAAAGAAAACCTCTGTATCACATACCTATCTGGATAACATATATAGCGTCCCTGGAGGACAGAAAAACTGACAAATCACACATAGGGAGAGGATTGCATCCGCTACTGTTTTCACAGGTGAGACAAAAGAAAACCTCGTGTTCGCGTGAACACGAGGTCGTTTTCAATTAGTAAATAAATTATAACATATTTTGGTCCAAAAAGCAAGGGGATTTTTGTGGAAGTGTGCGGTTCATATTTGGCGCGTGGGAGATGTGATGGTCAAGAGAGAGGGCCATGGTCGAGGCAAGATCTCTACCGTATGTTGGTCACTGTTGGTCACCCTGACAAGGGAACTGGTGGACCGTTAGCATGCTAGATTGCTTCTACCTGGCGTTCCACACCTGCACTGTTCCTTCCATGCCACCGGAGGCAAGGTATCTGCCATTGGGCGACCAGGCGACTGCTTGCACTTCCCGGGAGTATGTGGTGGTATGTTTTGTGTACGTGAAGATATGCTCTCCGGTGAGGCCGTTCCAGATATGGACATTGTCGCCTGCTGAGGCAATGTTGCTGCTATTGGGCGACCAGGCCACGGCCTGAACTGAAGCGGTGTGTCCGCGATAGGTAATAATGGGACTTTTTTGATGTTGTCCGGCACTCTCGAAGAGAGCCACTTGCCAGACCTGAACCGTATGGTCCTTACCTCCAGAGGCGAGGCGTTGGCCATCGGGCGACCAGGCGACCGTATACACCTTGTCTGAGTGCCCACGGTACGTGAAGACGGGACGTCCAGTGGCTACTTCCCAGATTTGTACGGTCATATCAAAGCTTGCTGAAGCAATATACCTGCCATCGGGTGACCACGTGACCGAGCCTATGCCGCTGGAATGCCCACGATAGATGACGACCTGGCGTCCAGTGGCTACTTCCCAGACCTGTACGGTCTGATCATTGCTTCCCGAGGCGATGTACCTGCCATCAGGTGAGCATGCGAGAGTGATGACCCAATCAGTATGTCCAAGATAGGTATGCTGTACCTTCCCGGTCACGGCGTTCCAGATCCAAACAAGGGAATCATCACCTCCAGCCACGATAGACTTGCCGTCAGGCAGCCAGATTAAGGTCTCAAACCTCGAGAAGTAAGGCTCGTGGTAGTTGATGACATGGTGTCCCGTATTGGCATCCCATGCTTGTACCTGACCTTGCCAATCTCCCATAGCAACACGTGTACCATTGGGTGACCATGCCACAGCCAGGACACCATCACCATTATGAGTATCATAAGTGTAGATGGTGCCTCCCAGGTGCGGACTATAGCCTGGATGCGGCCTTTGCACCTGAAGTTCCGCTTGCCATGTCAGCATGCTGCTGGCCGCCGCGAGCCCTGCAAGCCCGGCCAGTCCTCCCACTCTGAAAAGCGTGCGGCGAGAGAATCTGCGTTTCTTAGAGGTCGATGTGGTAATGTGTTGGGTCGTAAGGTGTTGCAGTTCCTGCATGACCATATTCATATTGTATGGCCTTTTGCTGACGTCCTTATGTACTGTGTGGCGAAGCAACACCTTAAGCGGGAAAGACTGCGAGTGCCTGGACCGCTTGTGCAGCCCTGGAAGAGCAAATTGCAGGCGAGAGCGTGCAGATGTTTTTCCTGTATGTAACTGGCGAAGGATCATTCCCAGTTTATAGATGGAGTTACTCTCCGACATGGCGACGGCTGGAGAAGGTGTCCCGATGTCTAGCAGGTAGAGTTTGCCGTCAGGTGTACGCCAGATATCGCGCAGTGCAAGATCATTGAAGCCGAGAGGTGGCTGGTGTGCGTGCAGGTAGCCGAGCACCGTAGAGAGCTGGACGCCGGTGTCGATTACTTCCTCTACAGGAAGAGGCCGATATTTTCTCTTCCTCAGATATGCTTCAAGCGTTTCACCTGTAAGAAAGTCCATGACGAAATACCAGTGCTGGTTCTCTACGAAGTAATCGTAGATACGTGGAAGGTTGGGATGGATAAGTCCGGCCAACAAAAGCATCTCACGCTTGCTGGCTTCGATCGCCTCTAAAACTTCTTGAGCGCCCGAGTTTTGCCTGCCTATTTCCTTGAGAGCTACCACGCGGTTGCCGAGTAGCGTATCTTCCGCCTTGTAAATTGTGCTCACCTCACCCGTACTTAGCACCTCAAGAATACGATAGCGCTGCTGAATGATGACAGCGGGGAGGAGCAATCCGGTGAGGGGATGCGTGGTAGCTCCAGTTCCTCCTATGATGTTGGAAAGTGGCTCGCCACAAGCAAAGCAATGGGCTGCTTGCGCTGGATTTACCGCACCACACGCATTACAATATATGGAGGAAGAAATTTTGTCGTTTACATTGCTCGCCATACCTGCACCGTCCCATCTTCACTGCCTGAAGCAATGAGTCGACCATCCGGCGACCACGTAACGGATGTGACTTGACCAGAATGACCGCGATACATCAGAACATTACCCTGTAAGACCATTCCTTGCCGGTAATTTGAGTAATTTGGGTAATTTGTATAGGCTGCCTTGCCGAAAGACCACACCTGTACGGTGGCATCGGCCCCGCCAGAGGCGATGCGCGGCGCGTGCCCGGGGAGCGGGAGTGGCCCTGGCTGCCAGTCGACAGCATATACTCCGCCTGAATGGCCGCGGTAGGTAAAAAGTGTATTTCCCGTTGCGGCATCCCACACCTGCACGATGCCATCGGTCCCAGCAGAGACGATTTGCTGGCTATCAGGTGACCAGGCGACGGCATGTACTTCAGCAGAATGACCATAATAGGTCACGTGGGTATATCCCGTTGCGGCATTCCAGACCTGCACGAGGCCATCAGCCCCGCCAGAGGCGATGTATTTCTCATCGGGCGACCAGGCGAGCGCGAGCACCGCTTGAGCATGGCCGGTATATGTGAAGAAGAGGCCCCCCGTCACAACTGAACGCACCTGTACAGAGGTGTCCCCGCTGACAGCAGCTATGCTGCTCCCATCAGGAGACCATGCCAGGGCATTGACATTCCCAGGCTGACTAGAACGAAAGAGGATATCAGCTCCTGTTTCTATGCTCCAGAGGCGTACAGTGTCATTGCCAAGCGCTGAAGCGATACGTTTGCTATTTGCAGACCATGCCAGGACATCTACTCTCTGATTGTTCGTTGCAAAATGAGCGGGCACTATTGTGCGAGTTGGAAGCCTCCCATCTGTTGGATCAATTTCAACGTTAGAGACAAGGATGATATCTCCTGTGTTAGCGTCCCAGACCTGCACTGAGCTATCCAGAGTGCCAGCAGAAGCGATATACTGTCCGTGGGGCGACCAGGCGACTGCAGTCACCGATCCACGATGACCGCGATAGGTGTACAGAGGCTTACTGAGAAGCGTGGTGTTGGCAGGAGATGGCGCCGGAGTGGAAGGGGAAATAATCGGGGTATTGCCAACGAGCGGATGCGTTGATGACAACGTGCCTGCTGCGTTTAGCTTTCCAAATACGAATGCTGTGATGGCGCTACTGCTGCTACAAACGGCTACTACGCTAACAAGGCCTAGCACAAAGCTTCTCCGTCTGACTATAGCCCGTGATAACATCTGCGATGGACTAAGCTTTTGAGCTGTCTGTCGAGCAAGGAGACGCTGTAATTCCTGCTTGACAACAGCCATACTTGCCGGTCGCTTGCTCATCTCCATCTCCACCATCTGTTTGAGAAGGGAGTTGAGCTGGAAAGCGATGGGCGAGTTACGTATCTGTACAGGTTTAAAGTTGAACGGTGTGAGTGAGGGATCGTCGCCCGTCAAAAGCTGGTGAAGCGTGGCACCAAGGCCATAGATATCCGATTGGGGAGTTGTTTGCGCTTTACCATACTGTTCGGGAGCGGCGTAGCCTTTTGAGCCGAGAGGGATGGTATCTTTCGCTTTCCCAGGCTTGAAGTGGCGGGCTATGCCAAAATCAATCAGGTACACATGGTTATCGACTGTGCGCATAATATTCGCAGGCTTGAGGTCGCGAAAGATAAGTGGTGGCTGGTGGGTATGCAGGTAGTCGAGCACTGTACACAGTTGGAGACCGATTTCAAGGGTAGCTTCAACCGAGAAGCTCAGGATGAATTTGTCCAGTTGGTCTTCCAGCGTATAGCCTGTAATAAAGTCCATCACGACGTAGGAGCGACCATGCTCGGTAAAGTGATCGTGAATGCGTGGCAGATTGGGATGGGTGAGATCAGCGAGTAAGAGCGCTTCACGTTCAAAGGCAGCAGTCGCCTCAGCCAGCTCCTGGGGGTTCAAGCCATCCTGGTTCATTTCCTTGATCGCTACAAGACGATTGCTGAAAAGCGTATCTTTCGCCTGGTAGACGGCCCCGAAGCCGCCAGTACCTACCTGGCTGACGATGGTATAGCGTGAGTGGAGCAGGGAAGAGGGTACTAGCGGGCCTCTGACAGAGCTTGCCGGAACGGCAGCGTTTGTAGGGGCAGATTGAACCTGTACAAGAGGTGAGAGCGAAGGAGGTTGCAAAGCATTATTGCAAGCGAAGCAATGTGTCGCTTGCAAGGGATTGGATGCTCCACATTCGTGACAATAGGTGTCGGGAGCCGCCATTTCTACCTCCGAAACCATTATCGTTCCTCCTCAAAGCGAGGGTAGCATACGGTAGGTTGTCTGTCAAGGACACGAGTGCTTTTTCGAGCGCTAACGCTCTGCTTGGTTTACAAAATATACTTATAGAGTTAGATAATTGGTTACAGAATGTAGCTTGACAAATAGCGGCGTTAGCGTAAAATTATAACTAGCCAACAAAAGCTTTGAGACGTGTATAAACAAGGACGAGAGTACTTCTCACAATCTGAAGCCAGCGCATGCTTCGTCACGCTGTTCGCGTCACACAGGGTCAATCTATCTAGCTGTCATAAAACACCCCGTCGTCTTCCTCCTCCTGAGCAGGTAGGACTTGTAACAAACGGAGCCAAAGGAGACACATAAACGATGGACCTTGAGATCACCCTGCGGGTGAACGGGGCTACACACCGGCTTTCCGTCGATACCCGGACGACGCTCCTGGACGCGCTGCGCGAGCGGCTCGGGCTCACCGGTCCCAAGAAGGGCTGCGACCACGGGCAGTGTGGCGCCTGTACCATCTTGCTTGACGGCCGACGCGTGAATAGCTGCCTCGCATTGGCCGTAGCCCATCAGGACGCTCAGATCGTCACGATCGAGGGACTTGCCCAAGGTCTTGCCGACGGTGAGAACCTACACCCACTCGAGCGGGCGTTCATTGCGCATGATGCTTTTCAGTGTGGCTACTGCACGCCGGGACAGATCTGCTCGGCGGTCGGAATGCTGCGCGAGGCCGCAGACGGTTGGCCCAGTGCAGTAAGCGCTGATCTAAACGCTGATCAGGTCACACTCGACGATGATGAGATCCGCGAGCGCATGAGTGGCAATCTCTGCCGCTGCGCCGCCTATGCCAATATCGTCCCGGCGATTGCGGAGTTCGCTCGGGAGGCACAAGAGGCGCAGCGGGCAGAGGAGGAGGCACGCCGATGAATCCCTTCCGCTACGAACGCGCGAACGACGCGTCAAGCGCCGTCGCGCTGGTGGCCCGAGCGCCGAACGGGGTCTTCCTCGCTGGAGGGACGAACCTCGTCGACCACATGAAGCTGGGAGTGAGGCAACCGGATCTGCTCGTCGACGTCACACGTCTGCCCTACGACCGCATCGAACTGCTGCCCGACGGAGGCGTCCGCATCGGCGCCATGGTGCGCAATAGTGACCTGGCTGCCGATCGCACGATCCGCCAACGCTATCCCATGCTCGCGCAGGCGCTGCTCGCAGGGGCATCGGGCCAGTTGCGTAACCTGGCGACGACCGGCGGGAACCTGCTGCAGCGCACACGCTGCGTTTACTTCCAGGATGTCTCCAAGCCGTGCAACAAGCGCGTGCCGGGGAGCGGCTGTTCCGCGCGCGATGGCTATCACCGCACTCTGGCCATCCTGGGCGCATCAGAGGCGTGCATCGCGACTCATCCATCAGACATGGCCGTCGCGATGATCGCGCTCGATGCCATCGTCCGTGTGCTCGGGCCGAACGGCGAACGGACGATCCCGCTCATCGGCTTCCACCGCCTGCCAGGTAGCGAACCGCAGCGCGACACTGTGCTCGAACACGGCGAGTTGATCACGGCAGTCGACCTGCCGCCGCTGCCATTCGCGACACACTCGCACTACCGCAAGGTCCGTGACCGTGCATCGTATGCATTTGCGCTGGTCTCGGTTGCCGTAGCTATCGATGTCACCGATGGCATCGTGCGAGACTTGCGTATTGCGCTCGGTGGTGTGGCGCACGTGCCATGGCGGGCGATGAAGGCTGAGACTGTGCTACGAGGCGCACCAGTGAACGAGGAGACGTTCCTTCGGGCTGCCGACGCAGAGCTTGCCGATGCGCAGCCACTGCGCGAGAACGCGTTCAAGGTCCCGCTCGCACGCAACATCCTCGTGCGTACGCTGCTCGACCTCACAGGGGAGGAGAACCGATAATGAGCCTCGCAATACGGGCCATTGGCGCACCACTGGACCGCATCGATGGTCCAAAGAAGGTCACCGGCACAGCGACATACGCTTTCGAGTACCCGGTCGAAGGCGTGACGTACGCGTTCCCGGTGCAGAGCACGATCGCGAAGGGCCGGATCGTGTCGATCGACGCGAGCGTCGCGCGTGCACTCCCAGGTGTCGTCACCGTGCTCTCACACGAGAATGCGCCGCGTCTTGCGCCGCTTAATGATGCTGAACTGGCCGTATTCCAATCCGATGCCGTCGCGTACCATGGTCAGTTTGTCGCCGTCGTCGTCGCCGAGACGTCCGAGATCGCGCGTCATGCCGCGGGCCTCGTCGTCGTCCGTTACGAGGAGCAGCCGCATGACGTCGAGCTCCGCACCGACCGCAAAGATCTGTACAAGCCGGAGAAGGTCAATCCCAGCTACGAGACCGACACCATCAGCGGCGACGTCGAGGCCGCACTCGCACAAACTTCCGTCTCGCTCGACCACACCTATACGACGCCGACCTACCACAACAATCCGCTCGAACCGCATGCAACGGTCGCGATGTGGAGTGTTGACGGCGTCACCCTTTACGACACGAACCAGGGCCCACACCGGATCCTGGACGACGTCGCGCAGGCGTTCGGACTTCAACCCGAGCGCGTGCGCGTCATCGCGCCGTATGTCGGTGGGGGGTTCGGTTCCAAGGCCTATACCCACCCACACGTAATTCTCACAGTGATGGCAGCGCAGGTAGCCGGGCGACCTGTGAAGTTGGCACTCACCCGACAGCAGATGTTCGCGGTAGTCGGCTATCGCACGCCGACGATCCAGCGCATTCGTCTAGGTGCCGACAACAACGGCCGGCTCACGGCGATTGCGCACGACGTCGTCGAGCAGACCTCGACCGTCCACGAGTTCGCAGAGCAGACCGCTCTTGCGACACGAATGATGTATGCAGCACCAAATCGCCGCACCACGCACCGACTCGCGCGGCTCGATGTACCGACACCAACGATTATGCGTGCGCCCGGTGAGTGTCCGGGGATGTTCGCGCTTGAGTCGGCAATGGACGAGATGGCGATCGCGTGTGGGCTCGATCCGATTGAGTTTCGCATACGGATTGAACCCACGATCGACCCCGATACGGGACATCCATTTAGTAGCCGTGGCCTCGTTGCGTGCCTGCGGGAAGGTGCGCAGCGCTTCGGCTGGCAGCCGCGCGATCCGAGACCCAGGATGCGTCCCGACGGCCGGTGGCTCAGCGGGACCGGCGTCGCCGCCTCGACGTATCCGGCACGTCGAAGTGCATCGACGGCCCTCGTGCGCGTCAATCGCGAGGGGCACTACAGCGTGCTCATAGATGCCTCGGACATTGGTACAGGGACCTGGACAGTGCTTACTCAGATTGCTGCGGATGCACTTGAGGTGCCACTGGAATATGTGCATCTTGAGATTGGCGACAGCATGCTGCCGCGCGCGCGCATTGCTGGAGGCTCTATGGGAAATGCATCATGGGGCTCGGCGGTCGTCGAGGCAGCTCGCAGGCTCCGTACACGCCTGCATGATGAGTATGGCGGTGTTGTTCCCGCCGAGGGACTCGAAGCGACCGGCGAGGTCGGGGATAATCCCGAGGCGCAGCGGTTCGCGATGCACGCCTACGGTGCGCAGTTCGTGGAGGTTCGCGTCAATGCGGATACCGGAGAGGTGCGCGTCCCGCGGCTGGTTGGCGTCTTCGCCACCGGTCGCATCATGAACGCGAAAACGGCACGCTCGCAATTCCTCGGTGGGATGACGATGGGACTGTCGATGGCGTTACACGAGGAGAGCGTCCTGGATCCTCGCTTCGGCGACTACGTGAACCACGACTTCGCAGAGTACCACATCGCGACGAATGCCGATGTTGGCACGATCGACGTGACCTGGATCGACGAGGATGATCCACACGTCAACCCAATGGGCGCGAAAGGGATTGGCGAGATCGGGATCGTCGGCACCGCTGCTGCGATTGCCAATGCCGTCTATCACGCGACCAGCATCCGTATCCGCGATCTGCCGATCACGCTGGATAAGCTGCTGCCGTGAGACGGCGGCTCTTAGTTGCCGTCGATCGCGGCGCAGCACTGCTGCGGACTAAGGGCTAGTCCCCCGTGTATCATTGCAGACAGCCAAGCTTCCAACCGATCGGAGCGCACTGCTAAGGCACTGATAAGGAATACACGAATAAGCGAATGTGGTATGGTTGGTGATACGTTCACCATCGCCCTGGAGCTCTGCAATTATCAGCCCACGATCCCCTTTGAGCAGTAGCAGCGGCAGATACGGGCGCTGCTAGAGGTGATTGAGGGAAAAACGGAACTGCCGCTCTACGAGTTGCCCGATATCATGAAGCCTCTGCCTTTTAACCTGTCTTAGCTGTGACCGATGATGCCCACGACCGGAGTTGGAAGGCGCGGACGATGAACAGGATACCGAAGACAATCCCATAGATGCCAACCAACCAAAGGATGGATAATAGTCCAGCACCTGGACGGACGAACAGAATAATGCCAAAGAGAATGGAGAGAATACCGGCGAGTCCCAACGCCCACTCCTGGACTGCAAACCCACGTATCGCGAAAGCCGCAATGGTCTCCAAGATGCCAGTCACAATTGCCCAGAAGGCAACAATGTAGAGCAACACCAGGGCTGTTAAGCGAGGAGCCAGGCACCTGAATAGTAGTAACCTTTAATCAGGACATACAAATGCCGGTGGCGCCATTCTGGGAGCACTGCCGAATATCGAAAGTGGCCGCATGCTGGATATCCGTGGGGAGGACGGCATAGTAGAGACGCGCGCTGGGAGCGAAGGTGGCAACTTGAGGGTCAGCATCCGTCTTTTCTAGCGTAATGAGAAACAGGTAAGGCTTGTTTTGGAGCAGATGTGGATTGGTATAGGAGGGAGAGGACAGGCGGCCATTTTGTGTCGTTAACGGCCAGTGGATGGGCGATAAGCTTTCGCTGTTGATTTGCAACCAGGCATAATAGCGCTCGCCAGCGGGCGCATCATGAATAGACTGAATGGTAATGTCAACCTCGTCGAGGCTGCCTGAAGGAGCATGTGGGCTGCTGAGAAAGCGGACTTGCCCTATGACTGAGTTTGACGGGGATGGTGTGGGCGTTCTGTTCAGGGCAAAGAAGGCAAAGAGAAGACCTGAGCCGACCACGGCGACAACAAGCAAAGCAAGCAAAATAAGGAAGGTTCTGCGCTGGCGAGCTGGAGGGTGTGGAGCCGCTGGTGGAGATAGCGGGGGCGGTTGTGCTGTGACGCTGGTAGGCGTGTTCGTGCCCGGATTGGGGAACAAGGAGCTTCCTGGTCTGCTAGCAGCAGGGGTTGTTAAAGGAGTTTGGCTGCCGGTTGCAGACGGCGTGAATGCGGAAGGTAACGCGTTGACGGTAGGAGGCAAGGATTGGAACGAGACCGGTGTCAAAGGGGCAGGAGTCATCCCTAGTGGCGGGGAAGGCTGTAAGAGATCGTAGGAGTTCGCCCTGTTGACATTCGGTGTGGCGTTGGGTTTCTTCAGCAGTTCGGCGGAAACGGCTACGTTGAGGGACTCAGCAACTGCGATGGTCATGGCAGAGGCACTGGGGTAACGCTCATATGGGTCTTTCGCGATGCTTTTGAGAATGACCTCAGATAAGGTGGGTGGAATATACGAGTTGATCAGAGCAGGCGGCGTGGGGAGTTCCTGGAAATGTTGCATAAGAATAGCCATGACGGAATTGCCACGAAATGGCGTGACGCCAGTGGTTATTTCATAGAGGATAATACCGAGCGAGTACAGGTCGCTTTGCCTGTCGCCTGCAAGCCCTTGCGCCTGTTCGGGTGAGACATAGAGGGGGGTACCGAGCACTTTGGTTGTGTCGGCAGAAACTCCTTGCAATTTGGCAATGCCGAAGTCTGTGAGGATAGGCATGCCTAAAGCGCTCCTCCTGGGAGAGCGCTGGTCAAGGATGATGTTGGCGGGTTTGATGTCGCGATGGATCATGCCTCGCTCATGGGCGTAGTCAATGGCGAGGCTGACCGCTGTGAAGATGTAAACGATGTCGGCGGCAGCTGGAAATTGCCCCTTTCGCGATGTGTTACGGATATAGTCAGCGAGCGTCGGTCCTTCGATATAATCCATCACCATGTAGGCTGTGGTACTGCCTGAGTCAGAGCTACGGACGAGTTGAAAATCGTGAATTTGCACGATATTGGGGTGGTGCAGCGACGCAATAAACTGTGCTTCGCGCTCGAAACGAGAGGTGAAATCGGGATCGGACTGCAAATTAGAATGGAGCTGCTTAATGGCAACGTAGCGTCGTAGTTGGGTATCAAATGCCTTCCAGACTTCGCCCTGCCCACCATGTGCCAGGCGTTCTCGCATTTCGTATTTGCCAAGGCGGCGCGGCTCCATGCTCATGCTTGCTTGTTCTCCCTGTTCTTTAATTATCGAGAACATCGTGAAAGGCGAGGGCGACCGCAAGGGTCGCCCCTACGAGGTCACAAATCCCGATCACAGATTCTTTGGCACATTCGTAGTGATGTCAAAGGTTGCCAGCTTTAGCACATTATAGTGTGCCTGGAGCACACCAGGCTTGACAGTGTTCGTGGCCGGATCAAGCTGGCCAATGTAGGCGAATGTGACTTGTGTGACCAGATCGTCCAATACAGCGCGTGCCTCGGGCTGAGCCAATTGATCGGGCGTCATATAGAAGAGCTGTTTGGCATCTGTACGCACTTGCTGTAACCATCCCTTCACATTGTCAAGTGTAACAATTATTTCCTGCGAGAGTGTATGCATCTGGGACGTTGCATCAGGCGCTCTGTTCAATTGACTGAGATGAAGCCGCATGTGGTCGAGGTCGCCAGGCGGGTTAGTTGCGAGGAACTGCGCCACACCCTGGTGAGTTGGGTCCACCGTCAGGAGGCTCACCCTGGCAATAATGGGGTCGACCGTAACAGGTGTGCCGGGCGGTACATCAATATGGACGTTCGGTATGCCATCTAGATAGTCCAGGATGCCTACGAATAGGGCGTGCATCTGCCCATAATGTTTTGTTGTTCCGTCGAAGTCGTCGCGCGCACTGGTGGACAACTCCAGAAGCTTTGCTGTATTTCTGAAGAGCCAGATATCCAGGCCGCCATAGAGCGCTAACACCTGGAGGTGGTCCTCGTTATAGTACAGGTGGCGAATATGATCGAGCCCCCTCAAACCGGTGGGGTCTTTCGGAATGAGGGCCTGAGGTAGTTGGGCATAGTATATCCAGGTAGAGGGGTCAGTAGATGGACCGGTCGGATTTTTCCCTGCATCTTCCAATGTGATGAGCAGGCGGCTGGTGGCTGAGAGCAGGTTGTTGTGCTGGGCATCACCCGGATATGCGTAATGGACGATCCCATTCTGCTGCACAGGCAAGTTATTGGTCAGCAGGACAGGCGGGTGGATTGGTGCTGGCCCCAGGAGATCTGGTTTTGGTGTCGTGTCTTTATCAGCCAGCAGCCAGAGGTAGTAGCTTTTCCCTGGTGGAGGAGCCTGGACGTTTTGTAAATCGATCTGCAATTGATCGGCAATGCCTTGCGCACCGTCTGACAGCTGTCCACTGCTGACATAGAAGGCGTGCCCCACTATCGAACTTAGCGGGGGCGCGCCTCCGCCTGAACGCAAGAGCAGGAAGTAGGCACCCAGGGAGCCACCCAGCAGGACGATGATGAGGGCAATCAACCCGAAGAGCAGCCCTCGTCGTTGTCGCGCGGGCGCTGGTGGCCGTGTGGGGATAAACACTGGTGGTGGTGACTGTGCTGGTGCGTAAGAATCGCTGCCATAGCCAGCACCGGCAGGGGGCGTAGGAGTAGGCTCCCCGCTTGATGTTGCTGCTGGATACGGTTGCGAAGGCGGAAAAGGAGTACTCCTCGCCGGCGAATGGGTGGGAGTAGAGGCTCCAGAACTACTGCCCACCGATGCTGGAGGTGTGCTTTGCCCACTACTTGATGATGGTGCAAACGATGAGCCAGATTGGGCTCTCGAAAAGGGCGATGGCGCTGAGGCGCGCTCGCCTGGCAGCGTGGGTGAATATGGCGTCATGCCTGCTGCTAGCTGGGAAGGACTGGGAGTGACATATGTTGGCGTATACTCAGCGTCCATAGGATAAGCAGGTTCGCCCAGGCTCTCCGGTACCGGCACGTTCAGGGCTTCCGCGATGGCGGCAGCCAGTGATGAGGCGTTGGGGAAGCGTGCCGCCGGGTCTTTGGCAAGGCAGCGCATAATGACCATTACCAGCACAGGTGAAATGTGCGGATTGATGAGCGCGGGCGAGGGTGGTGCAGCGTTGAGGTGCTGCGACATTACTACGGTTGGACTGTCACCCTGAAAGGGAAGTGTGCCAGTGGTCATTTCATACAGGATAATCCCAAGCGAGTAGATATCACTGCGCTCATTGCCAGTATAGCCGGTCACCTGTTCGGGTGCAATGTATAGTGGTGTGCTAAGCTGAGTAGCCGTCATCGTCGCAGAAGAGGGCGATGCCAGGAGCCTGGCAAGACCAAAGTCGGTGAGAATGGGTTCGCCCATTGGGTTACGCAGCGTGTTCCGCTTATCGAGCAGAATATTGGCAGGTTTGAGATCGCGGTGAATCATACCTTGCTGATGAGCATAATCGACGGCAAAGCCGATAGACGTAAAGAGCTGCACAATCTCTGTGGGGGATGGAAAGTTCCCCAGACTTGAGGTATGGTGAATGTAGTCTGCCAGGGTCTGACCTTCAACATAATCCATGACCATATAGGCAATAGTACCCTCTTCTGCAGATGAGGCAATCTGAAAGTCATGGATTTGTACAATGTTGGGATGGTGCAATGAGGCAATAAGCTGCGCTTCTTTCTCGAAACGGGCGATAAAATGAGGGTCCTCCTTCAGATTTGCATGCAGCAGTTTGATCGCAACGTAACGCTGGAGTTGTGTATCGAGCGCTTTCCAGACCTCTGCCATGCCACCATGTCCCAGTTGCTCCTGGAGTTCATATTTGCCCAGGCGTCGTGGACTTGTACTCATAACTCCATCTCCTCATCTATGAGCAGGTATTCTTCCCATTATTGATCGTACATGGCGCAACTTCGAAGGTTGCCAGCCCCTGACTGTTGTAGTGAATTTGCACCACACCTTCCTTCACCGTACTCGTGTTAGGGTCGAACTGTCCGACAAAGGCATGGTTGGCCTGTGTGAACAAGTCATTGAGGAGGGATAAGGCGGCAGGCTGTGACAATTGGCTGTTGTCCATGCGTACAAGCTTCACTGCATCAGCATGGACAGCATCTAGCCAGCTCTGAACATTGTTGATAGCCTGCGTGATACGAACAGCAAGGGCACGCTGTGCCGGCGTCACGCCAGGGGAAATTACGATTTCCCGTAGATGGGCCCCAACGTGCTCCAGATAGCCGGGAGGCTGCTGATGCACCACGTCAGACTCCAGCAAGGCGACGCGAGCAATGGTTGGGTCAATTAACAGAGGTGTATCCGGTGATACATCTGTATATATATAGGTGCTCCCATCAAGGTAGTCCAGAACACGTACTAGCGAACGATGTATGAAGGCGCAAGCAGTATTATTTGGATCAGATGTGCAGCCTTTCTGCGCGTCTCTGGCACTGCCTGCCGCTTCCAGTACCTTGTTGACATTTCTGAAGAGCCAGATATCCAGCCCTCCCCCCAGTCCGACCCGCTTCAGTTTGGGGTCCTGGGAGAGCAAATGCCGTAGGTGGTCGAACAGGCTGAAATGATTGGCTTTATCTGCCGGATTGGGCGTTATTGAGAATACAGCATTATAGCGCCATGTGTTTGTATCGAGGGAGGGATTAGTTGGTGGTTGTTGCGCGTCTTCCTCGGTGATGAGAAAACGATTGTAATTGGCGAGCAGGTTGTTGTGCTGCGGATCCCTATACGTCATTGTTACCTGTTGATGATTGAGAGGCAGTGGGCCAATAGCGACGGCTGGCAATTCAATTTGCTGGTCGTTCAGCAGCCAGGCATAGTAGCGTTTGCCAGGCTGAGGATCGGGAAGGTTTTGTAAGTTGATCTGCAGCTCATCGGTGATGCCTTGATTGCTGTTATTGCTACTCAACAGGCCGCTACTCACAAAGAATGCATGTCCCACGATTGTGGATTGAGGCGAAGATATGCCACGTGTGTAGAGGAGGTATGCGCCGAAAGCAGAGCCGACGAGCACAAGTAGCAATACCGCAAGCAGCGTAGTATATAACCACCCTGGCCGCCTCTTTTGTACTGGCGGCGTAGGTGTGGACGATGGTACTGTTGGTCCTGGCGCTTGTGGCGGTACTGAGGAGCCTGGGAGAGCGGTGGGCGTAGATGTGCTTGCTGAGATAGCAGGAGGTGGCTGGGCGAGCCGGGCTGTTGGTACATCCCTCTCCTCTGGCATCGTTGGTGCAGGTTCTGTTGGTGTCACAGACAAGGAGGGGGTGGCAGATGAGATGACAGGAGATGGTGGCAGAGTCGGTGTATCGCTGCCAGCTACAACCGGTGGAACAGATGGTGTTTTTGCCGGTGACTGCTGGGGCGGGCGGCTGAGATAGGTTGGACTATTCATCGTATCCAGGGAGCCGCTGATGCCGCTCAAGGATGATGGATTGATGGTGCCTGGCAATGAGTGAGAACGACTGCTGCTCTCTGGCATACTTATGTTCAGCGCCCTTGCCACTGCTGTAACCAGCGCTGTCGCGGTAGGGTAACGCGCAGTCGGATCCCTGGAGAGGCTACGTATGATAACCGCCGTCAGTGCGGGTGGTATATGCGGGTTGATGAGCGCAGGTGATGTAGGCGTGCCATGAATATGTTGCATCAAAATGTCGCCGGGCGTATCACCCTGGAAAGGCAGCACGCCTGTACACATTTCGTAGAGAATCACTCCAAGTGAATAAAGATCGCTGCGGTTCGTGCCTGTAAAGCCCTGGGCAATCTCTGGTGAGATGTAGGACACGTCATAAAGTGGGAGAGCGAGCGGATTCTGCATGTGATTCAAGCCAAACTCGGTGAGTTTGGGCTCTCCTGGTGAAGGGGATGTTGCACCCATCCTGTCAAGCAGAATCGCAGTTGGCCTGAGTGCACCATGAATTACGTTGTGTTGATGGGCGTAGTCAAGAGCGCCGGCAACGGGTGCTAGCAGGCGCACAATCTCGGCGGGAGGGGGAATTTTTCCCATGCGAGCAGTCGCGCTGAGAAAGTCAGCGAGTGATGGGCCTTCCACGTAATCCATGACAATATAGGCTTCGCTCCCGCTCTGTGGCATGTGGTAATCCAGTATCGGAACGATATCAGGGTGGCGCAGCGCGGCAAGAATTTGCGCTTCACGATAGAAACGAGGAATGAAATCGGCGCTAGCCTGTGTATTGACCGGGATGATTTTAATAGTAACATAGCGACGCTGTTGAGTGTCAAATGCCTTCCAAATCTCGCCTACGGCAGCAGGTCGTAAACGCTCCTGGAGTTCATACTTTCCAAGACGGCGTAAATTCATACCCATAATAGTGGTACACCTCGTTTCTTAGCTCAATTATAGAGGCAGCCCTCAAGGTAGAAGATCCTTCTCTGAAACCTCCCCGGCCTGAAGGCGCGGGACTTTCTGGCTCGTTCACTGTAATTATTGAGTATGATACGTTGTATGCCAATGCAGTGGATCACACATTCTCAAGAAATATGATATCAACTTTAGTCTATCACCCACTATCAAAACGTCGAGGGGTCCGAACTTTGGGTTACGAATTTCTAGTAAGTTTATGCGGATTATTGTTAAAAGTCAATAAGGATGTGGGAATGCTGCGGATGGTGCAGCC
>JACZCU010151061.1_pt1 | contig 20914 bp, 14 predicted proteins | sample 8641851 | NCBI WGS metagenome assembly JACZCU01 (sample SAMN15324605, study PRJNA640507) | soil metagenome | isolation source: monocropping sugarcane control | place: China: Luxin town, Laibin City, Guangxi Province | collected 2019-07-25 | depth 10cm m | reverse complement strand
GCGATGGCCATTTCTCGACCGGCACCATTGCCGACAACGGCCAGGGCGGCGTGAGCATCAGCGGCAGCAATCGATACGCGTCGTCCGGCACCCTCACCATCACCACCTCGCTCAGCCCATTCAATTTCTGGCCGATCGTGCCCATCGGAGGCGGAGCCGTGCCGGGCGCTTCTGGGAGTGGTGTGATCACCGGTGCTCCGACGACAGCGGTATGGGGAAAGCCCGGCAGCAATTCTGTGGGTCTGGGCGGCGGGACTGGGTCAACCGGCGGCGTTGCAAACCCAGGCACTCCCATCGGAATCGAGCCGCCCATTTCGATCATTCCGATTCGATGGCCGTTGCCGGGACAGAACTCAGTCACTGGAACGGCAACCGTCGCCGCGGGCGCCATGAACGGAAGCGGCTTCAGTCTGCTCGCCTCCAGCAAAACTCCATTCAGCGGCACCGTCGCCCACTTTACGCTCACCGACCCCTCGGCTGATCTGAGCCATTTCCATGCGGTAGTCGAGTGGCAGGATCCCAACGCGCGCGACTGGTTTGTGCTGCCCAGCACTCTGACCAGCACCGGCACGATTACGTCCGATGGCCAGGGCGGATTTGATGTTACTGCGACCGCATCGTTCACTCAGTTTGGCTTGTTCCATTACCAGGTACTGATTTCCGACGATCGGCTCGGAAGTTCCGACTCGGCAATCGTTGGAGCCGCGTATGGGCAGGTGATTGTCGATACGCCCTTCCGTCCAATTCCCCTGGGCGCGGCAAGCGGCGTGAGCGCATCTGGCTCCGCGACAACGCATAATCCGGCCCTATCTGAACATCCATCGGTCAAGGCCATCGCCATTCACGCATCCACGAATAAGGCCTTTGCCGGAAACATCGCGATTCTCAAAGGGATTAATGCGAGCAGCGCGAACCTTGCTCAATTGCATGGAAGCATAAACTGGGGTGATGGTTCAGCGCCTTCGGCGGCGCAGTTTGTGAGCGGACCTAAAGGCGAGATCATCGTGCGCGCATCGCACCACTTCGCGACCGGCGGGAAGCGCTCGATTAGCGTTTCTCTGACGCAGAACATAAGCGGCGGTACTTCCCCAAGCAGCGATCCCCCTATCGCGCTGCCGGCTGTGCGAACCTCCGCCCATGTGACAGGTAAAGCCAACCTTCCTAAGTATCGCGCGAACGCTGTTCCAATTTCGGCTGTCGTTGGAGTCCCCTTCCAAGGCACGCTCGGCACCCTCACCGGCCCCGCGCTAAGTGCCGGGCAGTCGCTCGTGGCAACTATCTCCTGGGGCGATGGATCGCACTCGGCAGGAACAATCACCGATGAAGGTTCATGCGCCTGGCAGATCGCCGGCTCGCACACCTTCGAAAAGAAAGGCCGACGGCATATCCAAGTCGTTGTCCGGCTTCAGACAAGCGGGTCTGCGCAAGCGCATCCGGTCGTCGCGCGATTTGGAACAACGGCAGTTGTCAGCGCGACCTGATCATCCAACCGCGCGCTTGCGCGAAAAGGCGATTTTCACTTCCGGCAGCATCATTACATAGAGCGTATAGATGCCCAGGAGTCCGCCGACCAACCAATCGACCCATTCGGGCAGCGCGGTCAGGCGGAAACCGAAGGTGGGGATGGCGTAGCCATTGGTGACGAGACGAATGATTGCAAGGTGAAAATAGATCCCGGCCAGCCCTTTGAGGATTTCAAAGACCGCGAAAAACAGCAGAACAATCCGCGCCCAGGAATTGAACCGCATTGCCGCCGCTCCGGCCACGAGCGCAGCGGCAGCCAAGCCGGTTCCAACAATCGGGGCGAAAATGCCCCAAAGCGTGATCGCATCATGCGCGCCATAGACACCGCCGCGGATTCCGGAAATGTCAGCGATCATCGGCTGGACCAGAAACGGCAACGTCGCCAGCCCAATCAGCCCGAACAATATCGTCCCGACCGACACGACCATCACATGAGTGATCTGCTCCGGCAGCGCAACGCTGTAGGGCTCGGGCATGTCGTAAAGCTTCGCGTGGGTAGGCGATTCGCTCGATTGGCTCATGGGCCGTACTCCTTCCGAGGCCTCTATAGATTTGAGGCAATGTCCGGAGCATTCAGTGTGGCAACAGAGCGGAGATTTCCGCAATGGACAAAACTTTTGCGGGATCAACACATGGAGGCCCATGCTATCCGAGCTTCACGACCCGCTCGTAGCACAGCCTTCCAGGTGTGAATTCTAAAATCACAGGCTGGAAGCCTGTGCTACGTATCGCGCTATGTCAGCGAGTGATATGGCAATGAAAGGGAGCTGGCGACGGCTTCGTATGTGACTTTTCCGCGCACAAGGTTAATCCCCTCAGCCAGGCCGCGATCTTCCTTTGCCGCCTGCTCGTAACCTTTGTTGGCAATGCGACGGGCGTAGGGAAGCGTCGCGTTGCAGAGGGCAATCGTGCTGGTCCGGCCGACAGCGCCGGGCATGTTGGTCACGCAATAGTGGACGACTCCTTCGACGACATAAGTGGGATGCTGATGGGTGGTTGGTCGGCTGGTCTCGATGCAGCCGCCCTGATCGATGGCGACATCGACAATCACGCTGCCGTTCTTCATCGCCTTGAGATCTTCGCGCGTGACCAGGCGCGGTGCCTTAGCGCCAGGGATCAGCACGGCTCCGATGACCAGGTCCGCCAGCAACAGATGCTCGCGCACAGTATGGGGATCGCTGAAAATCGTCTTAACGTTGGCCGGCATGACATCATCGAGGTAGCGCAGGCGATCGAGGTTGATATCCATTAACACGACATTGGCGCCCAACCCCGCGGCTACTTTAGCCGCCTGCGTCCCGACAATGCCGGCTCCGAGAATTGCAACGTGAGCGGGCGCCACACCGGGCACGCCACCCAGCAGAATGCCGCGCCCCATCATGGGCTTTTCGAGATATTTGGCGCCCTCCTGAATGCTCATTTTGCCGGCAATTTCGCTCATGGGGGTCAATAGCGGCAGCCGGCCGTTGCGATCGACGATCGTCTCATACGCGATCGCGATAATGCCCGAGTCCATGCAGGCTTTGGTCAGCTCGCTGCTGGCCGCAAAATGGAAATAGGTGAAGACAATCTGCCCCGGCCGAAACATGCCGATCTCGCTGTGCTGCGGCTCCTTCACCTTCACGATCATGTCCGAATTTTCGAACACCTCTTTGGGGCCGCTGACGATGGTCGCGCCGGCCTTCCGATAATCCTCATCTGCAAAGCCGCTGGCCATCCCCGCGCCGGATTCGATGAGCACCTCGTGCCCCGCGCGCGACAAGGTCTCGGCACCCACCGGCATCATGCCGACGCGGTACTCATCCGGTTTAATCTCTTTGGGAACGCCAACTTTCATTTCGTCGACCCTTAGCTGGAGGCCTTTGTCAGTGCCGCGATAATCGAACGACTATTTGCGATTGTCGCAATCTCAGGACATTCGGCAATGTCCACCGGTCGCCTTGAACGGGACAAATTGATGCGAGGCGATTGGAGCTTGGCCCCTGGCAAGCCGGTCCATTACAATCGCGAATGCAATGGCGCCTCTGGGACTGATTGCCGGCGAAGGAGTGTTTCCGCTTCTGGTTGCGCGCGGGGCGCGCGAGCGCGGCCGGAAGGTCGTCTGCGTCGGACTTGCGGGGCATGCCTGGTCGGAACTGGCCCGGGAGTGCGACACCTTTCGCTGGGTCGGTCTGCTTCGCCTCAATCAATGGATCCGTATTTTGCGGGATGCCGGCTGCAAGGAAGCGATCATGGTCGGCCGGGTGGATAAATCTCAGCTCTATGATCGCTGGCGATATTTCCGGTATATTCCTGACAGCCGGGCTGTCAAAGTCATCTGGAATGTGCTTCGACGGGACAAGCGGCCGCAAGCGATTCTGTCGGCCCTCATCGATGAACTGAGCTCGGCTGGAGTCACCTTGGTCGATTCGACTCAATATTGCGGCGAACACATGGCCACGGCCGGCGTGATGACCCGCCGGCAGCCCAGCGAAACGCAGTGGGAAGACATAGCTTTTGGCTACGACATCTGTCGAACGGTGAGCCGGCTGGATATCGGGCAATCGATTGCCGTCTGCGATCGTGATGTCATTGCTGTTGAGGCGCTCGAGGGCACGAACGCCATGATCGAGCGGGCCGGCAAGCTCTGCAAGGTTGGCGGCTGGACGCTCATCAAAGTCTCCAACACGACCCAGGACATGCGGCTGGATGTGCCTTCCATCGGCACCACCACCATCGAAAAGCTCGCCAGTGCCGGGGCGGCTTGCCTGGTCCTGGAGCCGGGCAAGACGATCATGCTGGAAAAGCAGAAGGTGCTGGAGATGGCCGATCGGTACAAGATCGCGATTGTCGGATACGACGGAACCTGAGCCACAATGGGAATTGATCCGAACATCCTGGCGATGATCGACGAGTTGGATGGCCTGCGCAATCAGCGCGATGACCACTGGCAGGTGCCGCGGATCGAGGGGCAGTTGCTGTACCAGTTTGCCCTCGTCGTGCGCGCGAGGCTGATTGTCGAAGTCGGCACCAGCTACGGATTCAGTGGCCTCTTCTGGGCGGCTGCCCTCCAAGCTACCAGCGGCAAGCTGCACACGATCGACCTGTCCCAAAAGAAGTATGACTCGTCCCGCCAGACCTTTGCCAAGGCAAAGGTGCAGGATCTGATCGTGAGCCATCATGGCAATGCCCTCGAAGTTTTGCCCACGATTCCCGACATGATCGACATCGCATTCCTAGATGCCGATAAGGACATGACGCAAAAGTATTTTGACCTGGTCTGGCACAAAGTGCGGCCCGGCGGATCAGTGCTGACCGACAACGCCACCACCCATCGCAAGGAACTGAGCGATTTCGTGACTCATGTGCGCTCGCGAAAAGATGCGACCAGCACCGAAATCCCCGTCGGCAATGGGCTGGAATGGACCGTGAAGCTCCCTCGCTAGGTGCGCCATTTGTCAACCTTTTTATGATTTCGGTCATTATTTGCAGCCGCGATGATGTAAAGTATGCGGTTGTTAAAACCTGTTATGAGCGCGCACTTGCCGATGCGACATTTGAAATGGTTCGCATACCCGACGCGACCGGGGTTGCCGAAGGCTACAACCGTGGGATAGAGCGCAGTCGCGGGGATCTCCTGCTTTTTACCCACGACGATATCGAAGTCATTGAACCGCAGTTCTATCGGAGGCTGACTGCCCATCTGGAACATGCCGACCTGCTTGGTGTGGCGGGAACCACGCGATTGGTTTCCGGCCGATGGGACGAAGCGGGAGCGCCCTATCTTTACGGCCAGGTCGTTCATCCAAACAGAAACAGTGGCTGGTTCGAAGTGGCCATCTGGTCGGCGCCGGCGCGACGAATCGGTGGGATGCAAGCCATGGATGGACTGTTCCTGTGCGGGCGCCGCGATATCTTCACCGCCCTGAAATTCGATCAGCACACTTTCCGTGGTTTTCATCTTTATGACATCGATTTCACGTATCGAGCATTCCTGGCGGGCTATCGGCTGGCGGTCTGCTGCGATCTGGGCCTCATTCACCATTCACCGGGCAATTATGACCAGCAGTGGGCCGCGGAGGCGCAGGTTTTCCAGAACAAGCATCGTACGACGCTGCCGCCAAATCCCCAGCGCCCCAGCCAATGCGGCGTGATCGCGGTAAGAAAGCGGGAGGAACTGCTGGAGGTCATGCATCCGCCTCACTGGGATACATTGGACACAATACAAAAATAAAACGTATCATGCGGATTCAGGTCAAACTATTTGCCATACTGCGGGACCAGGCGGGCCAAAGCGAAACGTCGCTTGAACTGCCCGAAGGCGCCACGGTGCAGCAGGCCCGCAAGCAATTGATGGAGGCGATGCCGACCATCGCTTCGTATATGGATCGCGTCGCCTTTGCGATCAATCTCAGTTACGCCCGGCCCGAAAGCATCCTTCACGATGGCGATGAGCTGGCGGTTCTTCCACCTGTGAGCGGGGGTTGAGATGACGATCGAGCAGGCCTACGCACTTGCGGTGCAGATGCAGCACGCCGGCCGGCTTAGTGAAGCCGAGGGATTGTGCCGGCAGATTCTCGCGGCCGATCCGCGTCATTTGCCCTCGATTCAGTTACTCGCCTTCTTGACGTTCCGTGCCGGACGAAGCGATGAGGCCATCGCGCTGCTCAAACAGGCCATCTCCATCGACCCCTCGCAAATTGATTCCTATATCAACCTCGGCGTCATTCATTCGAGCCTGCGGCAATTCGATGCGGCAATTTCCGCATATCGTCAGGCAATCGCTCTTCGCCCCGACATTGCTCCGCTTCATTTCAATCTGGCCAACGCGCTCAAACAGCAGAATCAGTTTGATGCCGCGATTACGGAATATCGTGCTGCGATCGATCTCCAACCTGATTTTGTCCAAGCCCGCGCTAATCTTGGCAACACGCTTCGGGAACTCGGGCGTTTGGACGAAGCGATGACGGTTGTCAAGCAGCTTTGTGAAGCGCAGCCTGCCCTGCCCAATGCGCACAATGACCTTGGAAATGTACTGCGCGAAATGAAGCAGATCGATGCGGCGATCGCATCGTACGAGCGGGCTCTTTCTCTCGATCCAAATTATGCCGACGCCGCATGCAATCTTGCCAACGCGTTGAAATTCACAGGGGCCATCGAACCCGCGATCCTGGCTTACCGCCGCGCATTGAGCCTGAATCCCAATGATCCCGAAATTCATTTCAACCTGGGCTTGGCACTGATGGACGCCAGCCAGCTCCCTGAGGCGATAACTGAACTCCAACACGCTGTTTCCCTTCGGCCGAGCTTTCCCGAAGCCTATCTGAACCTCGGCGCCGCACTGCATGGAGCCGGCCGAGCTGACGAGGCTCTATCAGCCTATCGGCAGGCGCTTGCGCTTCAGCCCGACGCGCCAGCCCTTGCCAATTTAGCAAAGCTCATGACCGAAACCGGCGAGGTCGATCAGGCCATTGAACTTCTCAAACAAGCTATCGCGCTCAAAGACGACCCGGTTATCGCCGGAAATCTTCTCTACACGCTTCATCTGTCCATCGACGATCCTCAAAAGCTTCTGGAAGCGCATCTCGATTGGGCGCGCCGACATGCCGATCCGCTGACACCTGCGCAGCCGACCTGTCGCAACAATGCCGATCCTCATCGACGGCTGCGCATCGGCTATGTTTCCTCCGATTTTCGAAACCATTCCGTCGGCCGATTCATGCTGCCGCTGCTGGAAAACCACGATCGAGAGCAGTTTGAAGTCTTCTGTTACAGCGGCGTCTCCCGGCCGGATGCAATGACCCAACGTCTTAAAGGCTTTGGCGATACCTGGCGGGCAACACTCGACATGTCAGACGATAAACTAGCCCGGCAAATCCGCGACGATGGCATCGATATTCTCATCTACCTTTCACTGTCCACCGCGGGCACTCGCACCACAGCCTTTGCAACCAAAACCACTCCTGTGCAGGTGACTTATATCGCTTATTGCAGCACCAGCGGGATGGCTGCCATGGATTATCGCCTCACGGATCAATTTCTCGATCCGCCTGGACCAGAACGAGATGCGTTCTATTCCGAAAGCTCATACCGATTGCCTCGCACTTATTGGTGCTATCAAGCACCAGAGGAAGCGCCGGAAGTTGGCCCCCTTCCTGCTGAACGCAACCGCTTTATCACCTTCGGCTGCCTGAATAATTTCGCGAAGGTGACGCCAGCCATGATCGAATGCTGGGGCAAGCTTCTGCTTTCAATCAATGATTCGCGACTGCTGCTCCACTCATTTGAAGGAAGCCATCGCGATCGTGTGCGAAAACAACTGGAGCAACTGGGCGTTGATCCATCGCGTGTCGATTTCGTCGCGCGCCTGCCGATGGAAGAGTACTTTGAGCAGTACAAGAGAATCGACATCGCTCTGGATACCTTTCCCTTTGCAGGCGGGACGACGACATGTGATGCGCTGTGGATGGGCGTGCCGGTGGTGAGTCTTGCCGGACAGACGGCCGTTTCGCGGGCAGGCCTGAGCATTCTCTCGAATCTTGGCGCGCCTGAATGGATAGCAGACGCACGCGAAAAGTATATTTCGGTTGCGTCCGGGCTCGCGCGTGATATTCCTCGCCTGGCGGAATTGCGGCGGACGTTACGTCCGCGCATGCTCGGCTCGCCTCTAATGGACGCTGCCGCATTTACGCGGGATGTAGAGTCGGCCTTCCGACAGATGTGGCGGCAATGGTGCGCCCGACACGGCGCAAAAGACTCTGAATAAACCTCTGTTTTAGATTCGGCGGATTCAACGTGCCTCGCCTGCTCTACGTCCTTCATGAATACCAGCATCTCGGCGGCACCGAGCTGCAGACCCGGCTTCTGGTCGAGCGCTTGGCCGACCGCTATGAGATCGCCGTCGTCTGGATGGATCCAAAAGCCAACCCGATCGCCATGCAGCCGCCGGTTGGAGCGCCGGTTTCCTACCCCGCGGATCCGGTCGTCTTTCCATTGACTCCCGACCAGCAGCCCGCAACGCAGCGATCTTTCGCGCGGCTTCTTGAATTGTTTGCGCCCGACATCATTCACTTTCAACATCTGGTGAAGTGGCCATTGGGCATCATCGATCAGGCGCGCGAAAGCGGCGCAAAGGTCGTGGTCAGTCTGTATGACTATTACGCGATTACACCCTATTACACGATGGAAGGCGTTGCCGATCCGAGGGAGATTTTCACGCCGACCTATGCTGCGCAACTGGGACCGGACGGACTGAAATATCTCGAGCACCGCCGGGCATTGCTGGAGCAAAGCTTTGGCTCGATTGACCGGTGCGTGGTGCTTTCGCAATACCAGCGGCGGATCATGTTGCAAGTGTTCTCCGCCGATTTTGAGGTAATTGAGCCGGGGATCGCTCCGTTCGTTCCGCTTCCCAAAACTCCAGCTACGCATCTGAGATTCGGATACTTGGGAACCCTTGTAAAGCAAAAGGGCTGGCCGACGCTGGTGGAAGCGTTTCAAAAAGTAAGGCAGAAACATCTCACAGCCGAGCTTCGTCTCTACGGCGCCAATCGATCGATCGGCCAGCCGCCAGCGGGCATTTCGGTATCCGGAGTTTATGGCTCGTCCGATCTTCCCCGAATTTGTTCGGAATTCGACGTCGGCATCATCCCCTCGACCTTCCCCGAAACCTACTGCATCGTTCTTTCCGAACTCTGGCAGTCGCAGACTCCCGCGGCAGTTTCCGACATCGGGGCGCTGGGCGATCGCGTGACCGATGGCGTCAACGGACGAAAGTTCCGGCCGGGCGACATTGATGACCTGGCCGACGTCATGAACTGGTTCATCGAAACCGGGAGCTGGCGTACATGGCGCCTGCCCACCCCGCGCACCGCAAATGACCTTGCCGCCAATCATGACGCCCTCTATCGCTCGCTGCTGCATCGCGCGAATTAAATTTTCAGGACCCCCTCGCGCAATCTATGCATGATGGCATCCCCTGCCGATCCGCATTGGTAAAATGAATCGATGCGCGCCAGCCGTTCGAACATCGCGACGGCCATTTCATTCACCCTCTTCATCGCCCTTCTCGGGATTGCGACGCGTACCTATTTCGCCCGCGACATTCTGGGCCTGCAATCGAGCCCTTATCATGCCGTCTGGATCGAATTCCCACGCGGCAGCATCCAATTTACCTCTCGAAGCAGCACGCGAGCCGAAGATCATCGAACCGGCTGGAAGGTGCTGCCCCCCTCCAATCCATCCGGCGTGCAAACGGTCCTGGGCTTTGGCCTCTTTCATAATCCCCGCCTGTTCATTCGCGACCCCAGCGGCACGCGCTGGATCGGCATGACCCTGCTGGTCATGCCACTGTGGCCCTGGGCTGCATTGGCCGCCCTGCTCCCAACTGCGTGGGCCCGCCGAAAAGCAAAACGCCGCCGAGCCCACATCTGCGCGAATTGCGGATATGACCTGCGGGCTACACCGGGCCGATGTCCCGAATGCGGTGCAATCGCTACTCCATAAGCCCTGCCTTCAGTTGTCAGGTCTCGCCCTTCGTGCATCACCGATGCATCAATGTCTCGTTTTGAATGCATCGATGATGCATTCTTCAATCAACCCAACCCTCAATATCAGCGTGCTATTGAGGGTTGCGCCGCAGCCATGCATCAAAATGCATCGTTTTGCATCACTTTTTGAGTTTCTTCGTTCCGCTACGACAACATGTCGTGCGATGCAACAAAATGCAACGAAACGCAACATTTTTAAGATTTTCACAGGGTGTTGCATTAGATTTAGCACAGCTTTCCAGGCGGTGAAGCACAACACCACCGGTTGTGGGCCGGCGGGAACTGCTCCACAAGTCATGCACCAAATGCACCAAAACGCACCACTTTTTCGATTTTTCGCACATCCGTGACTCAATGACCGGCTCCCATTTGATTGCCTTTGTTTCTCTTGCCATACCGTCTCTCTCGTCCAGTCCCGAGCTTATCGACGATCGTGCCGGCCGCTCCATGCGCTCACGCGAGCAGTCTATCATATACCGTACAATATATAAACTACAAAGTGTGGCAATTATTCTCTTTTTCTTTGGTTTTCGAAAATATTTGCCATACATCGCGGACGGCGTGCGATAACCTGGTCCCTGGGCGAGGGCGCGAAAAATTACTGTTGGTAAAGGGCTGACACCCGGGTATCTTAGATGACTTCAATTGCGTGGAGGGGTCTGGGCGGCCGGATCGGCTGTATTCATATCCGGGATAGCAAGAGCCAACCTTCCTCGGAATCTCTCGGTGCGCATCTCTGATACTCGGAGGGCAGGCCATGGACCGGTTCGGATCTCGGCATTCCCGCAGGCGCAGTTTATTTGAATCGGGCGCTATCGAACCCGCTTTATCATCAAATATCAGCCCTCCCCGATCGACACGGCAGGCAGTACGCGCCTGGGTCGAATCGCTTGAAATCCGCCGGTTGCTCGCCGCCGATCTGTCGGTGGCCATCACTGGTCCGTCCACTACACCGACCTATTATCTCGACAAGTCAACGGCCGAGTCGGTCGTTCCACAAAGCGCGTCTGCAAGCAGCGAGGGTGCTGCTCCTAATCTAGCCAACAACTCTGCTTCGCAGATGGCGACCGCGTCCAAGGAGAGCGACCTGGTGCCGACGATCTCCGGACCTGCGGTGGCTACGGCGGGAACGCTGGTTAATTACGTATTGTCCGTTTCCAATACTGGAAACCTCCCTGGCGCCCAGGAACTGGTCACGTTCAATATTCCCGCCAACGCCCCGTTGGTTTCGATGGGTAGCAGCACTTTTTCTATAATGTCAAACGTAACCCCGGGCATGACCGGCCCGGTGACGCTCGTACTCCATTCAGCGCTGCGACCAGGACAGGCGGCAACCGTCTCGTTTCTGGAGCGGATCGATCCGTCAGCCCCAGACGGCAGCACGGTCGTGCCGACGGCAACCGTCGTCCGACTGGCCGGCTTGGACCACCCCAGCGACAACAGCACGTCGCTAACGACAAACGTGATCGCCCAGGCGGACGTTTCGGTCGCAATGACGGGACCAACCGATATCACAGCCGGCGGGAACGCGACCTACACGATCACGCTTAAAAATAACGGCCCATCTGATGCGCAGAACGTCACGTTCATGGACCATCTTCCCGCGGGAATGACGTTCGTTTCGCTCGCGCAGACGAGCGGCGCACCCTTTTCATTCCAGACACTTTCGCCGGGCGCGGCGGGGGCGGCCAGCGGAACAGGCACGCTGCCTGCCGGTGCATCGGCGGAATTCCAGCTTGTGGGGATGTTGCAATCGGACGTGCCGGCGGCGCTGAACGGGATAAACAATCCCGTCACCGTCTCGTCTACGACATCAGACGACGACCCGAGCAACAACTCGGCCAGCATCACCAGCAATGTGGTAACGTCGGCCGACCTGGCTGTTGCTCTGATCGAGCCCACCAGCATCACGGCAGGGACGACCCCGTTCTATCGAATCGTCGTGCAGAATAAGGGCCTCAGCGATGCGACATCGGTTGTAATCGCAACGTTGTTGCCGGCACCTGAAACTTATGAGTCTTCAACGACAGATTATTTCGGCGGGACGACTAGCATGATCGGAAGCGGTTCATCAGGCCAAACCATCATCTTCACGCTTCCCGATTTTCCGGCCGGGGCATCGGACGTCATCGACATTGCGAGCATGGTAAGTGCCCAGGCGCCAGCGACGCCGATCAGCAATAATGTCTCGGCGATCAGCTCAACGCCCGATCCGGATCCGACCAACAATTCGGCGTCGGCATCCGTCCCGGTTGTGACAGCCGCGGATTTGGGCGTCAGTGTGATCGACGAATCAACGATCCCGGCCATGCTTGCCGGTGACACCGGAAAACTGGAGGTTCAGGTCACCAATGGCGGTCCAAGCGAGGCGCAAAGCGTAGTCGTAACCGACACGCTCCCCGTCGGCGCATCATTGGTATCCATCACCGATCGGAGCGGTTCTGCGACCAGTTTGCCCGCCGCCGGAGCGAGCGGCACGATTTCATGGAACATTCCCGCGATGGCCCCTGGAGTAAGCGACGGTTTTGACCTGGTCTACCAGCTCGGGCCAGCCAGTGAGGTTGCGACTAAATCAGATTCCGCCACCGTCAGCTCGAGCACGTCGGATCCCAACGTATCGAATAATTTCGCGACGCTGCCGATGGACCTCGGGCCGGCTGAATGGATCCTCGATGGTCCAACCGTTTCGCGCGCGGGTACCCCTGCACAGTACGCCTTCAGTCTCGAAAGCAAAGGCTGGAGCTTGCTGACAATCGATGTCCCGCAAGGCGCCACCATTTCGGCAATCAACCCGCCCATCGGCTATCCGCTGCCAGCGGACTTAATTGGCAAGACCGGCCTTATCAGCTTCCCGATTTTCGGCAGCGAGGAGTTCGTCATCAGCGAGACATCGCGATCTTCGACGCCGGATGGCACGATCCTGACTACGTCGGCATGGGTGAATTTCGATACCTCGACCACACAGAGCGTCTCGACGAAGATCCTGGCCCAGGCCGACCTCGCTGCGTCGCTAACAGGTCCATCAGAGATCGTTCCGGGAACGTTGGCCTCTTATACGTTGAAGGTCACGAATAATGGCCCCTCGGATGCGCGCAACGTGAGCTTCAACGATGCGCTGCCGCCGGGGATGTCCTTCCAGGACCTGAAGCAGACCAGCGGCCCCGGGTTTGCGCTCAGTTCCCCCTGGTATCGCACAGGCGGGAGCGCCAGCGGATCCATTTTCTATTTTCCGGCCGGAGCATCGGCCAGTTTTACGCTGACGTCTTACGTATCTTCCGATGTCAGCGCCGCCAGCCTCACCGACACGCTCGATGTCGCGACGACCACGACCGATCTGAATTCGTCCAACAATTCGGCCTCCGTAACGAGCCCCGTGCATCCGCAGGCAGATCTCGGCGTCGCCCTGAACATCGTCGGGCGCGCGGTTGCCGGAACTGGCTTCGCCTACACGATCACCCTGCACAATGCTGGCCCCAGCGTCGCCCATAATGTGGTGCTCAGCGAAGTGCTGGCGCCGGGCGTCGTCTTCAGTTCATTTGGCAATGCCTCGAGCGGACCTTACACGGCTTCCGGGCCGGATGCGGGTACAAACGGGCCCGTGACGTTCCAGATTCCGTCGGTCGGGCCGTATGGATTTTATAGCTTCACCGTCAATGTCGCCGTTCCGTCCAATACGCCGGCCGGGCCGCTGCCCAGCACGGTCACCGTCACCAGCTCCACGCCCGATCCCAACATCGCCAACAACACCGCGACCGACACGATCACGCAGGTCGTGACGTCGGCCGATGTGAATATCACCGACACAGCGCCGATGATGTTCATCGATCACGGCCCGGTGCTTCATCCGGTCTTTGTGCTCAAGCAAAACAACACGTGGGTCGTCGATGTCACCAATACCGGCCCCAGCGATGCACAAAATGTTACCTGGAGCAGCGTCGTCCCCACAGGCGTGATGGTCGAATCGGTTTCGCAGGTATCGGGACCCGCCTTTACGCTCACCACCCCAACGGGTGGAATCGGCACGGTCAATGGCAACATCGCGACGCTGGCGGCGGGGCAAACCGCCGAATTCGATCTGGTCTTCGCACAAAACGGAATTGCGGCGGGCGACACCGTTTCCGATACCGTGACCGTTACCAGCGACACCGCCGATCCCTACAAGTACAACAACACCAGCACCGCAACCGCGGTCGCTTATACGCCCGGCGACCTGGCCGTCAGCATCCAGGGGCTATCCACCGCCAGCGCGGGTACGTACGTTAACTACACCATCGACATCAAAAACGACGGCCAGTTGTTGGCCGGCGGCGCTACGCTCAATTTTGATATCCCGGCCGGTGAGCAGTTCAATTTGATCACCGACAGCAGTGGATTCCCCACGCTCCCGGTTCTCGCATACGGCACCACCGGGCCGATCAGCTTTACGCTGCCCGCCGGCATGAGCAGCGGCGGCGACGCGAACATTGCCCTGCAATTGTACATTGAGCCTGATGTGCCCAACGGAACGATCCTCGCGCCCACTGCTACGTTGACCGATACGCCGGCATCCGATGATCCATCCAACAACCTCGCGTCGGAAAACATGCTGGTTCTTGCGAAAGGCGATGTGGCGGTGACGCAAACCGGCCCGTCTTCGATCGTGCCCGGCGACACCGCGACCTACACCTTTACGATCGCCGACAACGGCCCGTCCTATTCGCAGAATGTCAGCTTTTCCGACCCGCTTCCGCCGGGGATGACTTTCGTTTCATTGACGCAAACCGGGTCGATCTTCACGCTCGATCCGCACCCGGTGGGCACAGGGGGAACCGTCACCGGAAGTATCGCCACGTTGCGGAGCGGCGCGCTGGCCACCTTCACGCTCGTCGCGCGGCTCGATCCATCGGCCAATGGCACGAGTCTGACCAACACGCTAAGCACGACCGCAGCCACCACCGATCCGAATGCGACGAACAATTCCGCATCGATCACGACCACGATCCTGGCGCCGCAGGTAGATGTGGCGGTCACCGAGACTGGCCCGGCGACAGTCGTGCCGGGCACCGAGGTTACATACAATTTCAAAATCACAAATAACGGCCCCGCCGATGCCCAGAATGTCAGCTTTTCCGATCCGCTACCGGCGGGGATGCAATTCGATTCGCTTGTCCAAAACTTCGGACCGGCTTTCGTGCTCAATCCGCCACCGGCGGGCGCCGGCGGAAATGCAACTGGAACCATTGCTACCTTGCCTGCGGGCGCGTCGGCATCGTTCACGCTCGTGGCGACGCTCGACTGGTCGGCCAATGGCGCAAGCCTGACCAACACGGTTAGCGCGACTTCAGACACAACCGATTTGAATGCCGCAAATAACGCCGTAACGGTCATCAGCACCATCACGCCACAGGCCGATTTGTCGGTTTCGATTGTCAGCAGCCTCGCAGTGGCAGGTGAGAATTTGACCTATACTCTCACCGTCACCAACAACGGCCCTAGTGATGCTCAGAATGTTGTACTGGCTCAGACGCTGCCGGACGATGTCTCGTACCAAAACATGGTGCGAATCTATGGGCCGGCGTCTGTATTTGGGCCCGACGGAAATGGAAACGTCGTGGCCGATATTCCGACGCTCGCAGCCGTTTCGTCGGCATCTTATCGCGTGACCGTCGCCGTTCCGCCCAATACACCTGCTGGGTCGGCGCCCACGACTACCGTTTCGGCCACCAGCGCGACCACCGACACGAATCCTTCGAACAATGTCATCACCGAAACCGGGTCCCCCGTCACCACCAGCGCTGATTTGAGCGCGGTCATCGTGGCTCCGAGCGGCGGGGTCATCCCAGGCCAAAACAACACGTTTTCGATCGAGATCATCAACCGCGGCCCCAGCGACGCGCAAAATGTTTCCTGGAGCAGCCTTGTTCCTGCGGGTATGACCCTTGTTTCAGTCACACAGGCTTCGGGGCCGGCTTTCACCTTGACGACTCAAAGCAGCGACGCGGAAACCATCAGCGGTAAGATCGCCGCGCTTGCGGCTGGGCAGTCGGCGGACTTTGACATCGTCTACTTTGCCGATGGCGCTGTGCTGGGCAATTCCGTCACGAGCACAGTAAGCGTCACCAGCGCCACGCCTGATGCGGTGCCGGCCAACAACAACTCGACGGCAACTGCCGCGGTCCGTCACGCGGCCGACCTGGCGATCAGCCTGAAAGAGCAGCCGAGCACGACCGGGGACTTCTATGCCGGCACCGACATTACCTACACATTGGATGTCACCAATGTCGGAGGCGCTCCAGCCGGCGGCGCGACCATTACGTACAACATCCCCGACAACGCCCCGTTCTCTTCCTTTGGGGAAAGCAGTGGTTTCCCCGCGCTCCCGAGTGTAGCCGTAGGCGCGATGGGGCCGATCGCCTTCACGCTTCCCGCGGGAATGCCATATGGGGGCCATGCTGAGATCGAAATTAACGAGCACATTTTACCCTCCGTGCGGTATGGCAGGGTTCTCGCACCGACGGCATCCTTGTCGGGCCTTCCCAACAATGATGATCCTTCGAACAATACTGCTTCGGCCAGTACGACGATTCACACGATGGCAGACTTGGCCATCACCCAGACCGGGCCAGCCACTGTCACCAGCGGGACGTTTGCCAATTACGAAGTGACGATCACAAACAATGGGCCGTCCGATGCGTCAAATGTGACTCTTAGGGAGACCGTTTCGCCCGGCAACGTTGCGGTGGTGACATTGGTCGTTCAAGACAGCGGTCCCACGGCGACGTTAGCGTACAGCTACGCTTCCATGATCAGCCTTCCCGCCGGCGCCTCCGCAGCTTTCACCGTTCCAATCGTGCCTGACAATGTGCCGCCCGGCACGGTACTGACTGCGATCGCAACCGTATCTTCCTCCGACGTCGATCTCAATTCCGCCAACAACGTAGCGCAGACGAACAGCATCGTGGAAGCGCAACGGCCCATCATTGCCGTGCCGACGGGGGCTGTCTCTTCGGCCAGTCCGGCAGCGACTGTTGCTCCGATTTACGGCTTTGGCCGCACGATTCATACGACGCTCGCCGGTTTCAGCGGCGTCGTGGCGCAGTTCATTGATCCCACGCCAACTGCGACTTCAGCGGCCGCGCTCCACTTTCATGTCGCCATCAACTGGGGCGATGGCGGCCTCTCGGTTGGAACGGTGACGTATGACATGGCCGATGGCCGATGGAACATCAGCGGATCGCATCGTTACAAGAAGAAAGGCGTCTACACCATCACCGTCATCGTCCAGGACAGTGCGGGCCGGAAGGGCACGATTACCAGTCACGCGATCGTCGCTCCAGTGCTGGCGACGCCGTTGACAAAGCAGTTGGTGTGAGGTTTGCCGACCCAATCTCAATTTCCATTTGACCTGCCAATGGGACTGCATATGATCCGCCGGAAATTTGGGGGGTGCATTGTGTGCGCATGCATCAAAGGCTGTATCCACATTCCGGTCAAATTTTAGAGTCCAGCAACTCGCAGCCGGTTCGCGTGCTGGTCCCTGCACCGGATTGGCAGCATGCCGCCGGGGGCGTGCGGAAGCTGTACCGGCATGTGGATGTGCTGAACGCGCATGGCATTGAAGCGTTCATCATTCACAGGCAGCCGGGATTTCGATGCGCCTGGTTTGAAAATCAGACGTCGGTCATTTACGCACCAAAGCCCGGCCCTTGCGATATTCTGTTGGCTCCCGAGCGGATCGCCTGGCAGCTCATGCTGACAACGCCGGGTGTGCGGAAAGTTGTTTTCAATCAGAACGCCTATCAAAGCTTCGATGACATTCCCACGGATGCACTGCGTCTGGGACCACCCTATCGCCATCCCGATTTTCTGGCGACGATTGCGGTCTCGCAGGACAACATCGACTACCTCAATTTCGCATTTCCGGGCCATCCGCTGTTTCGACTTCATTATGGCATCGATCCGAAAATCTTTTATTACGGGTCGCCGAAAAAGAAGCAGGTTGCATTCATGCCGCGGAAGAAGAAGGAAGACGCCGCTCAGGTGCTTCAAATTCTCGGCGCCCGAGGTGCGCTGAACGGTTATGAAGTGGTGCCGATCGCGCAGAAGAATGAAGCGGAAACGGCGCGCATTCTCCGCGAATCGCAGATTTTCCTGAGCTTCAGCACTTATGAAGGCTCCCCCATCCCTCCATTGGAGGCGATGGCCTGCGGCTGCGTCGTCGTCGGCTACCACGGGCGAGGCGGAAGGGAATATGTCAACGACCAGTATGCCTTTCCGGTCGAGGCCGAAGATATTCGCGGCTTTTGTTCGACCGTCGAAAGCGTGATCGGCCAACTCCGCAGTGATCCGCAGCCTATTTTGGTTAAAGTAAAACGCGCCTCTGATTTCATTCTCGGCACTTACACACCGCAGCAGGAAGATCGCGACATCCTCAGCGCATGGGAGCAGATCCTGAAGATTGCCGACCGCTGGCATCCGGCCTATCCCGCAGTCGCGTCCTGAGCAGCCGATCGGATCCAAGCGTTAGCCATTACTTTGGCGTCCTTCTTTGCCCACAAGTCGATTTTTTCCTGTGGCCCCCGCCCCCGCGTCTTCATATCATTGTGTGCCTTATTTTTCCCGGAGTGAGCATTCATGGAATTTCGCAGGTTTGGAAAATCGTCACTGGAAGTGTCGGCCATTTCGCTGGGCTGCTGGATCTTCGGCGTGGATTGGTGGGGCCATTACACGCAGGAGCAGGCGTCGCAGCTTTGCCAGTTTTCTTACGATCAGGGCATCACCTTTTTCGATAATGGCGACGCCTACGGCAATGGCCGCGCGGAGATTCTCTTTGGCAAATGGCTGAAAGATTCTGGCATCCGCCGCGATCAGATTCAGATCGGCAGCAAGTTCGGCTACGACTTTTACAGCGATCCGGGCGAAGTCGGCTCGCATAAGGAGCGCAAGCAGGATTTTTCGCCGCAGTTCATGCGAAAGGCGCTGGAGCTTTCGCTGGGGCGGATGGGCATCGAGACGGTCGATTTGTACATGGCCCACAACATCAAGCTGCCGCAGTTCCGGGATGACATGTTTGCCGAGCTTGGGAAGCTGAAGGACGAGGGGAAGATCAAAGTCAGGGGCGTGAGCCTCGGCCCAGCGACCGGCTGGCGCGAGGAAGGCTTCAGAGCCATGGTCGATCACAATGCCCAGGCGGTGCAGACCGTCTTCAACATGTTCGAGCAGCATCCGGGGCGCGAGTTCTGCGAAACCGCGATCGCCACCGGCGGCGGCGTCCTCGCCCGCGTTCATGACAACAGCAGTATTCTGAAGGATGTCGTCAAGATCGACACCGAGATCACCGAGAAAGATCACCGGAAATTCCGCGACCAGTCCTGGAAAGTCTACGGGCTTAAGAAGCTGGAGCTGGTGCGCCATTACGCCAGCGATCATGGCATGACCGTTCACCAGCTCGCCTGCAAATGGTTATTGCAGCAAAAGGTATTGACGGCGATCACCGGCACGTTCCTCAACGAACATGAAATTCGCGTGGCTGCCGAGTCGGTTGATAAGCCGAATTTATCGGCAGCAGAGCTTCGCCAGATCGCGCAGGATTATGAACGCGATTTCGACCTTGGCCCCGATGCGCATCCCTGCGATATCAAGAGCAGCATCGACCCCAGCGGCCGTGTGCGCAGCAGTTATGTGCCTTCGCCGGTGCTGATCGCATAAGCGGCCTATAGTGCAATGAATGAGAATACCAAGGAAATCATCGGCCGGGCGACGATGGCCTTGGTCGCGATCGCGCTCGCAGTCGGCACTTCTCTGATCGTATTCACCGCGATCCATTTGGATCCTGATTTTGGCGAGGTAACGTGGCTGTGGATCCTGGCTTTGGCGATGTACGCCTTAGCCTTCGCGCTAGGGTGTTTCGTTTTTGCATCGCGCGATCCACGAGAGACCAGTGGCGCTCACGTGGTTGGGGCGCGATTCATGGAAGGTTTCGGCGGACTGCTCAAGTTGCTCTTCGTGGAGTGGTGGATCTGGTGGATTTGATCCATGAGCCCGTTACGTTACGTCATCATCCGCCACGACGGCGTCGCCGAGCCGCACTTCGATTTGATGTTTGAAACCTATGCCGGCTCGCAATTGAGCACCTGGCGCGTTTCATCCTGGCCCATCGCTTCAGCAACCCCCGCCACCCGGCTTCGGGAACACCGGCGGCTCTACCTTGAGTATGAAGGGGAAATCTCCGGAGGGCGCGGATATGTCCATCGAGTTGCCGAGGGGCAATGCCAGGTCGAAGTTGGCGAAGAGAACGCCTGGTCGATTGCGATTCTCAACGGCGCCCCGCCGCAAACGCTGAAATTTAGCCAGTTGGATGGGCAAGATTGGGAAATCAGGCCGGCTTGAGACAACCTGATTTTATCGGACACGACCCACTTCTCATCCATTTTTCATGTTTCTACATGCATCAGAATAGACGCGAGGGAAATGCGCGGATTTTTCTTGACCGGAGGGCAAACGCGGGGTTTGATATAGGTGGAGTGATCGTTCCCTCAAGGACATGTTAGTGCGCGAGCGAAGCCGCCGTGGAGGGCCGGCTTTGGAATGGATTTCGCGCATTTGGGCATTCAGGACGGCCGCCGATGTGGAGTGACGCGGCTGTCGGATGTGGAGAAATTGCCGTGGCTTCGTCCGCGTTTTTATCCGCCGATCTAACCGTGTCTCCCCCCATTTCGGAACTCGAGCATGAACGCGATGGCCTTCGTGCTGCGATGCGCGCCGAACTGGAAGCCGTCCGTCGCGGCGAAGGCAGCATGCTTGTCGCCGACGATCTGGGCCGCCGGCTCAATCTCCTCGAGGCCCGCATCTGGCGCTTCCTGGTTGAACTGGTTCAGATTGGC
>JACZCU010211459.1_pt1 | contig 21013 bp, 17 predicted proteins | sample 8641851 | NCBI WGS metagenome assembly JACZCU01 (sample SAMN15324605, study PRJNA640507) | soil metagenome | isolation source: monocropping sugarcane control | place: China: Luxin town, Laibin City, Guangxi Province | collected 2019-07-25 | depth 10cm m | reverse complement strand
GGTGTGAGCGAAGAATGGTTCAGAAAGTCAATAAACGCTTCAATAGCTTGCTCAAAGTAAATATTGTTCTCCCAGAGGGTGTCATCACCATCAATAAGTAGATGCTGCTGCATGTTCTGTTCCTTACTCCTCGTCCTTTATGTCGTGGCAGACACGCTTGCGTTTACGTCGTGACTTGTATGTTCGCCATTGCCATTAGTGTTGTCATCGACACTGGCAAGAGGCTGGAAGTTAGGGACGACAGGCAGATTGCTTGCGACAACTCTGCCGCCTTCCATGTAGATGTGGTAGGGGAACATGGCGGGATCGAAGGCGCTGCTGTGGGAGACCAGCAGGACCTGCTCGAAGTGCTGGCTGAGGCTTTCGCCGGTGACCACATCGACAAGCGCCTGGGTACGACCACGGTCGAATGAGCTGAGCGGCTCGTCCAAGAAGATAAAACCGGGGGCAGCAGCCAGCTCACGTGGCAATGTAGCGATAGCAAAGGCCAGGCGCAGGGCCAGCGATATCTGGTCGACAGCCCCGCCGGAGAGCGCTGACGTGGAGACATATTCACCCGCCGAGGTATCCCAGATCTGGAGTTGGAAGGGGCCACCGCTGATCGTATCCTCCTCTGCTTCCGTCCTGAGATGCACATCGTGGTAGCGGCCACTGGTGAGCAAGGGCAAGATCTGCTGCATAAAGTATTCCGTACGAGGTAATATCTTATGCTGCAGGCGTTCGCTGACGGCCTTTAGCAGTGCGCTGCCGCGCTTTTTAGTCTCGTAGTTGCGCTCCTGCTGTTCCACACGCTGGCGGCACTGCTCTATGTCGAGCTTTTTGTGTCCTGTTTGCAACGTGTTACTGAGTTCCAGCTCCTGCTTTTCCAGCTCGTGCAAGGCCTGCTCAGCAGCGGCGCGTTCTTCCATGAGAAGACTGCGATCCCTTGAGGTGTGTTTATCAACCAGGGGCCAGATTGTGGCAATATCAGCGAGGGTATAGGTCCGCGCCGGGGGTCGATTATGCTGTACCAGCATAACGGCAATGCGATCCTGTGCTTGTGAGATCTCCTGGCGGCAGAGCGCGATTTTTGCTTTGGACGCGCCCTCCTGCATCTGCAATTTTTCTAATTCTTGCAGAATGGTCTCTTCCCTGGCGTCGCTGATCTCTTGCTGGCAACGAGCGCGCAGGGTAGCAAGGGCCTCGGCAAAAGGGTTGGGCGGGACGATCCAACTGCCCAGGGAACCGCTGAACTTGGCAAGTTGATTATAGTGGTCGGCCAGCAGGTCCTGGCGCTCTTTCAGCACATTGGCGTAGTTAGCGCGGCGGCTCTGCAGTTCGATGCGACTGCCAAGTGTGAAATGCAAGGCATCGAGCTGTTTCCGCGCCGCGGCCTCGGCATTGCTAATGGCCGCCTGACCAAAGGCAACACCCAGTGGCTTGACGCGCTGGCGCAGCGAATCCTGTAAGCTTTGTAGGGCCGTGCGTAGAGCCTGCTGCTGCTCACGGGCGCGTTCAAGTTGCTGGGATGGTTTTTGGACGCGGAAAGGCTCAATGTGCTCAGTTAAGGTCTGCTTACGCGCAAGGAGTAGATCGAGAGCGTCTTGATGGAGTTTAACCTGCGCGGCCAATTCAGCGATGCTGTTGAGCTTATTATCCAACGAGGCTATTTCTTCCTCGGTGGCCTTGATTGCGCCTGTGAGAGCCTCCATCAGGTCTGTTTTTGGCATTGCCACTACTGTACCTGCCGTGGCCACAAAACTGGGAATAGGCAGGCCCTCCTGGCCGGCACGTGTAGCTATATCATGCTGTTTATCCTGGAGAGATATACGTAGGGAGCGTAGGACGCCCTCCAGATCATCCCATTGCTCTTTTTTGCGCAGTTCTTCTAAACGCGTAAGTTCATTACGCAAATTATTCAAGGTCTCTGTCCTGGCCTTAACATTATCGCTGGCGCTCCTGGCCGCATCGCGCTCTTCGGTCAACTTTTGTTGCAAGGCGGACATGTCCTCGCTGCTTGGCTGCGTTTGTTGTATGAGATGCTGCGCATCTTCACGCGAGTGCGGAATGCTGATCCCAAGCGTGCGCATTTCCTGCTCGAGCTTACTGAGGCTATCCTGGGTATCTTCCTTACGCATGGCACTCTCGCGCGCCGCCAACAGCCCAATCTGGTTGAGAGCCTCCTGCATCTGCCGGTGAGCTACCTGTTCTTGTGAACGCATATTATGGTGTTTCTTATAAAAGTAGTACGTGCCTCCGCCTGCTAATACGGCGAAAAATGCCAGGATAACTGCGACATTGGGTAAACCGGCAACAGCAGAAACAACTGCAGCAACGAGCAAGAGCAGCGTAACTGAGCCTGAGCAAATTGTAAAGATCAACGATTTATTGGCAGCAGCGCGTGCATCCAGGGCTGCGCGGGTTAGACGCTCCTGGTTTTGATGAGCCGTCATCTTATGTTGTTCAAACAGGGCCTGATTTTGCGATATCCCTTTTAAACGTTGCCACTTTTCGAGTATAGGGCCAATATTTAACTGGCCCCACTGCTTCTCGGTAGCCTCGAGCTGTTGTTGAACCTGTCTGGCCTCAGCTCCGGCCTGCGCTAGCTGCCGTTCGGCAGATTGCACATCGCGCCTGACTTTTTCAAGCTGCGCACTATTCTCCTCGGCCTGGAGCTGTTGCCCGCTGCGGAGCATATATTCTTCCTCGGCCTGTTGCAGTGCAGCCACGCGACTTTGCAGGCCACGCAAACGCTTCAGACGATCCTCTAATTTGGGTCGACCAGCCCGCTTGCGTTCTTCTAACTCGTTAAATGTCAGGCGGGCCTGATCAACTTGCTGGGACGTGTTATTAATCTGCTCTGTCAGTTCATCGATTTCGCGTTGCAAGTCCTGCTCTTGCCTGACCGTATGTTCCAGTTCCTTGATGGCGTTGACAGAAGTAAGCAGATCATTTGACATGCGCTCCAGGGTACCAAAAGAACGGATGAGATCAACAAGCTCACTAACACGCCTCTCAAGAGCTGGCAGTTCCTCGTGCTCACGCCGGTCTAATTCAGCGATCTGCTGATCGAGTTCGGGAATTTCGCGCTGTGCTTCGGCCAAGACTTCATAGGCTGCGATAATCTCTGCCAGGGTATTAGCAGCCTTGTGGAGTTGCTGAGCACGATGCTGGCGGGCCTTGAGATCAGCACGCTTGGCAGCAACCTGTTCAAGAACCTGCTGTTGTTCAACGATATCGGCCTCCTGCTGGCTGATCTCATCCAGATTTTCGCGAATAGAGACAGCGTCAAGAGCTGCTTCAATTTGCTCGAGTTGCGAACTCAATGCAGGAATACGCACCTGCATCTCGGCAAGTTTGAGGTGCTCTCTGACCTCACCAAGCAGCCGCTCATCGTTTGGGGTCAATTTGAACTTTTCGGTTAAGCGCAGGAGTTTTTCCAGTCCCAGCAACTTACGCACTGTGGCTTCGCGTTCGCTGCCTGGTAAGTTTTCGAGGAGATGCAGACCTTTCTGTTCAACAAAACACGAATTGCGCAGCGTTTCGCCATCCATGCGTCCGAGTTCGGCAATGATACGCCCGTTTGCCGTAGCCAGGCCCGTGATAGATTCCTCATCAGGCATACCCAGTTTACGTACCTGCACAGTAACTTTTTGTCCCTGTCCCCGTTCGATGATGCGGTTAATGGTCATTTCGGTCGTGCCAACGGAGAGAGTGAGTGTAACGGAGGCCTGGGATGCCCCATACAGTATAAGATCATCTAGTGTGCGCTTCTTGCGGTTAGTGGCGAGGGAGGTGCCATAGAGCGCAAAATAGATACTTTCGAGCAGGGCTGATTTTCCCGCCTCGTTAGGACCTTGAATGAGGATACTGCCGCGCTGTGGGAAGTGCAAGTTAATCTCACGCAAGAGCCTGAAGCGTTCAACGGTCAGATGTTTAAGTATAATCATAGATCTCTCCGTTCACCTGGAGCTTTCCCGGTCTGAATCCTTTCGATGATGAAGAAAGGAAAGAGTGGGGACATACCTGAGAAAGCCACTAAAGTGCAATGTCATCTTCTTGTCTTTATCTCTTCCATAGCTGCTAAAAGTTCTTCCCTGGTGGCACGCCAGGCTTTTTGCTCGTATTCATCATTTGTTGCGGCCAACCATTCATCTAGAAGTGTGAGTAGTTCTTCGCGTGGAGAAAGGCGTCCGATATCTGGTGCATGGCTTCCTCCTTCTATTGTAGCAGCCTCGCCTTTAGCAAAGGGAAGGTCGATGGGTAGAATGGCCAGGTCGCTATCATCGATAGCCAGGGCAAAACAATGCTCCTCGCCATAGCGACGGATCTGGTTAAGGTCAAGCTGATGGTACTGATCGCGCGTGATCTGACCAACGAGACGCAGGTGTATCATAGACTCCTCATTGCATAGAGGGCGCAGCCGCTCAAGCATAGTTTCGGTAGGTGAAGTGGCGCCGTTGGACCAGAGTTCTGGCGCGTGTATGACCAGTTGTTGGAGAGGAGGTGCGTCAACGGCGATATGCTCACACCAGCGTATACCGTCAGGCGCAAGACCCAGGAAGACAAAACCTGGCGTATTCGACTTAGCCGCGTCGTCGGCTTCCTCACTCCCCTCCGCGATACTGAAGTCAATATGCTGGGTCGCACCGGCCACGATAATATCGCAACGCCCAATGTGGAGATGATGGTAGCGATGATGATAACCGGCCAGGATGTAGCGGAAGTCCGTCTGATTTTCGATACTGCTGCGGCTGACCTGGGCACGCGTATCTAGTAGGGACGAGCCCGTGGAGAGGCCTTCAATAGGGGCATGGAGAATAAGGAGCGGAATGTTGGCTTGCTCTATGCCAGACTGAACATGCATACGAGCCAGGGGATTGCCCTCCTGCCCGGCCAACACGCCAAGCCCACAGATGCCAACCTGTACCTCGCGTACCTTGACCAGGACAGGTTCCAGTTCAACAGGGTTAGGCACGGGAGTAAAATAATGCAAGGCGCCTAAACGTGCATAGCTCACCTGCGGTGCCTGGGCATCATTATGTAGTAAGGAGTGAGTGTCAACCGGCGTATCATGTACACCACCAAGGGAAAACGTGCGAATGCCTGCCTGGCGCAGTTGCGCAAGACGCTCAGCCACAAAACTGCGGTCGCGTTCATGGGGCGTAACGGTGTCAAAGAGATCACCCGCCTGGATAAAAAGATCTACACTCTTTTCAATGGCAAAATCGGTTGCCCGCTGAAAGGCGACGCGCAGCCTCTGCTGCCGTTCTTCGCGTTTGCGCGGCTGTTGTCCAAAGGAAGTAGAGCCAAGATGATTATCGGCGGTCAACACAAGGGTGACAGTACTATCGTCACGCTGCTGCTCGCTAGCTCCATTTAGTGCCGATGGACTGATTGTAATATCTTCTTCTATCATGACAATTAGTGGCGCGGGGAGGATACTTACGCTTGTTCAAGCACGGGTGGGTAGCACCACTCCTCCTTTCATCGGTTTTCCACTTCTACCAGAACAAAAACCCTTCAAAAGGAGTCTATCACAAATGAGGGCGATTAAAAACTAACGGGTCTATAAAAAGGACTATTTGGGGAATAGACTGCTGGAAAAGGGACAGATGATACAAAAGTACCGATTGAATTGGAAGCATAGACAGAAAACAGCGTGACATACTACTATAGAACCTACTCATAATGAGTGATATTAGCGGCATCAAACTGATGAAAGATAAGGGCACATGTTCACAACAAAAGGGGGGGTGTAATGTGGTAGTAGCAGCACAATACTATAAAGAGCGAGAGAACAGAGATATACTGCTTTCGTTCGCCAGGAGCATCCAGGAACGTGATATAGTGACCTATGAACACTCACGACGCGTAGCAACTTATGCTCTACGCCTGGCTCGTTACCTCGGTTGGAGTCGGCGCAGCGCACGTGATCTCGCCCTGGCTGCATTAGTCCACGACCTCGGCAAGACGTGGATTGCTAATGATATTCTGAATAAATCGGAGGCCCTCTCTGACGACGAGCGGCTCGCCATGCAGCGTCACCCCGTTATAGGCGCACGTATTCTAATTGGCTGTGATGTGCACTCCTTTTTTGTAGACACTGTGCTCTATCATCATGAGGCCTGGGATGGCCACGGCTATCCTACCGGTCTTCACGGTGAGGAGATACCGCAGAGCGCACGCATCCTGGCTGTCGCCGATGTCTATGATGTGCTCACTTCACAGCGCCCCTACAAATCCCCACTTTCAATAGAAGTGGCGCGCGAGCGTTTGCTGCTTGGTTCGGCCACCAGCTTTGATCCAACCATTGTGCGCGCCTTCCTGCACCTGCTGGACACGAACCCCGACTTTACCTTACCTCAACGCATCTGCGCGCTGCCTACAGGGATTCGCCGCGCTTCACCACTTCTCCCCAACAATGTGATACCCTTGCTCACTCGGCCAGGAGACGAAGAGGATATGCTCACTTAATAATAACAAACGCGCTAGGAGCCGGGGCGACTACAAGGGCCAGGGTAACCGCAAGGGGCCAGAGCAAGGGCCAGGGCGACCGCAAGGGTCGCCCCTACTATACACGAAATGGCTCTGTGAGCCATTTAAAATAGGAAGAAGGCAATCGTGCAGTCAAAAAGTGGTCAGGGGACCTCTGCTCTCGTTTTCACGAAGCGTATGCCTGTGGCCTAGTACCCCAGGCGTTTGCATACACCTGATAATTTTTCCAGGTAACCTCCTGTTTATTCTGTCGTTGTCTTCATGCAAACTGCCATATATACTACCTGTATGGATGCTATTAAAGATGACAAAGAGACGGGCCGTCTGGAAGCTTTTAGCGATGGCGTGTTCGCGGTTGCAATTACCCTGCTCGTCTTGAATATCAGGGTGCCGGGCCTGGACTCTCCCGGTGCATTACTGGATGATAACAGGTTGTGGCCTGTGCTGCGTGACCAGTGGCCGGTCCTGGTCGCCTATGGAATTAGCTTCTCAACAATAGGTATTATGTGGCTAAATCATCACAGGTTGTTTACTCACATTAAACACACAAATACTGTGTTGTTGCTACTAAATCTCTTACTGTTATTAATCATCGTTTTCATCCCTGTTCCCACCGCACTGCTCGCTGAGTATATTATCCATCCCGATCAACGTGCCGCCGCTATTGTATACAGTGGCACAATGGTTGTTTTGGCTTGCTGCTTTAACCTGCTCTGGCGCTATGCCTCTTATCACAATCGGCTCCTGGGCAAAAACGTAGATCCACACTCTGTCAAGGCTATCAGCGGGCAGTATTTATTTGGCCCCCTGCTCTACCTCATTGCTTTCGGCGTGGCCTGGATCAGCGCCCCAGCCAGTATTATTTGCAATGCTATTCTCGCGCTCTTCTTTGCGTTGCCTGGTCGTCCCTTACGTTCGCTACCCCAAGAGACGAAAGGTAATGAGAATTAGCTTGACTTGAAACGACACTTGCTGGCAATTGCACCCCTCTTCACCCGGCTTACGCTACTTCTGACGCAAGAGTAGTAGGTGTAGTGGGTATAGTTGCCATCCCTTCGCCGGGCTGACACACTACTTCAGACAAGAGTAGCAGGTGTAGTAGGTGTAGCGGGTGTAGGTGCTATCTCTTTACCGAGCTTAGACTACTTCAGACGTGTCTCATTTTGAGACATCCATTTTTACAACTGTGCCGTTGCAATCCCTCTGTCGGGCTTATGCCACACCAGACGGCAAGAGTAGTAGGTGTAGCAGGTGTAGTCGCACCTGGTCAGGATATTGGGTATTGGCTTGATGGCTAGAGTAGCAAGTGTAGCAAGTGTAGCAGGTGTAGTGGGTGTAGTGGCACTCCCTTCGCTGGGCTTACGCTACCTTGTTTAAGCTAACTTGAGGGTATTTCACCTGTGAATAGGATATTTTCAAATTCCGCCAGGGCTCCCATTAGGTGAAAGATCAGCTTGCCGCCCGGAGTCGTGGTATCGATTTGTTCCGTTAAACTGATGAACTCAATACCACGTTCCTGGAGACTCTTGAGCAGCTCGATCAGATGAGCTAAAGAGCGTCCTGCTCGATCCAGTTTCCATACGACGAATGTATCTCCTGGCCGCAGATACGCCAGTGCCTCTGTGAGTCCTTCTTCTCACAGTTGGAGACGAACTCCTCTGACACCGCTCACTTGCCTCTTGACAACGGCTCTCCTGTCAACTATACTCTCTCTAGAGATAAACCGTTTGTCGGTCTAAGAAAGGGAGGCATGATGACCCGAAGTGTCAAAGCCCACGAATACGCCGAGAAGCGCAACGCCATTCTGGATGTGGCCCAGCGCTACATTACGACCAAAGGTTATGAGCAGATGACGACCCAGGACATCCTGGAGGCGCTCCAGATTTCCCGGGGAGCATTCTATCACTACTTTGAGTCCAAGCAAGCCTTGCTGATGGCGCTGGTGGAACGCATTGGAGAGCAAGCCGAGCAACTCGTGCTTCCCATCGCGTCTTCTCGCGAAATGCCCGCCCAGGACAAACTGCTGCGCTTCTTTGCCGTTCTCGATCAGTCCAAACGAGAAAACCTGGACCTGCTGTTCGCGTTTCTGCGCGTCTGGTATGCCGATGAGAACGCCCTCTTTCGCCAGAAACTCTACCTGGCCCGTGTCAAACGACTCGCTCCCTGGCTCTCGCAGATCATCCAGCAGGGAGTCGCAGAAGGCGTGTTCACCACTGCCTATCCTGATCAGGCAGCGAGAACGATCCTCTCCCTGCTTGAAGATCTTGGATATGTCACCGTTGAACTTCTCTTAGCGGAGGAGGGCAAGCATCCCGACATCCCTCGGCTGATCCAGATTGGCGAAGCAACGGCTGACGCGCTGGAGCGAGTGCTTGGCATGAAGCCGGGGTGCTTGTGGCAGTCCTGGAGTGAAGACTTCTCGCGATGGCAAGCTCTCCTCGTATGATTCGAGAGCAGGACGGAAAAGGATGCGTCTCCCCACGCTTAGTGGTATCGTCTTGTGCCATATCTGTGGGAAAGAGAAAGGAAAGCCGCATGGAAAATGAAATGAAGCACCAGGTGGACGCTGCGACGAATGCAACCCTTTTCTCATTCACAACAAACGTTCAAGATGGAGAGGAGAATATGTATGAACTCATATGTACTTGGCTTTCAGGAAATCGATAAAACAAAGCTTGCGATGGTCGGGGGGAAAGGCGCCAACCTGGGGGAACTCTCCAGAATTGATGGGATAAGAGTACCGGAGGGCTTCTGCGTCACTACCGAAGCATATAAAAGAATCATCGGACAAACACCAGAGTTTCATGCTCTGCTGGAGCAACTCTCTCTTTTAAAGGTGCAGGACAGGGAAAGGATTCGTGAAATCAGCGGAAAGATACGCAGCGTCATCGAAGGGACGGCAATTGCAGAGGATATTGCTGAAGCAGTTACCAGCCATCTTACAAAACTGGGAGATAAAAATGCCTATGCTGTGCGTTCCAGTGCTACAGCGGAGGATCTGCCGACGGCATCCTTTGCGGGTCAGCAGGATACGTATTTGAATATTATAGGAAAGGAAGCCATTCTCAAACACATCAGCAAGTGCTGGGCGTCACTCTTTACGGACCGGGCGGTGATTTACCGAATGCAGAACGGTTTCGACCACAACAAGGTCCTTCTGTCTGTCGTCATCCAGAAAATGGTTTTCCCAGAGGCAGCAGGGATTCTGTTTACAGCTGATCCGATCACGTCGCATAGGAAAGTTGTGTCCATCGATGCCAGCTTCGGTCTTGGTGAGGCGCTGGTTTCAGGCCTGGTAGACGCTGATATTTATAAAGTACAGGAGGGCAAGATAGTCAGTAAGAAGATATCGACGAAAAAACTGGCAATCTATGCCTTGAAAGAAGGAGGCACGAAGGACCAGCAGATAGGGCCCGACCAGCAGAATAAACAAACTCTAACGGATGAGCAGATTTTGCAGCTTGAGAAAACAGGCAGAAGGATCGAGGCGTATTTTGGCTACCCCCAGGACATTGAATGGTGCCTTTATGAAGGTCAATTTTATATCGTTCAGAGTCGTCCCATTACCACCTTATATCCTGTGCCCAATGTGAACGATGGGAAAAATCATATCTATATGTCGCTTAGTCACCAGCAGATGATGACCGATGTCCTCAAACCATTAGGCATGTCCTTCTTCCCGATCTGGCTTAGCAAGCTTGGCATGTCACCGGTCGAGGCTGGCGGCAGGTTCTATATGGACGTCTCCCATGATCTTGCTTCGCCGGTAGCAAGAAAGATGTTTGTGAAAAACGGTGTCGGTTCAACAGACATGTTGATCCAGAACGCTCTCTACACAGTCCTGAAAAGGAAGGAGTATCTCAAGTCCTTGTCCCGTGGAAAGACCACACTGGGCTTGAGCGGCGGCACGATCGGGCAGATGGTTTCCGGGCTGTTCCAGGCGATGAAAATCTATCGGAAAAATGACGCGGATCTCATGCAAAAAATGATCGCGAAAAATGACGCACTGGCGCAGGATATGGCGCAGAGGATCAACGGCAAATCAGGGGAGGACCTGTTCGCTTTTATTGTGCAGGATATGGATGAGGCCTTCAAGACGATTGTGTTAGACAACTATGGCGTGGGCATTGCTGGATTCTATCCGTCGAGTTGGCTGAGCAAAAAGATGAAGAAATGGCTGGATGAAACGAATATTACCGATGTCCTTTCTCAAGCGGTATCCAATAATGTCACCACGGAAATGGGGCTTGAGCTTTTAGACGTGGCGGACGTGGTCCGGCCATATCCGGCTGTGTTGGAATATTTTCAACATGCCGACGATGAAACCTTTTTTGAGGAGCTGGAGAAGCTGGAAGGCGGCAAAGCCGTCGGTGATTCCATCCGGCGATATCTCAGAAAATACGGCTGGCGCGGCCCGGGAGAAATTGATATTAGCAGGACACGATGGGCTGAGAAGCCGACGTTGCTGCTTCCCATGATCATCACGAATGTCAAGAATTTCGAGCCGGGTTCCCACAAGAAAATATTTGAGCAGAAACGGCTGGAAGCAGAGCAGAAGGCACAAGAGCTGATCAGCAGGGTAGAGCGTCTGCCCGGCGGCAAACGCAAGGCGAAAAAGACCAAGAAGATGATGAGCGTTTTTCGCAATTTTGTCGGCTTCCGGGAATACCCCAAGTATGCCATGATGCAGCGTTTTTATGTATATAAGCAGGCCTTAAAGAAAGAGGCTGCCCTGCTGGTGCAGAAAGGAGTGATAAAAGCGCCGGAGGATATCTATTATCTCACCCTTGAGGAACTCCGCAAGGTTGCCAGCACGTACCAACTAGATTACCGTCTCATCACGAAGCGAAAAGGGGAGTACGAGGTCTTTGAGAAATTGATGCCTCCCCGTGTGATGACATCCGACGGTGAGATCATCACCGGTGAGTACGACACTGGCGCATTCCCCAAGGGTGCTTTGATAGGAGCCCCTGTTTCATCAGGGACCATTGAAGGGCGGGCGCGGATCGTTTTAAAACTGGAGGAGGCCGAGATTGAGGAGGGCGATATCCTGGTCACAGCCTTTACCGACCCCAGCTGGACAGCGCTGTTCGTCTCGATTAAAGGCCTGGTGACGGAAGTAGGCGGGATGATGACCCATGGCTCCGTTATCGCGAGGGAGTACGGTCTTCCCGCGGTCGTGAGCGTAGAAAATGCGACCAAGCTGATTAAAGACGGACAAAGGATCCGGGTAAACGGAACGAAAGGATATGTGGAAATCCTGGAATAGTAAACATGGTTTTTCCTGCATGGAAGTATCCAAGGGAGCAGATCAGACCTGACCGGGCTTAATTTATACGTTAAAAAACACTTACTATAATACAATAAGGCCAGCATATCATGAATATGAACGAACGTATGCGCATTGAGGACGAGGAAGTGAGTGCAGAGAGGGAATACTGCGGAACAGAATGCACTACTAAATAAATACGCATGAGCAGAAGCTCACCCTGTGGTATACTTCTGCTAACACGGAAATGCTGTAGCGAGAACAAGGAAAAGGCACTTCCACTCTGGCAAGGGAGAGACCTCTCGTGAAGTCCCGCTCAATGCTGACATACTTGAGGTCCTGAAGCTCTGGCTCAAAGAGCGCACCAAGCGCTTCCTCCAGATCCCTGAGCCTGCTCTCTTTCTGACTGAACCTGAAAGGGCGACAACTGTCCACGCGTGCGATTGATCTGGTGCTCCGCCAGCTGGGGCGCGAAGCGAAGGTAGAGCTGTTCGCGCATGTGTTGCGCCATACCTGCCTCACCAACCTCGTGCGTCGTGGCAATGACTTGGTGCTGGAGGCTTCGGTCGCGGGGCATACACGCCTGGAAACCACCCGTCGCTACCGTTTGCCCTCGACTTTAGGATCGTTAAAGCGCCATGGACGGCTTACACGTCGAGTACTGAGGGTGTGCGTCTTCTGACCAGAGACAAGGAGGTTCTGTATGCATCACCTCCCGATGGGAACCGTCACGTTGCTCTTCACCGACATGGAGGGGTCCACTCGTCTGCTTCAGCAGTTGGGTGAGCGCTACACCGACCTGTTGGAGGAGTACCGCCAACTCCTCCGCGCAGCATTTCAACGGTGGAACGGGAACGTCGTGGACACACAAGGAGATGCCTTCTTCGTGGCTTTTGCTCGCGCCACCGATGCCGTCTCAGGTGCAGTGGCAGCACAACGTACCCTCGCCTCTCATTTCTGGCCCGAAGGAGTGGTCGTGCGTGTCCGTATGGGGATACATACAGGCGAACCAACGCTTTCCTCCGAGGGCTACACTGGTTTGGACGTGCATCATGCCGCACGCATTATGAGTGCTGGGCACGGAGGGCAGGTGCTGCTTTCTCAAACCACTCGTGACCTCGTCGAGCATGATCTACCGGCCGGAGTGAGCCTACGGGACTTGGGAGCACATCGCCTCAAGGACTTACAGCAGAAGAGCCACTTCTCTCAGCTCGTCATTGCAGACCTGCCTGCCGACTTCCCGTCTCTCAGAACGCTCGATACCCATCCCAATAACCTGCCTGTCCAGCTCACACCGTTCATTGGGCGCGAGCAGGAACTGACAGCCGTTCAACAACTGCTGCGCCGCGAGGATGTGCGCCTGCTCACCCTGACAGGTCCTGGTGGCGCGGGCAAGACTCGCTTAGGCTTGCAGGTGGCAGCCGAGTTGAGTGACCGCATTGCCGATGGCGTCTTTTTCGTGAACCTGGCCCCCATCAGCGATCCCGCTTTGGTTGTGCCCACCATTGCTCAGACGCTTGACATCCGCGAAGTAACCGGCCAGCCCTTGCTTGAGCACGTGAAGCAAGAGTTGCAGCACAAGCACATGTTACTCCTTCTGGACAACTTTGAGCAGGTGGTTACCGCAGGCGTACAGCTAGTAGACTTACTGGCTGCCTGCCCACAACTCAAGATCCTTGTGACGAGTCGCGAGGTTTTGCATGTGCATGCCGAGCATGAGTTCCCGGTACCTCCGCTGGCGCTCCCTGATCCCGGACACCTGCCGGATCTCGCAGCATTGTCATACTATGCAGCGGTGGCGCTCTTCCTCCAGCGCGCCCAGGCCGTGAAGCCCGACTTCCAGATAACCAATGCCAACGCCAGGGCCATCGCCGAGATCTGTGTGCGCCTGGATGGACTGCCATTGGCGATAGAATTGGCAGCGGCCCGCATGAAACTGTTCCCGCCCCAGGGATTGCTCGCACGACTGGATCAAGGGTTGGCTGTGTTGACAGGAACCTGGCGTGACGTACCGACACGGCAGCAGACACTGCGCAACACAATTGCATGGAGCTATAACCTGCTCGATGCCGCCGAGCAGCGACTCTTCAGGCGGCTCTCCGTCTTCGTTGGTGGGTGTACTCTGGAGGCGGTAGAGGCAGTCTGCGCTGACGCGTCAGATGGTGGTGAAGCAGGGCAGGTATTGGAGAGCGTTGCTTCGCTTCTCGACAAAAGCTTGTTGCAGCAGACCGAGCAAGAAGGCCAGGAGCCACGCCTGGTCATGCTGGAGACAATCCGCGAGTATGGGCTTGAGCAAATGCTCGTGCATAGGGAGATAGAGGCCGCACGGCAAGGTCATGCTGAGTACTATCTGCGGCTTTCGGAGCAAGCCGAGCCAGAGTTGGTAGGTCCACGGCAAGCCATGTGGTTAGAGCGCCTGGAGCGGGAGCATGAGAACCTGCAAGCAGTCATGCAGTGGTCGACTTCACAAGCGGAGGGAGAGAGGGGGGATGGCAGGGCCAGGGAGATCGCCTTACGCCTGGGAGGAGCGCTCCGGCAATTCTGGTATATGCGCAGTTACTTCAGTGAGGGGCGGGATTTTCTGGAGCGAGCGCTGACGCTGCGCGATGGGGTGGCAGCATCTGTGGGGGCGAAAGCGCTCTTTGCTGCCACGAGACTACATGTGAGCCTGGGCTATCTTGATCGAGCAGAGGCGCTCTGCGAGGAGAGCCTGGCACTGTACAGGAAAGTGGGGGATACAGCAGGTATTGCCTCCTCCCTCCATCTGCTCGCAGTCATAGCCTGGGAGAGAGGGAACCTCGCGCTGGCGCGCTCACACGAAGAGGAAGCCATAGCCCTGTTCAAAGAGGTGGGTGACAAGAGGGCAGCCGCCTCTGTACTGGTCAACCTGGGGAGCCTGGCCATCGATCAAGGTGAGTACACGAAAGCACGCAGCCTGCTCGAAGACAGTCTGCAGATCAATAGGGAACAGGGAGACACCACCAGTATTGCCGACTCGCTCTACAACCTGGCACGGTTGTACCGGTTGTCTGGAGATGACCGGATACAGGCACACGCGTGGCTTGAGGAGAGCTTCGCACTCTATCAAGAGTTGGGCGACAAAGAGAGTATCGCGTACTATCTCTATCTCTCAGGGCTGCTCGCCCTCGCTGAGGAGGACACGGTCTTGGCACAAGCGCGAGTTGAGCAGGCGGTGGCGCTCTTCAAGGAGATGGGACAGCAGCATGGCACGACCTTATCACTCTACGCATTCGCGCAGGTCGTCGAGGCTTCGGGGAACAATGTGCGTTCCCAATCGCTCTACGAGGAGGGCATAGCGGTGGCGCGCAAGGCGGGGAACAGACAGACGGTTGCCTTTGGCCTGCAAGGTTTGGCAAGCGTAGTTGCAGCGCAGGGAGAGGTGTCATGGGCGGCACGGTTGTGGGGTGCGGCGGAGACGCTGCGCGAAACTATTGGTGCCCCCATTCCTGCTGTCGAACGTCCTGCCTATGAGTCCTCGGTCACCGCCGCTCGCGCTCAACTTGGAGAAAAGCCCTTTGCTACCGCGTGGGCCGAAGGTCGCTTGATGACACCGGAGCAGGCTCTTGCCGCGCGAGAACCGGTGATGATCCCAAGGCCTATCCCCACAGAATCATCATCGACTCCACTCGCGAAACCAGCATCCACCTCGCCTTCCGGCCTGACCACACGCGAGGTCGAGGTGCTGCGTCTCCTGGCCCAGGGACTCACCGACGTGCAAATCGCCGAACGACTCGTTATCAGCCCGCGCACCGTCAACAACCACCTGACCTCCATCTACCGCAAGATTCAGGTCTCCTCAAGAGCCGCCGCCACTCGCTACGCGCTGGAGCATTACCTCGTCTAGCCCTCCTCTTGACGTGTCTTTATCCACACAGGTGATTCTACTCAGAACCCCTTCACGATACTCCCCTTTCAGCCATACCCATCTGTTTCCAAATGAGTAATCACATGAGTGTTTCAACAGATGTGCAAGAAAGCGCCTGCAAGTACACTTGGAACAGGGAAACCCACGACGGTGAACAAAATCACAGGTATGCTTGCAGACACTCCTGTCAGAGGGGTGATGAAAGGAGAAGAACCATGATGCCGAATCATTACGACCGCGAGCAATTCGCTCAGACCCATCGTCAGGACTTGCTGCGCGAGGCAAAGCACGAGCGGCAGTTGGCACAACTGAGCCGACCAAATTCTCGCATGCCCTTCTTTGCGCCACTGATGCTTTCTCTGCGCACCCGTAGCATCAAACCGCGGAAGGGCCTCCAGCACCGAACAGCCTGAGAAAGGAGAGCGGTTCTCGTCTTTCTCATCGGCCAGCGCTTGCCAGCGGCCCTTCCCGCAGTCGTTGCACATCGCGCATCGGGGGGACGCCGAAGAGGCTTTTGTACTCCCGATTGAAGTGGGAGGCGTCGTGGTAGCCCACACGATAGGCCGCACTGGCCGCGTCGAAGTCTTCGCCCAGCATCAGACGGCGGGCCTCCAGGAGCCGCAACCGCTTCTGGAATTGCAGGGGGCTCAACGCCGTGACGGCCTTGAAGTGGTGGTGGAACACCGAGACGCTCATGCCCAGCTCTCGCGCGAGGCTCTCGATGCGCAATGGCTGGTCAAAGTCTTGACGCAGTCGTTCGATCGCTCTGGCGATGGAGGGGGAGTAGCCCCCCAGGAGCGCCAGGTGACGGAGCCGGCCACCTTGCTCTCCTCTCAGGAGCCTGTAGATCATTTCCCGCGTGATCAGCGGCAGGAGCACCCGCGCTTCGTCAGGGGCCTCCAGGAGCCTGGCGACCCGCACCATGGCGTCCAGCAGGTTCCCATCCAACGGGCTGACGGCGATGGCCCTCGCATCAGCATGATCTCGCAGCGAGGCGTGACCGACCTCAACGAGGACCTCACCGACGAGGGTGGGGGCGAGGTCCAGACGCAGACTGAGGAATGGCCGCTCCTTCGAAGCTTCCAGGACCTGACCGACGTAGGGCAGATCAACCGTCACGAGCAGATAGTGGAAGGGGTCATACCGGTAGCGGCTCTCGCCCAGAAGGAACTCCTTGCTGCCCTGAGCAACCACGCACAGGGATGGCTCGACTACGCTGTAAACCTGCTCCAGAGGGAAGGAGTGGCGGTACAGGTGCAGCCCTTGGAGCGGCTGGGCGGTCCCATCTGCGCGCATGACCCGAGCAATCCGCTCCACCAGTTCCTCGCGATGGGCTTGCACTCGCTGTGCCTCGCGTTCTGCCTGCGGGTGGTTCATGACATCCATAGCAACCTCTTCTCTGGTTTCTCCATCGCTCATCTAGAAGATGCGCAGAATCAGACAATCATTTGCGACAATCATTCTACCACCCTGTGCTCCAGGGTGTCTATAATTACCACCAGACAGAGAACATGCCACGCTGCTTTTGTAGGCAAGCTGGACTTTTCTTCAAGGGAAGATCCAGCTGTGAGAGAGCATGAGAGCCGCCAGACAGACAACAAGAAGAAGTAAAGAGGAGGAATTGAGAACATGGACATCAAAAGAAGTGGCTCACAGCCTTCCGGTAAAGGACCGGCCGAGTACTTTACCGGCGCAGTCCGCATTGACCCCCTGTTCGAGGCGCCCGATCCGGCTCGGGTGGTCGGTGCCAGTGTCACGTTCGAGCCCGGCGCTCGGACCGCCTGGCACACCCACCCGCTGGGCCAGACCCTGATCGTGACGGCTGGCTGCGGTCGGGTCCAACGCTGGGGTGGTCCAATCGAGGAAATTCATCCGGGGGACGTGATCTGGTTCGAGCCGGGTGAGAAACATTGGCACGGCGCCACGCCAACCACGGCCATGGCGCACATCGCCATTCAGGAACGTCTCGACGGCAAGACGGTCGACTGGATGGAACAGGTCAGCGACGAACAGTACCAGGCCTAATCGTGGAGGAAGAGTGTTCCGACCTTGTACGCAAAGAAGGGTTGTATAACGTAGCTAGATTTTCGTTTCACACAGGTGAAAAAGAGAAGGATGAATGATGAAAGCTGCAATTTTTCAGGGGAAGGGCGCCATTGAGCTTGGCGAACGACCAGACCCGACCATCAAAGAGCCGACCGACGCTGTCGTTCGTGTCGTGCTGGCATGCGTCTGCGGTTCTGACCTCTGGTACTATCGTGGGGAGTCCGACTATCCAGTGGGGAGCCCGATTGGTCATGAGTTTCTTGGTGTTGTGGAGCAGGTTGGGCAGAGCGTGCAAACCATCGCGAAGGGTGACCTGGTCATTGCGCCGTTCCTCTATAGCGACGGCACCTGCCCACACTGTCGGGCAGGGATCACCTCGGCCTGTGTTCGAGGTGGCGTCTGGGGAGTGAATGGCATAGATGGAGGACAGGGTGAGGCGGTACGCGTGCCACTCGCAAATGGCACCCTCGTGAAGATTCCCGGTTCAGGTCATTCAGACGAAACATTGGCCTCGCTGCTCACGCTCTCCGATGTCATGTGCACAGGGCACCACGCAGCCGTCAGTGCAGAGGTGAAGAAAGGTGATACCGTTGCCGTCGTCGGTGATGGAGCGGTCGGTCTCTGTGCCATCCTTGCGGCGAAACGCTTAGGGGCACAACGAATCAATGCCTTGAGCCGAAACCCGGCTCGAAAGGCGCTTGCTCAAGCATTCGGTGCGACGGATATCCTTGCCGAGCGTGGTGAAGAGGCAAACAAGGCGGTACTGAAGCTGACAGACGGAGTAGGTGTTGATGCTGCACTTGAATGCGTCGGGACGAACGAGGCGATGCAGACGGCACTGGCGATCGCACGACCAGGCTCGATCGTTGGGTATGTTGGTGTCCCTCACGGCGTCGAGATGCCTGTTCCAGCGCTCTTCTATCGGAATGTTGGTGCGCATGGTGGCCCGGCACCGGCACGAGCCTACATCCCTGAGCTGCTTGATGATGTTTTAGCAGGTCGCATCAATCCTGGACGCGTCTTTGACTTCACGACTGACCTGGGTGGCATCGCGCAAGCCTACGCTGCCATGGACGAACGCCGTGCGATCAAGTCACTGGTCAAAGTAGGGACGGTCTAACTGGATCAGTAATACTACATTTCTCAAGAGAACAGAACGAGAATTTTCAAGCTGAGCCAGGAGGGAATGGCTGCAATCTTGGTTCTCGATCAGGATGAAACGTCCCGGTTCAGATTCTGACACATCTGCTCTGGAAGAAAGGAAGAAGAGAGAGGAGACCATGAAAAGTCAGATGAGGGAGGCTATACAATGACTGACTGGACACCTAATGACCTCGAACAAATTGGAGCGGCAGATGAACTGCAGCTTGCGTCTGTAAAGAAGGAAGGTACGCCTCGAAAGCCCGTCACGATCTGGGTCGTTCGCATCGGTGATGATTTGTACGTGCGAGCATACCGTGGTCGTGAAAGCGCCTGGTTTCGTCATACACAACGGCGGCATGAGGGCCGTATTGGAGCTGGCGGGGTGACGAAGGACGTGACGTTTGTGGATGTCAGCGATGATGAGGCCCTCAATAACGAGATAGACGCTGCCTATCAATCGAAGTACCGGAGATACAGCGCAACGTATGTTGACCCGATGATAGCCCCGCAAGCGCGTGCGACAACACTGAAGCTGGTGCCATCTGCGTAAGGAGGAACACATGCCCGATTCAAACAAGGAAAGCAATATCAAAAAGACATTTGGTGACTTTGCGCCGAAACTCGTATCGCTTACTGACGATGTCTTGTTTGGAGACGTCTGGGAACGAAAGGAATTGACGCCACGTGACCGTAGCCTCATTACCGTTGCTGCACTTATTGCTGGCGGGAACATCGCTCGCAGGCGCATTCATGCCCCGCATCGGGGCAAAACGCGTGATGGTCATTGGTCTGCTCTTGAGCGCTTTGAGCTGTTTTGGGTTTGTGATGGTCGATAGCCAAACCAGCTACGTGCTTCTTGCGTGTCTGCTTGCTATCTTGGGATTCGGGCTTGCCTTTGTCTTACCGGCAATGACCGAAGCTGCGATTTCGCATGCACCGAGAGCACAATCAGGGATAGCAGCGGGAATGCTGAATGTGAGCAGGCAGGTTGGTGGTGTCATAGGGGTCGCGATCCTGGGAACGCTTGTGGGGAATCAGCAGACATTCCTCTCGGGCATGCATATCGCCTTTGTGATCGCCGGAGGAATCCTCGTCCTCGGGTTGGTAGCTGCATGGGTCTTCGTCAGAACACGACAGGAGACACCCCACATGTGAAATATCATGCCAGGCCCTCGCACCACTGCGCATGAGCACGAGAAACAGTGATCAGAAGATCTGCTTGCCAGAGGTGGCAAGATGTCCTCGAGAGGGATAGCCCCCAGCAGTTTCAAATTTTGGGATGACGCATGTTGACAAGATATGCCAGTATCCTTATACTTGTTCGTATGGCAGAACAAATTATTCCGCATAAAGAACAACCTAATAACGAGACTGCACCGACTTCTAATGGAGGCACGGCCGCTCCGATGGTTGAGCGCGCTTTTCGGCTGCTGGATTTGCTGAGCGCTGCGGAGGAGGGGCTGACGCTGTCGGACCTGGCACGTGCGCTCGATATGAGCAAGGGAAGCATGCATGGGCTGCTCAAAACGCTGGAGGGCAGCGGCGTGATCGAACAGTCGGAGGAGCGGCGCTACAACCTCGGACCGCGTATCTATAACCTGGCTCAGGCTTATGTACAGCGGGCGGGTTTACGACGCTTTGCGCTGCCAGCGATGCGGCGCCTGGCAACGACGACGGCTGAAACCGTATTCCTGGGGCGAATTGAGCAGCAAGGTGTACGCATCATCGAGCGTATGGCGGATGAAGGGGCGCGCTCTTCCTTGCATATTTCGGCTTCACGGGGAACGCGCGTACCTTTACTGGCAGGAGCAACGGGCCGTCTTGTGCTTGCCAGTTGGCCCGAGTCTATGCGTAGGGAATTTCTATATGCACAGGCGTTGCCGCGCTTCACAGAGCACTCGATTACGGATCCTGAACAGTTCTTAGCGGCGGTTGCAGATGCTGGCCGTACAGGTGTTAGCGTCGATCGCGGGGAGTATCTTGTCGGCGTCAATGCGGTAGCCGCACCTATTTATGGTCTCAACCGCACACTTGTCGCCCTGTTATGGATTGTGGGCTTTGCTTCACGCTTCGGAGAAGAGGCTATTGCTCGAGCATCACAGGAGTTGCGCAGCGAAGCAGAGATGATTTCGCGAGCGTTGGGAGCCAGTTCATTATAATAAGCCGGTATGTAGGGGCAGGGGCCAGGGGAG
>JACZCU010159378.1_pt1 | contig 21138 bp, 23 predicted proteins | sample 8641851 | NCBI WGS metagenome assembly JACZCU01 (sample SAMN15324605, study PRJNA640507) | soil metagenome | isolation source: monocropping sugarcane control | place: China: Luxin town, Laibin City, Guangxi Province | collected 2019-07-25 | depth 10cm m | reverse complement strand
TTTCACGTGGATCGCGGCTGGACCAGCCGAGGCCATGGGCGTAAGATAGGAACAGAAGTAGGAAACCTCGCTACTGAGACCTGCGGTCTTGCGCCTTCTCGCTGATCGGGCGGTTGGTCATGAGTGTGAATGTTGGAATTGAGTTGTTAGAGTTTCACTAACTATCCTGGCGGGAGCGTTTTTCCGCCTCTGGCTTCTCAGGCTAATTCCTGGGGAACCGGTCAAGGAAGAGCATCCCCTGATCAACACAGTAATTGCCTAAAAATCAACAGCTTAATGTCAAAATTTACAACTTACCATATAACCATTACCCCTTTCTCGATCGGTACTCCGAACCGGGAAAAGGGGGCTTGCATCCTCACTCGTAATACTCCGGCAGCTTTTTCAGCCCTTCCCACTGCTCCTTGTCATGACCGAAAATCACAAGCCCGATATGCTCCCGTTCGACCAGATCAAGCAGTTTCATCGTACTGGCGCGGATCGCTTCGGCGTCCGGGTTGCTCCCGTCGTCCTGCTCGTCACGGGTAAAGCCCTCGCCGAAGGGTACAGCGTCAATCGGCAATACAATCGCCCCCGTTTTGGGCAGCCGCACCAGCACCGATTGATGTCCCGGCACATGCCCGCTCGTCTCAATCAGCTCCAGCCCCGGCAGCAGTTCCGTGTCCCCGTCCACCAGCCGAATGCGCTCCATTGGCTGATCCCATTGGGGTCGATTGGCAGCAAAACGTGGGTTGCTTGCCGCATCCAAATGATGCACACGCTGAACAACATAGTGCGCCTTCGTGAATGCCGCGTGCCTTCCGGCATGGTCGATATCATAATGCGTCGAAATGACCGTATCAATATCGTCCGGTTTTAAGCCAATGCTCGCCAACTGCTCGATAACGTCCTGCCCATTCTCGAACTCCGATTCTCCTTCAGGCATACTCTCCGGTAGACCACTGTCAATCAGCATATTCTTGCCGTCACCCGTTTGCACCAGATAGCACACAATCGGAATCTGGTATTGCGGCATGGACCCAACCTGCATCAGATAAAGACGCTTCATGGCATTCTGGCTCATAAGCTCCTCCTCGGAATTGAAATATATATTCTATCACATCACTCGTGTTGGCGTTCGTATCGGCCCGGCGTTAGCTTTCTGCTAACACAATCTAACAGCTCACGTTGGCCCGCTCTATGAGCGGGCCGAAGCTGATCGCCTCTTCCTGCTCATGTGCGAGAATCGGCCCCGATGGGCTTTACAAAGGAGAGCGGCAAAGCCTGAATTGATGCGGCCCCAATCATAGCATGCTTGCTAGTTATCGGGTCCATGAGATGCGCGTCAGCAGAAAGCTAACGCCGGGCCTGTCAGTCTTGCGCACAAAGGTCTTCCGCTCCCTCATTGCATGCAAGACATTCTACCGTCAAACCTGCGCAAAAACTTCTCCTATCTTGCTCTTTTGGCCATGCAGCATGACCGCCTCGCATTCCAAAACAGTTTCTCAGTCTGGGCCACTTATGAAATTGACCCATATCATGTCTAAGTTCTTTTGACCCATATTGTGTCCGAGGCGGCTAAAACTTTTGGCAAATCACACACTTCTTGGCATGGAGGGAAAGGCGGCCTGATCGGGGTCCTGGATGATCGTCACTCCCCCATGCTCGCTTTCCCGCTTGCATGCCCAGCGTCCCGTCATGTAATCGCGAAGTCGAGCACAACCCCAATCAGCCGATGTCCATAGGAAAGCGCTGCTGAGTGAGACAAGCGATCAATGTCGTCACGAGGACAGGGCAATGCTTGCTGGATCACCAGGACCTGTTCGCCTGAAACGCGCATCAGTATGATTTGAGAATTTCATACCTCCTCACTTCCTCTTTATTTTCGATTTGGCTCGTATGTGAGTACCACGACACCAGAGCCGAATGTTTGCGATTGAACAAGTTTGGATTCCTTTTGCTGGCTCTCACCATGAAAAAGCCGCTTCCCGTTTCCTACTACAATGGGGAAGACCATGAGACGGTATTCATCAATGAGATCCTCTTGCATGAGCGAGTGAATGAGCTCAACGCTACCAAAGATCAATATGTCCTGACCAGACTCCTGTTTCAATCTAGTAACTTCCTCTACAACATTGTCCTTGATAAGGGTGGCATTCCACTCAGCTTCCTGCAAAGTTGTGGTTGGAACATACTTGGGCAGAGTGTTTATTCTCTCACCATATGCACCAGTAGCACCAGGCCATGCTGCTGCAAAGCCTTGATAGGTTATGCGCCCCAGAAGGAGTGCATCGCTGGCAAAAAGCTCATCGAATTTATATTTTTGTGATTCTTCACTCCGAAATTGAAAAGTCCACCGATGATGATTCTCAACAACACCATCCAGAGCCATGAGCATCGAAGCAACTATTTTTCTCACGTTTTTCTCCTGAAAAGGAAGGTCGCAGTAATGTACTTTCAAATTGCAAGTGTTCGCAACAAGCTATTCTCACGTAGCCAATCAAAAACGGTAAAGCTGTTGCAGATTGTATTGGAAGAAAAATTGACCCGATATTTCCACGTATTCATTACCTAAACCGGCCTGCAGGCGAACATGATGGCATTCTGGCTATAACGTTTCGTTGGGTTGGGCGAAGGGACGCGCATCTTGTTCCTGTTCAAAAACTCAATGATATTGCGCCAGTGCAGGCTCGAAGATATTCATCATCCACAGAGTGTCCTCCCTCGCTCTCGTCGATCAACCGTTGACCATAAGTAAGGTCGGCTGCCGCAAGCTGTTGCAATGTATATGCTCGCTGCAATGACCCCACAGTATCAAAAGGCCCTTCGAGGATATCCTGGAGCAGCTTCAGTGAAATCTTGAGGAGTATGCTGTCTTCTCCTGCCAAAAAACGCGGAGAGGTTCGATGGATCTGATTGTTACCTTGCGGAAGGTTCCAACAACCTTAACTCCACCCCATCAAAGGGGTGTAGATCTCGTCGTTATTTACACTCTTCTCTACTGAAACCCCGGATGCGAAGCGGTTTGCCCAAGTCAATGTATCCCAGTGCTCACATTGGAGGGCAAGTGCTTACATTGGAGGGCTAACCCTGCTTACTTGGCAGGGCATTTACCACCTGGCAGCGATTTTGTGTGGCACATTGAAGATGTGCTGGATGTCTACTGCCGCCCGTATAACGAACAAGAACCGCTGGTGTGCCTGGATGAAATGAGCAAAATTCTGGTGAAGGAAAAGCATCCCACCGAACCGGCGAAGCCAGGGCAAGACTGCCGAGAAGATTATATCTATGAAAAGAAAGGGCAGCGCAATCTGTTCATTGCCTGTGGACCCCTTGGGGGCAAACGCTATCTCCAGGTCACGGCACGCCGCACGAAAAAAGACTGGGCGCGCTTCATCGAAGAAGTGTTGACGGTGCATTACCCCAGGGCCAGCAAAGTGATCCTGGTGATGGACAACCTCAACACGCATACTGTTTAGGAAGGAGTGCCAGCTTGTATCGGCAGGATGCTACAACCTCAGCACGGCTCTAGCACAACTTTACCAGACCTTTTGCGCAAATTCAGGAGAGACATCCTGCCTTAATAGTTGCATTACCTCATCTACAAGCTGCCTCTGTTTTTGCAACGGACATGGCTGACCGCTCTTTCAAAAAGGGGGAAAAGACAGGCCTGCTCCTGCTGAATCTACCCACACTTCTTTGGAGATCTGGAATTTGAAACAGATGAAAAGGCAGATTTTACCTGAGGCAATGCGCCGTGGCTCTTCGTGAAGTCGATTCCTCTTGTCACTCTCGGGTGGCGCCCTGCCACAGTACGTGGGCCAGTTTGGGCAACGAGACGTTGTAGCGGTAGGCGATATTGGTGTGATCGTCGTCAAACTCCTCGTAGTCGTGGGGAATACCCGCCTGCGTCAGTTTGCGGGCCAGCAGGCGCGCTCCGAAATGGAGCTGGTATTGGTCGCGACTACCGCAATCAAAGTAAAGCAACTTGAGGGAGCGCAGGGCCTGCTGAATGCGCTGGTCCTCCACCATGCGCACGGGGTCGTTAGCCTGCCAGCGCTCCCACACGTCCGGGAGCCGTTCGCAGGTCTCCAGGTCAAAAGGGAGGCGAAAGGGGAAAGGAGCAAGCTCAGGATCGGGCGAGTAGCAGGCCGCCATGGCGAGGATATCGAGGGCGGTCATATCCTCCTCGGTCTTCTGCACGCGTGTCAGGAAAGCGTGATACCAGGCTTCCAGTCCTCCCGCGCGCTTGATAATATTGCAAACGGTGGGAAAATCGCTGGCATAGCACAGCTCGAAGAGCATGTCGCCACTGTGACAGGCCACGGCACTCCAGATGTCGGGATGCAGCATGCCCCCGCGCAGCGCGCCGTATCCGCCACTGGATTTGCCAAAGATCCCCCGCTTGCCCACTCCCAGGGTGCGATAGGTGCGGTCAATGTAAGGGACCAGTTCCTGCACGAGATAGTCGTCATAGGTGCCCACCGCCGGCGAATTGACGTACTGGCTGCCTCCATAGGACGTGAAGCAGTCCGGCATCACGACGATGAGTCCTGCTCCCAGCACTCCCTGGGCCGTGAGCAGATCGAGGCGGTCGGAGAGCGTGGGTTGAAAGGGCAGCCAGTTCTGCAGCGAGGCATCGCTCTCGGAGTAGCCGGCCAGGGCAAAGATCACCGGGTAGCGCTGACCTCCAGAATGCTCATAGCCGGGAGGCAGGTACACCAGCAGGTCTCGTTCGGCTGGATCACCGAGCGGGTTGCTCGAGAGCACCTGGCTCACGAAATGATCTTTGATCACCTGTCCCCGCGTGCGCAACTGGCAAATGGCTCGGTGAGTGAAATGTTCAGGCATCTTTTTTCCTCGCTGCTAGTTGAGAGGCAACACGACCGCTCGATCTTTCTCAACCGTGAGAATAGATCCTCTCATCGTGAAGTATACCCCAGCCATCTTACTGGAGCCAGCGGGAATAAGGGCAGCGCTCTCCGTTGTTCTCCACTAAGGAATGTATGGACGCTTCTTCTATTCGTAATGGAATGGAAGCTTCCCCCTCGCGCTCTCTCGCAAACCGTTGAAGATACGACCAATGAGCGCATTTATCTCAAACATAGTAGTCCGCACATGGCAGTCAGAAAATTTCTCCTGTGAAGTTGAAGGAATGGGTGGTGCAGTTGTATGCCTCATGATAACATCTATATTCGCGGCGCTCGTGTACATACTCTCAAAAATATCGATGTGACCATTCCCCGTGGCAAGCTCGTGGTCATTATCGGTCTTTCCGGTTCGGGCAAGAGCAGCCTGGCTTTTGATACCATTTTCGCAGAGGGACAGCGTCGCTATGTCGAGTCCTTATCGACCTACGCGCGGCAGTTCCTGGAGAGCATGGAAAAGCCGGATGTCGATGCGATCGATGGCCTCTCTCCGGCTCTGGCAATCGACCAGAAAGGGGCAACACAGAATCCGCGTTCGACGGTCGGCACGGTGACGGAGATCTCTGATTACCTGCGGCTGTTCTATGCGCGTATTGGTCATCCGCATTGTCCACAGTGTGGACGCGAGATCAGCCAGCAGACTGTCCAGCAAATGGTCGACGCGGTCCTCGCCTTGCCGAGAGGTTCGCGTATTCTGCTGCTTGCGCCGCTAGTAAAGGAGCAGCAAGGCGCGTTTGAACCGGTCTTTGATGAGTTGCGGCGCTCCGGCTATGTGCGTGCGCGCGTTGATGGCACGATTTATGACCTGAGTGACGAGATCGAGCTGGATACGCAGAAAAAAACATACCATAGAGGCGGTCGTTGACCGGCTGGTCATACCTCGTGAGATTGACCTATCGTTCCGCCAACGGGTGACGGACTCACTGGAAACAACGCTGAAGCTCGGCAATGGCATCGTCCTGGTGTCAATTATTGGAGGCGATGAGCTACTGTTTTCTGCACATGCGACCTGCGTTTCTTGTTGGATCAGCCTGCCGGACATTGAGCCACACACCTTTAGCTTTAATAGTCCGCATGGCGCCTGCCCGACCTGTGAAGGTCTGGGCGTGCTGCCAACCGTCGATACCGAACAGGTAGACGAACGATCGGCGATGGGCATGATACAGTTTGTTGGGGACGAGGAGATTGAAAGCTCGGTCTCCGCACGCGTCTGCCCTGATTGTCACGGCACTCGACTCAAGCCGGAGGCATTGTCCGTCACAGTTGGCGGGCGCACCATTGCGCAGGTGACGCAACTCTCCCTTGAACAGGCACAGCGGTTTTTCCAGGAATTAGCGTCTGATACTCAGACTTCCGTCGATGCGCGTGAGATGCCGGCCGAGGCGCGACTTTCAGAACGCGAACGCCTGGTAGCGGGCCAGTTGCTCAAAGAGATTGCGGCACGCCTGCAATTCCTACTGGAGATGGGCCTGGATTACCTGACCCTGGACCGGGCAGCAGCAAGCCTCTCCGGCGGCGAGGCGCAGCGCATACACCTGGCAACCCAGATCGGCTCCGGCCTCTCAGGAGTGCTCTACATTCTTGATGAACCGAGCGTTGGACTCCACCCGTATGACAACGCGCGCCTGATTCAGACGCTGACACGTTTGCGCGATCAGGGGAACAGCGTGCTGGTGGTCGAGCACGACGAGGAGACGATGCGGGCGTCCGATCATATTGTTGAGATGGGTCCTGGCGCAGGCGAACATGGTGGACAGGTTGTCGCCCAGGGTACTCCCCGGGAGATCATGGCCAATACGCATTCGCTGACCGGGGATTACCTGGCGAGGCGCAGATGGGTTCGCTTGCCCGAGCAGAGGAGAGAAGGCGATGGGCGAGCGCTGACGATCAAAGGCGCACGCGAACATAACCTGAAACAGGTGACGGTCGCTATTCCGCTTGGGAAATTCGTGGTGGTAACAGGCGTTTCCGGCTCCGGCAAGAGCACGCTGATCACCGATATCCTGTACCGCAAGCTCGCCAGTACCTTCTACCGCGCGCATGAGCAGCCAGGCGCGCATGACGCCATTGAAGGTCTGGAGGAGCTGGATAGCGTGATCGGCATCGATCAGTCGCCCATCGGACGCACACCACGCTCGAATCCCGCGACCTATACAGGCGCCTTCACCGGGATACGCGAGCTCTTCGCGAAGGTACCGGAGGCACGTATGCGCGGGTACCAACCCGGCCGCTTCCCATTAAATGTGAAGGGTGGGCGCTGCGAAGCCTGTCAGGGTGAGGGCATCGTCAAAATTGAGATGAACTTCCTGCCTGATGTGTACGTGCCGTGCGAGGGGTGCCAGGGCAAGCGCTATAATCGAGAGGCATTGGAGATTCGCTACAAAGGCAAGCATATCGCCGAGGTCCTGGAGATGCCGGTGGAAGAGGCGATGCGCTTTTTCGCGAAAGTGCCTTCCGTCTACAAGAAGCTGAAGGCGCTCTCCGATGTCGGCCTGGGCTATGTACGACTGGGGCAACCCGCCACAACGCTCTCTGGTGGTGAGGCGCAGCGGGTCAAGCTGGCAAAGGAACTAGCGAGGACGGCCTCGGGCCGCACCATGTATATCCTGGATGAGCCGACCACCGGGCTGCACTTTGCCGATATCGAGCGGCTCTTGCAGGTCTTGCAGCGCCTGGTCGATGCCGGGAACTCAGTCATCGTGATCGAGCATAACATGGAAGCCGTGAAGAGCGCCGATTGGATCATCGACCTGGGACCAGGAGCAGGCAAGGCCTGTGGTCAGGTGATTGCTCAGGGAACGCCGGAAGACGTCGCAGAGAACCCGCAGTCATTGACCGGTTCCTACCTCAAGCGTATCCTCCTTGAGGGTGCGGCGAGGGCAGATGCTCGTCAGCCGCGCGAGAGGGCGGCGTAGTCTCCTAAAAGCCCCGCGGGCGACCTTTGAGGAGCCCGCCCCCCGGCTTCGCCGGGTGGCGAGCTCCTCTTCCTGTTCGGGCGACCAGCTGTCCAGCAGCTCTGCCAGGCTGTCATGATAGGCCGTCTCTAATTTCCCGGCGGTCTCCTGCCCGGAAGCCGTCAGTTGGAGCTGGTCGCCCGCTTGACCATCCACTGCTGCTGTCGTGGTGACCAGCCCTTTCTCAAGCAGCGCTTCAACGGCAGGTGCCAGCCGATCGGCTGGCACCTGCAAGCGCGTCACCAGACCCTCCTGGGAGATCGGAGACTGCTCCTGCAGACGGAAAAGGAGCCAGGTCGAGAGCGGATCAAGATCTACGGCGGCGCGAGCCGCCAGCCGGCGGTAGATCTGATCCAGGCTGTCACGGCTGGCCAGTACGAGCAGGGCTCGCTCGATCTCCTCTTGCGAGGAGCGTGCCATTGGCATAGCGAAGGTATGGGCCACATCGGTCGCCTGGGTGGTGGTGCGCAGTCGCACCTCGGGCAGCAGCCAGGGCAGCAGGAAGGCTAGTCCAGCAACGGGCACCGCTACCAGGAAGACCGTCGAAAGCGAGAGGGCGTAGGTATGCACCATCTCAACCTGCACGGCTGTTGGCAACTGTCGGATCGCTACCATACTCTCCGCCGTGTTCAGGCTGATACCGGAAGGCAGTGAGGAAGCCAGGGAGGCCAGATGTGATGCCAGTTGATTGGAGAAGATCGCCCCAATAATGGCCGTGCCGAAGCAGCCGCCAATGGAGCGGAAGAACGTTGCCCCGGAGGTCGCCGCGCCGAGATTGCGGTAATCAACGGCGTTCTGGACGGCAATCACCAGCACCTGCATGACCAGTCCCAGCCCCAGGCCGAGCACGAACATAGACAGGGAGGACATCAGCACGCTCGTCTGCTCGTTCATGAGCGACAGCAGGACCATGCCCAGCGCCATCAGGGCCGTGCCGACAATCGGAAAGACTTTGTACCGGCCCCAGCGACTGATCAGCTGCCCTCTGGTGATCGAGGTGATCAACAGACCCACAATCATCGGCAATAAGCGCAGGCCAGAGATGGTAGGGGATACCCCATTGACGACTTGCAGAAAGAGCGGCAGGTACGTCGTCGCGCCAAAGAGGGCGAAGCCCACCACGAAGCCAATCGCGGAGGAGATTGAGAAGACGGGATTACGAAACAACTCCAGCGGCAAGACCGGCTCGGCAGCGCGTCGCTCGACAAAGAGAAAGCCGACGATAAGGATCACTCCGGCGATGGCAAGGATGGAGATGGGTGTCGAGCCCCAGGGATAGACTCTACCACCCAGGGTGGTGAGCAACACCAGGCTGGTGGCGGCAGCAGCGATCAGTACCGTGCCCAGGTAGTCGATGACGTGATGACCACGCTGGCCAGCGGCCGGCAAAGCGGCGGCGATGACCGCCAGCGCGACCGCCCCAATGGGCAGATTGATGTAGAACACCCAGCGCCAGGACAGGGTATCGACAAAAAACCACCCAGCAGGGGTCCGGCGAAGCTACTCACACCAAAGACGGCTCCGAACAGGCCCTGGTAGCGTCCGCGCTGGCGTGGAGGCACGACGTCGGCAATGATAGCCTGGGTAAGCACGAAGAGGCCCCCGGCTCCCAGCCCTTGCACAGCGCGGAAAAGAATGAGTTCGGCCATGTTCTGGCTGATCCCGCACAGGGCAGAACCGGCGAGGAAGAGCACAATCGACGCCTGGAAGATCCGCGTGCGCCCGTACAGATCACCCAGTTTGCCCCACAGTGGGGTAGAAACCGTGGAGGTCAGCAAATAGCCGGTGATGACCCACGAGAGCTGGCTCAACCCTCCGAGATCGCTCACAATCGTCGGCAACGCCGTGGACACGATCGTCTGATCGAGCGACGAGATCAGCAACGCCAGCATCAGCCTGCTGAAGATGACCAGCACTCTGCGCTGGTCACTGGTTTGCGTGACTCCAACCTGCATATGCTCTAGCGACAGAGACATGGGGGTATTCCTTCCCTGCGAAATCGAGTCCTGCACAGACTCTTCCGCAAACAACCGATTTCGCTCTACGAGGCGGCTGCCAGGTTCGTATCAGCAGCGAGCGCTCTCCGCAAGCGCGATAGAGCGCGGTAGAAGGAGCTTTTCGCCGTCGACTCCCGCAGGTTGAGTCTCTTCCCGATCTCCGCGAAGGTCAATTGTCTGAAACAACGCAGATGGATAATCAGGCGCAGCCGCGGCGGCAGTGAAACAAGAGCTGCCTGCAGCGACCAGGACAGGTCGATTAGCGAGCTGGTCGTCATCTTGGAGAAAGAACCGGATGTAGCTCGCTAACTGGCGGCAATAGCGGTGCACCAGCAACTCAAAGGCGCGCTGATCGCCTGCCTGAGCTTGCCCAACCAGGGCGCCATCAGGAACTTCCTGCCCCTGTCGCACGCCAGGCCTTTGTGGCTGCGCGTACATCATCATCTTCTTCCGTTCCGGCATTCAATGTGCCAATGTGCCCGGCGTCACTACAGCCGATCGGGTCTGGTCTCATGCGTCCTCCTGTTCAGGAAGGAGTGCCAGCTTGCCGCCGGGATGCCGGCTCATGAGCAGTTCGAGGGCGCTTTTCGCCTGGGCGAAGGGAAACATTTGCGCCACGGGGACGACGAGCTTTCCCTCGGCTGCCAGCTTTACCAGGTGGGCGCGAACGTTCTCGCGGAACGCCCCGCTGGCCGGGATAAACCCGCTGATTGCCTGATAGCCCTCCTGTTGTGCGCGACCGAATGCCACGATGCTGACGATGCGCGTTCGGTCCTGGACGAGCGCCAGCGATACGTCGATGGCTTCGTCGGTGCCCGCAGTGTCCAGAGCCGCGACGACGCCACCCGGAGCGAGCTGGCGAATCCGGTCCTCTAGACCTGGCCCATACTGCACCGGTATCCCTCCAAAGCGGGTGATCATGCCAAAGTTCTGCTCGCTGGCTGTCCCGATCACATGCGCGCCGAGCAAGCGTGCCTGTTGCAGCGCGCTCACCCCCACCGCCCCAGACGCGCCATGCAGCACAATGGTGTCGCCCTTCTTGACGCGCGACGTCGAGCATATCAGCGGCGGTTGTCCCGACCAGGAGCAGATTCGCCGCCTGGGCGAAGCTCACGTTTCCCGGCCTAGCAAACACATCCTTTGCTGGCACCGTGACCGCGGACGCATAGCCGCCCGCAATCTGGAACTCGAGTACCTCGTCGCCGATCTTCCCACCGCCCGAGGCAATGTCCGTCCCAGGGCCGACGGCACTGATGACCCCAGCCACCTCGAAGCCGATCGACAGGGGGAGGACGCTCCGATCCGCACCGGAGGCGAATTCTTTGTAGTCGGCGGGGTTCATTCCTGCAGCCCGCACCGTGATGGTCACTTCTCCAGTCCTCGGTGCCGGGACCTCCACCTCGACCTCGCGCAGGACATCCGGGCTCCCGAAGTCCGTTGCTACCCATTTCCTGGTCATCGCTCTCTCCTTGCTAGCTGACTCGACCGGTCTCACTCAGGTCAGTTCCGGTTGCTTCTGGGGGACCGACACCGGACTGGAAATGAGCGAACCCAACCGCCGGTATTCGTACCACAGGCTCACGAACAGCAGGACCACACCCGCCAGAGCACCAATAACCGCCGCGATGGGGATTGACAGCATGACGACCAGCGCGCAGAACAACGCGCTGGTTGCTCCCCCCAACACGGAATTCACCACGATAATCATGCTGGCCATCGTGAACAGAATCGACCCGCCCCGGTAGTGCACTCCACGTGCGCCTTCCGTCGCTGTATCCGGCTGAAAGTACGCAGGAGAGGTCGGCAGAAGTGAGGCGTAGTAGCGCCGGATCACCTCGATGCGTCGGAGAGCCACAATATTTTGCACGCTTGTGTCGATCAACCGCACAATGGTGAAGATCCCCAGGATGAATACCGTCGGGAAGACGCTGAAGGCCAGCGCAGCCAGTGCCCTGGGCGACGAACTGGCGAATCCAATCGCGATCAGGCCACTGGAAAGGGCCGATAAATAGATGGCCGCACGGCTTCCGCTTTCGCTGATGGTGGAACTGGCGGCGGACTGTAAGGCGAAATGCTCCGTCACCAGCGCGCTCATGAATGCAGGTGATTCCTTCTCGTCAGCCATCGTCTACCTCTCCGAACGAACGACTCTGATGTTGAGGACATCGGTCTTCAGTGCCCCGGACAGGGCGGCGAGCAGCATGATGTGCGCCTCTGCACCGCGCGCGGACTCAATTCCCCCAAGGTCGACGATTTCATCATCCGTCCAGCCCAGGTCTCTGAGCAGCCTCGTCGTCTCTGCTTTGGCCTGCGCGCTATTTCCGGACATGAACACCGAACTCGGCCCGATTCTGGTTGGATTCGTCATCAGGGTCATCGAGGCGGTGTTCATCGACTTGACGATATGGGCAGTGGGGAGGGCTTCCTGCAACTTTTCTGCCAGGCTGGCGTTTGGGTAGACCAGGTCGGAGGTGGGAGTGAGGGCGTTCGCTACATCGATGACCGTCTTGCCAGCGAAGGCGCCGGCGTCGATGGACGAGATCGTCTCGAGCGCAGCGGACCCCAGAATCGCGTTGATGATAAGGAAGTATTGCAAGAGATCAGGTGTTGGCGGCTTGCAGGATGATGCGAGCCACCTCTTCGGGATGCGAGAGAAAAGGGACATGGCTGGCCGAGATCTCCCGGGCCGTGGCCTTGCTGCGCTTGGCCATCCAGCGGTGCTGCTGGGGATGGATCATGCGATCCTCGGAGCCAAACAGCGACCACGAGGGCAGGGACTTCCACGCTGGCCGCCCGGCTTTCGTCTCGAAGATACTCGCGTTGGGAGGCACCTGAGACGCAGCCAGAGTTCGTGCCTCCACCGGGTCAAAGTCGTTGGCAAAGTTCTGGGGGAAGAAATCGGGATCGATCCAGGCCAACCCCTGCGCACTGACGAGCAGATGCTGGAAGACGTCCAGGGGCGGAAACTGGGCACCGGAGCCGAGTAGCGTTTCCCCCTCATCCAGCATGAAGGCTGAGATGTAGACCAGGCCCACCACTCCCGGTGCCTCGGTGGCTGCCTCGGAGATGACGAAGCTGCCATAGGAGTGGCCGACCAGCAGCGTTGGTCCCTCCACCTTCGCCAGAATCTGTCGCGTCGTGGCCACGTCGTCAGCCAGGGAGGTGAGCGCGTTCTGCTCCGCGACGACAAAATGGCCCTGGGCCTGCAGCATTGGGATCACTTGGCTCCACCCTGATCCGTCGGCCCAGAACCCGTGTACTAAGACAATGTTCGCTTTGTTTGAGGTGCGTTTGGACGCAAAAATGCCCATAGGTATTCTCCTTTTTCCATGTCTTGAGCAGCACCGCTGCCCTTGCTTTCCTGAAGGACCTGCGCTCCATGTGACGACGAGCGCCGCGTTCCTGTGCCTCCACAACAGCCGCAGCACATGTACTCCCATGCGCTCCCCTTCTCCGGCGGATAGAGCCACGAACGGAGGATGCGCGTCGAGACGGGGAGTCCGACATATGTCAGCATAAAGGCGAGGAATACTGTCACGATGGCGACTGTGACCAGGAGCGGCCAATCATGCAAGAAAGCACCAATAATGAGGACAATGACCAAACTGGCGAGATAGGCCGACGGGATAGTTGTCAGAAACAACTTCCACTTTGGCGGTGCAGTACCGGACATCTCAGGAAGGGTAAACCATGCCTCTGGCCCGCTCGCCGTCTGTGTGTAGGGAGTCGAAAAGGCTGCCGCTTCTCGCATCAATGCGGCCCGTTCTTCCGAGTTCACCCAGGCAAGGCCTGTGGTTTCATCAGCAAAGCGATGGATGACATAGCGTACCGCCGACGGCCCCTTCCCGAGGGTGAGAATCGTCACACCCTGACTGCCAGGAAAGCGCTCATTCGTTGCAAGCGTGCGGTGAATCCAGGCATAAAAGTCGTTTTTATGTCCGGGTTTGATCGTTCTCCCTTCAACAAGGGTCATCGGTTCTCTTTGTGAAGGCTCCTCACGTATCGATTGAGTCACCTGTCTCTCCTTGCAGGGTCTACCACTTCCAAAATAATGATGGTCACTGGGGCATATTGAACATGTAGCGAGCAATCTTCCAGGATCCGTTTTCCCGCCTGAAAATGAACATCTCGCGGTTGGACTCAACGCCAGCAGTTCCCGTCGCAAGCACCGTCTGCGTCCCATGACTGTGTGTCAGTGCGTAGGCAATCTCTTGGCTGGCGACCACCAGCTCATCGATGGTGAACGTTATATTCAGCCGCAACGCCTTGAACAGCCCGGCGTAGGCGTCCGCCATCGCCGCACCGACCACCGTCGGCAAACCAGCCGGGATGAACACGCCATCGCTCGTGTAGCACGCCGCAGACCTGGCGGCATCGCCCGCATTCAACAAGTTCTCGTAGGTCTTCAACAACGCTCGGATCTCGTCCTCAGCACTCATGAGTTGCTCCTCTCTCATTGACTCATCTGTCTCAGGGATATCCTGCGACGATCCAGTTCCAGGGAGGTCGATGCTGGCGTTCCAGGTCGGCCGCCGCTTCGTTTAGACCATCACGTTGAGCTTCTGTAGCACGGCATCGGCAGTCACGCCCGCGGAGTAGTTCTGCTGACCCGTGATGAGGTTGCCATCGACGACGGCATGGGGAGTCCAGGCCGGTTTGGCGACGTAGTTCGCGCCCGCCAGGCGCAGACGATCTTCCAGCAACCAGGGGGCGTTGCCTGCGAACGTCGCCTGTGTCTCCTCCACGTTGCTGAACCCGGTCAACTGCCGGCCCCTGAACAACCACATCCCGTCGGCACGGTGCGCAGACAGGAAGCTGGCGGGTCCGTGACACACCGCGGCCACAATCTTGTTGGGGTCGTCCAACATGGCAGCCAGAATGTCGCCAATGTCGGGATCGACGGCCAGATCCTGCATGGGTCCGTGTCCACCCACCACGAAGAGGACGTCGTAAGAGGCAGGGTCCACGTCCGCCAGGTTGAGTGGTTTGCTCAACACTCCTTCGAGTTGCTTGAGATACGCTTGTTGAGCATCAACCTTGCCCTGGTCGTTGTGGTTGTAGCCAAGATTGAAACTGAGGGGATCGGATGTAGGCCTGATGCCACTGGGCGTCGCGACGTGGACCTCAAAGCCGGCGGCAGTGAATTTCTGGTGAGGCGTGACAAACTCTTCCGACCAGAAGCCGGTGGGGTGAGGAGTTCCGTCTTTCATGGTCCAGACTTTTGCTCCCGTGAGTACCATGAGTACTGATGTCATTGCAATGTTCCTTTCGAGTGATTGGGTGGTTGTGGAACATGGATCGCATAAAAGAGAGTGTATCAGAGGCACCAGAGGGAGTCACTGGACAACAGGTTACAGTTCACTTCCCAATCTTGGAACTGCGCGAGAGGCCAGTGCTGCTGGCGCTCGACAACCTGAAAGTGCTGCTGGAAGAGGGCAAGGTGTTGGGGAGGCTGTGTGCGACGTGATCTTGGAGCATGCGGTCAACTGCAGCGCCGTCTGGACCACCTGGCGTAGCAGAAGCTGCCGGCTGCTGACCAACCGGGAGCAATCGCCACCGGGAAGCGATGGGTAGCGCAATGTAACCTGTTGTCCAGTGATTTTCCCAGACTCCTCTCGTATACTCTCTCTTGACGCATCGTTACGATGCATTCTCTACACAGGAGGAATCCCATGACGAGCCAACCAATGCGCGAGCAGAGACTGTTCAGCAGTGCCGAGAGCTGCTCTTTGCAGTTGAAGGTCGTTAGAACACCAATAGGAAAGAGAATGACGGTATGGACAGCAACATAGCTCTCGTGACCTCGGTTGAACAACTGCTAGAGGCGACACAGGATGAGCAGGTGGAGCAGATCATTGTGCGCGGTGCAATCTTCCAGATCCCCGCTCTTCGTCTCTCACCGGGCCAGCGCCTGCTTGGGGAGCAGGATGGCGCGGCGCTGCTCTTTCGTCCAGAGAGCGATGGCCTGCAACTGACCACAGACAACGAGGTCCGAGATATCCGGCTCCAGGTGTCGCCGCAGCGGCGCGCGCTTTTCACTGATACGAGCGTGCAGACGCTGGGACGGCTCCTGCTTGCCCATCTGAGCGTGATTGGCCAGGTGCAGATCCTGCTCAAGGAGCAGCTGTGCGGCGGGCACGTCTCCGTCAGCGGGCTGGATATTCTGGCGGCGGATGTCACTGGCGCTCCTGATCGCCCGCATGGCTATGGAGTGTACGTGCAACAAGGGGCCTTGACCGTCTGGAATCAGCAGCCTGCTGCACAGGGGATCCTGACGGCCGACCTCGCCGGGATCTCCCTGGGTCGGGAAAACGCTCCGGTCAATGGGAGTGGCATCTTCCTCAGCGGAGCAGGTTTTGCCGAGACGAGCCTCAAGGTCAGCCGGCTGGAAACGGAGAGGATTTTTGTCGATGGCAACATTCCAGAGGGCACCGCCGATCTCATCAGTGGAGGGGTCTTCGTGGTGCATGGCGCGCACGTGGACGACGTGATCAATCATGGAGCCGTCGTCACCTATGGCACTAACGATATGGTGCTGGACAACTGGGGAGACGTGGATCGCTGGACCGCCGAGGGCAACGTCACCTCCTATGGCCCCAGTGCTATCGGCTTTGTGAATTTTGGCACGACACGCACGTTCCACGCGAGGCTTCCCATTGAGACGTTCGGACGTGGCGCGCGTGGCTTCAATGCCTATGATGGCCTGATCGAAACGGCGGAGTTCGAACGCATCGAGACGCACGCCGATGCCGGGGTGGGGATTCAGATCAGCCGTCCGGTCACTCATCTGGTCGTGCATGGGGGAATCACCACGCATGGCGGAGTCGGGGAGAGCCTGGTCAAAGGGGTGATCAAGCAGCTACCCGCCTACGGGTTGAGCGTCCAGCCAGGGGCCGTCGTCGGAGAAGTGCTCATCGACCGGGGCGGGATTGCTACAGAGGGTGACCAGGTGGTGAGCGTGCAGGTGCAGGGAGAAATCGGGAGCTTGCACGTCCAGGACGGTATTCGCGCCTCAGGACAGGGATCAGATGCCGTGCAGGTGGAGGGCGGGTCGGTCGGACTACAGAGCCTGGTGCTCACGGCGAAGCATGGGGTGGCCTTGCGCTTGAAGGATGCGCACCTCACCGCGCTGCGCGAGGTCCATGCGCAGGGAGCCGCGGGAGACATTGTGGTGGAAGCCGACTCCTGGGTGCAGACCGAAGCCAGCTCGCTCGACGAGTTGTGCTCCCTCGATGGGAATGCGTTCACTATCTCCAACCCAGCCGCACTTCACCTCCAAAAAGAGTCTTCGTCAGAAGAGAAGAGGAGTCGCATGGAAAGGAGTGATTTGTCATGAGAGCCATTGTCGTTGAGCATGCCGGACCACCTGAGGTACTTGAGATCCGCGATGTGCCCCGTCCAGAACCGCGGGCGGGTTGGGTCTTGATCCAGGTCAAAGCTTTCGGACTCAACCGCTCCGAACTGTTTACGCGCCAGGGCCACTCACCCGATGTCACCTTCCCACGCGTCCTGGGCATTGAATGCGTTGGGGTGGTCCAGGCTGCCCCGGGCACCAGCTTGCCGGTCGGGCAAACCGTTGCCGCGGTGATGGGAGGGATGGGGCGCCAATACGACGGGGGCTATGCGGAATATACCCTGGTTCCCGAAAGCCAGGTCATGCCACTGCACACCTCCCTGCCCTGGGAGGTCCTGGCCGCGATCCCGGAGACCTACCTGACGGCCCACGGCTCGCTCTTTCATGCCATGCAGATGGAGCAAGGAATGAGCCTGCTGGTCCGTGGCGGCACCTCCTCGGCTGGCATGGCCGCCATCACGCTCGCCAAAGACCGGGGGCTGCGGGTGCTGGCCACCACCAGGGCCGAGGCGAAAGCGGCGGCCCTGCGTGAGCAGGGAGCGGATGAGGTCGTCATCGACAGCGGCCAGATTGCCGAGGAGGTGAAGCGGCGCAGTGCCGGTGGGGTCAATGGCGTCCTGGAGCTGATCGGGACCGGGACTCTGCTGGACTCCTTGCAGGCGGTCGCGGCCCATGGCATCGTCTGTTTCACCGGCATGCTTGGCAATGCCTGGGTGCTCCACGACTTTGAGCCCATGGCCGCCATTCCCTCCACCGTCAAACTGACCCAATTCAGCAGCGAAAGTGTGGCCGCGGCCAATAGTCGCGAGGCCTTACAACAGATCGTGGATGGGGTGGCTGCCGGGCGCTATCGGCTCAGCCTCGATCGGGTCTTCCCTTTCGACCAGATTGTCGAAGCTCATCGCTCTATGGAGGAGAATCGGGCCAAAGGCAAGCTGGTGGTGCTCGTCGATGAGGGGTAGCATCCTTGAGAGATGCGCCTCTTCAGGCAGGTGGCGACAGAGTCCAAAGAGAGACAAACCACAACCAGAGCAAGCGCTGATCCGATGAGCTGAAGAGGAGAGACCCATCAGGAGTTCCTCTCAGAGATGTACGACCAGAAAGGAGTTGAGATGCGAGCCATTACGATTGATGCCTATAAGAGTCGACCACATTTGCAAGAGATGCCCAGGCCACAGCCGGGCGAGGGGGAGCTTCTGATCCGGCTGCACGCGGCCGGCGTCAACCCCATGGACTGGAAGGCCCGCGACGGCTCGTTCCAGTCGTGGCTGCCGGCCGAATTTCCCGCGGTGCTGGGCTTCGATGGCGCCGGCGTCGTCGAGCAGGTCGGTGCAGGCGTGAGCGCGTTCCGACCGGGCGATGCCGTCTTCGGCCAGTTCATGCCGCGCGTGTTCCACTGGGGCACCTACGCCGACTATGTGGTCACCTCCGCCTCCGGGGCGGTGGTCCCCAAACCCGTCTTGCTCGATTATGTGCAGGCTGCCGCTTTACCCATGCCGGCGCAGACCGCGCTGGCCTGCCTGGACGCGCTCTCGATCGGTTCCGGTGAGACCCTCCTGATCGTGGGAGCCACCGGCGGCATCGGCACCTACGCCATCCCGATGGCGGCCCTGCGCGGGGTCCGCGTGCTGGCGACCGCGCGCCCAGAACTGGCGAACTACGTCACCGGCCTGGGCGCGGCGCAGGCCCTCGACTATACCCAGGGCGACCTGGTCAGCGCCGTCCGCATGCTCTCTCCAGGAGGAGTCGATGCCGTGCTGGATGTGGCCACCACCGATCCGGCGGCTCTCTCGCACATCAGCCAGGCCCTGCGGACCGGCGGCAGACTCCTCACGACCATCGACTCTGCCGAGGCGCCCAGGTTGGCCGAGCAGGGCATCAACGCAGCCCTGCTCTCCTGGCAGCCGAGCGCTGAGCTGCTGGGGCGCATTACGCGCTTCGTCGATGCCGGGCAACTCAAGGTGGTCATTGACCACATCTATCCGCTCGAGCAGGCCGCCCTTGCCCTGGAGCAGGTGGAACATGGACGCGTGCGCGGCAAGGTCGTTCTCTCGATCGCTTGAAACTGGAAAAAAGGACAGAAACGATGAAGACGGATTCCCAAGCCATTGCCCGTCCTCCAGCGATCAGTGCGCTGGGGTTGATCTGCGCGGCGCAGTTCGTCCTCCAGTTAGACTTCAGCATCGTCAATGTCGCGCTGCCGACCATCCAGCGGGACCTGGGCTTCGCCCCCGCCGACTTGCAGTGGGTGGTGACGGGCTATGCCCTCACGTTTGGGTCCTTACTCCTACTGGGAGGGCGAACCGGTGACCTGCTGGGGCGGCGGCGCTTGCTGGTGCTTGGCCTCGTGCTCTTTGGGCTGGCCTCGCTGACCTGTGGGCTGGCCATCTCCCCGCTCATGTTGACCCTCACACGCTTCGTGCAGGGGGCCGGAGGGGCGCTCGTCTCGCCGTCCGCGCTCTCGCTGTTGACGACGAGCAATGCGGAGGGAGCAGCACGCAACCGGGCGCTCAGCGTCTGGCAGGCCAGTACCGCCGCAGGCGCGTCCACCGGGGTGATTGCCGGAGGCGTCCTCACCCAATACCTGGGCTGGCGCGCGATCTTCCTGGCCAACCTGCCCATTATCGCGGTGCTACTGTTGCTCATCCCGCTCGTGCTCCCGAATGACACGAGCGCTGGCAGACAGCGCATCGACGTGCCGGGCGCGGTGCTGGTGACCGCATCGGCGGCCGCGCTGATCTATGGACTCAGCAGAGGACAACAGCAGGGCTTTGGATCGCTGGGAACCGTGCTGGCACTCGTAGCCGCGGTGCTGCTGGCAGTGGTGTTCGTGCTGGTCGAGCGCACCACCGCGGCTCCCATGGTGCCGTTCAGCTACTTTTCGTCAGCGACGCACCGGGCATCGGTGGGAGCGATGGTGCTGATGGGAGCGGTGATCGCTGCCTTCGTCTACTTCATCTCGCTCTACCTGCAGCGCGTGCTTGGTGCGAGTGCGCTGTTCACCGGCCTCGCCCTGCTTCCGTCAACCGTCACCATCGTCCTGATGTCGACCTTCGCGACACGGCGCCTGCTCGATCGTCTGGGCGTCAAGCGCATGCTGCTCCTCGGACTGACCTCGATGGGCGTAGGCCAACTCGTGTTTTCCTTTATGAGGAGTGGGGGCAGCTACCCCCTCAACGTGTTGCCCGGGCTGCTGCTGACCTCTCTGGGCATCGCCCTGGCCCTGCCGGCTGCCTCGATTGGCGCAACGACGGGCGTCGACCGGAGCGAGCAGGGCCTGGCCGGGGGCTTACTGACTACCGGCCTGCAGATCGGCTCGGCGATTGGACTGGCCCTGCTGGCCACGCTCGCTGCGGCCCGCACCGTGCAGACCGGTTCGCTTGCTGCCGGCTATGGGTTCTCCTACCTCGTTGCCACCTGGATCGTCCTGATCGCCATGGTGCTGGTCGCCACACAGCTCAACCACCGGGCATGCCAGACCGAACTCACTCGTCAACGTCAGGAGGCAGCCCTGGGCAGGGCATCAACCCTGCTGCAAAAGGAGTGAAGAAGAAAGCGTGATACTTTGAATATGTAACAGCATCACTCACTCGTGAGTAAAAGCGAAACACGGGGAAGACTGGGCCTGGTGTTATATTGATCAGGCACTGCTTGAGCCTGCCTGATCGATGCTTGACCTAGCCGAGCCCAGTGTGTCAAAGCTGCGCAACGACCAGCGCAGCCTGAACGGCAAGAAGAGGGCAAAGGGAACGAGAAGGTCACTCGCTCCCGAAACCAGCAGCACCTGAAGTTGCATTTTGTAATGGAGGAAATGACATGACAACGCAGAGTGAAGCGGGAGTGACACCCCGTAGTACCTGGCAGCTCGACCCGGCGCATACGCTGGTCGAGTTCTCCGGCAAGCACATGATGTTTACGACGGTCAA
>JACZCU010035169.1_pt1 | contig 21174 bp, 19 predicted proteins | sample 8641851 | NCBI WGS metagenome assembly JACZCU01 (sample SAMN15324605, study PRJNA640507) | soil metagenome | isolation source: monocropping sugarcane control | place: China: Luxin town, Laibin City, Guangxi Province | collected 2019-07-25 | depth 10cm m | reverse complement strand
GGTTCAGGCCAGTTTTCTTCGTCAGGAGGATATCCTAGTTCGCAGCGATAATAGCCTCCAGAGACATCGGCCCCAGCAGCATATGGAATGTCAGTACGCCCCACCAGGCTCAGGACGTAGTGCACATAGCCTGCCCGTCTGCCGTGGTCGTCGGACACGGTGGTCACGCCCGTGATGTCGAGGTCAGGCCACTTCAAAAGCATCGCGAGCGCGCACAAATCGTCCATATCGCCGCCGATGTCCGTATCAAGATGAAGTTTCGTCATATCCATGCTCCCATGTCGAGAAGTGCAGATGTTAACTGGGAGGTTTCCAACCTCAAAACTCGCTGGTAAATTGACTGAAGGTTCCGTTTCCCTTTTGGCCTATGTCCACTCCAACGCGTGATCGTAAGGAGGCAATCGCCGTTGATCGGTTCGTTCCTTGAGCAAGATCAGATGAGGCATCCAAAAAAGACGAATTTACATGCTCTCACAAGGAGTATACCAGATGAGATACGGATTCTCCAGACTGGGCGGCTTATTAACAATTTTGACAAGTATGCGGGTGAGCAAGCTGTACCATATATCACGGTGTTAAGTGGTAAATTACCTCACGGATGGGAACGTGACAGGAATCATGGGGATCGTGTCTTCCATCGCCCAGGAAAGCCTCTCCCCATCTGGTATCCTTGGACTGAGCGGTGTACGAAGAGGGCAGATGCAAACATGTGAAGTGATGGGAGTGGGGTCATTCTCTCTTGTTTTGCTTCCCGTACACGTTTCAGATTTCGATATGCTGACCCCTAATGGCAGTGGGCAAGGCAACTGACCCACTAGCGTTCCTTGGGATATTGGTTCTATGTCACCCGGATAGGCTTCATTAAACTAAGTAGCTACATATCTGAACATAAGCCGGGTAAAAGCTGTGGTACAGGAAGCGTATCAAACGAACATACCCATCTTGATCGGCTTTAGTCGTCGTTTTGACCCCAACCACCTGGGCGTTCGAGAAGCAATTGTGCAGGGGAAGATCGGCAAATTGGAGATGATGCATCTCACCGCGCGGCCTGCAGCTGCCTCCCATCAGTTACGTCAAAGTGTCGGGTGGACAATTCCGCGACCAGACCATCCACTTTTTCGATTTAGCCTGCTAGCTTGCCGGTGAGGCCCCGGTCGAGGTGTACGCCACCGGCGCAGCTTTGATTGACCCGGCCATTGGTGAGGCAGGGATGGCTAGTGCGGACGAGCACTGTTCAGTGGCTCATGGGCTGGCACGCTTGCCTCCCGTCGCATCATCTGGAGCATAGGCTCGACCAGGTCAAGGGGCAGCGGGAAGATAATGGTCGAATTTTTCTCCACGGCGATCTCGGTCAGGGTTTGCAGGTAGCGTAGTTGCAGGGCAGCGGGCTGCGAGCCGATCACTTCGGCGGCTTGTGCCAACTGGGTCGAGGCCTGCAGTTCCCCCTGGGCATGGATCACTTTGGCCCGCTTCTCCCGCTCGGCCTCCGCCTGTTTGGCCATAGCGCGCTGCATTGTCTCAGGCAACTCCACATCCTTGATCTCGACCGCCGTCACTTTCACACCCCAGCGCTCCGTCTGCTCGTCGATGATGGCCTGCAGATCGCGGTTGATCTTCTTGCGCTCGGCCAGCAGTTCATCCAGCTCCGATTGACCCAGGACGTTGCGCAATGTCGTCTGACCAATCTGTGTGGTCGCCTGGTTGAAGTCCACCACATTGACCACCGCCGCAATCGGATCGACGACATAGAAGTAGAGCACCGCCGTCACCCTGATCGTCACGTTATCGCGGCTGATCACTTCTTGCGGGGGCACCGTGAGCGTAACGATACGTAAGTCGACTTTGCTCATGTGTGAGATGAATGGGGGCACCAGGAAGAGACCAGGTCCCTTCGCCCCGAGCAAGCGCCCTAGCACGAAGATCACGCCCCGCTCATACTGTTGCACCACACGAATAGCCGAGAGGGCGAGGATTATAAGAAGAAGCACGAGAGCGATAATTACAATCGATGCCAGCGGATTCATAGCTAGCCTCCTTGACTTTGGAGAAGGTCTCTTCAATTTTAGCTGAGTGAAACAGGAACAATTACCTCTAGCTCGCCTACCAGAAGAGCGGCCCCGCCAGTAGCAAAGTTCTGCAGGTCGGCAGCGGTGGCGTGGCCTTCGGGCGATTGCAAGGCATCCTGAACCACTTGCATGCTGTCCCAGTACAGGCTGGCGATCATGTAGTAGGGCGATTTCTCCTGTGGGGTGAGGGATATGGGTTTGTCAGTAGTATAGCCTTTGAGGCCTGGAAGCTTGCGTACGATGGGGATATGAACTTGCTGGTAGTAACGATCGAACGCAGCAGGGTCCTGGGGTGGGCCATAAAATACAGTTAATTTGACCATGATAATTCCTCCTTCAATTATGCAACTACATAAGTATAATTAGTAAACCAAGCAGAGCAAGATGGAAGATTGGTTGGGAGGGACTGCGCAAGAGTATTGATAGTCCTTGTCGGCTCATGGCCTCCTTAAAGCAGCGCAAAGACGATGGAAAGCAGGACAATCACGACTCCTATCGCAAGCGCAAGATATGTTGAAAGACGTTGTTGTTGCATGGCATCCTCCTTTTAGACTAAGTCGAACCGCTCGGCATGGAAATTGCCGATAAACACTCCTAATTGCACCAAAGCCTGCTCTACCGCAACCGTTAAAGGTTGAGGGCCACAAAGAAACACCTCGAAGGCATCCGACTCTCGCGATGGTGGCAGGTAGCGTGCCAGTATTTCCTTGGTGACATAGCCGCTCTCGCCCTTCCAGTTCTCAGGTGGATTCAGTAATACATACACCACCTCGAGTTTGAGGTGGTGGGTCAATTCCTCAATCTCTTCGCAGGACGTGGCGCCTTCCCAGTTATCGACGGCGTAGATCAAAAGAAGAGGTCGTGTATCACCCCGTTCGGCTGCCGTCCGGAGCATACACATCATGGGAGCAATGCCAATTCCTCCTGCGATAAAGACAAATGAGCTGGCCTCGGGGTAATGGTCAATACTAAAGATGCCGAACGGTCCATCCACGTAGATGCGTTGTCCCACCGGCAGATCTTTGACCGTGCGCGTAAAATCTCCGAGTTCTTTGATCGTGAACGTGATGGGGTTGGTTTGCTCTGCGCTGGAAGAGAAAGAGAAAGGATGTTCGGTCTCAGAGAATGGTGACCGGCCAAACGTCAACCAGGCAAACTGACCTGGCTGAAAGCGCATGCCCATGTGCCCCACTGGTTTGATGTGCAAGGTCCAGGCATTCCCACGCTCCGCGACTATCTGGTCTATTACATACGGTTTGCGCAACAACAGGAAAGGTTTGAGCAAACGCACGTAGAAGAGCAATAATATCCAGAAAGCACTCTCAATCGCTGACAGGTATGTATGGCAACGATAGCATTTCATGTGGCAAGTTACAGTGCAAGCAGCATTTAGCTGCTGAGCAGTTTGGCTTTAGCGGCCTGAAACTCGTCTTCAGAGAGTGCTCCCGACTGCTTGAGCTGCGTAAGCTGCTGGAGCTGCGCTATGAGGTCAGGCTGCGCTGCTGGAGCAGCCGCAGCGGTGGCCTGTGCCTGGTCGGCCTGGAGTTGCTGTGCTTGCATCGCCGCCAGTTGCGCTTTCATCTGCTCAAGTTCAGCTTGCGATTGATGCGCAGTATTTTGAGCCACTTGCTGCTGCTCCATCTGCTGCTGCTTGCTCATGGCAGCCTGATCCATAGAGCCGCTGACCCCTTTGGACACCGCGGTCGCCGTACCAGCAACCACAGCTGTGGTCGCAGCCGTCCTTAGTAAACTCGGGCCACTCCGCTGGCCTACAATGGATCGTCTTCTCAACATCTGAATTACCTCCTGCTCACTAAAGAGCGCAATGAACGCGACAACCTGCCTACGCCTGTACGCCAGCGGCCAGCGCCTGCTCAATCACCCCATGCGGGATGCGATCGATCAACACCACCTTGCCCTGCGCGTCGACAATGGCGTCGCGCAGGCGCGTTGCCCACGTGTCCTCGAACAGCATCACTCCCGCCGACGAGTTGTTATTCAGCGTGGCCGCCAGTTGCTGGACGTCGTCCCTGGAGACTAAACCGTCGATTTCCGCGACGATGGGGTTGAAGGCAGCGAAGCTGGCGTCGTCGAGGTCATTGATTTCCAGCATCGTCACCTTCCCCTCCTGATCCTTCTTGATAAAGAGGATATCGATGACGCGGATGATGCCGTTCTCCACCAGCTCCTTAATAGCGGGCACGACGTCACCTTTCACCTCGGTCCCTGGGAATTGAACCACAAGCAATTCAACCGGTCCTAATGGCATAATTTCCCTCCTTTGATCGTCTATTCGCCAGATGCAAATACATCATCAAAAAGCACTATTTAGCCTGCCTGGTTTATTACCCGGTTGAGCGCCTGATCCACACTGGCGCAGGCACTGATCAGCGAGAGGTGGGTAAACGCCTGGGGGAAGTTCCCAAGCGCCTCGCCGCCCGGGCCGATCTCCTCGGCGTACAATCCAACATGATTCGCGTAGGTCAGCATCTGTTCCAGGGCCAGTTCGGCCTCCTCGACTCGCCCGGCCCTGGCCAACGCTTCAACCAGCCAGAAACTACAGATGCTAAAGGTCCCCTCCTCACCTGGCAGGCCATCGCTGGCTGCCAGTTCAACGTTATAGCGATACACGTGCGGTGGGCGGCTCAGCTCTCTCTGAATCCGGTCAATCGTGGCGAGCATGCGGGGATCTGCCGCAGCGGTCAACTTCGTCAGGGAAATCAACAAGGCACTGGCATCAATCGCCTCGCCGCCGTAATATTGCACAAAGCTTTGCTTCTCCTCGCTCCAGCCTTTGTCCATTATCTCGTTGTAGATCTGTGCGCGGATGGTTGTCCATGCATCTTCCGGCGCCGGGAAGCCTCGCTCGCGGGCAATGCGCAGGGCCCGGTCGAAAGCCACCCAGCTCATGGCGCGGGAGTGGACAAAATGTTGGTCTCCGCCGCGCACCTCCCAGATCCCTTCATCTTTGCTCTGCCAGTTTTTGCTGAGCCAGTCGAGCTGCTGGCACATGTGCAGCCAGTCGGTATGCGACATCTCTTTATAGCGATTGTAGATGGAGAGCGCATCCATCACCTCTCCATAGACATCGAGTTGTTGTTGGGTATAGGCCCCATTGCCAATCCGCACGGGGCGCGACTGCCGATAGCCATCCAGGTGATCAAGCGTGAGCTCGGTCATATCGTGACCACCATTGATGGTGTACATGGGCTGGAGTGAGCCACCCACCTCTAATTCCTGCACGCGGGCCGCAAGCCAGGCCATGAAAGCCTCGGCCTCCTGGGAGAAGCCCAGCAAGAGTAAGCTGTTGAGCGTGAAGGCGGAATCACGCAGCCAGGTAAAGCGGTAATCCCAGTTGCGAACCCCGCCAATGCCTTCCGGTAGGCTGGTGGTTGGAGCCGCCACAATGGCTCCCGTGGGCGCATAGGTCAACAGCTTGAGGGCAAGCGCCGAGCGCTGGACCATCTCACGCCAGCGGCCCTGATAGCGACACTGCAAGAGCCAGCTGTGCCAGTAGCGCTCAGTGGCGATAAAGCTGTCATCATACTCTCCCTGCGTGGGTTGATGTGGCACAATCCCACGATCGCCCGCACTTTCTAAGAAGAAGTACGCCCACTGTCCCTCCTGCAGGGTAAACTGTGCATGGACGCCTCCCTGGCCATCTTCCTCCAAGGGGACCGAGGATGAGAGCGCGAGAGTCAGGTTGCCGCTCTGAAAGACAACGCCATCGTGCGAGAGGTGAAGTGTATGCGCATCTCGTGCATAGTTAAAGGCAGGCTGGCAGCTCATTTCAAAGGAGAACGAGCCGCGCACAACGTGCACAGCGCGGATCAGGTGGTGCTGTTTGAGAGCGGTTCCGGTGTGCTTGATCGGCATGAAATCGGTGATCTCACTGACCCCCGCATGGCTCAGAAAGCGCGTGATGAGGATATTGGTGGACGGGAGATACATCTGCTTCAGATCTATGCCCGCGGTCTCGAGGGGAGCGATGCGAAAGAAGCCACCCTTTGCACTATCGAGGATGGCGCCAAAGATACTTGGAGAGTCAAAATTCGGGATGCAGCACCAATCGATAGATCCATTCTTGCCAACCAGTGCAACGGTATACAGATCACCAATGAGCCCGTAGTCCTCGATGGGCAAATAGGCCTGCGAAGCGCGGGTTATGCTCTCTGTGGATTCGTGTAGCATGTATGTTGTCTCCTTTTGCTTGCACTGCATGTGTTCTCGGCAACCAGGCCGCTAGACGATACAGCTCAGGAACAAGCGGTCCCCGCGAGAAGGTGTCTCATAATCATACGCTGTCATGCATTTTCTGGCATCGCTCAAGGGGCGTATTTCTTCATCGCTCTTTGGTGTGACCTCCCCATCAGCCGAACCGCTGACGTCACAGTCTCATTTGAGGGCATGCGGCGGGACATCGCCTCTCTCGAGCAGTGCCTGTCCCGGGCAGCGCCAGGGAGTCGATCAAGCGTGTCTGAACGCGTGCATCTGTCGTACTAGCTCTCAGGATATGGTGCTCCCTGGCAGAAGGTGCAGACGCCCTAGCCGTCTTCACGCGAGCTTCACACGTCTGGTGCAACAGGGATGCGGCCGCTTCTGGCCGCCTCGACGAGCGCAGCGTGATCGCGTTCGGTCTGGTCCGCGTACAGCTCGGCGAACGAGGTGACGGCACGATCGAACACGTTGCCTTTGCCCAGGTAGGCGCTGATCTGGGCGGGATCACCTGAGCGCGCATGCGCACGTGCAAGGGCCCAGCCGCACAGCCCGGCATAGACGATGAAGCCATTGACGCTCATGCGCTCGATGTCCAGGGACAACTTCATATCTCTCAGCTGGCGGACGTAGTAATCGATGGGCCCAACGCGTGACCAGCCAAGGAAGATATCACTTGCCGCCTGGATGAGGCGTTGCCCGCAGACGACGCGTTGCGCCGCATTGGGATAGACGCTCGGGCCGAGATGTCGCTCGAGAACCGAGGCCTGCGCCTCCTTGATCTGCAGGAAGAGCGGGTCGGTACTATCATGGCCCAGCAGCAGGGCGATAAAGCAGCGCGTCCCGACACTTCCCACGCCGACGACTTTCTGGGCCATGTCCACAAACTGGTAGTGGTCCAGTAGCGCGTGCCGATCGTCCTGGAGCGACGTCCCATATGCCTGCACAAATGTGCGCAAGCGTTCGGCAAGCTCGTTGTCTTCGATGTGCGTGAGCAGCGGCGGATCGTCCGCGATGTGGTACTGGCCATCGACAGCGCTGGTCAGTTTGGGAAAGACCTGCAGACTGGTGCGCCGGCGAGCACGCTCAAGCTCTCCCTTGATAAACCTATGATCAGCATCTAGCTTCTCGGAGCGAGCCAGGCGTTTGAGCACACCTGCGACATCGATGCGGGAGTACCACAGGTCGAGGGAGCGCATGCCGGCGAACTCTGCCATATGCTCACGATATGCGCGCAGGCCATTCAGTACTGCTTGTCTGTTGAGGGTGCCGGCGAAGCCGAGCGCTCGCCCGGCGACCACGATGCTGGCGGCAAGGCGCTTGACATCCCATTCCCACGGACCGGGCAAGGTCTCGTCAAAATCATTCAGATCGAAGACCTGGTTGCGTTCGGGTGTGGCGAAGGTGCCGAAGTTGCCGAGGTGGGCATCGCCGCAGGCTTGCACCTGGATACCGGTCACGGGGGTCGTCGCCAGGTCGTTGGCCATAATCACTGCCGACCCTCGTAGAAAGGCGAAGGGCGACGTGATCATACGCCCATAGCGGATGGGGACGAGATGGGCAAGCCTGCCGGGCGTAGTTTCCTCCAACAGGCTCACCGGGTCGGGGCGAGCGGGTGGCGGAGACCACGTCGCATGGCTGGAGCGGGGCACATGTCGACGTAATGCCTTGCCAGCGGCGCGGCGTTCAGCGCGGCGGTCAAGGTCGTGCGGGTCTGTTCTCACAGGGATGTGCAAATCGATCATGGGCTGCCTCCTGGCTGCTTCATCTCACTGGGATCAACGTCGCTGTCCATCATCTCCCCGCTCGGTGACCGAGTTGGGGCGGATGGAAGGTGTGTGCCGCTGGTGCGCAAGCGCCAAGCACCCCACTGGTCATGACGCCCCCAACCAGAGCAAGGATGCCGAAAACGAAAAACACGTGCTCCTTTCCATGAAGAAAGGCCTGGCAGACCGAGGACCCAGTGGTTCTCGTGATGGAGTATAGGGCACATTCCCGCTCCGCACATCGCCTCTATGAGTGATTTCCCTGTCGCTCTTTCGAGTGAGAGAGCCTTCTCTTCAGGAGTAATGATTTTTGTCCTGCCCTTCCTTGAGGAGAATTCGTCGCACAACTGATCACCCGAAAGGAGGAGACCAGAATCAACCATTCTTGCGACGGCGTGGCAGGCATTTCAGTCTATACTAATCTCAGATGCTTGAGTGGAGTGGGGCGGATAGTTGAGAAGAGAGAAGCGCCACCAGGCGCTCGTCGTAGTCCCACTCTGCTCCCAGGAGCATGTGGAGAAGGGAAGAAGATGATATGAAGGCAGTCGCAGTTTTTCCAGGAACCCGGGAAGTCAAAATCGTCGAGCACGAAGCCCCCCGGCTCTCCCAGCCTGACCAGGTCATGCTGCGCATGCTCGACATCGGCATCTGTGGCACCGACAGAGAAATCTGTTCCTTTGAGTATGGCACACCGCCACGGGGGGATGACTACCTGGTGATCGGTCATGAGTCGCTGGCCGAGGTCGTGGAAGTTGGATCTGCCGTCAACCGCCTAAAAGCGGGGGACCTGGTCGTGCCCACGGTGCGCCGCCCCTGTCTCCATCCTGAATGTCTTGCCTGTCGTTCCGGGCACCAGGACTATTGCTACACCGGCGACTTTAGCGAGCGCGGGATCAAGGAAGCCCACGGCTACATGACCGAATACGTGGTCGACCACGAGTGCTATCTGAATCTCGTGCCACCAGATATGCGCGAGGTGGCCGTGCTGGCCGAGCCGCTGACCATCGCGGAAAAGGCTCTGGCGCAGATTTTCTGGCTGATGCAGCATCGCCCGCCGTGGATTGATCCGGACACACCCAGCGAGGAGCGAGGCCGGGGGCTTTCGGCGCTGGTGCTCGGTGTCGGGCCTGTCGGGTTGCTGGGGGCGATGACGCTGGTCACGGCCGGCTTCACGACCTACGTCTACTCACGCGAGCTGCCTCCCAATCCTCGTATCGACCTCGTCGCGGAGATAGGCGCGACCTACATCTCCTCCCAGACCACCACGATCGCACAGCTGGCGGCACAGATGGGCAACATTGATCTCGTCTATGAGGCGGTCGGTCACTCGCACTTTGCCCTTGAGGTGTTGAAAGAGCTTGGAATCAACGGCATCTATGTGCTCACCGGCGTCCCTGGCGTGCAAGCGTTTATCGAGGCGGACCCGGCTCGCCTGATGCGGGACATGGTCCTGAAGAATCAAGTGCTGCTGGGTACTGTGAACGCCGGGCCTGAAGCCTTCGCATCCGCTCTACGGGATCTTGACATTTTCAGTAGGCGCTGGCCTGAGACTGTGCGAACGCTCATTGCTGGCCGCTACCCGCCAGAGCAGGCTGTTGAGTTGATTCTGGGGAGGCCGACCGGCATCAAGAGTGTGATCGCCTTTGACAGGGCTGAGGTGAAGGGAGAGTAGAATAAGCATGCATTCACCTGCTCATCTTCACAAAAAGGAGGTACAAACATGCTCTGGAGATGGAGTTGGGATGTCAATGCTCTCATTACGATTGGGATTTTCTGGATCGTCGGAATTGTGCTGCTCTTTCTGGTTCCGCGGAACCGCAAACCGTCATCTGCTACTGCCTGGCTCTTGCTCATGTACGTCATACCCTTTTTGGGGATCATCATCTTCTTCCTCATCGGCAGCCCCAAGCTGCCGAAGCGCCGTCGTGCAATGCAGAGCACCATGAATGACACGATTACCCAGGCTGTGGCTGAGGCCCAGAGTCACGACGAGTTTGACTCTCTGCTGGAACCTCCGATTCCGCCACGCTACGAACCATTTGTCAAGCTCAATACACATCTAGGTGGTCTGCCTGCCTTCGCTGGGAATTCTGTCGAACTCCTTCCCGACTACCTTGCTAATCTCGAGTGTATCGCCCAGGAGATCGACCGCGCACAACGTTTTGTCCACGTTGAGTATTTCACATTGAGCCGCGATGAAGAGACGCAAAGCGTTTTCGCGGCGATGGAACGCGCCCACCGGCGAGGCGTTAAGGTGCGCGTCCTACTAGACCACCAGGGCTCGCGCACATACCCCGAATTCAAAAAGATGAGAAAGTGGTTCACGGAAGTCGGCATCGAGTATCACTTGATTTTACCTTTGCACTTCTTCGGCTCCAAGTACACGCGCTTCGACCTGCGCAACCACCGTAAGATCCTTGTGATAGATGGACAGGTTGGCTTTACCGGTTCGCAGAACATGATCAAACGCAATTATTTCCGCAAGGATGCCCTCTACTATGATGAGCTAGTCGCAAAGGTCACGGGACCGATTGCTGCCCAGCTCGAGGCAGCTTTCCGCACCGATTGGTACTCGGAGACCGGCGTTTTACTCAACAACAACACTGCACCGGAAACCACCCTGCTACCGCTGGCGGCTGGCGATATCCTCTGCCAGGTGCTCCCGAGCGGCTCTGCTTTCGAGAACGAGAACAACCTGAAGCTGTTTACTTCTCTGATCCATACAGCTCAGAAAACCGTGGTAATTTGTAACCCTTATTTTGTACCTGATGACTCGTTGATGACCGCAATCACGAGTGCGGCACAGCGCGGAGTAGACACAAATCTGATCAACTCGGAGGTGTCTGATCAGTTCCTGGTGAGCAATGCTGAGCGTTCCTACTACGAGGATTTGCTCAATGCAGGAGTGAAAATCTACCAGTACAACGCACCTATCCTGCTACACGCCAAAACGATGAGCATCGATGACGATATAGCAGTAATTGGGTCGAGCAACCTGGATATGCGTTCGTTCCAGTTAAACCTGGAGGTAACGTTGATCTGCTACGATGCTATGGTGGTAGCGGATCTACGACAGATCGAGGCAAACTACATCCGTAAGTCCAAGCAAGTGAAGCTGGAAGAGTGGAAGGCCCGTTCTGCGAGAAAGATACTTCTTGAGAATATCTCCCGCCTCACCGCAGCGCTCCAATAGCATTCAAGCGGGGCAGTTCAAACGATACTTCATGATTAATTGCTAACATAAAAAAGGAGTACACGATGCCACAAGACCCACAACACCTCCGGAGCCAGCGTCTCCGCGCCGTGAATTACCAGGGCGATGCGCTTCGCCTGGGGATGAATTGGACCGAAGAAGATCTTGCCAAGCCGCAGGTACTGGTGGACAGCGCCTACGGCATGGGGCATCCCGGCACCTTCCACTTCCGCGAGCTGATTGAGGAGGTCAGCAACGGCGTCTATGAGGCTGGGGGAAGCCAGGCGTCTTCACCGTCAGCGACATCTGTGATGGCGTGGTCCAGGCGACCAACGGCATGAGCTATTCTCTCATTTCACGCGACATCATGGCAGCCATGGTTGAGATCCACGCACTGGGCCATCCACATGATGGCATGGTGCTGATCTCCGGCAATGACAAATCGGTGCCAGCGCACCTGCTTGCGATCGCTCGTTGCAACCTGCCCGCCATCCACCTGCCTGGTGGGACGCAATTGAATGCACCCGATTATGTGACCTCGAATAAGATGTGGTCCATGGGCGCTGCCGTCGAGCGAGGAGAGATCCCGCGAGAGGATCTTGAGCTTGCGCAGCGCGGAGCCTGTCCAACGTGCGGCGCGTGCCAGTTTATGGGCAGTGCCAGCACGGGTCAGGTGCTGGCTGAGGCTCTTGGGCTGGCGCTGCCTGGCTCCGCCCTGACTCCAGAGCCACTGACAAAACTCTTGCGCTATGCCCGCGCGACCGGCAAGCAGATCCTCAGACTGATCGAGGAGGATCTCACTCCTCAGCGCATCTTGACCCGTGACGCTTTTGAGAACGCCATCATCCTCCATGCTGCCATTGGCGGATCAACAAATGCGCTACTCCATCTACCGGCAATCGCACGTGAGGCCGGGGTCGAGATCACCATTGACGACTTCGACCGCATCCACCGGCGTGTTCCGGTGCTGGCGAATGTGAAGACCACCGGCCGCTATCCCGTCGAGTACTTCTGGTATGCTGGCGGCGTCCCAGCGGTGATGCTCGAACTCCGCGATATGCTGCACCTGGATTGCCTCACGGTGACCGGCAAGACGCTGGGAGAGAACCTGGAGGGAATTGAGCACAGCCGGTTCTTCTTCGCCGAAAGGCGCGGCTACCTGAATAATGTCAAAGTAGCCAGGGACGAGATCATCCGTCCACGCACCGATCCGTTCGGTACAGATGGGGGTGTGGCCGTGCTGCGCGGCAATCTGGCTCCCGAGGGGGCCATGGTCAAGACCTTCTCTGTGCCTAAGGAGATGCATATTCACGTTGGACCGGCGCGGATCTTCGACTTCGAGGAGCCGGCGATCGAGGCACTGGTGAAACGCCAGGTGACGCCAGGCGATGTGGTGGTAATTCGTTACGAGGGGCCGCGTGCGAATGGTATGCCTGAGATGTATTTCGCCTCGACGATTCTCTCATCCGATCATATGCTCAATACGACCACCGCCCTGGTCACCGACGGGCGCTATTCCGGCGCCATGAGAGGTCCGTGTATTGGACATGTCACGCCAGAGGCACTGGATGGCGGTCCTATCGCCCTGGTTGAAGAAAACGATTTGATTGAGATCAACGTGCCCGAACGGCGGCTGGCAATCGTGGGAGTGCAAAGCCAGCGCCTTCCCGAAGATGAGGTGGAACGAATACTCTCAGAACGGCGCCGCCACTGGACGCCACCGACGCCACGTCATAGCAAAGGCATCCTGTCTCTGTATGCATGTGTCGCTCGCGGCGCGTCTGATGGAGCGTCGATCACCTAGAACTGGACGGAAAGCGCTGATGTTCCACCGATGAGAGGCCATATCCAGGGTCAATACCGACCCGGAGTTCGGAATGTCGTCATGTCGTCTCCCCCGGAGACCGAGCCCCCGGAGACCGAGCTCCGGGGGAGACGACATTGACGACATCGGCATTGACCTCAAGAGTAGGGGAGCAGATCACCCCTTCCAAGAAACGAGACACGTTATGCAGAAGAATGAAAAACAGATGGTCGTTATTGCTGACTACGACTATGGCAACGTCGATATCGAGCGAGCGATTGTAGAGGGCGCGGGCCTTGAACTGGTCGCTGCTCAGTGCAAGAGCGAGGACGATGTAATCGATGTCGCCCGAGACGCACACGCCGTCATCGCACAGTATGCACCGGTGGGTGCGAAGGCGATCAATGCCTTTACCCGCTGCCGCGTTATTGCTCGCTACGGCACGGGTGTTGATATTGTGGATGTTGACGCAGCTACTCGACGCAACATCCTGGTTACTAACGTCCCCAATGACTGGTGCGAGAACGAGGTGGCGGATCATGCCATGGCCCTGCTGCTCACAGTCGCGCGCAAGCTCCGCGACTACGACCGCGCGACTCGCGCCGGGGTCTGGCGCTGGCAGTCCGGCCAGCCAATCTATCGTTTGCGAGGACGCATGCTGGGCTTACTGTCGTTCGGAGCGATTGCACAGGCGATCGCGGCGAGAGCAGCCGGGTTTGGTATGCGCGTCATTGCCAGCGATCCGTATAAAACGCCCGCCGATATCGCGGCTCATGGCGCTACATCCGTTTCGTTCGACGAGTTGATCGAGCAGGCGGACTACCTGGTGATTCAGGCACCGCTTACGTCACAAACACGTCATCTCATAGATGAAGCCCAACTTCGCCGTATGAAACCAGGTGCCATCCTCGTCAATACCGCGCGTGGACCGATTGTCGATGACCGTGCCCTGTACCAAGCATTGAAAGAAGGCTGGATTGCTGGCGCCGGTCTCGATGACATTGAGGAGGAACCAGCGAAACTGCGCGATTGGAAACCCGCGAATCCGCTGTTTGGCCTGGACAATGTGATCATTACGCCGCATGCAGCCTACTACTCTGAAGAGGCGATCCATACGGTGCGCGACTTTGCTGCGCAGGAAGTGGTGCGGGTGCTGACTGGAAAGCCTCCGCTCTCGCCGGTCAACGCAGCCCAACTCGCCAACGCCAATCCAACGCGATCGGCCTGAGCTGCACAGTCAATGCTCGTCATCAGGTATCACACGCGCATGTGAGTGTGGGGGCGTACGGTGAGTGAGATACCCTACGTATCTGACCCAAAGAGTGGGAGGGAAAAAGGTGTAGACAATGTTCCGGACTCAGGGATGCAAAGGAGAAAGACCATGACGAAAACCTTTGAGGCGCTGGGTCACATTGGCCTGGTGCCGGTGATTACGATCAACAGGCCTCAGGATGCAGTGCCGCTTGCCCGCGCCCTCCTCCAGAGTGGTATCGCTTGCGCCGAGATCACGTTCCGCACCCCATCTGCGGAAGAGGCGATCCACAGGATCTGTGGTGAATGCCCTGAGACGTTGATCGGGGCGGGTACTGTACTAACAGTGCAGCAGGCAGAGCAAGCCGTCCGAGCCGGCGCACAGTACATCGTCTCGCCAGGTTTTGACCCCTTCGTCGTCGACTGGTGCCTGGAACACCATGTGCCGGTCCTTCCGGGCGTCGCCACTCCGACCGAGATCAACATGGCACTGGCGAGAGGGGTGAAGCTGCTCAAGTTCTTTCCCGCCGAGGAAATCGGTGGGGTGCGCATGCTCAAGGTGCTGTACGCGCCCTATGCAGAGGTGAGGTTCATCCCAACCGGCGGAATCACTGCGCACAATCTCGCGCAGTATATCGCCTTGCCAAACGTCGTCGCATGCGGAGGCAGTTGGATGGCGACGGAGAGCATGCTCTCCAAGAGCAAGTTTGATGAGATCGCGCGCGTGGCCGGGGAAGCACGAGCGATCGTCCGCCGGGTGCGCGGAGAAGGTGAGGGAAATCGATGACCAGAGCCGTCACCCTGGGCGAAATCATGTTGCGCTTGAAATCGCCGCAATTCGAGCGCTTGTTCCAATCGCCGCTCCTGGAAGCCACCTTCGGAGGCGGCGAAGCCAACGTAGCCGCCTCACTGGCCCGCTTCGGCATGAATGCAGCTCTTGTGACGGTCCTGCCCACAAACCCTATTGGCGAGGCAGCACTTGCGGAATTGCGGCGGCAGAATGTGGATACCTCACGTATCGTGCGTCGTGGGGAGCGAGTGGGGATCTACTTTCTGGAAACCGGGACGAACCAACGCCCCTCGGTCGTCATCTATGATCGCAATCACTCGAGCATGACGGAGGCGGGTCCAGGCACCTTCGATTGGGAAACCGTCTTTGACGGTGCAGACTGGTTTCATATCAGTGGCATTACGCCAGCACTGAGCCAGACCACAGCCGATCTCTCTCTCCAGGCTGTCCAGGCGGCCAGGAAGCGAGGAGTGACTGTCTCGTGCGATTACAACTACCGGGGAAAGCTCTGGAAGTACGGCAAGCAGGCCCCTGACGTGATGCGCGAACTGGTCCGCCACATCGATGTAGGGATCGCCAACGAAGAAGATTGCCAGCTTTCTTTGGGCATCACCGTCGAGAACGAAGCTGGTGAGCAGCAGGTTACGCCGGGAGAGTTAAAGCTTGCCCGCTACGAAGTGCTGTGTAGGAAGATGTTTGAGGCCTTTCCGAACCTGAAGTACCAGGCCATCACCCTACGGGAAAGCCATAGTGCGAGCCACAATGGGTGGTCAGCGTGCCTCTCCAACGGTCGGAAGTTTTTTGCAAGCACCACATACGATTTGACCCATATCGTGGACCGGGTCGGTGGTGGTGACTCGTTTGCCGCCGGGTTGATTTACGGCTTGGCGACGGGCATGGGAGATGAAGAGGCACTGAACTTCGCGGTCGCGGCCTCCGCTCTGAAGCACACGATTCCAGGTGACCTGAATCTGGTGACCCTCGCCGAGGTGCAACACCTTGTGAGCGGCGATACAACCGGGCGCGTTCAGAGGTAAGGGTAAGGAGAGTTTCTCGAACAAGTTGGCCAGGTGAATGCGAAGTGCGATACTCCAGAGCATAGAACTAGACGATGGGAGTGTCAGAACTGTCTCTGCGCTACGGAATATGCAGGTTGCCAAGCGTTACGTTCACAGTAGAACGCCGGTTGCCACGGTAGACTTGCAGTGCAACCTTCTCGCCAGGACTCTTGTTCAGCACGTTGTCCAGCAGCGCAGCTTCATCCGTCACGGCAGTGTCATTGACGCGCACAATAATATCGCCTGCCCTCAACCCCGCCTGAGCTGCCGGACCGTTGGCAGCCACGCTGGTAACCAGCACACCTTGAGTGACGGGGAGCCGGAACTGGGCAGCCACTGTAGCATCAACGGTGGTGCCTGCTAGACCCAGGTCCGCCAGGCCGATATTTGTGACCTTGCCCGACTGAATGAGTTGCGGCACAATGAACTCCGCACGATTTGTGGGAATAGAGAAACCTACGCCACTGGCGGGTGTATTGAACGAAGGGTTCACGATGGTAAGCGTCGGAATCCCTACCAGCTCACCCTGCAAGTCAACGAGCGCCCCACCACTATTGCCGGGGTTGATCGGCGCGTCCATCTGAATGGCGTTGAAGATGACACCGCCTCCTTCCCCTGTGGGAACATTACGGCCTAGCGCACTGACGATGCCGCCGGTGACGGTTTGCGTGATGCCCAGGGGACTGCCGATCGCCAGCACCGTCTGTCCCACCCGCAGTTTCGAGGAGTCCCCCATCCTCGCCACTGCCATGTGCTGTGGCGGCGTGATCTTCACCACTGCCAGGTCATCGAGCGGATTCAGTCCTGTCAACTGTGCTGGCAGCTTCATGCCATCAAAGAGCACTACCTGGAGGCTCTTTGCGCCCGTCACCACATGGTCGTTCGTCACAATGTAGCCACGACTATCGATGATCGTTCCTGAACCCAGCCCCCCCTTGCCGTCCCGAGTGATGACATTGATCTGTACAACTGAGGGCCGGAACTTTTCGATGACGTTCACTCGCACTGCGTCCTGATCGACACCAGCTTGTGAACTGGAGAAAGAAACTCCCGAAGCAGAGGTGTTTCTGCCGAGCAGCCAGCCCCCGAGCACTCCCACGCCTAGGACGACGATGAGCGCTACGCCAGTTGCCCATCTACCCAGACCTCTTAGCGTGCGCTGAGGAGCAACGGGTTTCTGTCCCTGTGTCGGCATTCCAGGAAATTCGTTAGAAGTAGCCATTACGAGCAACCTGCCCTTCTTTATAACGTCCAAAGGCAATCTCAGAGGTACGAGAGTCAACCATTACAAGAGTTGATGTCGTTTGCAATGGAGAGAGCGTTCGAGATTGCGGAGTTATTTAGAAATGAAATAGCATGCCACCTCGATATCAATTCCTAGTATAAGGTCGCTTTTCCCTATTTTCCATCCCTCATAAGGATGATTTTCTTTCGTAAAGATAGCCAGGGAAGAGAGGTCCTTATGGTTGGGTAGCTAAGGCAGTGTTGCCGCTCCCTTAGCTACCCAACTTTTATCGATGCCAAAGAATCAACTCGGCGAGCAGGTCTTTACAACCACGTGTCACTCTAAAGGAGTATGCGGTGTTCATCCCAATTCGCGATGTTAGGAGGGGCGTTTTCCTATACGCTATTACAAACTGCATACTAATTAAAGGATGGATCCCGCTTGTGAATACATTCTCACGCATCACGCTAAGGATACTTGCCCTTAGCCTGTCTGCTCGTCACAAGCTCATCAAATAGCTTGAGCCAGAAAGGGATTATCGTGCTTGCAGGCAGCAGGCTCTTCGGTCTTCCAGGTGCGCTCTTTGCCTGCCCCGTTGCGGGTATCATCCAGACCTTTATCGTCGCCTTCTGGGTGACCTGGCGCAAGAACCATCCCGAACAGTTTCCCGAAGAGGTGCAGCAGGTACAAAGGGAAGGTCATGGGCAGGGTGTAATAGCCACGTAAGCTTTTCTCGTTGTCAGGAGTCCTCCTGGACTTGCCTTTCCAAAACCATAGTTATCGTTTATCCTGGCGACACCTGATCAGGACAGTTGGGAAAGACACAATGTCATCATCATTGCATCGGCGCAGTTCATTACGAGAGAGCAGTTCCTTTCGTTCTGTATGGCTAGGACGGTTAATTGTTTCTTTGACTGCCCTGGTCTGGATTGCCCTAGGAGGAGCTATTTTCTGGATCGTCGGTCATGCTATTGGGGCTGTAATTCTGCTGTGCATTGCCGCCATTCTTGCCTATGCTATCTTTCCCCTTGTGAAGATATTGCAACGCATCCTACCACGCCCAATTGCCATCCTCATCGTCTATGTCGTTATACTGAGCGGATTGTGCTTCCTGATCTACTTTACAGCCATTTCCACCGTCGCTCAACTAAATGCGCTCATCCCGTTTCTCCAGGCGCTCTATCAACCGGGAAAGCCGTCTCCCATCCAGCCGTTCCTCGACTTACTGAATACACTGGGCTTCACTAGAGAAGAGCTTGTGCAATCCATCCAGCAAGTAATTGCCCAATTGCGTAGCATTATCAATGACATCGTGCCCCTCTTGAACAACCTGTTTACGATTTTCCTGAATATAGTTCTGATTACAACACTCAGTGTCTATTTTCTCCTCGATGGAGTAAGGGTGTCCGCCTGGCTACATAAGAAAACGCCATTGGCCTACCGGGAACATGTCAGCTTTCTGGTGGATACTGTAGCTAAGACAGTGGGTGGGTACATCCGTGGCACAATTATCCTCAATGCCCTGTTTGCTGTAATCACTGGAATTGGACTCGGTCTGCTCGGTGTGCCCGATCCGTTCTTGCTTGCCGTCCTGACCTTTTTCCTGGCATTCATCCCGATTGTAGGTGCGTATTTTGTCACGGCAATCTGTCTGTTGTTTGCACTTCCTGTAGGGTGGATTACAGTGGTGCTGACGCTGATCTTTCTCACACTGCTTCAAGGCGTGCTCATACGCCAGATTCTAGGGCCACGCATCATCGGTCAGGCAGTTGGCATCCATCCGATCGTCGCCATCTTTGCGCTCCTTGCTGGGGGCGAACTTTTTGGCCTCCTGGGTGCTCTCTTCGCAGTGCCCATTGCTGGCGTCATCCAGGCTTTGCTGCTTGCCTTGTGGTTCACATGGCGGACAAATCATCCTGGACAATTCCCACAAGAGGACGATGCTGTTAAAAACCCGGCCATTCTTTAGAGCAACAAGCTCTATCAGCAAATAGGCATCAACCGAAGGATGGTTGAAAGGAGCCAGGATACTCGCAAGCTTGGTCTCTGGGGGAGACGACGTTGACGACATGACGACATTGATGCCCCTACTATACCCGACAGAGTCTGTCAAGCTGCGTCGGGTATAGTAGGGGCATCCCCGTGCGGGTGCCCTGGCCCCGTGCGGCTACCCTGGCTCCTTTGTCTAAATGCGCAAAAATCCGCACAGCAATTTATGCCGGTGGTGATATATGCACGGCGAATGTACTACCCGATGTCAAAGGTACTATAGATGACGCTAACCTTGGTGCTGCCGTTCGTAAAGATGTTATTATGATCCGTAGCAGCCGGGTTAAAAAAGGCCACATAAACGCATACACATGAGGAGGAAACATGCAAACAACCTGGATAGATAAGTTTACGCGATCATTTTTCTGGTTTGGGTTCTGCGTCTTCCTGAGCGCATCCATTCCGCATATAGCCGCGTATTACCGCCATTTCGACCCGAACGCCACCGGCTTTACCGACATAGCAGATTGGGTGATCGGCTACCTTATAGCCATAGTGATCGACGTAACTGACGTGCTGGTAAGCATTGCAGTGTTGAAAGAGATGAACCGTGGCACTAAGAAACGACACCTGCTGGGCTATTGGGCCTTCATTCTGTTCGTTATGGCGCTATCCTGGTTCGTTAATTGGCAATATAACATCGTGTATAGCACGCAGGCGTTTGCCAGAGCAGATAGCCAGCAGTTATTTAATGTTTCGATTGGCAGCGTTAATCCAATTATCGGCAGCGCTTTCCAGATGTTACTTGTGGTCTACACAGCAATGGCGCACAAGTTCGCGGAAAAGCCGGTGAAAAAGACTGCCGAGCAGCTCAGGCAGGAAGCCGATGAGCTGGAGCAAATTGCTATGCAGCAGGCGCGTATCGATGCTGTAAAGAAGATGCAAAACGACAACAGAGTTGGTGGTATTTTCGATAGTTTGGGCCAGGCAAAAGAGCGTGCAAAAACGCTTTTTAACAACAGCCAGAACCAGGCGGTTGAGCCCGCCGCAATCGCTGTAATAGATGTAAAAGATGAGCCAAAAACTGAAGTTTGCGACGAACCAAACGAGTTCAAAAACTACGCAATTGAAGAGCCGAAACAGGAAGTTCACGAGCCGAATAGCGGCGAATTTGTAGCGATACATGAGAACATTTTAAGTGTGCTAAAGACCTACCCAAAAATCGAGATGCTGCTCTCTACAGGTCGACCTACGTTCACGCTTGAAGAGGTCAATTTAGCGACCGGCCACGGTGTAAAGCTGCTTGCGAACCGCATCGCAAAAGGTGAGTTGAAACATCCGCCGCGTAACGATAAACGCGTCACCAAAGAGTCGCTTTTGCAGTGGCTGAAAACCGCGCCCGCGGTGCGCCAAAACGATAGAAATACAGGCAAAATTGTGGCGTTCAAAGCGAGCCAGAGCGAGGAGCGGGAGGTGGTAAACAGCGGCCATCAATAATGCGAATAAAGCTTTGATTATTGGGCGCCTGTCCTCTTTGGTTCTTTTTAGGGCGACCGCAAGGGCAACCGTGGGGCCAGGGCGACCGCAAGGGCAACCGCGGGGCCAGGGCGACCGCAAGGGTCGCCCCTACCATACACGAAGGGGCTCACAGAGCCCCTTTACATGGGGGAACGCACTGAGCCTCTTGACTTGACGCTTATGGGGTGGGGGCAAACCCCGCTCCTACTATACACGGGCTTGACAAGCCAATCGTAGTATAGTAGGGGCGCTCGGTCTGCGGGGGCTCGGTCTCCGGGGGAGACGACATGACGACATCC
>JACZCU010286419.1_pt1 | contig 21201 bp, 12 predicted proteins | sample 8641851 | NCBI WGS metagenome assembly JACZCU01 (sample SAMN15324605, study PRJNA640507) | soil metagenome | isolation source: monocropping sugarcane control | place: China: Luxin town, Laibin City, Guangxi Province | collected 2019-07-25 | depth 10cm m | reverse complement strand
CAGATAGCCTGGAAAAAGTGCTCGCCACCTTACGACCACTGACTTCAGGTAAATTAATGGTCGTCTTTGGTTCCGCAGGTGAACGAGATGTGCAAAAACGTCCTATTATGGGTCGCATAGCTGCACAAATGACAGATTTTTTCGTTATTACTGATGAGGACCCTCGTGAAGAGGATCGCGCAAGTATTATACAGGAGATCGCTCAGGGGGCTATAGCCGTTGGTAAACGCCAGGGCCACGACTTTCTTTGTATAGTAGATCGGACTGAAGCCATTGCCACAGCATTTGCGCATGCCCAGGCAGGTGATACAGTTTTGCTAGCAGGGAAAGGCCACGAACAAAGCATTATTATAGGGAGAGAAAAATTTCCCTGGGATGATCGTCGTGTAGCACGAGAAGAATTACGTAAAGGAAGAAACAAGTACTAAATGAGCAGTGTTTGTACAAAATCAGGGCTTTCATATGGGACTGCCCGTAGTGCAATCTACAATTCGTTACTGCTTATACTTATGCCACGTTTCAACATGTGAAGCGTTCGGGTCGATTTTTCGTTTTTGGGAGTGAATATGGTTCCACTTTGGTTATTACTTATCTTTATAACCTGTACAGCACTGAGTGTCCTACTGTGCTATGCTGCAAAAACGCTTTTTCCACGCTTTCGCAGTGGTGAATTTAAGCCAGGTCTACATCGCGCAGACCTCCAGCCAGGTTTCCATCGTTCAGATCTACCCGCTAGCGGACGCGAAATTAAGACAATAGAACTCCCATTAGTTGGAGGCCCAGCGCTCATCTTAGCCATGGTATTCACAGGATTAGCCGCTGGTTTCTTCCTAAAATTCACGCACGACCAATGGACACTCTTACTAATCGGCCTGGGCATGACTTTTGGCTATGCTATCGTAGGTTTCGTGGATGACTGGTTTAAGGTGTTCAGCAAAGAAGGGCTTTCAGAACGCGCTAAATTTGCCGGGTTGATTATTGTTTCGGTCGTGGCAGCACTGTTCTATTTCTTTCTCTTAAATGCTGGCAAACAACCATATACTCCTTTTACTGACCTGCCAATTATTGGACCGCTACTCTGTCCCGGTCCTAATAATTTACATCCAAATCAACCTCCACTTCCATATTGCATAAAACCCGTCCATTTCGGTCAGCTTGCTTACTTTGTATGGTTGCTACTGATTATGATGATCACCAGCGTGATTGGTAGTTTCACTGCACTTTCAGTTGACTTTAGTGATGGACTTGATGGCCTGGCCGGAGGACTTGTCTTTAGCTCTGCCATAGCCTTTGGCATCATCATTACAGGCAATATCGCTAAGCCTGAAGGAGTTGTATTAGAGCTAATGTCCCTTCTCTGTGCAGCCAGTACGCTTGGCTATCTACCATGGAACTGGCCCTCTTCGTGGGCAGCGCGACGTGGCACCGCCAAACGACGAGCTAAGATTTATATGGGTGATAGTGGTGCCCTGGGTCTGGGCGCTATCCTGGCCATGATTGCCATTTTTTCCCGCGAGGAGAGCCTTCTGCCCATGATAGGTGCAGCGTTTGTGTTAGAAGGACTATCAGCCCTCCTTCAATCCAGGGTACTCACTCGGCGCGTTTTCCGTCATCACTTACAAATGTTACGCTTCGCCTCAAGCAACCATAAAGGGATACCCCATACGGAGTTCCCCCTCCCATTTCTGGCTACGCCACTCCATCATCATTTTGACCTTATCGGCTGGGACCGGCGTCGCCTTGTATATGGTGCCTGGGCACTTGGAGCATGTTTCGCAATCCTGGGTGTAATGGTTGGCCTGGCTCCGGAAACCTGGGAACGCTATCTGGGTCGTATCCTGGTACTGATTCTGGCGTGGCTGCTCTGGTCAAGTGGTTCCTGGACACGCCGTTATTTTGTTGGTAAACATCCCGCTGAACGTAGTCGTCGGCGTAGACTAGCATTATACTATGGCTATCCCTATCGTCTCTTAGGCTTGAACCTCTATCATCGTGTCGAGATCATCGAGGCAAGCGAAGACGTTATTGAGACTCCAGCGGAGGAATTGGCCCTTTGGCAACGCATGAACATCTTTGATGCTCGTGCTATGCTTGGTCTTTACTGTTATCGCGCGGGATATTTTCCAGCAGCACTAGTCCAATGGACGCGTATTCCAGAAAGCAATCGTGCTTTCCGTCCTGAAATCGCTCGCCTTCTAGCCGAGGTTGAGAACCGCATTGCCTTAGAAAAGCAAGAGACACAACCATTGAAAAGAGATCAAATCATGCGCCAGCCGCCAATGATCACAGGCAATCTGGCACCCGCCGACTTACCTAATCCCCATGAGCCAATCCGTAGTGAGGAAACGATGGACGGCGTGGGCAACTGGCCCCAACCTCAATCAGCCAATTTTGATAGCGATGAAGGGGACGATGAAGAACGGCAAGTAACCTCTCCCCTCAGGAGCAATATGACTAATATGTCCGCACCAAACAGCAGTATCATGGTTAACAACACTCTACCTTCGTATGCCGATCCAGCATTACAACATAATTGGCTCGCACGCTTACTGCGTTTATCTCCAAGCAAAGGGCAGTCTTAACTAGCAAACGAGACAAACAGAAAGGCGACATATGATACGCATACGCGGTGAATGGATTCTATGGGGTGTTTTTATAATATCTTTGGCCTGGGTTGCATATTACATGGTAACAGGGCAGAAGCCTACACAGCAACTGATGATTGTGCAGCTACTGGGGTTAGGGTGCGGTTTAATTGCTATGATACGTCGACGTAGTAAAAAAGAGTAATGTTTTTAAACCAGGCTATATTTTTTGCAGAACTCAATGTAGATATCTTCCAATTTCTGTTCCCTCACAAGCGTATCTACAGTATCTTGCAGATACTTACGCGCAGGATGACCCATACGCTGATCAAGCGCCAGGGCATGTACCCAACATTCAAGAGCCATTTGGTATTGCTGCTGATTATGTGCAAGTAGGCCCTGGCGGCGCAGAACTGCGCAGTGCTCAGCAGGAGTATCGAGATCAATGGCAACATCGATGGCCCGCTGGTAATAGCGAGCGGCTTCAGCAAAGCGATGCTGAGCACGATAGACATCGCCTAAACCACGCAAAGCACGACCTTCGATCTGACGTGCCCCTTGTTCCTGTCCGATACCGTACGCTTGCTCATAATACTCATGAGCGTCTAAATGCTCGTTTTCATCAAACGAAATAGCTCCTAAAGCGTTCAGGACTCGTGCCTGGTCAACTCGATCGCCCAGGCTGCTGAAAATCGCCTGTGCTTCCTCATAGTAACCACGAGCACGGCTATAATCGTGACGCTCACGCGCGATATCGCCCAACGCTCGCAAAGACCATCCTTCACCACGGCGAATACTTTGTTCACGGAAAATAGCCATGGCATCACTACACGCCCTCTCTGCGTTGTCAAGCCTGCCCTGATCAGTATACACCACACCCTCATCAGCCAGGACCCAGCCTTGACCAGCGCGTATTCCAAGAGCATTAAAGAAACGCAATGCCTCTTCATAATCAGTTAATGCCTCACTATACTTGCCCAATGCCTCATGAATTGTCCCACGATCGCGCAGCGTCCAGGCACATCCTTCGTCACTATGCTGGTTGCGAAAGCTGGTAAGCGCCATATTAAAATGACCCAGAGCTTCATAATAGCGACCATAACCGCGAGAAACTTCGCCTATAACCATCTGCATCCAGGCTTCACCTTTTGTGTCACCCGCCTCACGAAAGAGGTGTATGGCTTCCTGCGCATATTCTCCCGCTTGTTTGAAATGACCCTCTTCACGACAGAGCATAGCCAATTCGTAGAGAGCCCAACCAGCCTCATCACGTTCGTTCTGTTCACGATGTAATGCCAAGCTTCGCGATAGACAACCTATCGCTACTGCATATTGACCAAGCTGGCGCAGAATCGCACCCAAGCAACATTGTATCTGGCCTTCGCCAGTTTTGTCTCCCAAGCGTAAGGCATGAACCTCTGCTCGACGCAACATGTCAAGCAGCGCAGGCGCATGACCGCGTCCGCCCATTGCCCAGGAAGCACGCACGGCCAGGCGCACAGCTTCTTGGAGGTCCTGTGGCTCTCCAGCTCCTTCCAGGTGCTCATAAGCTACAAACCATTCCTCTGGACTGGGCTGCGGCTGATTGCAATAGTAGGCTGCCACCACACGATGCACACGTCGACGCTCTTCTAAAGGTAAATACAGAAGCGCAAAGTTGCGCACCTGAGGATGGATTGTATAGACCCGCCCATCAAATTGGATAAATGACGCCTGGACAAGTTCATCACGGGCCGCACGCCAATTTTGCGCTAGCTCTGCCGGTATGACATCACCAACATGACCAGCAGCAGGTTGACCGGCAAGCATATCAGCTTCATCTTGTGCTTGTTCGAGGCGCACATGTTCATGTGAAGAGGACAATTTTTCTGACGCAACCAGCATAACGATCTGCTCACGGCTAAATGGGAGTTTGAAAGCGGCAAGATATGAAAGGAGCAAACGAGCCAGGGGAGATAAACGCCGGTAGGCTACATCGAGGACGGCTGAGATGCCCGCAAGTTGCGTTTCGCGTAACTCGTCGCGTACTTCCGACAGCGAGCGAGTCGCAGCTTCAGGAGTATAAACTTTCCCTTCAATGACACGTGCAGTGCCAAAGATCAGTTCTGCTCCCAGGGGATAGCCATCAAGAAGCGTACATATTTCACGTAAAATGGTCTGCTGCTGCGGATCATCTAGATGAATACGCTGATCCAGGCCACTGACTGCGGCCAGGTCGGTAAAGAGCTTTAGGAGATCAACATTGGTCATTTTGCCAACACTATATTCGTACCAGCGGCAGGAAGCACTCTCCAGCACAGCTACCGTAGCGGGATTGGAACGCGAAGAAACAAGAACAACTACCTCCTCCGGCAGTGCACAAAGAAAACGATGCCATAGTTCCATCTGTACGTGGTCTTTGACCTCTTCGAAGCTATCAAGAAGCAATAAACATGGTAATTCTCGACTTGCTCGCGAACGCAGGACATCAAGCACAACCTCTTGCCTATAGCTCGTATCGTCAGGATGAATAGTCTTTGTCGCGATATGCAGTTGGTGTGCTAAATCAATAAGTGCCTCGCCAAATAGCTTGCCCCCCTGCAAGGAAAAGCCTAGCACACCCCCTGAAAACATCTCACGGTTGCGCCGTACTACTTCGAAAGCCAGAGCGCTTTTGCCAATTCCTGCTGGTCCGGTTAAAGCAATATGATGGGTACCAGGGCGCAATTTATACTGTCCCTGCGATACCCCCCTTTGTTCTTCACCACTGGCAGCAGCAGCCAGCAGTGCGCTTATATCTCGCAATTCCTGTTCACGCCCTACAAACGTATTGGAGGCTCCCAGGTGAGCTAAGGGATGATCGTGTTCTTCTGGTGCGTCTCGACCCGCAAGGAGCGCAACAGGACCCTCCTGGCCAACACCCACGTGACGATAGAGCACCGGAATAAACCAGCCATGATGGTTATGTATAGGTAACATCGCATGCCGAGCACGAGAGAGAGCTTCCTCCAGGGTACGTCCTTGAGCAAGAGCCTCATAAAAATGAAACATGAAGGTGGGGCTCAGGTCATCTTGTAAAGAAAATGGCATAGCGACAACAGCGGGAACCTGCGCCATCACCAGGGCGGTTGCTAAGGTGGCATCAAAGGCAATACCGTGATGTGGATGGCGCACATCATCACAGGTCAACGCGGCAGTTTCACAGGCGGAGAAAACGGCTAGTCGCACATCACTACTAACAAACAGTTCGCGCAACGATTGCGTATCAATATACCTGTTATATCCATCTTCATTGCAAAAACACAGGTAAGTTTGGGCCTTGACCTTGCTCAGCGACGTATCACAGGAGACACACTTACGCTCATCAGGATCGTTCAGTTGTTCACAATCATCATTGGAGCACAGGCGTCCATAAGCGCCATGCCCATCAAAGTGAACTGCATAGCAGGGTAACAAGATCTCGCTATCATCAAATACGCCAGCTCCCCCACGCGAGCTAAGATAACTCACCAGGGCGTCGAATGTAACTTGCTCAATCCTATCAAGAAAAATCTGGCCTTTTTCAATCGGGTCAGATAAAGCTCGTTCCAGTGCTTCATAACTTTGTTCTGTTTCTAACGGAGTGCAATCTTTGGGTGAAGCGCTGATGTAAAGTATACTCATGGGAGGATGTACAGGTAGCTCACAACCTACAGGTTCCTCTGAGCGCAACAAAGCGCGCGTGAGGGTAAAGACACCTGAAGCAAGCAGAAAGTGCTCACCGTTATGTAGAAGTTCCCAGGGATAGCGCACAAATTCGTCGCAGCCAGGAGCAAAGCTAAAGGTCAGGGCAACCGTGCCACGACGGCGGAGCGTGCGTTGAATAACCGCACGCAGCATGGCCTGCACAGACTGCTCCGACAACTCACGACGACTTGTACCAGGAGTTTCAGAACCACACAATGCTAAAAAGAGACGCTGTCCGATCTCGCGCAGTTCTTGATTGCTACTATCTAATTTGTTAAGTTTCTTTTGCAGAGCATTAAGCTGTCTGCTTGTGTAGGGAGGAACAAAACTTCCACTGACAGTACGCCCCGACCAGTTCTCTTTCACCTGCAACTCAAAGGTGCCGTCCTCGCGGCTACGAAATAGTAGGTTTAGTGTCTCACCCATGTACCCGGCATCTCTCGCATTCTGTTCGGCGGTTTTAGAGCTATCGAGGCTCTAAATGTAAGGCAGGCAATTATAAGCTGTTGCAATTATAACACAGTTCTTGTGCTACATAAAATGGTCATGTTGACTTAATATCACGTTTTTGCATTTGAAATCTATACTTCAACATTTTTAGCCGGAGGGAGTCGTTACTCGCCCCAGTATAATTCTACCTTGCCAAAGCGCACTAAATCTCCTACCTGCACACCTGCATCTTCCAGGGCCTTTGTAACTCCCATCTTAGCCATGGTCACCTGAAGCCGGTCCATACCTTCCTCATTCTCCAGGTCGGTCATGTTAACCATGCGCTCAACGCGTTTTCCACGTACGACATACACACCCTGTTCTTTGCTAACCGTAAAAGCATCATCCGGCACAGGACGTAAAACTGGGCCTGCCATATCTGGATTGACCTGGGCAGCCGCTTGCTCCGCTTCTTCCCGGCGAATCTGTTCTAAACGATTAGCAGTAAAACGCATAAGCTCGTCAGTTCCCTCGTGCGTTGCGGCTGAAATGGCAAAAACGGGATAGCCTGCTGCCTGCGCCCGTTTTTTCAAGGCTGGCCAACGCTCCTGGGCCTCTGGTAAATCCATCTTGTTTAAGACGACGATCTGTGGGCGTTGTGCTAATTGTTCATCATATTCACGCAATTCCTGATTGATAGCTTGAAAGTCTTGCCAGGGATCACGCTCGAAAGATGCACCATCAAGCATATGGATGAGGAGACGCGTACGCCGTACATGGCGCAGAAATTCATGGCCAAGGCCGACCCCCTGGGCCGCACCTTCAATCAAACCGGGAATGTCGGCCAGAACAAAGCCGAACTCATCTCCACTGCCTGGTTGACCAACAGCTACTACACCTAAATTAGGTGCCAGCGTAGTAAAGGGATAATCAGCAATTTTAGGACGCGCAGCTGTGACCACAGAAAGCAGCGTCGATTTACCAGCATTAGGATAACCAACCAGTCCAACATCGGCAATCAAACGCAACTCCAACGTGATCCAACGCTCTTCCCCTGGCTCACCCTTCTGAGCTTCACGTGGTGCCTGGTGTGTCGCGGTGGCAAAATGGGTATTTCCCAGGCCACCCCGCCCACCGCGAGCTACCATGACACGCTGTTTATCCTCGACCAGGTCTGCAATTAACTCATTGCTGTCGGCATCACGCACAATTGTGCCGCATGGTACGGCTAGCACGATATCTTCACCTTTGGCGCCATGCATTTTCTGACGTAAGCCCGGGCCACCAGACCCCGCTTTAAAATGATGGCGATAGCGATAATCAACAAGTGTATTCAGATTGGTTGTAGCTTCAAGGTACACGCTGCCCCCTCTGCCACCATCTCCACCGTCTGGGCCCCCTAGTGGTGCAAATTTTTCGCGTCGAAAATGTCTCGAGCCACTTCCACCTTCACCCGCTTTGACATATATTTTTGTATGGTCATAAAACATGAGATAATCTCCTAACCCCCTTCAAAAAAAGCGCATAACCATTCATCTCAGCAGGTAACAAGCCGCTACACATAGCCGAAACTTTCATCTTTTTTGCGTCTCACTATTCTATCACCAATGACAATCAAGCACAAAAAAGATGTTTAATGGTGATGAAGGAGCTCTGCGAACTCCTTCATCACCATTAAACATGAGTTTCAAAAATTATATCTTGTTTATAAGAGAATTATTGTAGAGTTTTCTCTTCTACTACTGATAGTAGCTGCATATGTACCATTAGAGGAAGAATAAGAGGAACCCGCGGGTGAAGTAGCAGAACCAACATTCCAGGTACCGTGGCCGCCGACGCTTGTATTACAATGCCCTGTCGAGTCGATACTACAGTATTGTCCGCTCATACTTCCATCCGACCTGACGCTACCTGAGAAAAACAGCGGCGCATTTCCATTGTAACCTGTTACAGTGAATTGGATGTAGCTATTCGTCTGCACAGAGCCATTATAAATGGAGCCACTACCCTGAAGAGGTGGATCAATTGTAACATGTCCACTGATATTACCCTGGTTTTGTTGCAACGACAGCGTCATGTTTGAATCTATGCCTACTGAGTTATGAACAGCCCCATAGTGAGTTCCGGCCACATGCGGGTAGACGACCGGCGCAGGTGGAGGAGTAGTTTGCACTGGCGAAGGCGCTTGCGTTGGCTTAGCTGTAGGAGTAATCGCAAGCGTCGGTTTGGGTGTAGGAGTTGCTTTTTGGTACCCGACAGTTGTCGGACCAGGCGTAGACACGTTTTGATGGCCAGCGCTACCCGCCCAGTATGCAGCAACGACCCCAAACACGATGGCCAGTGCCATAATACCTAGAAGCAGGGGTAGTAAGAAGCCGCGTTTTCTTGTTCGTGTATCTGTATCCTGAGACGGTTGAAACCCTGCCTCAGTCCTGGCATCTGCCATAGCCTGTTGGACGTGAGATATGGGGGGAACAGGAGTTATAGGATCAACGAAAGCTGCAGGAGACCTCTCCAAGCCTGGAGAGGCGTTCAAGGCCTGCCAAAATTGTTCAACATTGTCATAGCGATCAACAATGTTTATCGCCATAGCCTTTTCAATTGCCCGGGCTATATGCGATGGAATAGTGGGTACAAGTTTGTTAACTGGCTCTAATGAATCAGTACCACGGCTACCCATTTGAGCCATACGGTGAAAGGCATCCTCTGGCACAAAACCAGTCAATAATGTATAGAAAGTCGCTCCAAGTCCATAAATGTCGGTACGCGTATTTGTTCCCCGACTATATTGTTCAGGAGCGCCATAGCCTGGTGAACAGCGACGCACTGCTGTAGTGGTCGAATCTGGATCAAATTCTTTGGCGATACCAAAATCTACCAGCATTGCTGTATCACCTGCATCTGGCACAATAATGTTCGCCGGCTTAATATCTCTATGGATAATAGGAGGCTTTTGATGGTGTAAATATTCAACGGCTCCTATAATAGGAGCCATCATACTCATGACTTGTTGCAGTGCGAAACGTCTATCAGGTTGTTTTTGTCGCAATGTTTCCAGGTTTGGTCCTTCAATATAATCCATTAGCATATATGCACGATTATTTTTGTCATCCTCAAATACCCGGTACACGCGCGGCAAAGCTGGATTATCTAGTCGAGTTAATACCTCACATTCAAAAGCAAAGCGAGCCCGTTCCTGCTTGCTTGAGTCTACCATCTCCTTCAAAGCAAAGAGGTTTCCTTTGACTCGCTGATCTCTTACCAGGTAGACAGCACCAAACCCACCTTTGCCAAGTAAACCTTCAACAACATAGCGATCGCGTAGTACTGTTCCTATTGGAAGAGTTGTTTGTACCTCTTGCACTTTACACCTCAATTGACGTTAAGTCGTTTTTATTAATACTTTTGATATGAAATATCTTCGCAAACTCATTGATAGTAAGGATTATGTTCTTTACACATTACACGAATTATATCACTAATTGGATGTAGGGTTTTTTATCACCTTCATGCTTTAGAAGAGGAAAAATACGCAAAAAGACCATGCGCACTCAACTGGCAGGAGGCATTTGAAAGTTTTTCTCTAACTATTCAGGCCCCTTTCTGGCTTGCCTCCTCACATGCGCCTACAGCACTCTGCCGAAGGTGGCGGACGACCTGATGAGTTACATTTTTCTCCCGTTATATAAAGATCTCATGTGGGTAGCGAGTGAATAATACAGACAAGGCGCTAATAACGCGGCCCGACGTTGAAATAGCCCGTGTTCTGCTCACAGTGGTTTAAACGACTGCTACAAAAATTTCCTCGCAGATAGCCACCTGGTTGTATAACTCCATAGAAATACAAAGGCATGTGTACCGCAGGTGTATGGACAGTAAAGGAGAAGTTTTTGTTGATGTCAACGATACCTGAAAAAGAGCTATTTCCTCCTAATAATAGGTTAAGTGTGAGCCGACCATCAAAGTTTGCATGGCCGCGAATTTGCCGGATAACCACAATCATATGCGAGGTCTGAGAGGTAATAGCGTTAGTCAGACTTCCTTGATATGTTCCGCTTAGATAAGCAATATTGGGGAAGGTAGCAGGGCTTGGGATCACCGTGATAGTAGGAATAAATGCAGGAACTGTAGCAGTAGGCGGAATAACCTGTGTCACCTTAGTGTCAATGGTTCCCCGTCGATTTGCATTATTATGCGCCTGAAGTGCAGTGTACGACCAGAACGACGCAGTAAAGCCAGCACCAATTAGTAATACCAACGAGAGAAGCACAATTTTCATGCTTCGTCTCTGTGAAGAAAAGACCGGCACTTTTACCAGGCGAAAGATGGGTTGCTCTAATGGCACAAGAGCAGGCGTTGTGGGAGGTGACATGTTGTGCCTGGCGACAATCGTAGCTTCTTCGGTTTCGTCATGTACATCGCTGCCCTGCAGCGCATCAGTCGATCTTACTTTCTCATCGCCCGGGACATTTTCTCCTTCTTCTAAAGGAGTTAAAACGAGCAGATCATTCTTAGCGAGTGAAGATGAAGTGCAGTTTGTTGACAAAATCACTGGCTGAACATCTACATCAGTTTTATCTATAGTGGGTAAGCCGACTTGCAACGCCTGCCAGAATTCCGCGACGGTAGCAAACCGGTCATTACCGCTGATACACATAGCCTTTTGTATAGCTTCCGATGCAGAAAACGGAATATCCGGCATTATTTGGATAACAGGCACTAAAGGATCTATACCTTTGCTTCCCAACTGCATCATGCGTTGAAAAGCATCGGCAGGTATTCTGCCTGTTAATAAGGCATATAATGTGGCGGCTAAGCCATAGATATCTGTGCGAATATCGGTTCCGCCGCCATATTGTTCTGGTGCGCCATAGCCGGGAGAGCAGCGACGCACTGTTGTCGTCGTAGAGTCCGGCTCATATTCTTTGGCAATACCAAAGTCAACCAGCACTGCCTGGTCACCTGTTGATGGGACAATAATGTTTGATGGTTTGATATCACGATGGATAATTGGCGGTTGTTGGCCATGCAGGAAGGCAATAGCATCGATAATGGAAGCCATTATGCTCATAACCTGCATGAGAGGTAGACGCCGTTGTGGTTGCTTCTGCCGTAGTATTTCTAAGTTAGGCCCCTCGATATAATCCATGAGCATGTATGCGCGAGACATAGTATCATCGCTGAAAGCATGATAGACGCGGGGCAGCGCCGGGTGATCAAGTCTTCTCAGTATCGCGCATTCAAACGTAAAACGGTCACGTTCTTGCTTGCTCGGATCTATCACTTCTTTGAGAGCAAACAAATTCCCTTTGACGCGCTGATCCTTGACGAGATAAACAGAACCAAATCCCCCTTTGCCGAGTAAGTCCACTATTATATAGCGATCTCGAAGCACGGCTCCGTTAGGAAGTGTCCAGAAGACATCTTGCACCATACACCTCACAGCCCGCTAAATTGCGTTCTCAATACAAACTCAAGATATGTACTTTGCAAGGATACAGATCAGGCGCATGATATATGCTTACAATTTGTCCGCGGCCCAGCGAACACCTTCTACCATCGTTGGATATGGCATAATGGTTGAGGCCAGCGTTTTTGCAGTCAAACCTGCACGCATAGCCAGAACAATCGGAGCAAGCAAATCTCCTGCATTTGGTGCAAGTACATGTCCTCCGAGAAGCAAGCCTTGTTTGTCCACAAGAAGTTTCACCAATCCGGCGGTTGCTCCCTCGGAAATAGCCCTCTCTACATCTTTAAAACACATACGTGTCACCTGGTATGCAACCTGTTCATCACGCAGTTGCTCTTCCGTTTTACCTACATGGGCCAACGCAGGGTCTGTAAACGTGACCCAGGGAACAGCACGGTCATTAAAGGGCAGCGGCTCGTGGGCGAAAGCATTGCTGGCAGCCAGCTTACCCTGCTCATTGGCGACGTGTGTGAATTGATAGCCACCTGTAACGTCGCCTGCCGCCCAGATGTGGGGGACATTTGTACGCAAGGTTGCGTCAACTGCTATGCCTCGCTTTGCTGTTTTTACCCCGGCCTTTTCAAGTCGCAGCGACTCAAGTGAGGGGCGCCTGCCTATCGCCAGTAGGATTTCATCAACAACAAGCTGCTTTTCCTGGCGATTCTCACAACGTATTGTCAAACGCTTACCATGCGGATCACGTTGAATACGCTGAAGCTCAACCTCCGTTTCCATGCGTATACCCTCCTCTGCCAAGAGTTTGCACAATGTATCTGCTACTTCACGGTCTTCTTTGTCCAGGATATTAGAACTGTTCTCCAGGACGATCACATCAACCCCGAAGCGACGAAACATTTGGGCAAATTCGATGCCAATAGCTCCCCCTCCCACAACAGCTATACTGCGTGGGAGCGTAGGCAGTGATACAGCCTCAACATTGCTGATGAAACCAACTTCGTTGAGACCCTCAATGGAAGGCACAATGTTTTGACATCCTGTGGCAATAATGATGCGTTCAGCACTGACCGCTTTACCTGCAATGGTAAGTTCATGTGGCGAAACAAAAGCAGCTTCTCCCACAATTACATCAATGCCTTTTTGAGCTAGATCCCTGGCAGCTTCCGCAGGTGTTCCTCCGCGCATACGGTTAATCACCTGGTGAACCCAGTCCATAACCGAGTTCCACTCTACCTTTGCATCCAAAATATGTATACCAAATTGATCGGCATGATGCGCATGATACAATAGGTTTGCAATATGTAACATAGTTTTTGTTGGATCGCAACCGTAGTTAAGGCAAGTTCCACCAATTTTGTCGCGCTCTACCAGGGCAACTCGTTTGCCGTTGCTGGCAGCAGTGGTAGCGGCGGTACTACCCGCTGCTCCCGCCCCGATGACGAGTAGATCATATTCATGTGTTGTCATATTTTCACTCCCACAAGATACTATTTTACCTCTTCCTTAAGGCGCCCCTTGAGGGATGTAAGAACCTTCACTTCATCCTGGCGCAAACCCTCATGAGGTACATAGCTAGCTTCGCGCTGCAGACACACCTTTACTGCTTTCTCAAATGTAGTAAAACGTGTTACGACACTTTCGTACCTGCTTCATCGCAGGAAGTTTCACCCTCGACGCATCGAGAGCCAGAGCTTCCCGCTCCACAGGCGAATTTACGTTCCGACGAAGCCACTCCCGGAACGTCCGTTATCAAACGGAGAGCTTCCTTACGAATATTGATTGCCGCGTTCAGATCGCGCTCAATCACCAATCCGCAATCCTGGCACAGGAACACCCGCTCTGCCAAGGTTAAATCCTCATGTATCCAGCCACAACTGGAACACGTTTTGCTCGATGCATACCAGCGATCCACCAGTTGCACAGAGCCGCCGTATTGCTCAGCCTTGTAGAGCAACTGACGCTTGACCTCAAAGAAACTGGCGTCGCTCACTGCTTGCGCTAAGCAATGGTTGGCAAGCATTCCTTTCGTGTTGAGGTCTTCCAGGCCAATCAAGGCATAGGTTCGGGTCACATGCGTCGATAGCTTGTGCAAGGCATCCTGACGGTGGCAGGCGACGCGATAGTGGGCTCTTGCCAGCTTCTTGGTCTGCTTCCACCAATTCTGACTGCCCTCTTCTTTACGAGAGAGGCCTTTGCTTAAGCCCCGGAGACGCCCGAGCGACTTTTGATAGTGTTTTTGGTTCTCAAACTTCTCGCCGTCACTTAAGGTTGCCAGGGTCTTCACGCCCAAGTCTATCCCAACCGTCCCACCATGATGGAGTGGCGTTTCATGCTCCACCTCGACCGAGATGGAGACAAACCACCAGCCTGCCTGAGAGGAAATCGTTGCACTCAGCATTTTGCCAGACCAGCGGAGGCGTTCAGTCATGTTGACCGTGCCGAGTTTGGGAACATGGAGCCAATATCCCTCAACGCGAAATTTATCATTGTTCAGATAGAAGGAGAGCTTGTCCCGCTTCTTACTCTTGAAGTGTGGGAAGCCGCCTTCTTCGCCATCCTTGCGAGGATGCTTGAGCTTGGGAAGCGTCCCTTCCTTCTTCCTGCGCCAGTAATGGTCGAAAGCTTGCCCCAGATTGGTAAACTCGTGCTCTGGGGCACATTTGGTGATTTCGTAGACCCAGGGAAATTGCTCGCCTTTGATGCGGTTATACTCTGCCTTCAGGTCGCCGATCTTCACGCGTTTCCCCTCGGCCCGCGCTTCTTTCCAACGCGCAAGCGCCCAATTGTAGGCATGCCGGGCCACCCCGCAAGCCTTGCGGAAATAGATAGCTTGTTCTGGAGTAGGATTGAGTCTGATCACATGCGCCCGATGCATCGCTTATTCCTTTTGCAAAGCCGCTTCTTTCAGGACGTTCCGATACGATCTGAGTCCGGGAAGCCGAGCAGAAAATACGGTGACGATGGCGATCAAGTCTCCAACCAGTTCTTGCTCTGGTGAGAGGGTTTCGCCATCGATCACCACAATCTCGGTATGATGCCGTTCACAGAATGCCTCAAAGTAGTCATAGCCAAAACGCACAAGCCGATCGCGATGAGCAATGATGAGTCGTCTCACCTGTCCCAGTTCGATCAGTTCCATCAGCCGGTTAAACTGCTTCCGTTTATAGTTCAGCCCACTGCCGATATCAGAGAGCCACTCATCGACCTGGAGAGCGTGCTGCTGACAGTAGACTTCAAGCGCCTTGATCTGATTGGCAAGATCAGGCTTTTGAGCCACCCCTGACAGCCTGGTATAGACGAGAGTCAAGCCGGCATCTTTTGCAACCAACCCCCGATAGGCCAGATATTGGTCATGCGTATAGTAGCGCCGGTTCGTCGTGGGAGAGCGATGGGCTTTCAGCTTTCCTTCTCTATCCCATTTTTGCAGCGTATTTGTTGTTCGACCGATGAGGGTGCCAAACGCTTTCGGAGAATACACGGTGTCCATCCATATATTTTACTACTTTTCAATATGTTTATCAACACTGTGTTTACACTCCCACCTGGCTAACAAACATCACTGATATATTTGTTACGCAAGGTGAAGCACATTTGTGTCAAACAGAAGCATATCTAAAAAGACACTATTTTATCCGCCAAACATCTATCGCATTATCATAAGTTACATAGGCCAGGCGTTGACCGAAAGCTTTATCAGGTGACCAGGATGCAGCCCTGACCACCCGTGAATGGCTGCGATATGTAAAGAGGGCATTGCCCGTCCTGGCATCCCACGTCTGCACGGTATGGTCACTGCTGCCAGAGGCAATACGCTCACCGTCGGGTGACCAGGACACACTATGTACACTATCGTCATGACCACGATAGATCAGAATTCGCTTACCACTGGAGATTTCCCATATCTGCACGGTATGATCACTGACCGCAAGGGCAATACGTTTACTGTTGGGTGACCACGAGAGAGCATGAACAATACCGGATGATGCACGGTAGGTCTGTACCGGGCGACCAGTGCGTAAATCCCATATTCGCACTGTATGATCATGGCTACCGGATGCCAGGTATTTTCCATCAGGAGACCATTGCAAAGCGCCCACTATATCTGAATGGTGATACATGAGGATACAGGTACATGTGGTAGCATCCCACACTTGTACAGAATGGTCATTACCTGCCGAGGCAATGGAGGTTCCATCAGGTGACCAGGACACAGCAAGGACCGCACTGCTATGACCACTATATGTAAGAACTTGAAAACCTGCCTGATAGATTATTGACCTCAACCAACCCCGCTTGGCAGTAAGCTCCCACACCTGTACTGTGTGATCATTAGAGGCCGAAGCAATGCGTTGTCCATCTGGTGACCACACCACAGCATTAACATATGCCGAATGATTACGGTAAATAAAAGCATCCGTAGTACTCATGCCATTTGCTTGCCACACATGTACGGTCTTGTCTTCTCCTCCGGAAGCAATTTTGTTGCCATCTGGTGACCAGGCAATCGTACGCACTTCATCAAGATGATTACGATAGGTATAGAGTAGTTTTCCCCATGCGGGTAAAGCAGCTGGGCCAAAGAGTTGCGCATTGACCTGCTTAGATGAAACGCTTCCTGCCGCAGTTGGAGAAAGTTGCATGGCAGACGACCCTTGCTGGGCGAATGTGACCGCCAACTGCATAGCAATACGTTGCAGCGTTTGTTTTACCATGGCCATGTTATCCGGCCTCTGGCTTGCATCAAGCTCCAGCATCTGCATGATCAGCTTCTGTAGTTCTGCTGGAGGTAGTTGACCACCTGGTAGCTGCAATAAAGCAAATTGAAAAGGCTTTAGACTCGGGTCGATGCCTGTCAGCATCTGGTAAAGAGTAACGCCAAGACTATAGATATCCGTATGGCGCGTGGTTTGCGCCGTGCCATATTGCTCTGGGGCAGCATAGCCAGGTGAACCAAAGGCGATAGTATCTCTGACTTGTCCTGGCTTAAAGTGACGTGCCACCCCAAAATCTATCAGGTAGATATAGCCTTCAGGAGTCAACATGATATTTGCGGGTTTAAGATCGCGAAAGATAATGGGCGGAGTGCGCTTATGTAGATAATCGAGAACAGAACATAGGTGCAAACCAATCTCTAAGACTTCCTCCAGCGGGAGATATCCCTCGGATGTCTTTTTGAGGTGATTTTCCAGCGTTTCACCTTCGATGAAATCCATCACCATATACCAGTGGCCTTGCTCACTAAAATGGTCATAGATGCGCGGCAAGTTAGGATGTACAAGCTTCGCCAGCATAAGTACTTCATGCTTGAACGCAGTAGTAACCTCCGTTATTTCAAGAGGCGTAAGTCCGTCTTCGCTCATTTCTTTGATCGCTACCAGGCGATTATCAAACTCGTTATCCTCCGCCTTATATACAGCACCAAAACCACCTTCACCTAGCTTGCTCAAGACGTGATAGCGTTGTTTAAGCAGAGAATGATTAGAAACCATTGCTTTCTATCCTGCCTTATGAATGTAGTAGAGTAGATTTATAAAGAAGCATCATAAAGGACACATACTACCCTCCTAAGTATAAACGGAAGAGTATTATATGCGACCCAAACAAAGCTGGGTGATATCGCTGTAATTGCCGCCAAAACCAAGCAAATACTTTACTCATAGTGCTGGTAGCTGTCTTTATGATCTTAAGAAACAGGCTACGCTTCAAAAAAGGCGCTTAACACTCTCTTAGCCAGGATTTTACCCTCCGCTAAACAGGGCTTAATTCATCAGTAACCCCAGTGACATATCTTATATTCAGGAACACGTTAAATTTAGCTGGCTCACAGCATGAATTGGTTGGAAAATGTAATGCGCGTTGCAATTATAACAGAAAATTTCCTCCCCAAGTTGGATGGTGTTACACGTACATTGGTCAGGCTCCTCGAACACCTGCAAACAAGGAGCCACCAGGCCTTATTACTTGGTCCTGAAAGTGGCATGGATCGTTATGCCGGTGCTGAAGTGATCGGTACAGCAGGATTGCCCTTCCCATTCTATCCAGAATTAAAGTTTAACTTCTTCCGTCCGCTTTTTATGCGCCGCCTCAATGAATTTGATCCCGACATTATTCACCTGGTCGATCCCGTGATTCTTGGCACAACTGGCCTGGCCGCTGGACAGTTTCTCCATAAACCAATTGTCTCTTCTTATCATACAAACCTGGCGGCATACTGTGAACACTTTGGTTTCTCAATGTTAACCAGGCCCATGTGGTCATATAACCGCTTCATTCACAATCAGTGTGCCTTAACTTTTTGCCCATCGCCGTCTACCGCCGCCATGTTACACTTACAGGGTTTTGAGCACCTGCGTATCTGGCCCCGAGGCGTCGATATATCCTTATTTCATCCAGGACGCAAAAATACCAGTGTTCGCGACTCATGGCTGCAAGGACACAAGCAGCCAGCGCATAAAACCGTCATTCTATATGTTGGTCGCGTTTCATGGGAAAAGAATCTCAATCTGCTTGTCCAGGCATATCAGGCAATGAATCACGAGCAGTGCCATCTCGTGATTGTGGGTGATGGACCAGCACATACCGAGATGCAACAAAAACTGGCTGGTCTACCTGTGACCTTTACTGGCTACCTGACAGGTGATGCTCTCGCATCCGCCTACGCCTCGGCTGACCTTTTCGCTTTCCCATCATACACCGAGACATTTGGTCAGGTTGTCCTGGAGGCAATGGCTAGTGGACTACCTGTAGTCGGCCTGCTCTCAGAGGGGGTTTGTGATCTGGTAGACGATGGAAAAACAGGTTTGCTGCTCGATATCCAACGTCTGACAGAAGAAGAAAAGGTAGCCGCTTATGGCGCGAATCTGGCACGCCTCGTCCACGACCAACAACTACGCCTGCAAATGAGTCATGCAGCTCTGGCGGAGGCGCAAAAACGTTCGTGGTACGAGGCTATGGAGAAGCTTGTACAGGGATATCAAGAGGCAATAGATATGGCCCGGGTGCTAGTCGCTGCGTAGTGGTAGCCTCCTCTGCTATCTGGCTTCTAATGAAGGCACATCTTCTATCATGCACTTTTTACATTTCTCTTGCAGTTTCCTTACATTTTTATGTGCCTTTCTTGAGAATAACAGGCTATCCTTGTATATACATGCATGTAAGGATTGATGAAAGATTGTTTTAAAGAAGGAGGTGCTGTAAATACAATAAAATCCTAAAATCGAATCGGATACCTCTTAAATCAGTTTGCCAATTGTTTGATCCATAAAAACCCCTACCATCAACACAAAGGAGTGTTGATAGCAATAACCACGCTCCTACTTAAGAAGCGTGGTTATTGCTTTGCTTAAGAGCTTATTTGCGCTTAACCTGTGTACCAGTAGATATGAACCCAATTTATGTGACAGGCTAGAGACACTATACTGTAACACTCAAACGTACTAATTAACATTAAGTAGGTAAATAACAGCTATATCCTATATCTTATCTAAAGCATGAAATTCGCGTGGAAGCAAGCATAATACTTCATATATCATCTTTTTTGTATTAGAAAGATGTATAAAAAATATAAGATTAAGCATTTAAGACAAAATTGATCCAAAAAATCCTTGACATGCTATTGCTTAGCTTGTATATTTTGATATAAGACTAATCTCACATAAAAAACCCTCTAATTATCCTGTATCGTTTCGTTTTTTAGTTGATTTATCTCTTTTTGTAGTGAGTCATCTTTTTTTGAAAGAGCTAAAAATGAATACGATTTAGGTAAAAATGCATTTTCGCAAGCGGTTCACCGAGTGGTATACCTATAGGTAGTAGCCACTTTGCAGATACTTATATTGGTGCTCATTTGTTTATTTCCTACAATATAATGAATTGTAGGAAGAAAACAATAATCCTCAAATAACGCCCATAACCTATATGACACTTTAATTTGATTCTCTAAATAGAGAATCAATCAGAATTTTGCGCCCAACAAACTAATCCTTTAAGAATGGTTTGGATTGTAATAAATAAAGTAGAAGGCGAGATACAATATGCGTTTTTGCTTTATTATTGAAGTACAGTATCGAAATGAGACGATGCCCACCATTATCGCAAACCAACTGCTGAAATGGGGACACGAAGTTGATCTGCTGGAACCTGCTGCAACTGTTACCTGCTTAACCGATCTAACAAGAACAGTATATGACGCTTATGTTTTAAAAACCGTATCTGATGGGCCAGGCTTAAGCATTTTAGAGGCCGCAGAGGCCTCTGGTATCCTGACAATTAATAACTCGCGTTCTATACGCTTGGTAAGGGATAAGGCTATTGCTGCTGCATTTGCGGAGGCGCATGGCCTACCCATTCCACCTACCTATTTTGTCGCTCATCAGGATTTGCTCAAGCAAGTTCCGGAAGAGATTTATCCCCTCGTGGTCAAGCCTACCAATGGAAGTTCTTGCCGTGGAATATACCGGCTAGACAGTCGTGATGACCTGGCAACCTTAGAAATCACCGAAAAAGATGCCCGCTTTTTTCTGGCGCAACGCTACATAGAAAACAATGGTTTTGACATCAAGTTATATGTCATCGGCAGCGAGGTTTTCGCCGTAGCAAAGAGATCTCCACTTCACCCTGAAGTAGAGGTGAGTAAGCGACTTATACCCCTAAGTTTAGAGCTACAGAAACTAGCACTACGTGTCGGTAACCTCTTTGGGCTGGACATTTATGGTCTGGATGTTGTTGAGGCAGCTCACGGCCCTGTAGTAGTAGACATCAATGACTTTCCAAGTTTCGGACAGATACCCCAAGCAGTGCCACTCGTAGCTGCCTACATTCTGCAACTTGCTAATCACAATGTATTCCCAAGAGTGGCACCTGTTACTAAAACACAACTAATCGATAAAATGGTAATTAACAAATGGCACCTTAATAACTCAGCACAACGCCAACGCAGGCCATACAACTGCTCTATAAGAACATTTTCACAGCTACCCATAGTGTCCCACAAGAAAAAACTTATCTCCAGGGAAAAGGCAAAAGAGGGAGAGCAATAACATGCTATTCTTATGT
>JACZCU010010608.1_pt1 | contig 21214 bp, 11 predicted proteins | sample 8641851 | NCBI WGS metagenome assembly JACZCU01 (sample SAMN15324605, study PRJNA640507) | soil metagenome | isolation source: monocropping sugarcane control | place: China: Luxin town, Laibin City, Guangxi Province | collected 2019-07-25 | depth 10cm m | reverse complement strand
CTGCAGAACGACATCCTCAAGGAGTACATCGCGCAGAAGGAGTACATCTATCCTCCGCGCCCGTCGATGCGACTCATCATCGACACGATCAAGTTCTGCACCGAGAACGTTCCGAAATACAACACGATCTCGATCAGCGGGTATCACATCCGCGAAGCGGGATCGACGGCGCTGCAGGAGCTCGCGTTCACGCTGCGCGACGGCATGGAGTACGTCGAGTACGGCATTCGCGCCGGTCTCGATGTCGATGAGTTCGCGCCGCGGCTCTCGTTCTTCTTCAACTCACACAACGATCTGTTCGAAGAGGTGGCGAAGTTCCGCGCCGCACGACGCGTGTGGGCGAAGGTGATGCGCGATCGCTACGGCGCGAAAGATCCGCGCTCGTGGCATTTGCGTTTCCACACGCAGACCGCCGGCGCTTCGCTCACCGCGCAGCAGCCGTACAACAACATCGTTCGCGTGACCGTGCAGGCGCTCGCGGCAATCCTCGGCGGCACGCAGTCGCTGCACACGAATTCACTCGACGAAACGCTCGCGCTGCCGACGGAGCAGTCCGCGCGCATCGCACTGCGCACGCAGCAGATCCTCGCGCACGAATCCGGCGTCATCAACACCGTCGATCCCCTCGGCGGCTCGTACTTCATCGAAGAGCTCACGAACAAAATGGAGCAGGGCTGCTTCGAGTACATCAACAAGATCGATCAATTTGGCGGCATGGTCGAAGCGATCGAGGCGGGCTTCCCGCAGCGCGAGATCTGGGACGCGTCGTATCAGTTCCAGCGCTCCGTCGATTCCGCCGAGAAGGTCGTCGTCGGCGTCAACGCGTTCAAGATGGAGCAGGAAGATCCGTACGACATCCTCTACATCGATGAATCCGCGACGACCGAGCAGATCGCGAATCTGAATCATGTTCGTGCGACACGCGATGCGCAGAAGGTGCAGGATGCGCTGCAGGCACTGCGCAACGCGGCCGCCGATGAGAACGTGAACACGATGCCGTTCATCATCGATGCGGTGAAGGTGTACGCGACGGTCGGAGAAATCTCCGACGCGTTGCGCGATGTGTTCGACACGTATCAGGAACCAGCATTGTTCTAACGAAACGGCGGGCCTCGAGCCCGCCGTTTTGGTCAGGGATCTGCAGCAGGGTGTTCATGCGCTGCATCGCAATCACTCTCGCGTTACTTCTCGCTACGCCATCGTTCGCCGCTGATCGCGAGCGCATCGCGACGCTCAACGTCGCCGGCACCACGTTGCTGACATACCTCGGCTGCGTCGCGCAATCGAAGTTGTTGAAACGACCGACGAGTCACAAGCGCTGCATCGTTGCGGGCGCAATCGGCGGCACCGGTTTCTATCAGGCGAAGCGATTGGCGGGCGAGGGCCACATCACCACCGCGTGGGCCGTTGCGAATCTCTCGAGCTCCGCGATCGAGAACACGATGCTCGGCGAACATCCGCTCTCGCGCATCGGCTACGGCTTCGGTCCGTTTCGTCTGCGTCTCGCAACGCCGTTCGATCGCGAGAAGGAATCGATCGTCGATCTCGATGTGAATCTCGCCGAGGCGGGGTATCTCGCGCGAGCAGTGCTCGATGCGGATGACGTCGACGTGCGCGACGGCATGATCTGGTGGGAAACGCGCAATCCCGACGTGCAGGGCGATCTCGTGTTCCACGGCTACACCTGGGGCGCATTTCCCGGTGTGTGGTCCGGCGCGCAGAAACATGTGTGGAACCACGAAGCCGTACACGCGATCCAGTCGCTGCAACTCGATTCCGTCGAGCCGCCGCTCTTCGATCTTCGCGAAGCATCGCGACGCGCGCGAACGCCGCTCCGTATCAGATACGTTCGCGCGGGAGCGCTGAACCTCACCGATAACGTCGTGTGGGCACAGGCGCCCTACGAACAGCGATGGGCGGAGATCGAGGCGTACCGGTTCGCGGAGCGCCGCTCTCCACCAAAATAACTTCTTGTCATAACCGCATGGCGTACCTAAAATAATTGGCGCCATAGCATAAATGCGCATGGCTTCCCCGGAAGATCACTCTCTGAGGTGCAACATGCGTTACAGCAGCGCTCCTGCAGTTTGCCGCTCGCCGAGGATCGTGATTGCGATCCTGGTCTTCCTGCTGGGCCTTCCTGCCTTCGCCGCGGAGCTCGTGCTCGTCCCGCTCTGGTATCAGGGCCCGGGATCTCAGGGCTCGTACTGGACGACACACCTTTCCGTCTACAACACCGGCAATTACATCGAGCCTTATGACCGCGGCGTATTGCCGTGTCAGTGGCTGCTCGATCCATGTCCGCGCGGCTTCTGGAAACAGAAAATGCTCGTCTATCAGGCGCCTGAAGCGTTGTCCGGCGGATTTCTGATGGCGGTCGAAGGCGCGGACAATCTCGCCTACACGTTGCGAGTCTTCGATCAAGCCGCGCAACTCGAAGACCTCGGCGTCGATATCCCCGTCGTGCGCGAGCGCGATCTTCGTACGAACGCGATTCAATTAATGGATATCCCCGCGTCCGATCCCGAGCTTTTCCGTTATCTACTGCGCATTTACGCGATCGGCAATGCGAGCAACCCGATCGTGCGCATCAATGGCTGGCTCACAATGGCCGATGGATCGTCGGATCTCGTCGTCACGAAAGAAATCAGGCTCACGCAAATTCGACACGGACTCGGCCATTTCTACGGAGAAGAATCCGAGCTCGTGCGACAGTTGATTCAATTCACTGGCGGCATGGGACAGTTGCGCATCGAGATCGAGCCGATGTCGCCGAATCTGCGTTGGTGGGGGATGCTCAGTGCCACCAACAACCGCACGAACGACGTGACCATCGTCACGCCGAACTGAGAAAAATCCCGCATCGTCACAAATCCACGGCACGTGAATCGTTGACGCGTCACGTTTCGGTTACGTGACGTTTGATTTGTACGCTGTCCGCTTATGATCGCGTCCATCCAACGGAGGACAATGATGCGCGTGCGACACCTGTTAGTCGTGTTGACTCTTCTTTTTGCAACATCAGTCTTTGCGAAAGATGTTTATCTCTCCGTCAGCGGCAAGGCGAACGGATTCTTTTCCGATGCGCGAATTTTTAACCCGTCGTTCGACAAGGACATCGTCGTCACCGCGCGCTATCTGCCATCGGGCAATGGCGACAACAGCGGCGCCGCTCCGGTGCAACTGACCATTCCGAAGCGCGGGATGAAGGTGTACGACGACGCCGTGCAGTCGATCTTCGGCGGCGGTCCGCCCCTCGGCGCAATTCGTCTGACCTCGGACGATGATTTCGTCGCCACGCAGCGCATTTACGCCGATAAACGCACCAGTTATCAGCTTGGAACCCTCGGCCAGTTCGTGCCGGGACTCGAGCTCTCGAACGCGCTCAGGAAGGGCGTGCTCATTCAGCTCAAATCCGGTCAGGCCACGCTCGGTAATTTCCGTACGAACTGGGGCGGCATGAATCCCAACGGTGTGGTCGCGAACATCGCATTCAAGCTTTATGACCGCAACAATGCCCTCGCCGGAACGAACAACCTGACCTTGCAGCCGTTCGGCGTTTTTGCGCCGACGAATATCGCCGCATTTTTCGGCAATCCGAATCGCGATCTGACCGACGCCTGGATTTCCTTCGAATCCGATCAGCCGGTGTTCCTCTATGCCTCGATCGTCGATAACGGTTCCGAGGATCCGACGTTCATTACGGCGTCATTGGATACCGGTACTGCGCCCGTCGTTCCGGAAGAGTCCATCATTACGATCGTCGCGAGCGATTTTCAGTTTGCTGTAGAGAGCAGCGGCCCGATTCGCGCGGGCGAGCCGGTGAAAATCGTAGTGTCGAAGAGTGGCGGCGCGCACACGTTCATTCTCTTCTCGCCCAACGGCGGAGAGCTCAAGAACGTCAATCTCTCGACGAATGCCCAGACCTTTGAGATCACGTTTCCCACTGCCGGCTCCTATCCGTTTGCGTGCGGCAATAGCAGTTGCGGTGCCGGTCATTTCAGCATGACGGGTGAGCTCGACGTGCAGTAATTTCTTGTCCCTGGACGAACGAGAAACGGCGGGCTCCGAGCCCGCCGTTTTGTCTTTACGCGTCGAGGTTTGGCGGTGTGCGCTGCGCGGGGAGCATGAAGTTTGCTACACTCACGCGCGAAAGCTGGGAGCGTGGGACGGGTGCAGCTAACGGAATTCTTTCGCAGCCGCAGGGGCGGGGAGTTGATTGGGATCGTCATCGTGGCGATCGGCATCAGCCTCGGCGCGGCAATCCTCACGTACCACCCGCGCGATTCCTCCGCGTTTTACACCTCCACTGAAACCGAAATTCACAACGCGATCGGCTATTACGGCGCGACGCTCGCCTGGATTTTTCTCGGCTTCTTTGGTTTCGCGAGCCTGCTGTTTCCGGCCGTGTTATTGGTCATCGGCTGGAATCGATTCTGGGGACGGGACATCGAATACTTCCACACGAAGCTGATCGGTTTCGTGATCGTGGCATTGTCGCTGCCGCCTTTATTCGATCTCGTGATCGGCAAAGTCTGGATTCGCGGTGCATTACTCGCCGCGGGCGGATATCTCGGACAACAGATCAATCACGCCGTTCGCGGCAACCTCAATACTTCTGGCGCAGTTATCGCGCTCGTCACGGCATTTCTCATTGGATTACTGCTCGCGACGCGCATCAGCCTCGCCGCCGTTTTCCTCGCATTGCATCAACAATTCGCCGCGTTAGGCCGGGCGATCTCGATGCATTGGGCGCGATTCTCGGAGCGCCGTCGTAAAGAGCGGATGAAGGATGCGATCGTCCGCAAACATCTGGAGAAAGCCGAAGCGCCCGCATTACGACTCGTAACCTCCGCCGATGTTCCGGCAGCGGCGATGTCGTCATCCGGAGCGTCGGCATTGCGCAGCCCCGTCGTGCGCGAAGTGCAGGGACGCGGCAGCTTCCAGATCCGGAAAGTCACAAAGGCGGATCTCCGGAAAGCCGCGGAGGCATTAGCTTCGCAGCCCGAAGGCGATCCCGCGCAGCTTTATCGCAAACCGGAACCAGCACCGGCACCGATGCCCGTGGCCATTGTGCCGCCGACGCCCGCTGCTCCTGTTAGGCGGACCACGACCTCCATCGAATCGCGCAAACCCGCGCCTGTGCCGCAGCCGCGGCCCGTGGCTCCTGCGCCGATTGAGCTCGAGGATTTCGAAGATCCCTTGTGGCTCGATGATGAGGAAGCGCCGATCAAAGCCGAGCCGGCGAAGCCGCAGATCGCACGCCCGGCGATGAAGAAGAAAGAAACGCCCCGGCGCGAGATCAAGCTCACGCACGATCTTCTGCCGCCGATGGATCTCCTTGTTGAAGGTCCCAAACAGGACGTCATCAACGACGAGGTGCATAAGAAATATCTCGAGATCGGGCGGCTCATTGAAGACCGTTGCCGCGAATTCTCGGTGGAAGGTGAAGTCACGGCATATCACCCGGGACCGGTCGTTACGACGTTCGAGTTCAAGCCGAGCGCCGGCGTCAAATACGCCAAGGTCGTCAACCTCGGCGACGATCTCGCGCTCGCGCTCAAAGCGGAATCGATTCGCATTGAGCGAATTTCGGGATCGTCCACGGTCGGGATTGAAGTGCCGAATCGCAAACGCGAGCTCATTGCGCTGCGCGACATCATGGACACGGATGTGTTCAGCGGATCGTCGTCCCTGTTGTCGCTCGCGTTAGGGAAAGACATTCATGGCGAGGCGGTCGTCACCGATCTCGCGAAAATGCCGCACTTACTCGTTGCCGGTGCGACGGGCGCTGGTAAATCCGTCGGTCTCAATTCGATGATCGTCTCGCTGCTGTACAAGGCGCTGCCGAAACAGCTGCGGATGCTGATGATCGATCCGAAGATGGTCGAATTGAAGATTTACGAGGACATCCCGCATCTTCTGCATCCGATCATTACGGATCCGAAACTCGCCTCTGTGGCGCTGATTTGGGCCGTCAATGAAATGGAGAATCGTTATCGCTCGCTCGCCGAGTGCGGCGTGCGCAATATCGATCAATACAATGCGCTGCTCAAAGATCCGGAAGCGCTGCGCCGGGCGAAGAAAATGTCGCCGGACGAGCCGCTGCCCGAGACGGATCAATTGCCGTACATCGTCGTGATCATTGACGAATTCGCGGACCTCATGATGGTCGCGTCGAAAGACGTCGAGGATTCCGTGACGCGACTCGCACAGAAAGCGCGCGCGGTCGGCATTCATTTAATCATTGCGACGCAGCGTCCCTCCGTCGACGTCATTACCGGCGTGATCAAAGCGAATTTGCCGTCGCGCATTTCGTATCAGGTCGCGTCGCGCATCGACTCGCGCACCATTCTCGACACACAAGGCGCCGAAAAACTGCTTGGCAATGGCGACATGCTGTTCCTCCCGCCGGGCACCGCGCGCATTCGTCGTCTGCACGGCGCCTATGTGTCGGAAAAAGAAATCACGCAGATCGTCGATTTCGTGAAGAAGAATCAGGGCGAGCCGAAATTCCTCGAAGAAATCACGAAAATCGAGCCCGAAAAGAGCGCCGCCGACGGCCTCGAATATCTCGAAGACCCGAAATACGACGATGCCGTGCGCGTGGTCCTTACGACCGGCCAGGCGAGCGCTTCGTATTTGCAGCGACGCCTCAAGCTCGGATATTCGCGCGCCGCGCGCCTGATCGAGATCATGGAAGCCAACGGCATCGTCGGCCCGAGCCAGGGCAGCAAGCCGCGCGAAATTCTCGTGCGTTCCGACGATTACCCGCCGGCCAGTGGTCAGATTTAGGTTGATAGCGTGATCGTAATCGCGCTTCCACCAATATTCGACATCGAAGCCTGTACCGCTCCCACATACAACGTGTAGCTGCCGGATTGTGCAGGAAGCGGCATTGAGCCGGTAAATGTGCTCGCCGTGGTTTGCTGCGTTAATGTCGTTGAGCAAACAGTACTGCCGGTGGAATCCACCAGCCACGCGCTTACAACGAATTCATCGACCGGCCATGCGCCGCCATTTGCGATCTTGCAGCCGCACATCATCGTCACGAATGCTGCAATCGCGATCGGTTGTCCGGCGGTGAACGTGCTCAATGGATTGGGTTCGAAGAGTTGCACGGCGAGTCCGGGGAGCTCGAGCACGAGGCCCGGCTCTGTGGTTAATTGCGCGCCGGGCCACATCCACATCCGCACCGATGTCGTGTGCTGATTCGGCACGCCGTTCGACATCCCCGCCGCGGTGATTTCAATCAGAGCGGGTTGTTCGAGATCGAACGTTGCGAGAAACCCGGCGGTCGGTGACGGAGAGCCGGACGTAGGGCTCAGCCAATTGATTTCATTGGAATTCGTAACGATCGCGCCGCTCGACGTGCCCGCAAGCATCGATGTGCCGATCACTCCCGAATCGCCGACTGCAGGCGATTGAGCGAGCAACTCGCCGGTCGCAACGTTTCGTACCGTGACGAACGAATATCCGATATCCGGCCCGAGGAACTTACCGCCGCGGGCTTGCACGCGAATGAGGAGCGACGTCGATTGCGTCATACGTCGATTGTACGGCGCTGACGGCCCCGTACAATACCTGCCGGTCCAAAGGAGAGATTCCCATGCGCGTCGCGTTTGCGGTCCTGCTGTTGCTTTGCACATTCGCCGTGCTTGCGTCCCTGCAAAAGTGTTCTACTTGAATTGGCTAGCGTTTGTGTCGTCGTCATTGTAGAGAGCACGAGTGAACCGATACAGGCGATAGGTAGCGGCAAGCGAAAGATGGGACCGAGCGTCGCAAAGGGCTATCCAAACGAGTCCGGGTTGGGCACGAAAGCGAGGGTTTACACGTCGGCAGAACTTTAGATCGCGTGCGATATGAATCGAAAGACGTGCGCCGGTTGGGATACTCCGTTGAGCACGATGCGCGGTTTGCGAAAGGGCGCGTCGAAATTGGCAATCGCTATGTGCGTATTGAGGAGTCGTTTGATTTCGACTAACAATGGAAGCGCCGAGATGGGACGGTCCCCATAATATTTCTAGCATTGACATTGTTCACGATCACATGCTTCCATTCTGGCGGGTCGTTGTCTACACAGAAGCCTTGGGCCGTTGACGCTGCAGCCGATGATGCGCGCTTAGGTCTAAGTGATCGGCATTCTAGATTCTTATGGAGTAACTATGCTTAAAGCGTCGCGTTCAGTATTACTGCTTACCGCCTTAATCACGTTTTGCGTTCTTGTCACATCGCGCGCCGAGGCGGCATGTCCAACGACGCTTAACGTCGGCGCTCCCGACGCTTTAGGGTACGTTCGGGTAACGGCAGGTCTGAATACGCCGTGTGGCGGTAGTTGGCTCCAGCTATTGCTGGATGGAAGGGAAATCCACCGTGATTTCTGTCCAGTCAATACCTGCACCGTAGAGGTGAACATCGACACACACTGCATGTCGTCGGGCCCCCACACGATCGTGGCGGTTGGCGTGTGCGGCGCCTTCGGATCTGGATGCCCTGGCGAACGGTCCGAGGTTACGTCTGCGTTTTCATTGAACAATACGCCGACCGTCTCACTGTCCATGGGACCGGTTGACGCCTCCTGGCAAACTACCGCAACAGTGACGGTGCATTACCAGACAGCGGCGATTTTCAGAACGCGCTATCTGCTCTTGTTCATGAACGGGCAACAGATCGCGCGCTATAACGATGTAAATCCGCAGGACTTCACTTGGACCGTACCCGTCAATCTGGCCTGCAAGACGGGACCATTCAAATTCAAGGCGATTGCGACGACTTGCGGGATGGACTATGGGGCCTCGCTTCCGGAGAATCAGATTAGTCCCTATCCGGCGGACGTTACGCTCATCGCGGAATCGGCTGAGGTAACGGTAGACGCGACAGGCACGCCGTCCGCGTCGCTCGCGATTCCCGAACCGGACTTCGCTGGGCAGACGACGGCGACAGTCTCCGGAACGTTTCCGTACCGCGTCCCATACCGATACCTGCGCCTGTTTCGCGACGGCGACATTCAGAACATTGTTCAGGAAGAGGCGGTTCCCGGAAACGTCGATACGTTCACCTTTACGACCGATCTGAATTTTGCTTGCACCTCGGGCACGAAAAGGTATCGCGCCGCTGCTCTCGTGTGTGGCCAGCCCACACCTGCTTCCGCGCACGTTCCACCAGACGAAAAATTCATCGGTCTATCAAGCGAGGTGACAATGACGGATCAGAGCGATCCGTCGCTCAGCGTCACCTACACAACAGATATCGATGGGAACGACATAGGAACAGTGGCGTACACATTTTCTTCCACAGACCGGCCAGAACATCGAGATCTCGCGATCTATATCGACGGGACACTCGTTCGGCAAATGGTCGCGGATGCAAGTGTTGGCAATGAACCCGTACCTCTACCGCGATGCTGGTCAGAACTCAGGGCAGTGGCAACGGCATGTGACCATTTCGGCGAGCCATCCTTCACCGACGAGAAATTTGTGCAAGCACCCTCGGCAGAGCCGACGATCTCCGTAACGCCGTCAAAGGTGAAGGGGCAGCCGGGGCGAATTCGGTTGCTGGTGCAGTACGACTTGAAGCGTGTCGGAGGAACCGTTCGCCTCGAACTGGCGGAATACCAGACCGCGGACGGTGTCACGTACGTTGGTCAATTGATCGAGGTACGTCAACTGACCGATCGCTCGGGCACGTATACGGTCGAGTTCACCCCGCCTTATGTCGCACGACAGGTTCACATCGTCGCGACTGCGCAATCGTGCGAGGTGGCGAAGGAAGACGTTTGGGCCGAATGCGACGCATGTGACGCGACCGCCAATCCGGTCTTCTACAGCGACGGCAATATGTTGTTGGCGGACTCGGACCCGTTGCCGCCGATCGCCGGACATCGGCTGATCCGCACCTACAACAGTGATGATCAGATCGTAGGACTCTTCGGGCGTGGCTGGACCACGCTTTTTGACCAGCGTCTTATTGCAGACTCCACCGGAGCCGTAACGATTGCTTCCGAATCGAGTCGAGTGGTGACATTTCGGAACGACGGCACCGGGTGGCGACAGACATGGCCGACTGCAGCCGGCGCGTACGGCACACTTACTTACAATGCTGGTACGGGAACGTACGCTTACCGTGCGGCAGGACGGCTTGAGATAAAAGTCTTCCGTGCCAGCGACGGAAAGCTCGTTGAACTACGCGACCTGACGACTGGGCATGGAGCGCAACTGTCGTATAGCGCCAACGGTCTTCCCGAATCGCTCACGGACAACTGGACGACCACAACGTGGTTGCTCACGTTTTCTGGCCGAAGTGTGTCATCGATTTCAGTGGGCGGGATGCCGGGTCTGACCTGGACCTATCAATACGACGGCAACGGCAACCTCACCGCGGTACAGGCACCCGGAACTCACGCATGGAGAACGTACGAATATGTCGCGGATCGTATGACCGCATCGAGAGATCCGCTAGGAAACCTCATTGAGAGTCACGACTATGACGCGGATGGATTCGCTACCAACTCGACGGGTGACGTCGACGAAATTGCCAGTATTGAATACGAACTCGTCGGGTCCATGCCGAACGAAAAGATCACCCGCGTGACGTATAAGACAGGCGCGATTTCGACGCGCACGCTTCGCCCCATTGGCGGCGCCTATCGCGTCGTTCAGGTCAGCGGAGGATGCGCGAGTTGCGGGTCAGGCGACGCGACGTATGTTCGCGATGAGGACGGTCGCGTCATTCTCGCTCAGGACGCGTCCGGATATGTGACGTCCAGAGCATATGAAGGCGATAAACTCGTCACGGAAATTCGATTCCTGAAGATCCCCGGCTGCGATCCCGAGACTGACAGTACGCGTTGTCGCGTGACGACCGATGTGCTGAGCACAACCCCGCTCGAGGCGACACCGGCAACAATTACGCGTCATTATGAATACACCGATGCGGTGTGGCCGGACAAACTGACCGCCACAACAACGCCGAGCATTCTCAGTCCCGTGAACCTGATCAGTCAGGCGACGATCTATCACCCTGCGCTCGGAGTGGTCCAGAGTACGACCAGTTCAGGCTGGAGCGGAGCGACGCCGGTACAGGAAACGCGAACGACGACGCATCAACCCTACGGTGACGTGCCCCCGTGTGATGCACAGGGGAATGGCTGCACCGCGGTCGACGCATACGTTCCCGCATTCGATCCGGGGGGAACCTTCAGTAGCTCATGGTTGAGTCTCCCGCAGCCCGCGGGAATGCTCCGCTCGATCGATGGACCACGTACCGACGTCGCCGATGTCACGCGTTACGTCTATTACCCGGTCAATGCGGCAGTACCGGCAACGCTGCGCGGCCGTCTGGCCGCGGTCAAAAATGCGGCAGGACACATGACGCGGTTTGAGGCGTACGACGTCTTCGGAAATGCGACCCGCACGGTCGACGCAAATCAAGTTGCAACCGAAACCACTCACGACAGCCTCGGCCGAGTTTTGACCTCTACGGTCAAAGGGATTTCCGGCTGCGATACCGTGGGCGATCCGCTCTGCGCGACTGATCTGACGACACACAACGGTTACGCGTCCACGAGCGGACCGCTCGAAGAAGTTGAACAGGCTGGCGGCGGTGTGTCGGTCTACGCCTACGACATCCGAGGCCGGATCACTGTTGTCGCGCGAGGGCCCAACGCTAACGACCTGAAAGAACGAACCGAGACGAGCCACGACGCAACGACTGGGAAAAAGAGCCAACAACGGCGGCTGGCATTCGAGGGCGGCGCATGGGTCGAAAAGACGCGGGAATCGTTTACTTACGATACGAATGCTCGTCTTTCCGGCGTGATTCAAGCGGACGGTAACGTCGCGCGTTATGGGTACGACGCGGCCGATCGAATCACTTCCGTCCAGGATGAAAACCACGGCACGCCGAACGTGAGCTACACATACGACCCAGCCGGGCGGCTCGCGTCCGTGCGGCAAACAGTCGCTGGTGTAGCCGGCGGTGAAATCGTCACGACCTATGGTTATGACGTGCGCGGCAATTTGGTGTCGGTGACCGACCCGAACGGCAACCTGACAACGTACGTCTTCGATGATTTCGGTCAAATGCTTTCGCAAAGTAGCACGAGCACCGGTGTCACAACCTACGCATACGGATTAGCGGGCGAACTGCTTACGACGACAGACGCGAATGGAGCCTCGACAACCCGCCTGTACGACGAGCTGGGTCGTATCGCATCCGCAACGTCGACTCGGTCCGGTGTGCCGACCGAGGAAGTTCATTGGCAGTATGACGACGCGACCGCTGGCCGTTTCGGGATTGGGCGATTGACACAACTCGGCGATCCGACTGGCGTAACGAAATATGACTATGAACGGAAGGGTAGTTTGCGTCGCGAAGAGCGGACGTTCATCGGTCTGACAGGTAGTTACGTGACGAGGTATACCTACGACGCCAACGGAAACCGGGCCGGGCTCACATATCCGTCGGACATAAAGATCACCTATTCCTTTGACTACGCGGGCAGGCCAATTTCTGCTGCAGCCGTATCGGGAGCCTATGCGGCACCGATCATCACGGCGGCGACCTATCTTCCGTTCGGTCCGCCAACATCGCTGACATTCGGAAACGGCACAGTGCAGACCATGGCGTATGACAACCGCTATCGAATGGCGCAGAATAAGCTAACCAGTGCGGGAACACCCATAGCGCAGTATGACTACAGTTACGACTCGGCAGGGAACGTGATCGGGATCGCGGATGGCTTGGATGCAACGTACAACCGCACGTTTGCCTACGACGATCTCAATCGATTGGTAACGGCCAATACGGGAACGAGTCTTTGGCTCACGGGTTCTTACTCATATGACGCGATCGGGAACATGCTCGCGCTGCGCCTCGGCGAGATCCGTCGTCCGCCGGAACCGGGCGATCAGACACGGTTGCGGCCGCGCACGGATGTGACGACGCTACCGCTTGGCCGCGTTTCGACGTTCACGTACCAAGGCAGCACGCCGAAACTGGCGAGCGTCACTACGAACGACCTCGAGCACTCTGTAAGTTATGACTCCGCGGGGAACGAGGCGTCCTATCTCGTTCAACGGACATATTCGGCACGTAATCTCCTTGCGTCCGTGATCGAGGATCTGGAAGGTACCTCTCACACGATCAGTTACGGCTACGACGGGCGAGGGCTGCGTGTACGCCGATCTGAGCCTCCCGCAGGCGGCGGAAACTCTAATCGGTACTTCCTGTACAGTCCTGAGCTTCAATTGTTATCCATCACAAACGATGACGAGCCAAATCCGTGGCTCCGCGGCCCGCGCGTTAATACGGGTGCGCCAGCTCTCCGGACGCAAATCATCTGGTTCGGTGGAAGGCCGGTCGCACAGGTAACCGACTCGGAATTACGGTTCACGTTTGCAGACCATCTCGGCACGCCGATCTTGCAGACGTCGTATACGACCCCACCAGAAATCCTATGGCGCGCGGAGTACGAGCCATTCGGAAACGTGTATGAAATGCGCCAGGGCAACCGCATCGATCAACCGCTTCGCTTCCCCGGACAGGAAGTCGCGATGTCGCTGGAAGGGCAGGAGGAAAACTACAATGTCTTCCGCTGGTACCGAAGTGGATGGGGGCGGTACACACAGAATGACCCGTTGGAAGAGGACGCGTACCGGTACGCGTCGTCAAATCCGACCGCGTACATAGATCCGCTTGGGCTGTACACAATTCGAAATTACCCGACGATTCGTAATATCCCGCAATTGAATATTCTCGATGAGTACTGCAACGCAGATACCGGCGGCGCCTGTACGGGGAATCGGCTTGCGTGGACACAGTGCCCGTGCCGGTGCACGGATGGCGGCTTCAAGATGGACGTAACGATGAACTTCAAGTTCACCATTTACGTCTTCACCGGCCCCTGGCAAACACTGAAAAAGAAACGAAAGATTCACCGCTCAGTCACGGACCGTGAGAGCGCTCTGTCGCATGAATACGCCTATCACATTGATCCCGCGCAGCGAATGATCGGCGAGTTTTTGGCTGCGTATGAAGCACCGACGTTTCCCACTCTGGAGGAGTGCGATGTCGCATGTGTGGAACTACGTGGCGCGATACAAAGCGAATTCGAATCGTTGCTGGGTTTGACACAACGCGCCGAGCGACGAGGCGGGGACCCGAGGACATTCGGACGATGAGATACGCGCTCGTTATGGGCTTTGTGCTCACTATTACACTCGCGACGGCTTGTGCGCACGACACCCGCTCGCGTCACACGATGAAGCCTGTTGACGTCGTGGCGTCTATTGTCGCGCGTGATTGGCGTGTGCTGAGCGCCGGCGATCTGAGGAATTCGGGGCTGCGCTTAAAGCGGGTCGAAAGTCGCGAAGGCTGCGATGGTGCCGTTTTCTTGCAATCAGTCGAAAACGACCGCAACGCGCCAGCGCACGCCGAAATCACTGTGACATTCGAAATGGACTCTAGTTCTCCTCCAGGAGGAGGCGGTGCGTGCCTCGAACGTCTGACGGTCGTGACGGTCTCGATACGTTCCGATAGTGCAGCAATAGCGTGTCAGTTCGCGGCGTTGGTGATTGCCCGGCTGCAGTTGGACGTCGGTGCTCATCCCGCCGCCGTCCGAGACACCGTTGCGGCTGACGGCGCTTACGTCTGGAGCGTCGCGAGTCGATCGGATGGCTTATTGCACCGTCGCGATCTTGAGGTCCGTGAAGAAAAAGGGCGATGGCTCACGCGCTTCCGTGAATTTCGTGGAAGTGACACGTCGGAACTGCCGCTGCGCAGATGAAGACGCATAAACGAGGGGCGGGATGCGCACTAGTCCTTGCCTCCAGTGCCGATCCTCTCGACGTGCAACAGCGGATGACAGATCAGGTACGCGCAAATGTGCGTGCGAATTAACGGGAGTTCGTTGCGCCGGCGACCGCATAGCCGCCGGCGCCATTCGCGTCATTTACTTGCGTACGCCGATGCGGAGGAGACGTCCTTCGCGCGCGCGATCATGGTCATGAACTCGCGCCAGTCCTGATCGAATCCCTTTACCTCGGATGCGAGTTGTCGCACCGATTCGAAGCTCGCATTTCCTTTGTTCTCCGAATCGCGCAATAACAGACCAAGTTCCGCGACCGACGAGGCCATGCGCATGTTCTCGGACATTCCGCCGCTCGCCGTTGCATTCACAGTACGCGTGAGCAGGCGGCTCGTATCGCCGTCCGGATCCTTGTAGCGCAATTTCACAGTGGCCAGTTCGCCCGCATTCGCCGCGGTCTTGACGCTTTGATATTTCAGCGGATCGACAGTCGCACCCGGAACCGGTTCGCCGGGAGGAACGATCTCGTATAGTGCAGTGACGGAATGACCAGCGCCGAGCTCGCCCGCGTCTTTCTTATCGTCATTGAAGTCCTGATTTTGCAGCACGCGATTTTCGTAGCCGATGAGGCGATAGGCGCCGACTGTCGCGGGATTGAACTCGACCTGAATTTTCACGTCTTTGGCGATCGTGAACAGCGTCGCGCCCATCTCGCGGACCAAAGTCTTGCGCGCTTCGGCTAATGAATCGATGTACGCGTAATTGCCGTTGCCTTTGTCGGCGAGCAACTCCATCTTCGAGTCTTTGATATTGCCGGTGCCGAATCCGAGGACGGTGAGGAAGATGCGATCGTTGCGACGGGATTCAATGAGACGCTGCAATTCGCCGTCGCTCGAAACGCCGACATTGAAATCGCCGTCGGTTGCGAGGATCACGCGATTATTCGCCTTACGATCGAAATTCTCTTTCGCAACGTCATAGGCGGTGACGATGCCTTGTGCGCCCGCGGTCGATCCGCCCGCTTCGAGCTCATCGATCGCGGCAAGAATTTCGCTCTTACGCGCACCGGACGTCGAGGGGAGCACCAGTCCAGCGCTGCCTGCATACGTCACAATGGCCACGCGATCCTCTTCGCGTAATTGCTCGACGAGCAGCCGCATGCCTTCCTTGACCAGCGGCAATTTATCGGGCGACATCATCGAGCCCGAGGTATCGAGCAGGAACACGAGATTATTCGGCGGCAGGTCTTTGACATCCATGCGTTGTCCCTGCAGACCGATCAGCATCAACTTGTGTTTTTCGTTCCACGGACACGTTGTCAATTCGGTCGTAATGGAAAACGGCGCGTTGGTCGGATCGGGATAGTCGTACGTAAAGTAGTTGACCATTTCTTCGATGCGTACCGCGTCGCGCGGCGGCTTCTGACCGCTGGTGAGGAAGCGCCGCACGTTTGCATACGATGCACGATCGACGTCGATGGAGAAGGTCGATAACGGTTGTTCGCCGGGCCGGAAGTACGGGTTTTCCTCGAATTTCCCATACTCCTCGGTATTGAACTCCGGCGCGAGCTCCGCTTCCTTCATCTGCGGCGCGTACGCAAACGTGCCGCCGCGCGCATAGAGATCCTGAGCCGCGACCGGTTTCGGTTGCGCCGTTCGCTGCGGAGGCGGCGCGATGCTCGAGGTCGCCTCTTCGTATTTCGATGAACAGGCGACGGCTAGAAGAATGAACGGCGCCGCGAGCGCCAGAATGACTCGTCGCATGATGTGCTCCTTCCGCCCGACTTAGACAGCGCGGCCGGGCGGAAGGAAACCAAAATCAAAAGCGGGATCGCGTGAAAGGCGAGATGTAGCGAGGATGAAGATGTCGGCGACGAAGGTCGCGAGCGTGCGATGTCGCAGCGCAGTCATCACGAGGTCCGCTGATTTCCTACGATGCTCGACGAGCGCCGGATGCGCGCTGATGGACGCTACAGCTCGCGCCCGGTGTTGCTGCATGAGCGCGAACCCTGCGAAAATGGCCCGGCCGAGCTGGCCTTGACTGTGCTAAAGGTGGAGCGACAGGAGTAAGAAGACGTATGCGCTGGACACCAGGGGGAGTGAGCTCAGACATTGAAGATCGTCGCGGAGCGGGCGGCGGTGGTGGCGGTTTCGGATTCGGTCGCGGGCCGACGATCGGTTGCGGCGGCGCGATTATTCTTCTCGTACTGAGTCTTTTGACAGGGAAGAATTTCTTCGCGTTATTCGACGGATCGGGTGGCGGCGGCGGTGGTGCGGTGCAAACCGGCCCGGCGCCACAGAGCGCTCCGGTTCAGCAATCGGCGCAGGAACAGGAACGCGTCCAGTTTATGTCGGTCGTCCTCGACGATGCGCAGAAAACCTGGACCGAGGTCCTGCGTCAGGAGGGGATTGAATATCCTCGCGCGAAGCTGGTCTTGTTCCGCGATTACACACAGACCGCGTGCGGCGCGGGACAAGCGGTCACGGGACCGTTTTATTGTCCCGCCGATCAGAAGGTTTATCTCGATCTGGCGTTTTTCGACGAGCTCGATCAGCGTTTCGGCGCGCCGGGAGATTTTGCGCAAGCATATGTCGTCGCACACGAGATCGGGCATCACGTACAGAACGTGATCGGCACCTCGGATCGCGTGCATCAGGCGATGGAACGCGATTCGCGCAACGCCAATGAATATTCGGTGCGACTCGAATTACAAGCCGATTGTTATGCCGGCGTGTGGGCGCATTCGGCGGCACAGCGAAATCTGCTGGAGACCGGCGACGTGGAAGAAGGCCTCGGCGCGGCGTCGGCGGTCGGTGATGATCGATTGCAAAAGATGTCGGGCCGCGGCGTGAATCCGGATTCGTTTACGCACGGATCGTCCGCGCAGCGCATGGAGTGGTTCCAGCGCGGGTTCAAGGGCGGGCGGATTCGGGATTGTGAGACATTTCGATAGTTAGGCGTTAAGCGGAGCGCCGGCGTCCCGCCGGCTGAGCATGCGCCGTCTCGGCGCGGGTGGGTGGCGGCGGGACGCCGCGTGCTCAGCCGACGAAGACGTCGGCGTTCCGCTATGACATCGCGGTTGCGGTGCAATCGCGTTCGTGGCGTTTCAGCGCGTGGATGGGATCGCCCCAGCGATTCCATCCAATGCGCTCGCCGAGCATTGCGGCTTTCATCGTGATGCATTCGATCGCGTGGTCACTGTCGCAGAGCTTCTTCCCCTCATATAAATCGTAATCACCACGATGGAGCATCGGCGTGACGTTCGGCATTACGACATTTGCGCCGTGCAATAAACCTTGTTCGCGGCCGTCGGGGCGCAATGTCGACAGAGCTGTCGTTGCAGCGAGATTCACATCGCGCAGCATGAGCCGGGCGAGCGCGACCATGCGTAGCATGAGATTGGCGCGTGTGAGATCGTCCTCCACAGGCAGGGATCCCATTGGCGTGTCGCGATGCACGACATACGGACCCATACCGATCATGTCGATATCGAGATCGCGAAAGAACAGTAAGTCATCGGCCAGGTGCTCGATCGTTTGTCCGGGCGCACCGATCAAGACGCCCGTTCCGACCTGATATCCCGCTGTACGCAAATCGCGTAATGCCTGCAATCGTGCATCGAACGAATGATCCGCGGGATGCCATTGTGCGTACAGCTCGCGATTACTGGTCTCGATGCGCAGGAGATAGCGATGCGCACCGGCCGCTTTCCAGCGTTTGTAGGTGTCGAGCGATTGTTCGCCTAACGACAACGTCACGTGCAGACGCCGGCGTGTGGCGCGATGCAATGCGAGGAGCGCGTCTTCGATGAATTGCACCCACTTCGCATCCTGACGCTCACCGGCCTGCAGCACGATCGAGCCGAGGCCGCGGTGATCGGCGGTGCGCGCGCACTCGACGATCTCATCGAGCGTGAGCGTGTATCGCGTCATCGTACGATCGCGGCGAATGCCGCAATAAAAGCAATTTTTGATGCAAACGTTGCTGATCTCGATCAGACCGCGTGCATAAACGATCGGCCCCGCTGCACGCAGTTTTGTTGCGTACGCGTTCTCGCGCAGCAGTTTGAGCGCGTGCACGTCGTCTGTGCGCAGCAGGTCGATCAATTCATCGCGTGTGAGATCACACGTAGACATCGCGCGCTCCTTCGGCGATGCGCGCCAGCTCGCGTTCGATGCGCGGCGCATCGGTGGAGCGAATCGCCGCGAAGCCGAGCTCCTGCAATTTCGGCGAGCCGAAATCGTGCAGATATTCGGCAAAGCTGTAGATCGCGTTCGGCAAGCAATGCAGTTTGATGAGACCCGGTTTCGCGAGGTCCATGAAATCCTTGCCCGTGCGTCCGGCGCGATAACAACCGGTACAGAAACTCGGCAGGAACCCGAGGCGTACGACGTCTTCAATGACTTCGTGTAAGGATCGCGTATCGCCTAACTCGAATTGCGCCGTTGACGATTGATGCGCATACCCGCCGGGATTCGTTCGCGAGCCCGCGGAAATCTGCGACACGCCGTGTTGCAATGCATCGCGGCGCATGTCCGGCGTTTCGCGCGTCGAGAGAATCAATCCCGTGTACGGCACGGCGATGCGTAAGACGGCGATGATTTTTCGGAAATCGTCGTCAGACACCGGCGCCATCGGATTCTGATGTAGTCGCGGCACGGAAATCGTGTGCGGTCCGACGCCGAATTGTTGTTCGAGCTCGTGAATGTGCTCGAGTAATGCGGCGATTTCGAATCGCCAGTCATACAGACCGAGCAACACGCCGATGCCGACGTCATCGATCCCGGCTTCGAACGCGCGCGCAATGGCGGCGCGACGATCGTGATAATCGGATTTTGGTCCGCGCGGATGAACCTTGCGATATGTCGGCTCGTGGTACGTCTCCTGGAACATCTGGTACGTACCGATCCTGTGGTTCTTCAATTCGCGAAATTCATCGAGCGACAATGGCGCGAGGTTGACGTTGATTCGACGGATATTGCCGCGCGGCGTGGAAACGCTGTAGATGGTGTCGATTGCGTCAAAGACGTATTGCAATCCGCGGCGTTCGGGATACGCCTCGCCGCTGACGAGCAGCACGCGTTTATGTCCCTCATCGATCAGCGCCTCGGTCTCATCCCGAAGCTCGCGCATCGTCAGTGCCTTACGCACGACATCGCGATTCGAAATCCGGAATCCGCAATAAACACAGTCATTGCGACAGAGATTCGATAAATACAGCGGCGCAAACAGCACGACGCGATTTCCGTAAATCTCGTCTTTGACATACCGCGCGGTCGCGAAAATCTCGTCAATGAGCGCGGGGTCCTGCACATCGAGCAACGACAACGCCTCGCTCGTCGTCAATCCTTCGAGCTCACGCGCCTTCGCCAGAATCTCGCGGATCATGCGACCCTCCGTTCGCCTTCGAACGCGCGCAGTGCGGCGGGGAAGGGCGCGAGCACGCGCGGCAGCACGCCCTGCAGATAAGAAATCGCGACGCCGTAATTCGTGATCGGCGTCTGTGTCGCTTTCGCTTGCGAAATGCGATGGAGCATCTCGGTGCGATTGAGCGTGCACGCGCCGCAATGAATGACGAGATCGAATTCGAGGAGCACGGGCGGAAACGTGCATCCCGAAACGTGATTGATTTCGAGATCGCCGCCGACGCGCTGTCGCAACCAGCGCGGGATTTTCACGCGACCGATGTCGTCCTCTAACGCATGGTGCGTGCATCCCTCGGCGATCAGCACAGAATCACCCGGCTTCAATGAAGCGATCGCCGCGGCACCGCGCGCGCATTCGACGAGATCGCCTTTCTGTCGCGCGAAGAGAATCGAAAACGTCGTCAGCGGAATCGCGCGCGGCACATCGGCGTCGACTTTCAGAATCGCCTGCGAATCGCAGATCACGAGATCGGGCGGCTGCTTCAGCAATCGCAACGTATGCGCGAGCTCGCGTTCCTTGACGACGATCGCGGTCGCATCGACGTCGAGCGTTTCGCGAATCGTTTGCACCTGCGGCAGGATCAATCGTCCTTTCGGTGCTTGCAGATCGATCGGCACGACGAGCACCGCCACGCCACCGGCGGGCAGGAGATCGGCGACGAGCGGCGCTTGTGTGCGCTCGTGCGGCAGAGCCTTCGTGATCGCATCCTTCAGCGCCGTGAGCAATGCATCGCGCGGTGTGCTGATGGCCGAGAGCTCGATCGCCGCCTGCACTTTGCGCTTCACGGTTTCGACGAACGCATCGCTCGGCGGAACGATGTCGATCTTGTTGATCGCGGCGATCAGCGGAATCTTCTTCGCCGCGCACGCGATCGCGATCTCTTCTTCGTGCGCGGTCCACACGCCGCTTTCGAGCACGAGCACCGCGACGTCGGTGCGAGATAGTGCACGCGCGTTGCGCGTTGCTCGCGCTGCGCCGAGG
>JACZCU010041304.1_pt1 | contig 21260 bp, 21 predicted proteins | sample 8641851 | NCBI WGS metagenome assembly JACZCU01 (sample SAMN15324605, study PRJNA640507) | soil metagenome | isolation source: monocropping sugarcane control | place: China: Luxin town, Laibin City, Guangxi Province | collected 2019-07-25 | depth 10cm m | reverse complement strand
CGGCGACGAGGCGTCGCCGGTCCAGCCGGCGAGGCGCCGGCGCTCCGCTACGACGAAAACTGCACGGAGCGTCGCGTCAGCGATCCCATCCAGAACCCGCTGATCGGAAACGCCACCTCATCCTGCTCATCGCTGGCGCCGGCCGCAACGAGCAGCGGCACGAAATGCTCGCGCGTCGGCAGCGCGAGATTCACCGCCGGTCCTTTGTGCTCGTAATCGAGCAACGCATCGAAGTTGCGCGTGCGCACCGCGTCCGCCGTCCACTCATCGAACTCCTCGGCCCACGACGGCGGCGCACTCTCGCCATGCCAGTTCAGTGCGCGGAGATTGTGCGTGATGAACCCGCTGCCGATGATCAGCACTCCTTCATCGCGCAACGGCGCGAGCGTGCGTCCGAGCTCGAACAACTCGCGAGGATTCTCACTCGGCAGTGAAAGCTGCAAGACCGGAATATCGGCTTCGGGATACATCGCGACGAGCGGCACATACGCACCATGATCGAGCCCGCGCTCCGGATCCGCCGCAACCTGCGCGAGCGTGTCGCGCAGTCGTTGCGCAAGCGCGGGCGCACCCGGCGCGGGATAGCGCTGCTCGTAGTAATGCCGCGGAAATCCGTAGAAGTCGTAGATCAGCGGAACGGTGCGGGTGGCGCCGATCGTCGCCGGCCGCTGCTCCCAGTGCGCCGACAACATCAGAATCGACTCCGGCCGCGGCATCGCCTTCGCCCAGTCGTTCAACTCCTGCACCCACTCCGCATCATCGAGAAGCGGCGGCGCGCCGTGTGCGAGAAAGAGCGCGGGCAGGCGAGTCATGCATCATGCAACGCGATGCACACGCGCTGCTAATCCTTCCGCGCGACGAACGCGATGCTCGCCGCGCGATGCAACGCATCGAGCTGCTTCTCGCGCTCCGACCATCGGAAATACTTACGCGGCGAGAGCATCGGCAATGCGCGCCCGACAACATCCGTCAGCGCGAGCAGCATCCGCTGCGGCTTCGAATACCGCCCCATCTTCGCCAGCGAATGCAGCGTGTCGTACGACGGCCACAAACGCAGCGGCCGCAATCCCGCGCGCTGCAACAACTCCAGCACGCCGAACGCCGTGTGATGCAGATACGAATCGTGAAACGGTTCGCCCTGCGACACCACGCCCGCGAAGACGCCGCCGGTCTTCAACACACGACGCACTTCCTGCGCCGCGAGCAGCGGCTGATACAAATGCTCGAACACCGCGTACGAGATCACGACGTCGAACGTCGAGGCGCGAAACGGAATCGCGTGCGCATCGGCGAGCAGATCCGCGGCGTTCGAACTGAAATCGACGCCGGCGTATTGCGCGCCGTAGTGCTGCGCGGGCACGGCCTGATCGCGCGGACCACATCCCAGGTCGAGCAGCGCGATTCCGGGGCGCATCGTTTCGGAGATCGCCGAGAACAATTCGGCCGAGTCGCGCCACACACGCGGTCCGTCATACGTCACGACCGGACGCGAGACATCGACGCGATCGAGCTCCGCGGGCGCATGCGATCCGACCGGCACGTCGAGCGTGCGCATGCGCGGATGGCGCGGCCGCAGATCGAGCGGCGATGCGTGCGTCGTCACGAAGCCGCACGCGCACTGCGTGCCGTCGAGATCGCGCGCGCAATCCGGGCACGCGAGAAACCCTCGAAACCACTCGTTCGCCATTTGGTGTGACACAAGGATACCCGGGTAGGGAAGTCCATCCCTGCGACCACTCCTATCATGAGCAAACAAATCCAAAATCGGAGAACTGCAACATGCCGTTGAGCGCAATGCCCGATCCGTCTGTCCTGCGGCGGTGGCTGGAGACTCTGCAGGGACGCGACCCGAAGCTGTACGAGGAGCTGAGCGCGAAACTCGTGGCGCGCGAATCGGCGGTGACGAACGAGAGCACCGACGGCGGCGGCACCGGCGTTGACGTCGTGCTCGAAACGATCGTGCGCTCGGGCCGCCCCGCGCTGCTCGTGCAAAACAACAAGATCACTCCGAAAGACGATGAGACCGAAGACGCGGCGAAGCTGATGATCCAGCGTCTGCTCGATGCGAAGACGCTCATCGAGCCGCTGATCCCGCTTGTCGGCCGCATCGACATGGGCAATCACGCCAGCGGACTCACGTACGCGGGCACCGGATGGCTCATCGCGAGAGACAAGGTCGTGACCAATCGTCACGTCGCGGAGCTCATCTCGCGCGCCGACGGCGCGCAGTTCACGTTTCGTCCCGGCCGTTTCGGCGATCCGCTGGAAGTCTCGATCGACTTTCGTCACGAGTACACCGTCAACGCGACTGACTCCGCGCCGGTGCTGCGCGTGCTGTACATCGAAGGCGATTCACGCGATGCGGACTTTGCGTTGCTCGAGATCGGACGCCGCACCGACGGCTCGTTCAAGGATTTCATCGACATCGCCGAAAGCGATGCGACGCCCGATTCGGATATCGCGGTGGTCGGCTATCCGGCGCGCGCGCCGGCGCACATCATCGCGGATCAGGCGTGGATGGATCGGATCTACAACTCGACGTACGACATCAAGCGCGTTGCGCCGGGGTTGATGGGGAAGCCGAATCAAGGCTGGAACACGCACGACGCCACGACCCTCGGCGGCAACTCCGGCTCCGTCGTGCTCGATCTCAAAACCGGCAAAGCCGTCGGCCTGCACTTCGCCGGCTTGTACATGATCGAGAACTACTGCGTGCCCGCGTCGCGCCTGCAAAGGTATTTGAAGGAAACGCCATGGACCCACCTCGGCGCGATCGAAACGCCGCGCCGCGATGCTCCTTCGGCGAATGTCGTCAGTCAATCAACGGCACAGGCAACCGCGAATGCGAGCGGTGAGATAACTGTAACCGTTCCGGTTACGATTCGAGTCTCGCTCGGCAACGCGACGGTCGATACTGCTGCCGCGAAACCAGCGGAGACGTCCGAGGACACGTCGCCGCTGCCGCCGCCTCCGACGAAAACCGTCGAAGCCGCGGCCGCGCTCGATCGCGAGATTCGCGGCAACGGCGTGCTCAAAGTTCGTCACGGCTATCTGATCGCGGGACAGGGACTCAGCGACAAGCCGTGTCTCGTCGTCGCCGCCGATCCGTCGCGCATGGACGAAGTGCGCGCGCGCGTGCCGAAAGAGTTCGGCGGATTCCCGGTCGACGTGCGTCCAGCATCGTTGCGCGATCAGGCCGAAGGCACCGAGCTCGCACAGGAAGCGGGATTCAACATCGCGTACGACGATGACAATCGCACCGGCAAAGACTTCAGCTTCGACTTCGTCGAAGAAAAAATGGACGCGATCGTTCATGTCGGACCGGAGCGAAGCTGGGTCGTGCTGCAGGAGTTTCTGCGCGGCACGAAGAAAAAGCTCGTCTCGTCGATCTACGAGTTTCACGCGAAGCACATCGCCGACGCGCTCGAGACCGAGCTCGATGAAGGCGCATCGCTGAAGATCGTCATGGCGCCGCAGACGCGCGACGCCAGTCACGGCAACGTTGCGCCGGGCGATTTCGCGCGCAAGCCGCGCTTCGAGAAATGGACGAACGATTTCGGCGACAACTTCGAAGGGATCTTCGTGCCGGTCGGCAACGGCGGACTCGTGGCGAAGGCGTACCACATCAAAGTCACGGTGCGCGATGACCGCACGGTGTGGCTGTCGAGCGGCAACTGGAAGCGCGCCAGCCAGCCGAACATCGCGAAGAAAGATCTCGATAATCCAAAGGAAACCGGCAAGGCCGGCAATCGCGAGTGGCATGTCGTGATCGACAACAAGACGCTCGCATCGCGCTACCAGAATCACATCGCCGCCGATTACGAGCGCTGCAGCGAGCTCGGAGGAACGCTCGAAGCGGTGCAGGAAGAAGTGATGGTCGACGTGCCGATGACGGTGCTCGAAGCGGTGGAGCTCGAAGCGGCGCCGAAGCAGGTCTTCGATCCGCTGCGCCTCAATCGCACGATCAAAGTGAAGCCGCTGCTCACGCCCGATCAGAAAGGCGCGGTGTATTCGAAGGCGGTGCTGGAGCTGATCAAGTCGGCGAAGAAGCAGCTGCTGTTTCAGAACCAGTACATCACCGTCGACGAACACTCGTCGGGCTTCTTCGGACAACTCGTCGATGCGCTCGTCGATCGCTCGCGCAAGATCGACGATGTGCGCATCATTCTTCGCAGCGGCGGCGACGGGTTCTTCGACAACATGGCCGAGTTGAAACGCCGCGGCATGGATGTGAATCGCTGCGTGAAGCGCATCAGCGCGACGCACACGAAAGGCATCATCGTCGACGGGAAGCGCGTGCTGATCGGCAGTCACAACTGGAGCTCGCTCGGCGTGACGCTCAATCGCGACGCGAGCCTCATCTTCCACGACGAGGACATCGCGCAGTACTTCGCGAAGGTGTTCGAGGAAGACTGGACTCGCTCCGCGTCGATCGAGACCGAATCGGTCTCGCCCGGCGGCGCGGCACGAATCGCGGTCGGTCCTGAACCACCTCCGGGATTCGTGCGCATGCCGCTGTCGAGTTACCTCGAGGGATGAACGCATGACGACGAAGAAGAAGGCTGCACCCGCGAGCGGCAGCGATGATCTGCGACAACTCGCCGAACGAGCGCGCGTGCAACTCGCGGGGAAGGGCGGCGGCAATGCGAGCGTGCTGCTCGAGTCCGTGCAACGCAAAGTGAGCGCGGTGGCACTCGAATCGGCGGTGGAGTTGCCGGGCGTCGAATCCGGGACGATGGAGACGGTGCCGGTCGTCGCAGCGCATGACGTCGTGCGCGCGTCGCAGGAAGCGCTCGACATCGTGAGCAACGGCGGGAGCGCGTCGAATCTCAGCGATTTTCAACGCGTCAGTCTCGAGGCGATCGTGCAGCTCACGGGACGTCCGGCGATGCGCTATCGCGATGGACAGGTGCAGCGTCCGCCGAACGAAGAAGGGGACAACGAGCGCTGGCAAACGTTCGTCACGACGGCGCGCACGAAGATCAACAAAGCGTCGGCATCGGTCGGTCAGGTCGCGCTCGCGGGCAACACGACGCCGCAGCCGATCGGCACGGCGTGGCGACTCGGCGAGGATCTCGTGATCACGAATCGCCACGTCGCCGCGCTGATGGTGTTCGATACGAGCGGTCCCACTTCGGACTGGAAGTACGACGCGAACAAAGCGTCGGTCGTGAGCTTCAACGTCACGGATGAAGCGAAGAAGACGATTCGCTTCGAGGTCGGGGAGTTGCTGTTCTGCGCGCAGGAGCAGAGCGTCGACTTCGCCGTGTTCCGTTTGACGAAAGGCACCGACGCGTTCCCGAAAGCGCTGCCGCTCGACTTCGATGCGACGAGCGTCGGACGCGAGCTCGAGATCGGCGGCAACACGAGTTTTCAGGGCGAGGCGATCTACGTCGTCGGTCATCCGTTTCGACAGATCGCGACGTCCGCGACGTCGAGCGTGTTCGGCGTGGCGGATGGATTCAAGCGCTGCTCGCCGGGTCTCGTCACGAAGATCTCGGAGTTCGAGCACGCGTTCGAGCACGATTCGTCGACGTTAGGCGGAAACTCGGGCTCGTGCGTGCTGAGTGTGAGCGGGCACAAAGTGGTCGGGCTGCACTACGGCGGCGTGAGCGTCGACTCGAATCAAGTCGGTCTCGCCAACGTCGCCCTCGGCTTCGCCCGGCTCGGCACGCATCGCGCCGCCGAGATTCTGCGGAGCGGGAAGGTGGCCTAACGCCGGAACACGAGCGTGTACGTGAGCGGTGACGGCAGTCGCGACGCCGTCACCGTGACGTGCAGACGCAACTCGTCGCCACTCGCGGTGAACGTGTTCGTGCGATGGCCATCGCTCGCGTCGAATGTCTCGACGTACGTCGATTCATTCGTGAGCCGCCCGCTGACGCGAATCTTTTCGCCGTCGCGATTCCACGTGATCGACGCGCCGCTGAGCGGCAGGGTCAGCGTGTTCGCTCCCGCGGTCACGCGCGCAACATCGGATGTGAACGAGAACGCTGCATTTGGATACACCGGATTCGTCTTGCGCAATCGTCCCCGCGCGATCGGTCTGGCGATGAAGTTCATCTTCGCGATCGATTTCTCGATCGCTGCATTCACGTCGCTGCTCTTCGCACGATCGAGAGTCCAGTGACCGGCGAGCGGGGATTGCGCGAACGCGGTGGTGGTGAGGAGAAGGAGAACAAGAACCGCGAGTGCTCTTCGCATAAGCAAAGAAATGGCCCACACGAGACACATTGCTCCCAGCGTGATCCACACCACGGATGAGCGTGCCTTCACAACCTACATTGCCCTCCATCCCATCTTTGAGGAGAAAGAGTTGCGCCGCATCCTGTTTTGTCTGCTGTTCTTTTGTTCGTTCGCCGCGTTCGCTGACGGCCCCACCGCCGGCGCTCTGACGATGCAAACTGGCGGAACGATTCCCGTTGGTCCGTACACATATCTCGACGTCGTGCATCCCGTCACCGCCGACGGCAACATCGACACCGTCGTCACGCGCTGGCTCACCGACAACGCGTGCAGCGACGAAGTGAAGATCCGTTTCTTTCGCACCGGCATTCGCGGCATCAGCGGTGAGCTGACACTCGTCGGCGCCGCGGGACCATTCGCCGCGACGAACAACGTCAATGTCTTTACCTTCTCACCGATCGCGGTGCAGCGCGGCGATCTGCTGGCGATCACACAACTGAAGACGCCGTGCGGCGGCGTGACGTGGTCCGCGTCCGACGACGCCGATGTCGTGTACGAGATCGGCGGTGATTTCAACGGCGGTTTGCTCAACAACGTCTCCGTGCAGGCGCGGCGCGGCTACGCGCTCAACGCCGTCGCCAGTCAGGGGCCGTCGCGTCTCATCGGCACGATTCCGGTCGTCGGCTCGGCACCCGGCAACTTCGGCTCGTTCTTCCGCACCGCGCTGACGCTGTCGAACACCAGCGGGTACTCGATGAACATCCGGCTCGTGTTCCACCCCGCGGGCGCCGCTGCATCGACGAGCGATCCGTCGACGACGTTCGCGCTTGCACCGCGGGCGACGAAGAATTTCGCCGACGTCGTGCAGTCGATGAGTCTCACCGGCCTCGGCTCGCTCGACATTTACAGCGACGCATACGAGCCGGTCGTCATCGCACGCATCTTCAATGACGCGGCCGCCGCGGGCACGTCGGGGTTCACCGAAGACGTCGTGAAGAGCAGCGACGGATACGAGCGCGATGAGTTCTTCTACGCGCCGCTTCCGACGGATCTCGAAAACTTCCGCGTGAACATCGGCATTCGCACGTTCGGCGCGGCGACGATCGTCTGCGGCGTTTATCGCGCGGACGGCACGTACGCAGGACCCGGCGCGACGAGAACGTATCCCGCGAATTTCTTCGAACAGGTTTCGCTGGCGACGCTTACCGGCGGCATCACGCCACCCGCCGGCGGGATGCTGCAGTTCTACGTCGAGAGCGGCGGCCCGGTCGTGCTCTACACCGCCACCACGGACAACCGCACGAACGACGGCAGTTTGAAGATGTACACATTCAAATAGCCGCGCGCTTTTGCTACGGTGCGAGCATGAAGAAGTTCCTGCTGCTCCTCATGCTCGCACCGGCGGCGCTCGCGCAATTGCGTCCGGTGCACACGTTCTCCATCGTCGCGCGCGATCCCGAGACCGGGCAGATGGGCGTGGCGGTGCAATCGCACTGGTTCTCGGTCGGACAAGTCGTGCCGTGGGCCGAGGCGGGTGTCGGCGCGATTGCGACGCAGAGCTTCGTCGATCCGACGTACGGCAAGCTCGGACTCGAACTGCTGCGCGCCGGCAAAGGCGCGCCCGAAACATTGCGCGCACTGCTGTCGAGCGATGCGTCGTGCGAAGTGCGGCAGGTCGGCGTCATCGATGCGAGTGGCAACGTCGCGACATTCACCGGTGCGAAAGACATCATCGCCGCGGGTGGAATCGCGGGCAACGCAACATCGTCGAACAACATTCAGTGCGGATCGTTCGGCGGCACGCTGCACGTCGGCAAAGATTTCGCCGTGCAGGCGAATCTCATGGCCAACGACAAAGTGTGGCCGGCGATGGCGAAGGCGTACGCGGAAGCGAAAGGCGATCTCGCGGAGCGCATGCTCGCGGCGCTCGACGCGGCGCAATCGGTCGGCGGCGACATTCGCGGCAAGCAGTCGGCCGCGCTCATCGTCGTGAATGCGAAAGCGACCGGACGCTCGTGGCAGGATCGCGTGTTCGATCTGCGCGTCGATGACAATCCGACACCGCTCGCGGAACTGCGACGTCTGGTTACGCTGCAGCGCGCGTACAACCACATGAACGCGGGCGATCTTGCGGTCGAGCACAAGGACAACGCGGCGGCGCTGCGCGAATACAAAGCGGGCGAGGAGCTTGCGGCGAGCACGCCGGGTGTTCCGCCGAGCCGGCTTGCCGAGATGATTTACTGGCACGCGGTGGCGCTGGTGAACATGGATCGCGTCGACGAATCGCTGCCGCTGTTCGCGAAATCCTTCGCCATCGAAAGCGGCTGGCGCGAGCTCACGCCGCGTCTCGTGAAATCGGGGTTACTGCCGGATGATGATCAGACGATCCAACGCATCGTCGCAGCGAAATAAAGCGCGCGCACTGGTTGCGGTCGGCGCGGCAATCGCCGTGCTGGCCGGACTGTGGGTCGTGTTCGGATCGCAACGCGTGAAGAATCGCGACTCGCGCGGACACACGGTGATCGCGTTCGGTGATTCGCTCACTGCGGGCTACGGCGCACGCGCGGGCGAGGACTATCCCTCGCGTCTTGCATCGCTCATCAATCGCGAGGTGATCAATGCAGGCGTGAGCGGCGATACGACGGAGATGGCGCTGGCGCGCATCGATCGCGACGTGCTCGCCCGCGATCCCAAACTCGTCATCGTCGGGCTCGGCGGCAACGATTTTCTGCAATCGATTCCGCTCGCGACGACGGAAGCGAACCTGCGCAGCATCGTGCAGCGCATCCAGGCCCGCGGCGCGATGGTGATTCTCCTCGGCTATCGCTTCCCGAGTCTGCAGAACAATTACGGCGCGATGTACGAGCGCGTGGCGGACGAGGAGGAATGTCTCCTCGTCCCAGATCTCCTCGACGGCATCCTCTCGGACTCCTCGCTCAAGAGCGACGAGATCCATCCGAACGCGCGCGGCTACGCGATCCTCGCGGAACGCATCGCTCCATCGGTGAAGAAGCTGCTGCGATAACGCGCTGCGCAATCCCCTGAGGCAGTGCGATCGACGAACGTGCTGTTCGTTAGGCGGATCGTGGGGAATTGACGCGTGATGTCACTCCTGACAAAGAGGGGCGATCGGGTCTAACAAATTGGCGCCGTCTGCTCGCGTCGGGCGAGCCCATTTGTTCCGTGCTGTTTGTCAGTGCGGTGTCGCTCTGCTCTCAATTTTGGGATGCATCACTGGAGGTTCAACATGAGCATGGGCAAGCCGCGAACGCACCAGCAGTTTCCGCTCAGCAGTTTTTTTCGGATGTTGGCGATCGTCGTTCTTTGTGTCACTCCAGTCGTTCATGCGCAATTTGTTCAGGGAACGAATGGACCAGCCGTCAACCCGGAACCGGTTGAGCCGCGGACCACACAGCGAGCGGAACTGTTCGACGAAGCTGCGTCGGTAAGGTCGATTCCTAATCCCGGGACCTTGAGCGGCAGGCAGGTTCGTTCGGATTATCGGGCGAATGACCTTTCACTTGAGGGAGTTGTGTCGGGATATTTCGCGAACGGACTGTTGCGGCTTACCGCAGACAAAGTCGCGAACAACAGGAGTAGTGGCACTTCCGGAACGCTGCGGCTGTCGTTGTGGGCCACCACGTACAAACCTGTTTATGGCTCGACGTTGACCTATCGGCTCGGGTATTACCAATTCAGTCAGACATTGCCCGCCGGTTATTACTTCGGCCCCGTGGATCGAACCGTTACTTATGGCGGCGATCCTCCTGCAGGGACGTATTACATCACCATGACGATTGATGAATACGACGGGAATACCACGTACCTCGATGGCTACTCGTACCATGATCTGGTTGTTTTTACGACCACGACCACCTTTGGCGGGAACCAGTGTGTACCCGCGTCCATTGTCGTCCAACCGCAGCCAGCGACGGCGAGCGCTGGAAGCGCAACGGTATCCGTCGTTGCAAACGGCACGGCACCGCTCAGTTATCAGTGGTATGTCGGAGCGAGTGGCAATACCAGTCAGCCAATCTCCGGGGCGACGTCAGCCACGCAGGGTCTTACGGGAATCGTTTCTCCTGTGACCGTATGGGTACGGGTGACCAATTGTGGCGGCTTCGTCAACAGCAACGCCGTTCTGTTATCGCCTGGAAATGCAGGCGGCACATGCACACCGAGCACTACGACGGCGTGCCTGTTGAACAACCGCTTCCGCGCAACGCTGAGATACCGAAGTGCGTTCGATAACAACCCGGCCGACACCACCGCGTTCGTGAAGCCTGTCTCGGGTTTCGCGACGTCGACTTACGAGACCGCGTTCTTCTACTTCAACAACGCGAGCAACATTGAGATGCTTCTCAAGATCCTGGACCAGGGAAATACGAATGGTGCAGGACAGCCGACCATTGCCGTGCTATTCGGCTCCGCGACGCCTTTGCGTATCGAATTGACGCTCACCGACACGCAAAACGGCGCCGTACGGATCTATACGAATGAATTCGGAAGTCAGAAGGGGCAGACCGACTTCACCGCATTCGTGAAGTGACCAGTTGCTGTTGAAACCGGCCGCTGGCGCATGCGCAGCGGCCGGTTTCAACGCGCATCATCCCAATCCCAGCTTCCCTCCATCCACCGGCAACTCGACGCCGGTGATGAAGGACGCGTCTTTCGACGCGAGGAACAGCACCGCGTTCGCGACTTCGTCCGGACGTCCCGCGCGCTTCATCGGCACGCCGCTCGTGAACACGTCGAGCAGTCCCGGCGTCGGCGTGAAGATCGGCGTCTCGATCGGTCCCGGACTGATCACGTTGACGCGAATGCCGCGATCGATCACCGCATTGCCGAACGTTTTGCCGATCGATCGCACGGCCGCCTTACTCGCGTTGTAGACGTTGCCCGCTTCGCTGGCGAGATGTCCGGCGACGGAGCCGTTGAGAATCACCGAGGCGGCGTCGCTGAGCAGGGGGAGCGCCTTCTGCAACGTGAAAAACAGGCCGCGCACGTTGATCGACATCACCGCGTCGTACATTGCCTCGTTCACGTCTTTCGTCGGTGCGAATTTCGCGATGCCCGCGTTCGCAAAGAGCACGTCGATGCGTCCGAATTTCTCGCGAATGAGCGCGTACAGACGATCGAGATCGTCATTGTTCGAGACATCCGCGCGCACCGCGATTGCGTTGTTCCCGAGCTCTCGCTGCGCGGCATCGAGCGTCGCTTGATCGCGGCCGGTGATCACGACCTGCGCGCCTTCGCGGATGAATGCCCTGGCCGTGGCCAGACCGATGCCGCTGTTGCCGCCGGTGACCAGGACGATGTGTTCTTCGAATCGATTCATGACTGCCTCCGACGCTTACGATAGGTATGTCACTTATTTTTCGGAAGTACGCACTTTGAAGTAAGCTACTTACCATGAGCCTGACTCTGGCGAAGCTTCCGAAGCACGGCAATGTGTTCAACGACGCGTGTCCCTCCCGCGAGATCCTCGGCCACGTCACCGGGCGATGGGGAGGCCTGATCCTCACCCTGCTGCAGCAGCGCACGATGCGCTTCTCCGAACTGCGCGACGGCATCGGCGGCGTGACAGAGAAGATGCTCGCGCAAACACTCAAGCACCTCGAGCGCGACGGCCTAGTCGAACGCAAGAGCTACCCCGTCATCCCGCCAAAGGTCGAATACTCACTCAGCGCGAGCGGCCGCGAATGTGCACGACTGCTTTCGGCGCTGAATCGCTGGGTGGAGACGCACGTGAAGGACGTGCTGCTCTGCCAGCGACAGCACGACAAGCGCGAAGACGCGCAACGCCGACGTAGCGGGTAACGGCACTGCGAGGTGTGACGGCGAAGACGGACAGGTGTCTTTCCTGAAGACTAGCCTTCCAGAAGAATGGCGTGGAGGGCTCGATCGTGCGATCTGCAATCGTCTTGTCTTTGCTCGTTCTACTGTTCGGCGGCACCGCGCTGGCGAAGGATCCGCCGCCACTGAAAGGCCCTTCGCCCTCGCCCTGGCTCACCGAGAATGGCCATCCCGATCAGGACGTGAATCCCGGGGTATTCGATGGTCCGATCTCACGCGTTCCGATTACGGATGTGACTTCGAGCGCGAAACTACCGATCGAAACGATTGTGCGAAAGCCGAAAGTGTCCTCGCTTTCGATTCCGAGTCACGTTACCTCGATGCTCGTTCCGTCGTCGCTCGACATTCGCTACAACGCGATCGCGGGCGCCAACGTTGGTCACGAGGCAGAGTCCGCGGTCTATACCACGCGATTCAACGGAACCGATTCCACGGTCACTGCCTTCATGTGGCTGACGAACAACCACTGGATTACGGACTACGCGACGTCAACCGCGCTGACTTCAGACAGTGCGACTTTCACTCGCGGCACGCTGACGATCCCGGCGAACTACAACGAAACGGTTGATCCGTGGCTTACGGGAAATCCGTATGCGACCGGGCAGCGGCCGGGTGTCGTGTATCTCACGACGCTCGCCGGGTATCGCTCGTCGCCAACCGCTGCGCTTGGGAATCCGATGGCCGTGCGCGTGTACGCGTCCGACGACGGGGGCATTACGTGGACTACTGGTGCTGATGTGGCGACCACCACGTCTGCTTCGGGGTACGAGCTCGACAAACCGGTCGCTGATGTCTCGTGGTACTCCGGAACGCTTGGCTATCTTTATGTTGCGTGGGTAGAGGTCGTCAGTGGCGGCGCTTACCGCATTCGCGTGCGGCGCAACTGGGGTGGGCTGTGGGTTCGATGCCGGCCCGTTGGCGGTGGGTGCGACACTTCGTGGGATGCAGCAATCACGGTTGCTCCGGGAGTGCCGGATGAATACGCGACGGCGCCGCAAGTCGTCGTGAATCCGAACAATGGCAACGTCTACGTTTTCTGGCGCACGTCGCCCTGTGCTACATGCGTTCCGCGATACGGTGAGTTGCGCATGGCGCGATCAACCGATTACGGCGTCACATTCAGCAGTCCGATCACACTCGTTCAGAACATTCGCGTGACCGGCAACAATGGATTTCTGGCCAACGGTGTGCGCGCCGTCGTCGTACCAACGATCAAGTACAACTCGGGGACGAATCGAATCATGGCCGTCTGGCATGCTGCGACCGCGAACACACCGACGAATCAAACCGCGCTCTATTACGCCGCGTTCGATCCAGACGTCGTCTCCGGTCCGATCATCACGAATCCCACACCGATCCTCAATTCAGCAGGGATGGACGTCCAGCCCGCGATCGACAATGACGCATCGGGCAACATGTTCGTGAGTTATTACGGCACGACTGCAGGAAACGAAACTCTCTATCAGCAATACGGGATTTGTGTGAATTCGAGCGGCACGCGCACGTGCGGGCCGACTCCGCTCGAAGGTACGCAGAGCGCGACGCGCTTCATCGGCGATTATCACGAGAGTTACTACTGGTCGTTCATCGACACACACGGTGCGCGATGGAACACGGTCTGGTCGCGTAACGGCGCGGATCTCGATGTTCTGGTCACGGGGGTGAAGTGATGCGATTCGTCGCGACCATTGCGTTGCTCGTTCTTCAAACCTTTCCTGTACTTGCCGCACAGAAGTTCGTGATTCATGGCGCGGCGTTGAGTCGGGTTTCGGAGTGTCGTGGTGTTTTCTGGCGTGCGGGGGCGGTGCTGCACAATCGCAACGCGGCTTCGGCGACGGTGCGACTCATCGGCGGCAGCGCGGGTGTGTTCACGTCGCCGGTTGAGGTGGAGATTCCGGCGAGCGCGGCGATCGTCGCGAAGCCGGGCGCGCTCGCTGGAAGCGCGAGCGATCAGTTGCTGTGGGTGACGCGCCTCGATGTGCCGGAGGGAGTGGAGATCGAAGCGAGGCTCGATCTTTATGATGCGGATCTTTGTTCGCTCCGTCCGCCAACGAGCATCGCTGATGCGAAGATCGTGATGCCGGTATTCGATGAGCTCACTCCCGCCAACGAGCTCCAAACACACCTCGGCGCCGACCTCGGCGCATCGAACGTGCGATTGAACGTCGCGGTGTACAACGCGGGCGAGACGAACGCGAATGTGATTCTTCGCGCGCGCCGGCCGTTGTGTGCGCAATCAACATCGATCGAGCAAACCGCGATCGTGCCGGCGAACACGATCACGCAGATCGCGTTGCCGTCGCTGACGCCGTGCAGCAGCGGCGATGAGCAGAATCCGGCGTGGTCGACGGAAGTCACCGTCGAATCCGATCAGCCGGGGTTCTCGTTTGTCTCGGTGATCTCGACCGAATTGTCGCCGCGCATCTTCGCCACGGTGGTTCGCTAAATCACCGGCTGCAGCGTTGGCCGCTTCGCGGTGATGCCGTCGCCGGAGGAGCGTCCGCGCAGGTGACGCCACACCCACGGCACGAGGTGATTGCGGCACCATGCAAGCTCGGCGCGCGCGATGTCGGTGAAGGCTGGCGCGGGACGATCGGGTAGAGGATCCGCCCACGACTTGTCGACGCCGGGCATGCCTAGAGCCCATGCGAGTCCTTCGGCGATGCGCGCGTGCCCGAGGGAGTTCGCGTGCAGACGATCGTCGGACCAGAGTCGCGGATCGATCGCGACGGGATAGATCGCGAGATCGAGCAGCGTCGCACCGGTGTTGTTCGCGGCGACACGAATGACGTCGTTCATGCGCTGCACGCGATCGCCGAGGAGCTTGGCGACCGGCATGACCGGAGCGAGATCGGGGAGTGTGAACGTCAGCACCGTCGCGCCCTGCTCGATCAGCGCGCGATACATCGTCTCGAGATCGTGCTGAAAGATCGCGACGTCAAAGTGACGACGCAGCGCGTCATTCGTGCCGGCGACGCACGTCGCGAGATCCGGCTTCATCGCGAGCGCGGGTGCGAGTTGTTCGTCGAGAATTTGTCGCGTCACGCGGCCGCGAATGGCGAGGTTCGCGTAGAGCAGCGAGCCCTGATGCGCGGCGATGCGCTCGGCGAGACGATTCGCCCAGCCGCGATACCCGCCGCGGCCATCGGGATCATCGAGGCCTTCGCTGGTGCTGTCGCCGATGGCAACGTAACGGTGGAAGTGCTTCACGGCGGGAAGGTAGCACGGCGCTTCTATCGCACAAATCGTGTGAACAGACGTTCGATCGCCGCGTTCAAATCCTCATCCATCCCCGTGTGCATCGGCGAGGTCTGAATGATCGTGCTGCGCGGCGCGACCAGCCAGTGGAACCTTGCGCGTTGCGGTAACGCGCCGATTGGTCCCGCATCCTTGCCGCCCGCGCACACGCGCGGGATCACATCGAGATACGACTGCACGAGCGCGCAATCGATCGTCGGTGCGATCGCGCGCAGTTTCTCGCAATCGAGAAAAATGCGCGACTCGAGATACGCCGCCGTCGAGCAGAAGAGAATCACGCCCGCGTTCACGAACTCGCCGCGCTCCACGCGCGGCACGATGCGCACGATCGCGTAATCAAAACAGAAGCGTTCGCGCACGCGCGGCCTCCTCCATCCAGACGCGTGGCGCGGCGAGGCGCTGCTCGAGATACGTGCGATACGCGGCGCGATGCTCGTCCTTCGTCGCGAACGACGGCTCATCGAGCCACACATCCGGAATCATCGCAACGATTCGCGCGATCTCGTCACTCGTGATCTTCGCGGCGAGCGCTTCATCGACGCTCGCGATCTCCGTGGCCCAGCGCAGCAGGACGTGATCGCGAATCCCCGCGAACGGCGCGCGGCTGCGCTCCGCGTATCCATCCCAGTTGTGATGAAAGATCAGCGTCGCGCCGTGATCGATGAGCCACAGCTCGCGATGCCACACGAGCAGGTTCGTGTTCTTCGCGGTGCGATCGACATTCGTGACGAACGCATCGAACCAGACGATCTCCGACGCCAGTCGCGCACGGTCTTCGATCGGCTTCGCGACGAGCGGATCGAACGTGATCGAGCCGGGGAGGTAATCGAGCGCGAGATTCAATCCTTCGCTGCGACGAAGGAGATCCTGAATTTCAGGATCGGGTTCCGTCTTCGCCATGCGCGGATCGAGATTGACGAAGACGATCTCGGGAACGCGGAGCCCGAGGATGCGGGCGAGCTCGCCGGAGATGAGCTCGGCGATCAGCGCGCGTGGACCCTGACCCGCGCCGCGAAATTTGAGAACGTACGTGCCGTCGTCATCCGCTTCGACGATCGCGGGTAACGATCCTCCTTCGCGCAGCGGCGTGACATATTCGGTGGCGTGAACGGTGCGAAGCATTCGGCGCAGAGTACCGCGAAGCGCGCGCGAGTGTGCGGCAGGTCATTGTCCGCTGGAGAAAACGACTCTACCTTGGATCATCGTTTGCGATAGCGGGGGCAGCAGTTCATTGATCCCTGGAGGCTAATGTGAGGCAAGACAAGAAGTTGACGGCAGGACTGGCGGCGGCGATGGCGATCGCGACGCTCGCCGGAACGTCCGCTTTCGCGGATAGTCGTCCTCAACGTGGGACGAGCGGAAGCGGCAGCAGCATTCGCCGCAGCACCGGTGCGACCCGCGCGGAAGGACATCGCGGTAGCGGATCGGAAAACAGAAGCAGCGAAGGCCGTATCCGTCGCAACAACGATGGCGGCGGTGCAGCGACGAGCGACATGACCGTTCGCGCGCCGCGCGAGACTCGCGGAGGAGAAAGCCGCGGCACGATCAATCGCGACAGCAATCGCGGCGAGACGCGCGTGCGCACCGGCGAGAATCGTAACCGCAGCGGTTACGAATCCGATCGCGAGCGCGCCTCCAATCAGCGCGATCGTCGTGAGTCGATGCAGCGCCGCGGCGGCGACAGTCGTTATCGCGCGGGCGCCGGCTATCGCACCGAGCCGTATCGCACGCGTGGTCGCGTCGAGCGCTATCAGCGGTATCGAGACGGCTATCGCGTGTGGATCGGCGGCGCGCCGTATCCGTTCTACGTCCCTTCGCGTTACTGGTCGCGCGACCGGTTTCGCGTCGGTCTCTGGATCTCCCTCGGCGGCTACTACAACTCCCTCGGCTACTACGACTACTACGACGGGTATAACGACGGCTACTACGACAGCCGCAACAGTTACTACGACCGTCGTCCGTACTCGCGCGGCGAGATTCGTGGCGTCGTCGAAAGCGTCGACGGACGCCGCACCTCGTTCGTGCTGCGCAATGAAGACACGGGTGACTTCATCACCATCGTGCCGCGTGCGCGCCGCGTGTACGTGCGTCCGGGTGATTACGTCGAAGTCGATGGAACGTGGTCGCGGTCGGGACTCTTCACCGCGTACGACATCGACTGGCTCGATGGCGATCGCCGCTACAACGACGATTATTGATGAGCAAAGAGCGCCGGCCTCACACGAGACCGGCGCTCTCGTTTTTATCCCTTGTGATAGCCGTCGTGCAGCTTCACCGGCTTCACCACTTTGCGCAGCCGCACGTTCAGTAACTCCACGAAGACCGAGAAGCCCATCGCGAAGTAGATATAGCCCTTCGGGATGTGGAAATCCAATCCTTCGGCCACGAGCGCCATCCCGATCAGCAGCAGGAAGCTCAGCGCGAGCATCTTCACCGTCGGATGACGATCGACGAACGAGCTGATCGGTCCTGCCGCGAAGAGCATGATTACGACGGACACGATCACTGCCGCGATCATGACGCCGAGCTCCTTCGCCATGCCCACCGCGGTGATGACGGAGTCGAGCGAGAAGACGATGTCGAGCAGCATGATCTGCACGATGACGGACGCGAGCGTCGGCGCGACGCGTGCGACCGTTCCGCCTTCTTCACCCTCGAGCTTGTCGTGAATCTCGTGCGTCGACTTGCCCATGAGGAAGAGTCCGCCGACGAGCAGGATGAGATCGCGGCCGGAGATCGCGGCGCCGAAGATCGTGAAGAGCGGCGCGGTGAGCTTGACGATCCAGGCAAGCGAGAGGAGCAGCAGGATGCGCATGATCATCGCGGCGGCGAGACCGATCGTGCGTGCGCGTCCCTGATCTTTCGCGGGGAGCTTGCCCGCGAGGATGGAGATGAAGATGACGTTGTCGATGCCGAGGACGATCTCGAGCAACGTCAGTGTCAGTAGGGCGATCCACGCCTGCGGGTCGGACAACCAAGCCATGAAGTGTTCTCTCCTCTTCGAACCTGTGTGGAGGTCAGCTCTTGATTCGTGGCGCGGATTCTAACCGCACGAAACCAGTCGGCAGCGCACGCGTCTCATCTGTCGGGCAGAATCCGCGCCCGAGTGTGGTTCTGTGTGCGAACGAGCGTCTCAGGAGAAATCGAATCGTGAAAATGTCCCGTCTGTTTGTCGTCGTTGTTCTCAGTCTCGTCTGCGCGTTGAGCGCGGTGGCCGCGGAGCTTCCGCAGGTCGGTAAGCCCGCGCCCGATTTCTGGCTGTACAACGAGAAAACGCAGGGCATGACGTTGCAGGATTTCAAAGGCAAGTGGGTGGTGCTGTACTTCTATCCGCGCGACTTCACGCAGGCCTGCTCGCTCGAGGCGAAGAATTTCGCGCGCGACTATTCGAAGTATCAGGCCATGAACGCGACGATCGTCGGCATCAGCACCGACGCTCCCGATTCGCACGCGTCGTTCTGCGAAGTCGCGAAGCTGCCGTTCCATCTTCTGTCCGATTCGCGCGCCGAGGTGGTGACGACGTACGGCTCGTTCACGCAGCTCAAGCTCGCCAAGATCGCGGAGCGCAACACGTTCCTTCTCGACCCGAACGGCATCGTGGTCAAGATCTTTACCAAGGTGAATCCGGCCAATCACTCGGAGCAGGTGTTGAAGGCCCTGGCGGAGTTGCAGGCGCAGGCGAAGAAGTAACGCCGGATTTCTTCGCGCTGCCGTGATCGCCGATAATCGACGTTCATGAACGTGCAGCAGGCCGTCCCGTTCTTCAGCATCCGAAGCATGAGCGCGTCCGTGGCGTTTTACGAAACGCTCGGATTCGCGGTCACGAAACGCTGGATCGACGACGGCCGGATGAAGTGGTGCTGGCTGCAGCGCGAAGGCGCGGCGCTGATGCTGCAGGAGTTCGACAACCATTCCGAGAAACCGGGCGATGGCGTCACGATCTGCTTCATCTGCGAAGACGCGCTCGCGCTCTATCGCGACTGGAAATCGCGCGGCCTCACGCCGCGCCGCCCATTCGTCGGCAATGCGATGTGGGTCGTGGAGATCGCCGATCCTGATGGATACAAATTGATCTTCGAGAGCGACACCGATGCGGAAGAAGAGAGCGAGTACAACGAGTAGCGCTACTTCGCCGCATCGAGAATCTCCGCGAACACTCCTGCTGCCGTGACCTCCGGCCCCGCGCCTGGTCCTGCGACCGTGAGCGGCACCGCGTCGTAGCGCGTGGTGCGAAAGACGACGATGTTCTCGCCGGCGCGCAGACGCCCGAGGGGATCATCCCCGGCGACTTCGCGAACACGTGCGGTGGCAACGCCGTCGCGATACGACGCAACGTACGCCAGGCGCTTTCCGCGCTCGACGTGCGTGAGCGGCGTGACGTCGACGTCGTTCAGCGAAATCGAAACGCCGAGCTCGCGCAACAGAATCACGAGCTTCGCCGCGACATCGCGTCCGGACAAATCGATCGCCGGATCTGGCTCCGTCAGTCCTTTCGCCTGCGCCTCCGCCACCGCATCATCGAACGCCGCGCCTTCGTTCACGCGCGTGAGGATGTACGACAACGTTCCGGACAACACCGCATCGAGTGACAGGAATCGATCGCCGGTCGCGTGCAACTCGCGCGCGGTGCGCAACACCGGTAATGCGGCGCCGACCGTCGTTTCGTAGCGCAGCGGAACGCGACGTTTCGCCGCGATGTGGCGCAATCGACACCAGCGTTCCTCATCGCCCGCACCCGCGAGTTTGTTCGCGGTGACGATGCCGATGCCGCGATCGAGCAACTCGTCGTACAGCGTCGCGACCTCCGGGCTCGCGGTGACATCGACGAACAGCGATCCCGGCTCGATGGTCTGCAGCGTCTCGCGCCAGTTCGTTTCGAATCCGCCGCACGCGCGCGCGTCATTCGTGATGCGCGAGTTCGCAACGATGCGAATGCGAATCGAATCGTTTTCGAGCGCGCGCAGTTGCCGCACGAGCGCGCTGCCGACGTTGCCGGTCGCACCGGCGATGATCAGCTCCGTCGGTTTGCGCGCGTCGATCCGCGTGCCGCGCCGTTGCGGCGCGAACGTGTTGCGAATCGAGAGGCGAATCCCGCGCTCGGCGAGCGGCGGAATCGTTTCGGGATGCAGGACCTTTGCGCCATCGCGCGCGATGCGCAGCGCCTCGTCGTGCGTGAGTCGCGAGTACAAACGCGCGGTGTGCGTGGCGCGAGGATCGGCGGAGTAGATCCCGTCGACGTCCGACCAGATCTCGACTTCGTCCGCATCGAGTGCCGCGCCGATGATCGCCGCGCTGATGTCGCTGCCGCCGCGGCCTAACGTCGTCGGAACGCCGTCGTGCGTCGCGCCGACGAAGCCGGTGATGACCGGAATCGCATCGCCGAGATTGGCGAGGCGTTCGCGCAGACGCTGTTGCGTCGCACGCAAATCGACGCGCGCGCTGCCGTGCGTTGCGTCCGTGCGCACGACTTCGGTCGCATCGATCGCCACCGCTTTCACTCCGCGATGCCGCAACACCTCGGCGACGAGCGGCGCGGCGAGACGTTCGCCGATGCCGAGGATCTCGTCGTGTGTGGGAGAGTGTCGCGTGGTGCTCGTGCGCAGATGCACATCGAGAAACTGCAGCAGATTGCGAATCGTCGAGCCGCTGCCGTTCCAATCGCTCGCTGTCAGCTCGTGGAGAAGCGACGTGTGACGATCGCGAAGAATTGGAACGATCGACGGATCGCCGGTGGTCGATGCAGCGTCGAGTGCCGACGTCACGCCGGAAAGTGCAGAGACGACGACCGCGATGCGCTGCGATTGCGCGCGCTCGCGAATGATGCCGACGACGTTGTTGAGAGACTCGATGGACGACACGGATGTGCCGCCGAATTTGAGGACGTGTGTCATTGCGTAACTCCTGTTTCAGTGGAGCGGCGGGCTCTCAGCCCGCCGGTTGTCAGAAGAGGTCGGCGGGCT
>JACZCU010113851.1_pt1 | contig 21331 bp, 17 predicted proteins | sample 8641851 | NCBI WGS metagenome assembly JACZCU01 (sample SAMN15324605, study PRJNA640507) | soil metagenome | isolation source: monocropping sugarcane control | place: China: Luxin town, Laibin City, Guangxi Province | collected 2019-07-25 | depth 10cm m | reverse complement strand
GTAGAGCGTCGGGATGTCGGTCGAGCCCTGGATCGACGCGTGGCCGCGCAGCGCCATGATCCCGCCGCCCGGCCGTCCGATGTTGCCGAGGAGGAGTTGGAGGATCGCGGCGGCGCGGATGATCTGCACGCCCGTCGAGTGCTGCGTCCAACCGACCGCGTAGCAGATCGCGGCGGTCTTCTCCGGTCCTGACGCGCTCGTGTAGATGTCGGCGACCTCGAGGAAGCGCTCCTTCGGAACGCCGCAGAGCCGCTCGACGAGCTCCGGCGTGTAGCGCGAGAAGTGGCGCTTCAGCACTTGGAAGACGCAGCGGGGGTTCTGCAGCGTCTCGTCGCGGTGCGGCTTCTGGACGTTCTGCGCTTCGCCTCCGCGGTCCTTGCCGTGTCCGCCGCCGCTTTCCCGATGCCCTGGCGCATCCTTCTTCGGCTCGGCGCCCTCGTAGAGCCACGTCGTCGGGTCGTACTTCTTCCCGTCCCATCCGGAGAAGAAGCCGTCGAGGTCTTCGGTGTCTTTGAAATCTTCGCGGAGGATGGTCGGCGCGTTGGTGTAATGGACGACGTAGTCGCGGAAGTAGCGCTCGTTCTCGAGCGTGTAGCGGATCAGCGCGCCGAGGAAGACGAGATCGCTGCCGGCGCGGAGCGGGAGCCAGTGATCGGCCATCGCGCTGGTGCGGGTGAAGCGCGGGTCGACGTGGATGATCTTCGCGCCGTTCTTCTCCCGCGCCTCGATGACCCACTGAAAGCCGACCGGATGGTTCTCGGCCATCGACGAGCCCATGATGAGGATCGCGTCGGCGTTGGCGAGGTCCTGCTGTGCGGTGGTGGCGCCGCCGCGCCCGAACGAGGTGCCCAGACCGGGCACCGTGGAGCTGTGTCAGATCCGGGCCTGGTTGCTGATGCAAACCAGGCCCAAACCCGCCGTGAATAGTTTCTTGATGAGGTAGTTCTCTTCGTTGTCGAGCGTGGCGCCGCCGAGGTGCGCGACGCCGGTGCTGTGCTTCGCGCGGTCGTCGAAGGTGCGGTTGCGTGAGCTCCAGAGCCGCTCGGCGACCATCTCCATCGCCTGCTCGTGCGAGATCTCCATCCAGTACTTCGACCGTGGCGGCCGGTACTTCACGCTCTTCGCGCGGCCGGGATGGGTGACGAGCTGGAAGCTGTCGGCACCTTTCGGACAGAGGTGCCCCCGCGAGATCGGCGACTCCGGATCCCCCTCGATCGAGATCACCTTCCCGTCGCGGTGAAAGACGAGCTGCCCGCAGCCGACGCCGCAGTAAGGACAGACGGAGCGCGCGACTTGCGTCCCGTCATTCTTCGGTTTCAGCTCCCGCGTTTCCTCCGATATCGCCTCGCTGCCGGTTCCATCGGAGCGATCGCGAAGCTGGCGGACGAGAGGCCATTTCAGGAGGAGCTCAGCAAGCACGATTACAGCCTATGCAAACTTAGAGCATGCGCGGCTTCGCTTCGCGGACGAGCCCGTACACCGCTGCGAAAATCGACTCCCGGTTCGGCTTCGACCAGTAGTCGCCGTCGGAGCCGTAGGAGGGGCGGTGTTCTTTGGCGGTGATGGTGAGGGGCTGGGCGTCGAGCCATTCGTAGCCGCCGTCGCGCTCCAGGACGTTCTGCATCATGAACGCCGAGGCGCCGCCGGGGACGTCTTCGTCGATGAAGGCGATGCGGTTCGTCTTCTTCAGCGACTCGGCGATGAGTCCGCGCCGGTCGAACGGCAGCAGCGTCTGGACGTCGATGATCTCCGCGTCAATGCCGGCGGTGGCGAGGAGCTCGGCCGCTTCCTGCACGATCCGGAGCGTTGCGCCATACGAGACGAGCGTGACGTCGCGACCCTGCCGAATCACCTCGGGCACGCCGAGCGGCAGCGTGAACTCGCTGATGTTCGACGGCAGCTTCTCCTTCGTCCGGTAGCCGTTGAGCACCTCGATCACGATCGCCGGCTCTTCGGCGCGCAGCAGCGTGTTGTACATGCCGGCCGCCTGCGTCATGTTGCGCGGCACGCAGACGTACATCCCGCGCAGGAGGTGAACGAGCGCCGCCATCTCCGAGCCGGAATGCCAGATGCCTTCGAGGCGGTGGCCGCGCGTCCGGATGATCACCGGCGCCTTCTGCCCGCCTGCCGAGCGCCAACGGAGCGTTGCGAGATCGTCGGAGAGGATCTGCAGCGCGTACAGGACGTAGTCGAGATATTGAATCTCCGCGATCGGACGCAGTCCGCGCAGCGCCGCGCCGATCGCCTGTCCCGCGATCGTGCACTCGCGGATGCCGGTATCGCTGACGCGATAGAGGCCGTACTTCTCCTGCAGTCCCGCGCAGCCCTGATTCACGTCGCCGAGCTTGCCGACGTCCTCGCCGAAGACGATGACGCGTGAATCGCGCTCCAGCGCGCGATCGAAGCAGTGATTGATGATCTCGAACCCGTTGAGCACCGGCGCGTCGGCCGCGTACTCCGGCGCGACCTCCGGCACCTTCAGCGCCGAGTCGTCGCCTTCGCTGTAGAGATGTGCGTCGTAGCGCGCGTCGCCCTCTTTCTGGGCGTCGCGGAGCCACTTCGCGATCTCCGGCGAAGCGCCGCCAGACTGCACAATCGCGGTGCTGAGCGCACGCATCGCGTCACGGCGATACGGCGCCTGGTTCCGCGCCAGCTCATTGCGCACTTCGGGAGCGGTTCCGAGCTGGTCGAGAAACGCGATCGCCTGCTTCACGTCGCCGTCGATCGACGAGCGGTACGCCTCCCACATCCGGCGCTGCGAGTCGCGAACGATCTTGAGATCCTCGCGCTCGAACGCGTCGATCTCGTCCGCACTGGCGATCCCCTGCCCGATCATCCAGTCGCGCATCTTCTTGATGCAGTCGAATTCGACTTCCCAGTCGAGGCGCTCTTTCGTTTTGTACCGCTCGTGACTGCCTGAAGTGGAGTGCCCCTGCGGCTGCGTCACCTCGATGACGTGGATGATCGCCGGTACGTGCTCCATCCGGACGATCGACGACGCGGCGACATACGTCTCGCACAGCGCCGGGTAGTCCCACCCTTTGACGGTGTAGATGTCGAAGCCCTGCTTGCTCCCGCGCTCGCGCTGGAAGCCTTTCAGCAACTCCGAGAGGTTGCTCTTCGTGATCTGGAATTCGTTCGGGACGGAGATGCCGAAGCCGTCGTCCCAGATCGAGACGACCATCGGGACCCCGATGACGCCCGCCGCGTTGAGCGACTCCCAGAACATCCCCTCCGCGCAGCTCGCGTTCCCGATCGTGCCCCAGGCGATCTCGTCGCCGTCGCGCGAGAACTGCGTCATCGCCTTCAGCTCGTCGAGCTCGCGGTAGAGCTTCGACGCCCAGGCGAGACCGACGAGCCGCGGCATCTGCGAGCCCGTGGGCGACACATCGGCGCTGGTGTTGTACGCATCGGTCTGCGACTTCCACTTCCCGCGCTCGTCGATGAGCCGCGACGCGAAATGCGCGTTCATCGACCGGCCGCCCGACCACCGATCGCGGTCGGTGTCGGCGTAGAGCTGCGCGAAGAACTCGTCGAGCGTGCCGATGCCGAGGGCGAAGACGAGCGTCTGGTCGCGGTAGTAGCCCGAGCGCCAGTCGCCCTTGCGGAACGCCCGCGCCAGCGCCACCTGCGCCACTTCCTTCCCGTCGCCGAAGATCCCGAACTTCGCCTTCCCGGTGAGCACTTCCTTCCGCCCGATCAGGCTGGCCTGACGGGAACGGAACGCGACGCGGTAGTCGTCGAGGATGGACTCGCGGGTGAATTGGGTGCGGGTGTGCTCGGTCTGCTCGGGTGTCGACAAGGCGGCCGAATCGTAGCATGCGTGCTTTCGTTGACCCCCTCCCTCAGCCCAGTTATTCTTCTTCCTTCCAAAAGGTCGGCCCACCCATTGCGCAAGCTCATCCGGTCAACGCTCTTCGTGTGTTTTGCCGCGTCGTCACTCCTCGGCCAGAACACTCCTCCGCCGTCCGCGCCACCTTCTCCGTTCCTGTCGTTCAGCGGCCGCTGGGTCGATTCCGCCACGACGCCGGACCTACAGGGCTCCCATCGGACGTTACGCGCCGACCAGATCAAGCTCGATCGCGCGCATGACCGCATGTACGTACGGGCGGGGGGCGGCTATTTCGTCGGTTACCAGCTCTCCACGTTCACGTCGCGGATCGGCACGCCTCTCAGCACGTTTTTCAATGGCGAGCAATATCTGCCGTTCGACATGTACGTGAATCCGGAGACCGATCCGATGTGGCAACTCGTTCTTGCGGACGGCCAGAATCGTCTGTTCGATTTCTCTTTCGTCAGCCGCGGGGACATCTATCTCGCTTACAGCATCTGGGGCTTTGGCATCGTCGACTCACAAGGACATCTCCTCAAACAGATCACGGCGGGTGGCGTCAACAACGATCCGACGCCGTCGGTGATCCTCACGTTCGCATCCGCCAACCATCAGTACGTCATCACATCCGACGGAAGCTCGGACAGCACTCTCTACGACGCGACAGACCCGACGAACCCGCAGCGGATCGGACGCCTCGGATTTGCAATCTACCGGTACGCGAAAAACGCCGCGGGTGACGCCATCGCGATCGCCCAGTCGAGTGGGGGCACGCGGTCACTGCAGGTCTACACGCCGGCTGCACTGGTCAGTCACGGAGCTGGGACGCAAATCACCGAATCATCGCAGGCGGGGAACCTTCACTTCGTCGACGTCACCAGCGACGGCATCAACTTCTACGCCGCGCAGGACGGTTACGGCGCAACCGGACAACACACAGTCATTTCCACCATTGCCCCTTCCGGCGGGGGATACAGCAGTACGGAGATGCCGGTCACCAGCAACACGTACACCTACACGCTGACCTTCGAGTCGGGGTATCTCGCTTGGATCGGCACGGTACCCTTGGGCCGGGGTGGAACGATGTACCGGTACAACGGGACGCAATTCGACTCTTACGACATCAGTAGTTACGTGCAGGCGAACTACACCTTGAGCCACCAGATCCCCGAGCAGATCGTGGCGCTGTGCAGCGGTGATCAAGCATTCGCGTTCTCCGCGTTCAATGGAGTCGGCGACGTATTCACGCTCACGCCAGCCGTGTGGTCGTGCCTTCCCGGCGCGCCGACCAACGTCACAGCGACCGCCGGGGACTCATCGGCGAAGGTCTACTTCTCAGCGCCATCCGATGGCGGCTCGCCGATCACGATGTATAGCGTGCTTGCAGATTCAGGTTCGGTGTCCGCAAGCGGCACGTCGTCTCCCATCACGATCGGCGGTCTGGTCAATGGGACGACATACACGTTCACCGTGACTGCGAAGAACGCCATCGGCACGGGCGCGCCGTCGCTCCCGTCCAATGCCGCCACTCCCGGAGCATCGCTCGCCGCGCCGGTGCAGCTCACTGCGACCGCGACGAGCACCAGCAGCGTCAGCCTGACGTGGGCCGCTGCTGCTTTTGCGGCAAAGTACGAGGTCCTGCGAAGCTTTGAAGGGAGCGCGTTCGTCGTCATCGCCGCGCCGACGAACCCTTCGTATGTCGACACGGGAGTCGAACCGTCGACGACGTACCTCTACAAAGTCCGCTCGGTCGATTCCGGCAACACACGTTCCGCGAGTTCGGCGGTCGACGCGGCGACCACGATCATGTTCAGCAACGACCCCCTGTCGGCGGGAATCAGCGCGCAAGCCCTTCACATCAGCGAGTTGCGAACCGCCGTGAACGCCATGCGAACTGCCGCCGGTCTCGGCGCGGCAACGTTCACCGATCCGACGGTCAGTTCGGGAACGCCGATCAAGGCCGTACACATCACTGAATTGCGATCGGCTCTCGATCAGGCTCGAAGCACGATCGGGCTCACTGCGCTCGGCTACAGCGACACGATTGCATCGGGCGTCGCCGTCAAAGCCATTGACCTGCAGGAAATCCGAAACGGCGTGAAGTAGCGACTACCGGTCGAGCTCCTCGACCGCCAGCCCGAGCATCTGCTCCACCGCCTCGCGAGACGGCGCCTCGGCGTAGATGCGGATGATCGGCTCCGTGCCGCTCTTGCGGAAAAGGATCCACGAGCCATCATCGAAGTTCATCTTCACCCCGTCGGTCTCCTCGCGATTTGTGAAGCGCTGGCCGAAGGCTCCGTCCAACTCGCCCGCCTTCACCCGCTCGATCAGCCTCGCGCACTGCTCCATCGGACGATGAAGGTCGCGCCGGTCGTACGAGAGCGCGCCGAACTCCTGCTCCATCTTCGCGATCACCTCCGACAGCGGCCGCGCGTGATGGGCGACGCATTCGGCGACCATGAGGCCGGAGAGGATGCCGTCGCGCTCCGGCAGAAAGTGGCCGAAGCCGATGCCGCCGCTCTCCTCGCCGCCGATGAGGATGTCGCGCGAGAGCATCAGATCGGCGACGTACTTGAAGCCGATCGGCGTCTCGTGCAGCGTAGCGCCGAGGGCCTTCGCCACTTTCTCGACGAGCCGCGAAGTCGAGAAGGTCTTCACCACTTCGCCGTGCATCTTCTTGTCGCGGACGAGGTAGAGCGCCAGGAGCGCGATGATCTTCTGCGGTGAGACGAACTCGCCGCGGTCATCGACGATGCCGAGGCGGTCGGCGTCGCCGTCATTGCAGATGGCGAGGTCGTAGTGGCCGCTCAGCATCACGTTCCGCGCCGCCACGAGGTTCTCGGCGATCGGCTCGGGGTTGACGCCGCCGAACGACGGATTCACCTCGCCGCGGATGCCGTCGACGAGCGTGGTGTCGATCGGATGCGTCTCGCGGTTGAGGATGCGCGCATTGCCGACGTAGTCGAGTCCGAGGATGCGCGACGGCAGCGATGACGAGACGCCGTGAATCGGATCGTGGAGGATGGCGAGCCGCGCGTCCTTGATCTTGGCCACGTCGAGCTGCGCGCGGACGGCTTCGATGTAGTCGTCGAGGATGTTCTCCTCGGCGATGCTTCCGCCCTCCCGGCGATCCGCTGAGCCGAGGCTCTTCGCGATCGCGGCGTACATCTCCGGGAGCGCCGAGCCGCCGTACCAGGCCTTGAACTTCAGCCCGTTGTACTTCGCCGGGTTGTGGCTCGCGGTAACGACGACGCCGCCGAGGACCTTGCGGTGGAACGCCGTAAACGAGATCGTCTGCGACGGCGTGGGACGATCGGACAGAATCACGTGCCACCCGCCGTCGCGGAGCGTCTCGGCGACGAGTACGGCGAACTCGCGCGAGAGGAACCGCCGGTCAAAGCCGACGATCAGCGTCTCGCGGTCGATCTCCTCGGGCGGCTCGAGCGTGCGCGCCGCCAAGCCGATTGCGCCGGCGACTTGTTTGACCGTGTCGAATGTGAACCCGTCTGCGATGACGGCACGCCAGCCGTCGGTGCCGAACGTAATGTTGGCGCTCATGCGGCGCGTAGTTTACTGGCGGAAGATGCCGCCCGAGAGCTTCGGGGCGGCGCCCTGTTGTGTCGACACGACGTGGACTCCGTCGGGTCCGCCGACGATTGCCACGTGATCGCTGATCACAGGCCTCACAACGGTCTCGGGTGGCTGCGCCGGCGAGGGCGCCGGCGCCACACTGAGCATCGACGGTGCGGGCCCGACAGGCGTGACGTCCGCCACCTCCGTTTCCGTCACGACCTGCGGATGCTGGATCGGCGCCGGCTTCGAAACGAGCGTCAGGCGCCCGAAATCGTCCGGGCGCGGCTTCCGCATCTCGGAAACGATGTTCGCGGTCGCCAACACCAACAACAGGACGAGCATCGCCCGTCCGAAATTGGCGATCGTCAGAATGCGAACATGCTTGCGGCGCTCCGGCTGCATGCATCACTCTTTCGCAAAGGAGTTGCCAGAATGGCCAAGGTCGCCATCATCGGAAGAGGCTGGGGCAGCCGGGTTCATGGCCCGACGTTTCAGGAAGCCGGACTCGACGTCATCGCCGTCGCGGGACACGATCGCGACTGGCGCGAGCTGATCGACAGCGACGCCGATCTGATCTCGATCACGGTGCCGCCGCTGCAGCACGCCGAGATGGCGATCGCGGCGCTCGAAGCGGGGAAGCACGTCCTCAGCGAGAAGCCGACCGCGCGCGACGCATCGGAAGCTGAGCGGATGGTCGCCGCCGCGCGCGAGCATCCGAGCCAGCTCGCGCTCATCGATCACGAGCTCCGCTTCACCCCGTCCTACACCGCCGCGCGCGAGGAAGTCCGCAGCCTTGGCGGGATCCGCTACATCGAGATGCGCTACAGCAGCGCGAGCCGCGGCGACCGTTCGCGCGGCTGGAACTGGTGGAGCGATGCCGAGCAACTCGGCGGCGTCCTCGGCGCGGTCGGCTCGCACTTCGCCGACGCGGTGCGGTATCTCACCGGCGAGGACGTGGTCGCGGTGCAGGCGACGCTCGAGACGGTCGTCAAGGAGCGCTCCGGGCGCGAGGTGACCTCGGACGACATGTCGGTCGTCAACCTCCGTCTCAGCAGCGGCACGCTCGCGTTCATGAGCCTCAGCGCGATCGCGTCTGGTTCCGATGAGCCGTCGACGATCACGATCTACGGCGAGAACGCGGCGCTTCGGCTGGTGAATGAAGAGCTGCTCCGCAACGGGACCCGAATTGCCGGCAACGATCTCGTGAAGCGACCCGGCAACACGACCGGCGGGGCGTTCGGCAGCGGGACACTGCACCTCGGCCGCGCGCTGAAACGCGCACTCGACGACGGCGACCGCGCGGCGCTAGCCCCCGCGGCAACGTTCGAGGACGGCCTCGAGCAGCAGCGCGTCCTCGACGCCGCGCGCGCATCGCACGCGCGCGGCGGCGAGTGGGTCGCTACTTCTTCTCTCGCTCCTTCTCCGTAACGTTCACCGCCGGCACGCTCGCGGCCAGCTTGTTGAACGCCGGGAGGTCGGTGTCCCAGATCGCTTTCAGCTTCGTGAGCTGGGCGTCGATCTGTGGGACGAGCTCGTCGCGGACGGCGATCTGCTGCGCGGTCGGCGCCCAGAAGCCGGTGGCCGCCGAATCGGCGACGCCCGCGAGCTTGTCATTCAGTTTGATCGGGTAGTTCAGCGGATCCTCGGAGCTGTGGTTCTTCGTCTGATACAGCGCCTCTTCGACCGCGGTGATCTTCTTGTCGAGATCATTCGCCGCATCGACGATCGGCTTCGTCTCCTTGGAGTTGCCGACGCGCTTCTTCACGTCGGTGAGCTGCTTCCGCACGTCGCGGATCTTGATGATCTGCTCGTTCACCTCGGAGAGCTTCGCGAGCGTCGACGTGACGAAGTCGAACTGCGCCTTCAGGTCGGCGGCGGTCGCGGTGGTCCGCGGGTCCTGCCGCACTTCGAACGGTGCCGTCATAGATGACGAATTGGACTGGTCGCCGACCGTCAGCTTCACGGTGTACGTCCCCGGCAGCACGCGCATGCCGGTCGTGCCGCCGGCCCAGAGGATCATGCCGGGGAACTTCTTGGCGTCCGGCACGCGGAGGTCCCACGCGAAACGATTGTGGCCGCTGACGACGTCGGTGAGCTTGTCGTTCTGACCGCTGGGACGGAACTCGTCTTCTTCCTCGCGCGCTTCGGCCTGTTCCGAGGGCTGCGCCTCCGCCTGACCACCCTCGGACTTCACGGCTTCCTTGGGGGCTTCTTCCTTCGCTGCGGCGGGCGGCGCGGCACCGGTTGCCGAAGCAGGCTTGATCGCTTCGGGTTGCACTTCGCCCTTGAACTCGCGAATGACCTTGCCGTCGGCGCCGAGGAATGCGAGGGAGACCTTCGTCTTCGGCTTCGCCTTCACGATGTAGTCGACGACCACGCCGTTGGGCGGATTCTGACCTTCCGTCACCGAGCCGCCGCGGCCGCCGCCACCGCGACGTCCGCCGCCCTCCATGCGCCACGTCATCGCAGGCGTGAAGAGAAACTCCGACTTCGACTCGACGTCGGGTGTGAGCTGGCGGAGCGGCTCGACGTCATCGAGCATCCAGAAGCCGCGCCCCTGCGTTGCCGCGATCAGCGCGTCCTCATGCACGAGCAGGTCGGTGACCGGGGTCGTCGGGAGTTTGTACTGGAGCGACTGCCAGTGCGCGCCGTCGTCGAACGAGACGAACACCGCATGCTCGGTGCCGGCGAACAGCAGCCCCTTGCGCTTCGTGTCGGAGCGGATGACGCGGGTAAAATCGCTGCTCGGGATGCCGTCGACGATCTTCGTCCACGTCTTCCCGTAGTCGTTCGTCTTGTAGAGGTACGGGCGGAAGTCGTCGGACTTGTACATGGTCGCGGCGACGTACGCGGTGCCCTTGTCGAACGGGCTCGCGTCGATCTCGTTGATCATGATCCACTCGGGCATGATCGACTTCGGCGGTGTGACGTTCTCCCAGTGGCCGCCGCCGTCGCGCGAGACGTGAATGAGACCGTCGTCGGAGCCGGCCCACAGCACGCCCGGCTCGACCGGCGACTCGGCGGCGTAAAAGATCGTGCTGTAGTACTCGACCGAGGTGTTGTCCTTCGTGATCGGACCGCCGGTCGGCGCACCCTTCGCCTTGTCATTGCGCGTCAGGTCGGGGCTGATCGTCTGCCAGCTCGAACCGCCGTTGGTCGACTCCATCAAATATTGTGAAGCTGCGTAGATCTTCTTCGGGTCGTTCGGCGAGAAGAAGATCGGGAAGTTCCACTGGAAGCGCTGCTTGATGTCGGCGGCGCCCCACCCCATCGGATTGTCGGGCCACGGGTTCACGTCGCGGACCGCGCCGGTCTTGTGATTGACGATCGTGAGCAGGCCGCCGTACGAGCCGCCGTACACGATGTCGGGATTCGTCGGATCGGCGACGATGTAGCCCGACTCGCCGCCCGCCGTGACGTCCCAGTCGCGGAGGCCGATCGAGAAGCCGTTCGTGCGGTGCCGGATGCGGACCGCGGTGTTGTCCTGCTGCGGGCCGAGGAGGCGGTACGGGAAATCGGTGTCGACGGAGACGCGGTAGAACTGCGCGGTCGGCTGGTTGAGCTCCGTCGTCCAGCTGTCGCCGCCGTCGGTCGTGACGTTCACGCCGCCGTCGTTCGCCTCGATCATCCGGTTCGGGTCGTTCGGCGCGATCCAGAGGTCGTGGTTGTCGCCGTGCGGCGTTCGGATGCGCGACCACGTCTTGCCGCCGTCTTTCGTCTTCTCGAATCCGACGTTGACGACGTACGCGGTGTCTTCGTCCTTCGGATCGGCGTAGATCCGCGTGTAGTACCAGGCGCGTTGTTTGAGATCGCTCTCACCCGAGACCTTCGTCCACGTCTCGCCGCCGTCACGCGAGCGGTAGACGCCGCCGTCCTTCGCCTCGACGATCGCGTAGACGTTCTGCGGATTGGTCGGGGAGACGCTGACGCCGATGATGCCGAGGGTGCCTTTCGGCATCCCTTTGTTGCGGGAGAGCTCCTGCCAGTTGTCGCCGCCGTCGGTCGACTTCCAGAGCGCCGAACCTTCGCCGCCGCTCTCGAACGAGTAGGGCGACCGGCGGAAGCGCCAGGTGGAGGCGTAGAGGATGCGCGGGTTCGACGGGTCGAACGTCAGGTCAACCGCGCCGGCGTCGCGATTCACGTAGAGCACCCGGTCCCACGTCTTCCCGCCGTCCTTCGAGCGGTAGACGCCGCGCTGTTCGTTCGGGCCGAATGCGTGGCCCATCACGGCGACGTAGACGAGGTCGGGATTGTTCGGATGAACGCGGATGCGGGAGATGTGGCGCGAGTCCTCGAGGCCGATGTGCTTCCACGTCTTCCCGGCGTCGGTCGACTTCCACATCCCGTCGCCGTGCGAGACGTTTCCGCGGATCGTCTCTTCGCCGGTGCCGACGTAGACGACCGCCGGATCGCTCGGCGCGACGGCGACGGCACCGATGGAGCCGCCGAAGAAGCCGTCGCTGACGTTTCGCCACGTCTGGCCACCGTCGGTCGTCTTCCAGACACCGCCGCCGGTCGAGCCGAAGTAGTACGTCTCCGGCTGATCGGCGATGCCGACGACCGCGTCAGCACGCCCGCCGCGAAACGGCCCGACTTCCCGCCACGACATGCCTTTCAGCATGGAGGCGTCGGGAGTTGCGGCGGCGAGGGAGAAAGCGGCGAATGCGAACAGAGTCAGGGCAATGAATCGTGCGCGCATGAGGCGCGCATGTTTATCACACGTTCGCAATCTCGATGATCAATGTTAGGCCGGTCGCTTCACGCGTGACGCGGATCGCCTCGCGGTTCACGCCTGCTTTCATGCAGTAATCGATGACCTCGGCCTCGGTGCGCTCGATGAGTTGCCAGTTGCCGAAGTATTCGATGAGCGGACGGTACGGATTTCCACGTGCGATGTTGGTAAAGAAGAACGTGCCGCCCGGCGCGAGGAGGCGCGTGGTGACGTCGCGGATCAGCGCGATCGCCCAGCTCTCCGGCAAGTAATCGAACAGCCCTCCCGCCATGACGAGGTCGAACTGCTGGTCGATCTTATGCGTCGCGCGCGGCACGCGGCCGTGGACGACGTGCAGCTTCTCGCGCACGCAGTCGAGTTTCTCCTGCGCGAAGTCGAGCGCGTTCCGGTCGGCGTCATTGAGCCAGATCTCCCCGGCCATCGACTCCAGCTTCGGGATCGAGCGGAGGTCGGGACAGCTCCCGCACGCGATCGACAGGATCTTCGACTCGCGCGGCTTCTCGAGCATGGCTTGGAGGATCCGCGCCGCCTGGATCTGCACTTTGTTCCGGTGCTGCTGCGCGATGGCCCGCGTCAGCGCGTACTGTTCGCAGAAGTACTCGATCGAGTTCTCCGGCGCCTGGTTGCACGCGTTGCAGATGTACTCGACGGTCTTGAAGTCTCCCGCATACCCCTCGGGCCACTTCTGAAGCCGCTCGACGAAAGGCGACCGCGCGTGGACGTCGCGCACCGGCTGCAGGATCCCGACGATCTGCTCGCGCGTCATGTTCGCCGATTCGCACTCGACGATCGACGCGCAGAGCTCGTGAACGGAGGACAACACTTCGTGGTACAGCCGCTCCCCCGCGATGGAGCGCGACCCACGCTCCAGTCCGAGAAAACGCTCGACGGCATTGCTCAACCGGCGACCGGCGTCCGGGCAGAATTCGAGAACCACGCTCATCTCTCCCCCTCGTTTCGCCGGCGCCTGCGGGTGACCGGCTTCGGGAGGTGAGAGGGACGAGCGCGCGGGATTCCCTGATTAGTGATGTGCGGCGCGCCGTCTCGACGGGGCTGGCGCTTGAACATCGATCTCGAGGTCGGTCTCGCTCGAGAGGAAGTTCGCGTCGCCTGAATAGCCAATCGTCAGGACGTGGTGCCCTCCAGGAAGCTTGACCGAGATGTTCAGCGTCCCAGTGATCGGCTGCTCCGTCCAGACGAACCCGTTCTCCGAGATCGTGATCGTTCCCGTGGGCGGTACCGACGCAGACGTCAACGGAGTGACGATGACGTTCAGGACCACTGTCCCATCCGGTAACGACGCGTTGGCATCGTTCGTCGCTTCGATTTCCGTCGGAGCCTCGGCCACCTCCACGACGAACGGCGCACTGTCGCTCCCGAGGAAGGTGGAGGAACCGCCGTACGAGGCGACGAGCGTGTGCGTTCCGACCGGAAGCGTCGGGAGGAAGAGATGCCCGTTCCCCGCGTCGATGTCTCCGTTGGCGAGGAGCGTGTTTCCTTCGCGAAGCGTGAACGTGCCGGCGACGGTCCCGGCGGCTGGAGCGTGAGGCGTCGCCAGGAGACGAAATTCTGCTGCGCCGAACAAGACCGGCGTATGAACGGCTTGGATGCTGGTGTCGGTATCGCCCTTGGAAACCGTATGCGTCACCGCGTCGGTGGTCACGCCGAAGAACGCGCCGCCGCCTGAATAAGTCGCCGTCAGCGCGTGAGGTCCGATCGACAGGGTCGACGTGTTCAACGTTGCGGTCCCGTTCGCGAGCGGCGCAGTCCCAATCGGGACACCGTTATCAAGGAATGTGACCACACCGGCAGGCGTGCCTTGAGGCGAGCTGACGGTCGCCTGGATAGAAACCGGCTCGCCGATCACCGAAGTGGCGGCGCCCTGCGACACTGCTGCAGCCGGCGCTGCGGCCGCGATCAGTTCGACATCGTTGCCGTCGCCGCCGGCGTAAGTGATGCGGAAGGGATATCCGTTCACGTTCACTGCCGCGCCTTCGGGAAGGCCGTTGAACGTGCCCGACACCGGAGCGGCACCTTGGTTGTCGATCAAGAGAAAATGCTGACCAAATACGGGCGTGCCGCTCAAAGTCACGACGAGCGGTGGATTTTCCAGCGTTACCATTCCAGTGGTTTGAATCAGTTCCGATACGCCGGTCGTGCTCAGTTCGTAGAAGATGCCGATGAATGAATAACCTGTATTGCGGACGTGGAGCGATTTCGTTTTCAGCACGCGTGTGACGTCATCGATCCCCTCGCTGGAAACGTATTCGGCCTCAACGTTTCCGAGAGTCCCTCTGCCCGCAACCCGAGGCCATTCCGTACCCGAATGGACCACATCCGTATTCGGCAGCGATGCGCCGAAGAGGCCGATACCGCCGCCCATGAGTGTTCCGGTGAACGTCCCGGCATCAACGGCGATCAAGGAACCTGTGATGAGTCCGGAGCCGTTCAGCGATTTCACCGTTGCGGACCGGGAGAACTTCAGCGTTTGGCCGTTCACGTCGACCGAGTCGAAATCAATTTCGTTCGGGTCACCGTTGCCGACGGTCAGCGCCGCACCGATCTTCAAAGGAGCATGGCACAGAAGGGTGGTACCAAACCCGAACGCCACATCGCCGGTCAGTGTCAGCGGATTCCCGTTCAGCGTCGCGGTGCCGTTGAAGTGAAGCGGTCCGACATTCGTCCCAGCCGGAAGGTCGTTCGTCATGATCACGCCCTCGGGGAATGTCAGCGCCTCACCGGAAACCGGGATCGCACTTGGCGTCCAGTTGCCCGCATTCGACCAGAGCGCGTTCACACTGCCGTTCCACACCTTCGCTGTCGCCGTTACCGCCGTCAGCACCACATCGTTGCCGTCGCCGCCGTGGTAAGTGATGGTGAAGAGATATCCCCCAAAGTTGACCGTCGCGCCTTCCGGCAGGCCAACAAAGGTGCCGGACACCGGATTGGAGCTTTCGTTGTCGATCAACTCGAATTTCTGGCCGGGAACCGGAATCCCCGACCGGACGACCACGTTCAGCGGCGCATTTTCGAGCGTCAAGGTTCCGGTGACCTGAATCAGGTCAGATGCTCCTGTCGCATTCAGGTCGAAGAACGCGCCGCCGTACGTTGTGCCGGCCGGGTCGTTGAGGTGCAGCGACTTGGTCCTGATCGGACCGTAATAGCTCATTAACGCGACGTAGATAGACCCCGCCTCGACGTCGCCCAGCGCTCCGCCGCCATCGATCCAGGGCCAGAGTGTCCCCTTGTGCACCACATTCGCATTCGGCATCGAGCCATAGAAATTGAGATCGCCCTCGATCGTTCCCGCGAATGTGCCGCCGTTTCTTACCTCGAGCGGCCACGGGCCGACGACGACCGTTCCGGTTCCGTTCAACGACTGGATCTCAACGGGCGAGTCCACCGTCACTGTCTGGCCGTTTACGTCCATCGAGGGATAATCCGCGAACGCGAGCGAGAGCCCGTTTCCCAGGTTGATCGGCGCTCCGATCTTCACATTTGCGTTACACGTGAATGTCGCGTTCGTATCGGTACCAACCACGTTCCCGGTGAGCGTCATGGCGTTGCCGTTCAGCGTGACCGATCCGCTGAAGGTGATCGGACCGAACGACCTCCCGGGCGTGAGGTCGTTGGTGACCGTCGCCGCGTTGAAGACCAACGCATCGTCGACGGCCGGTACGCCCGCGGGCGACCAGTTGTTCGGCTGCGAGAAAAGGCTGTTGACGGCGCCCGTCCAGGTGCGGGTGATCCCAGCGCTCAATGAAAAAAGCGGAACGCAGCAGACGGCCAAAAGTGCGACACGAACCAGGGATCGAAACACGAGAACCTCGAACAATGAATTGGGCAGAGCGAGTGTACCTCGACTACCCTACCGACCTATGGCGCAATCGACCTCCGTCCTCATCCGTGTCCAGGCTCGCGGCGGCAAGTTCCTCGGGCCGGACATCGGCTACTCGTTCGTGACCGTGCGCGACGCCGCGACCGGCGCGCTGCTCGCGCAGTCGGTGGCGGCGGGCGACTCGGGGCAACTCGGCACGACGTTCAGTTCGAGTGCGAGCACGAACGTGGTCGTTTCCGGCTCGACGGTCAACTGGCTGACACCCACGTCCGGCTCTCCCTCCCCGACCGCTGGATTTCTCGCGACATTCGATCTCGAACAACCGACGATCGTGGAGATCACGGCGGCGGGAATGACGAATGGCGTCCCGAATCAGTCGACGACGTCGGCGCGCATGTGGGTCGAGCCCGGAGCGCAGCTGACGCAGGAGCCGGGAGTCATCCTCGAGATTGCGGGGCTGAACGTCGGGATCCTCGAGCCGAATCCGGCGCAACCTCCCGCCGCCGGGGAGCCGGTCGAGGTCACCGCCTGGGTGACGATGATGTGCGGCTGCAAGATCGCCGACGACCTGCCGTGGCCCACGGACGAGTTCACGATCACTGCGTCGCTCCTCGACGGTAGCGGCACGTCCGTCTCCTCGACCACGCTGGCGATCGAGATCGACACGAACGGCGATCAGGTGCCGAGCGTCTTCACCGGCTCGCTCACCTGCCCCTCGACGTCCGGCTACTACCAGCTCGTCGTCACCGCCGTCCAGCCATCGCTCTCCAATAACGGCGGCGCCGCGCTACTGCTCGACCTCACGGCTGCGACGTGAACTCGACCAGGTCCCAAAGGTTCCCGTAGAGATCCTTGAACACGGCGACCGTGCCGTACGGCTCCACTTTCGGCGGCCGGACGAATTCGATTCCAGCGGCTTTGTAGCGCTCGTAGTCGCGATGAAAGTCGTCGGTGGCGAGGAAGAGAAACACGCGTCCGCCGGTCTGCGATCCGATGCGCGCCACCTGCTCCGGGTCTGACGCGCGCGCTAGCAGCAACCGCGACTCGCTCGCGCCGGGCGGCGAGACGATGACGAATCGCTTTGCCTGCTCTGGAACCTCGCGGTCCTCTACGACCGAGAACCCGAGCTTGCCGACAAAGAAGTCGAGCGCTTCGTCGTAGTCGCGAACGACGAGGGAGACGAGGGTGAGGGACTGTTTCGTCATGAAATTACCGGGAAACGCGTCCGTTTCCCGGAAAACGGCCCCGTTTCCCGGGATGTTGACTCAACTTCCCTGGATGTTGGGCCTGTTTCTCGAAAAACATGTCCGTTTCCCGAAAAACACGCGCGTTTCCCGCGAAGTTTGCCGCGTTTTCGGAAAATTGGAGCGTGCTGCACGGGAAACAGCCGTGTTTCCCGGAAAACGCGCCCGTTTCCCGGGAAACGCGTCCGTTTCCTGAAAAACGCGCTCGTTTCCCAAGAAAACAAAACCGGCTATTGGAAAACCCCTCTCCGCCGATCGAGCACCAGGAGCGCGGCCGCCGCGGTAATGGTCCACGCGAACGCTCCGGAGAGGGTCGCGAGGCGTTGCGAGATATGCGGGGAGTGCCCGCCGGCGAAATGTCCGAAGATGCCGCCTCCGATCGCCGCGACGAGGACCACCGCCGGACGGTAGCGGGTCGGCCACACCAGAGCTGCCACGACGCTCGTCGCCAGCACGATCGGAAAGCTCGAGAAGAACATCCCCGGCGTGAAGGACATCGCGGCTCCGAATCCAGCGAACAGGCTCTCGTCCTGAAAACCGAGCGGGACGTACGTGACGACGGCCAAGAACACCCCCACTCCGCCGAGAAGAACGCTCACGAGCACGCGAAGACCGAGGAGACGGAGGGAGTGAGACCGCGTCAACGGCCACCTTGCTTCGCCGCGAGCTCGAGGACGGTGCTGCGATGTCCGAAAACAAAGAAAGAGTCGTACCCAGCGCGACGCACCGCCCCGAGGACGGGACCGAGCTTCCCGAGCGTCAGATGGCGATCGGCGTCAATCTGCAGGGGCCGGCCGGCATTCCGGGAACGTTCAGCCCGAAGAACACCCTCCAGCTGCGACAGCGGCACAACTGCGTGTTCGACGAGGACATCGCCTTCGCGTGTAACCGTCACGATCGTTGTGATTGGGGTCTCTAAGTAGACCCCGCCAGCGGTGATCTCCGGCTTGGCGACGAACCCACCGAAGTTGCAGACGATCACTCCATACGGCACGAGGTAGAGCGCCGCAAGAATGGAGAGGACCACCGAAGCGAATGCAGCGCCGATTGCTCCGGCTGTACCAGCAAACGTCACCGAAGGAAGCGCATTCGCGCGAAACTTCACGCCGAATAGCTTCTCACGTCCGCGCGATCAACGCCGGTCATCGACGGACGAGGCCCGTAGGCGTCACCTTGAACGTGCGCGAACCGTGGCGCGACGGACAGCACATCGAGTCGTTGCGAGACCACTCCACCGTCTTGACCACGATCGTCTTCCCGATACCCGCCTCGAGCGAGTCGGGCAGAAACGTTCCACGCGTTCCGACCGCAACTTCCAGCGGCGCCGCCTCGTGTCGCGACGACAGGTAGACGAACAGGTAACTCGCGACTCCGTTCCCGCTGCCGTTCGCGCCTTCGACATTGAATGTCACCGCGAGGTCGTCGAGCTGATCGCCGTCCCAATCGCCGACCGCGTACCGGCGGTATTCGCAGTACTCGTTCCCCTGGAGGTGCGCCGTGCGCTGTGCGATGTCGCGTTCCACGCGGGCGTTCTGCAGCCGGCACGGTTGGTCCGCTGCGATCGCGCAAAACGCCAGGATGACCAATGGAACCGCCGTCGCTCTCATCGTCTTCACCCGAAATCTACTACGCTACGAACATGCGCAAAGCGTCGATGACTCTCGCCGCCATGATCATCCTACTGATCGCCGGCTCGCTTCTAGCGCAGGAGCCGGCGCCGCAGGAGCTCTTCCAGCGCGCGCTGGCGCTTCACGACGCGGGGAAGTACGACGACGCGATCGCCATCTACAAGCAACTTCTCGCGAAGGATCCCGACAACGGTCAGATCATGTACGAGCTGACGTTCTCGACATTCGCGAAGGGCGACTTGACGGAGGCGATACGGCTGGCGACCGAAGCGGCGGCGAAGCCGGGACCGAGGCAGGCCCGCTTCCTCGAGGTCCTCGGCAACGCGTACGACGCACAGCACCGCAGCGCCGAGGCGATCGCCGCCTACAAGCGCGGCATCAAGATCGACCCGAGCTACGGGCGGATTCACTACAACCTCGGCGTCGCCTACGCGGCACAGGGCAAACTCCGCGACGGCCGCGAGGAGCTGGAGCGCGCGATCGAGCTCGATCCGACGTATCCGTCGCCACAGTTCCTGATCGCCGAGGTCTACCGGCTCGATGGCTATCGAGTCCCAGCCATCCTCGCCTACGGCCGCTACCTCGCGATGCAGCCGACCGGGTCGCGCGCGACCATCGCCGCACAGAACCTTCAGGAATTGCTCAACCTCGGCGTCGAGGAGAAGAGCAAGGGAAACATCAATCTCACGGTCGACCCTGACTCGAAGAAAGATCTCGGCGACTTCGGGCCACTGGAGATGGGGGCGGCGCTCGCCGCCGGCGCGAAGTTTCTCGAGGGGAAAGAGAAACTGACGGAGTTCGACCTCGAGGCCGAGGTACTCGCGATCTTCCTGGCGATCTTCTCCGAGTCATCGGACAAGCTCAAACGTGGGTTCATCGCAAATACGTACGCCCCGTTCTACAACGCGATCGTGAAAGCGAATGAGGCATCTACTTTCGCGCACGTCGCACTGGCGCCGCTGAACCTCGCCGGCACCGACGAGTGGATGGCCGCGCACAAGTCCGAGGTCGCGGCGCTTCTCCACGAGTAACGCCTGCGTCACGCGCCGAACACGTCGACGAACTCGTCGTGCGATGCGAACGCACGCTTGCCGTTCGAACGTCGATGCAGAACCGACAACACCTCGGCGTCCCACGCGTTCTCGAGCACCAATTGTAGAAAACGCAGGAGGCCGGAACGTTCGCTCCACGAGAACAGATGCCCGGGCGCCTTTTCGAGCGATCGCCGTTCCCCGTGCGTTCCCCGCTCAGCGTAGAACTTCGGCCAGTCTTCCGAGCATCCCCAAATCCCCCACTGCTTCACCCACAAGAGACACTCATCCCATTCGCCGAGAGCCTCGACAACCGCCGTCGCGACCTCTGCTTCCTGGCCTTCCGGAGTGACAGCCTGCCCATATGCACGACTCATGAGCGGAGCTTGATCGCGAGGTGCTCTCTTCCACGGCACGAGACCATTGTCGCGGCACCACTCCTCGATCTGATTGCCTTCGAGGAACTGCGTCACGGAGCAGCGGGGAGTTTGATCGAGACGGTGTGTGCCAGGGCGTCGAACTCGGAGCGGCACTGGCGTCCTGCAGGGGCTTCGTCGATCTCGACGTTCCAGAGCGCGAACGCTGAAGGCTCGATGTCGTCGAGGTTGATGTAGACCGACTCGGTCGTATTGGTTTCGTATTTCACGACCACGTGTCCGCCGGACTTGAACAGTTCCCGCTTGTCGAGGATCGCGTCGCGCATCGCTCCCGCGAGCGCGGTGTTCCAGTCGCTGCCGTGCAAGACGCTCCAGTGGACCCGGCAGGCGGAACGGAGTGCCTCGGGAGGAACGACCTGCCCGTTCTCGACTGACCACCCTAAGGGGAGAAAAGCCGTGATGACGAACGGCTCTGTTTCGATCGTGGTGCGTTCCTTCGGGAACGATTGCGAATCGGCGGCAAGCGCTGTGGCGGCAACGACGAAGATGCTCAGAAGCAACGGAATGCGTCGCATCGACTCAAAGGATAATAGAACTCATGAAAATCGCAGAACTGCTGCTGGCGCAAGTCGAACGTGAGATACCGGCGACGCGGAAAGTCGTGGAACGCGTCCCCGAGGGAAAGACCGACTGGAAGCCGCACCCGAAGTCGATGCCGCTCGGCTACCTATCGGCGCTCGTCGCCGGCATGTTCGGCTGGATCGCGATGATGATCGAGAGCGATCACCTCGACCTCGCGGGCGGCGGCGGCGCGCCTTCCGCGTCCAACGCGAGCGAGCGGCTCGCGCTCTTCGACAAGTCGGTCGCCTCGGCGCGCGAGGCGCTGCAGCAGACGACCGACGAGCACCTCATGCAGCCGTGGCAGCTCCGCGTCGGCGGCAAAGTCGTCGACGAGAAGCCGCGCCACATCATGATCGCCGACACGATCTCGCACCTCGCGCACCATCGCGGCCAGCTGACGGTGTATCTGCGCCTCAACGACCAGCCGGTGCCGTCGGTGTACGGGCCGACGGCGG
>JACZCU010005369.1_pt1 | contig 21416 bp, 18 predicted proteins | sample 8641851 | NCBI WGS metagenome assembly JACZCU01 (sample SAMN15324605, study PRJNA640507) | soil metagenome | isolation source: monocropping sugarcane control | place: China: Luxin town, Laibin City, Guangxi Province | collected 2019-07-25 | depth 10cm m | reverse complement strand
CGGTCCGTCTGCCCCTTCCCCTCGGGCACCGGCAATCCGCGGGTGAGGAAGCCGCGCCGCACCTGCGCCGCCAGCCGGTCGGCGGCCACGCCGGCGACCGTGGGACTCATCACGCCTTTGCGCGCGACGTAGCTCCCCTCGAAGACTCCGAGCGTCGGATCGATCACCGTATGGTGCTCTTTCAGCAGCTCGACGAACGCCTTCACCTCGGGCGACTTCAGGTCGATCGACGCCGCGCGCTCGGCCGGAGCCGTGAGCCGCAGCCGCGTCTGCGTCTCCTTCACATCCGGCATGAAGTTGAGCATCAGCATATTGATGTGCTGGATCTCGTCGTAGCCGTCCTTCACGGCGTCCGTGGCAATCATCCCGGCCGGAATGTGGCCGCTCACGCGCATCCCTTTTTCGTGCGCGTGCTTCGCCATGAACGGAACGAGCGCCGGATTCACCGAGCTGTAGATCTTGAGCTGCTCGAATCCGAGCGACGCGTACTTGTCGATCGCGGCGCGCGCTTCGTCTTCGTTCGAGACGAGCATCTTCGTCGGACCGGCGTACGGACCCGGGCCGTCGACGAGGCCGGCGAGCACGACGCGCGGGCCGACTGCCTCGCCGCTCTCCCACTCCTTCTTCAGGTTCAGGATCGTGTCGATGTCGTTGCCGAGGTCGCGAACGGAGGTGACGCCGTTCGCGATGTTCAGCATGCCGTCGTCGTCGCCGTTGTGCGTGTGCATGTCCCACAGGCCGGGCATGACGACGCGGTTCGCGGCGTCGATGTGCTCGAACGTCGGGACGTCCGGCCCGCTGATCGACTCGACCTTGTTGCCGCGAATGACGATTGTGGCATTCGGCGTCAGCTTGCCCGAGGCCGGGTCGAAGAGCCGCGCGTTCGTGATGACGATGCCGCCGCCCTTCGGCTTGTGCGTGAGCTTCGCCGACGTGGCGCGCGTCGCCTTGGCGTGCCACTCGTCCTGCGCCTTCACCAGCTGCGGGATCACGGCGTCGTGCCCTTCGGCGATCACCGAAAGCCACGATGACGCGCTGGCGAACAGCTCGTTCTTGTCGTCGAGCCACACCGTCTGCGGCGAGAAGCCGAAGCCGGAGATGTCGTACGCCGTGATCTTCTTGCCGTCGACCGTGAGGCCGCCGAGCTTCTGGATCGATGCTTCGCCGGCCGGCAGCAGCGGCATCTTGTGCTCCGGCGTCGCGAGCAGCGCGCGCACGATCGCCGCGCTCTCCTCGGGGGGACCGTACATGCTCGCGTAGAGCGCCTTCGTGTCCGCTGACGAGCCGCTCTCCGCGCCATTCGACCACTTCCCGTTCGCGAACGTCTCGTCGACGGCCGCCTTGTAGTAGTCGACGCCGGTCGTCGTCATCGAGCCGGGCGACATCACCGTGTGCGTCTTCGGCCCGCGGCCGCGGTCGTTGAACTCGAAGTCGACGGTCCGCGTGGCGCCGTCGATCGAGGTGGTCTGCGCGCCGGCGGGATGGCCCGCCATGATCACGGTGTACTTCAGGACGATCGCGAGAAGGACGGTGTGCATCCCGGCAGTTTAAACTCCCCGCGATGGCGCGTGTGCCGGTCTCGGCAATCATCCATGTCCTCAATGAAATCGACTACATCGACGACTGCCTCCGCTCCGTCGAGTGGGCCGACGAGATCTACGTCATGGACTCGTTCTCGACCGATGGCACGCTCGAGCGCATCCGCGAGAAGTACCCTCACGTGCGCCTCGAGCAGCGCGAGTACCTCGGCGCCGCCTCGACGAAGAACTACGCCGTCGACCGCGCGAAGCACGACTGGATCTTCATCCTCGACGCCGACGAGCGCGTCACGCCGAAGCTCCGCGACGAGATCCTCCGCACGCTCGGCGGCGACCTGAAGTTCTGGGCGTACTCCGTCGGCCGGCTGAACTTCATGATGGGCAAGCCGGTGCGCTTCTCCGGCCTGCAGCGCGACCGCGTCACGCGCCTCTTCCACCGCGGCCACGCGCGCTATCCGAACAAACGCGTGCACGCCGACCTGCTCGTCGACGGCGAGACGGGAGCGCTCCATCACAAGATGGATCACTTCTACATCCGCACGTTCGATCACATGATCGCGAAGATGACGCGCTACGCCTACTGGGGCGCCGCGCAGATGTTCATCGACGGGAAGACCACCAGCGCGTGGGGCATCTTCAGCCACTCCATCGCCAAGTTCCTCCGCGACTTCGTCTTCAACCTCGGCTTCCTCGACGGCGTCCGCGGCCTCATCTCCGTCGGCATGCACGTCTATTACACGTTCTGGAAGTACGCGAAGCTGTGGGAAATGACCCAGCTCAAACGCCTCGGCAAGCCGGTGCCGTTGCCCAAGCTCGACGTCGACGAAGAACGCTGGGAGCTCCCGTGGGAGAAGAAGCCGGCGAGCTAATCCGCCGGCTCGACCACCACCCGCAGCCCGTCGACCCGCGCCACGCGTACGCGTGATCCCGCTGCGATCGGCGCGAGGGCGGTGGCGTTCCAGAGCTCGCCGTGGACGAACACTTTTCCCTCGGGCTCGAGCTGCGTGCGCGCGACTCCGAACTCGCCCACCATCCCCTCGGAGCCCGTAGTCACGTGGAACTTTCGCGCTTTCAGCACGAGCGTGGCGAGGAAGATGGCGATCACTCCGACGGGGACTCCGACGGCGAGCGCCGTCAGGAGATGAACGCGCATCTGCGGAATGGGTCCGTCGACGAGGAACAGTCCGCCGATGACGAGGCAGACGATCCCGCCGACGCCGAGGACGCCGTGCGTGCCGAACTTCGCCTCGAGAGCGAAGAGCACGAATGCGGCGATCAGCAGCGCGACCGCGGCGAAGCGCGTCGGCAGAAGATTCAAGGCAAAGACGGCGAGGAGGATCGAGATCAGGCCGACGACGCCCGGAATCACCGCGCCGGGGTGATTGAACTCCGCCCAGAGCGCGAGCCCGCCGAGGGCGAAGAGGATGAACGCGACGTTCGGATCCATGATCCACGAGAGGAGCCGCTCGCGCAGACTCTCATCGAACGGCGTGATCGGCTTGTTCGCGACGTGCATGACGGTCGTCGACCCGTTGAAGCGCTTCAACGGCTTGCCGTCGAGCGCCTTCATGAGCGACGCGTCGTCCGGCGCGATGACGTCGATCAACTTGTCCGCGAGCGCCTCACGCTCGCTGAACGACTTCGACTCCCGCACCGCGCTCTCGGCGATGGCGACGTTGCGTCCGCGCTGGCCGGCAATCGACCGGATGAACGCCGCGGCGTCGTTCTCGAGCTTCGTCTTCATCACGTCGTCCATCTTTTCGCCGAGGAGGACGGGATGCGCGGCGCCGGCATTCGTGCCAGGCGCCATCGCCGCGACGTCGGCCGACTCGAGGATCACGAAGCCGGCGGACGCGGCGTAGCTGCCGGCCGGCGCGACGTAGACGATCACCGGAACGGGCGACTTGATGATCTTCTCGACGATCGAGCGCATCGAGTCGGCGAGTCCGCCGGGAGTGCGCAACTCGATCAGCAGCGCGTCGGCGTGACGCGACGCCGCGAAGTCGATCGCGCGGCCGATGTACTCGTCGCTGATCGGATGAATCATGTCGTCGACCGAGATCTTCACCACGTCCGCCGCGGCGGCGTTCGTGAGAAGCAGCAGAAGGAGCGCGAGGGCGAGCCGTTTCATGGACAATCTCCGAATGGCACCCCTATCGTACGACCAACCGAAGATGCGCGTCGGTTTCGGCTGTATCGCGCTCTTCATGCTGCCGTTCCTCGCGGCAGGCCTGTTCACCATTTCCGTGGGCCTGAAGGCGTACTCGCACGGCGAGCCGACGCAGCAGTGGCTCATCCCGATCGTCGTCGGCGGCGCGTTCACGATCTTCTCGATCGGCTTCACGGCGATGCCGCTCTACGCGATCCGCCGCTCGCAGGCGGATACCGCGGCGCTGCAGCATGGCGTCATCGTCGACCGCGGCGGCGCGACGGGCGTGACGCTCCTCATCTTCGCCATCATCTGGAACGCGATCGCCTTCCCGATCGGCTTCTTGTTTACGCGCGGGCAGAACGCCCCTCCTTGGGCCTTCGCGATCGCAATGCTCTTCCCGGTCATCGGCGTGGTCCTGCTGGTCTCCGCGGTCTACCAACTCCTGCGCCGGCACAAGTACGGCGCGTCGCGGCTGATGCTCGACCACCTTCCGGTCGCCACCGGCACCACGTTCCGCGGCGACATCGACACGAACATGCAGGAGGCGCCGGAGAGCGGTTTCGGCCTGCGTCTCCTCTGCATTCATCGCGTCACGATGGGCAGCGGACGCAATCGCTCGACGCGCGAGGACGTCCTCTGGGCGGACGAGCAGACCGTCAGCTCCGGCGCCGCCATGCGCAACCCCCTCGGCACGCGCATCCCGTTCACCTTCACGATTCCCGACGACGCGCGGCCGACCGACGAGCGCAACTCGGACGACTGCATCGTCTGGCGCATCGCCGTGAAGGCGTCGATGGCGGGGATCGACTACGCCGCCGACTTTCAATTCCCCGTGCTCTCCACCGGCGAGCACCCGCACGCGCCACGGTCGTTCGTCGACGCTTCCTCCTGGATCCCCTCGGCCACTTCACACATCACGATCACTCCGCTGCCCGAAGGCGGCGAAGAGTTCGTGGTCAAGGCACGAACGCCCGCGAGCCAGGTGTTCGGCATGTTCGTCTTCATCGCGCTCTGGTACGGCTTCATCGCGATCATGTTCGCCGTGCACGCGCCGATCTTCTTCCCGATCCTCTTCGTCCTCTTCGGTCTCGTGATCGTCTTCGCGGCTTTCGACAGCCTCTTCGGCCGCTCGATCATCCGCGCCTCGCGCACGAACCTCACGCTCCGCCGCGCCTATCCTCTCGGCCTCGGCATCACGCAGTCGATCGACCCCTCGCAAATCGAGTCGATCTCGTCGAATCTCGCTCTGGCCTCACAGTCCGCCGCATCGCTCTACACCGTCGACGTCACGCTGCGCGACGGCAAGCACCTACAGGCCGCGAAGGCGATCCGCGAACGAAGCGATGCGGAGATGCTCGCGGCGCGGGTGCGAAGGGTGGTGACGCCTACTTCGGCGTGATGCCGATCGCGAGGACGTTCACTGCTTGTGCATGTACCGACCATGCCCCGCTTTTTGGATCTTGCCCCGCTTCGCGAGCCGCGCGAGCTTGGTGCGGACGTAGGGCATGTCGATCTTCCACTGCAGGCCCAACAGATACTCCGTGATCTCTTTCGGCGTGAAGTAGCGATTGTAGTGGCGCCGGAAGAGCGTGGTGATCTGCACGTCCATCTGACCGGAGCCGGTCTTGGGGAGCTCGATGCCAACGGCAAGTGCGGAAAAGCGGGCGGTGCAGTCGTCGAGCTCGTCGGCGACCTTTAGCCGCTCCGCGTCCAGCTCCTCGAGACGACGGCGGAGCTCTGCGATACGAAGCGCTAGGCTTGAAATGACATCAGAGGTGCTAGCCATGACGTGCAACACATCATAACTGACACGCTCACGTTCATCAATAACGCGCTACCAGGCGACGATGACATGGTACATGCCAGCTAAGCTGCCATTGCCGTCAACGAGCGGCCGATAGGCGTCATTCATAACAGGAAGGATGTCATCAATGATGCTTAACATCCTATCAATGATACCAAGCGCACCAAGCGTGAGAGGCTGGGCGTCAGCGTTGACACCCATTGTGTCAAACGAACTACACCGGCATGTAGTCCGGCTGCGGCTCGTAGTTGAAGAACTTCGTGATGTCATTGCGGAACACGAGCTTGAAGTCGCCGATCGGGCCGTTGCGCTGTTTGGCGATGATGATCTCGGCGATGCCTTTCTCTTCCGTGTCCTTGTTGTAGACCTCGTCGCGGTAAATGAAGGCGACGACGTCGGCGTCCTGCTCGATCGAACCTGACTCGCGGAGGTCGGAGAGCTGCGGGCGGTGGTCGCCGGTGCGCTGTTCCGGGCGGCGGGAGAGCTGGGAGAGTGAGATGAGCGGGACGTTGATCTCCTTCGCGATCGCCTTCAGGCCGCGTGAGATCTGCGAGATCTCCTGGTTCCGCGACTCCACCTTTCCCTTGACCGACATGAGCTGGAGGTAGTCGACCATCACGATGTCGAGCCCCACTTCCATCTTCAGCCGCCGCGCCTTCGCGCGCATCTCCATGATGTCGATGCCCGGCGTGTCGTCGACGTAGATGCGCCCTTTCGACAGCCTCGCCGACGCCTCCGCGAGGTCCTTCCAGTTCTTCTCGCTCAGCATCCCGGCGCGGATCAGGTGGTTCGAGACGCCCGACTCCGAGGAGAGGATGCGCAGCCCGATCTGCTCCTTCGACATTTCCAGCGAGAAGACGCCGACCGAGTGCAGCCGCGCCGCCGCGCCGCGCGGATGCCCGTCTTTCCCCGGGATCGCGATCGACTCGGCGATGTTCATCATGAAGGAGGTGTTGTGCGTGACGGTGTAGCCGTCAGTGATGTAGAGGTGCGATGGGTGCGAGACAGCGATGCACTGCGCCTGCGAGGAGCGGGAAGGTGTGATCGAGCGGATGTTGAGGCGACGCGTCCGCGCTCTCGGGCGACGGCGGTTCTGCTTGTCTGCAATTAGCTCCAGATCGACGCTGTCGGGAAGCTGGATATTGCAGACGTACGAGAGGCGACCCTCCCGCCGCTCTCCGTCATACGTGTATGACGTCTTCTTTTCGAATGAAGATGCTGATCCGCCGATCGATCGAACGAGCGCGATGACGTCCTGCGCCAACCGTTCACTGCATGAAGAGAAGCGAATGCTTCCCCACTTCTCGATCCAGCCGTCGGTATCAATCAATCCTTTCAGGAGTCTCTTGCGCGACTCGAGCGATGCGTTCAGGTACGGCTTCGGAATGAACTTTTCTTGCGCTCGAGCTCCCCAGATCCCGAGCGTCTCCAGCGCCAGCTTCAGGGGATTTGGCGAACGGTAGCCGCGGCCGCGTGTTTTTGGACCTTTCTGGACAATACGGTAGTCGTAACCCTGACTGAACACGACATCGTACGACTCGCTGACAACGCGGCGGATTTCGTCGACCGTTTCCTGGCTAGCCGTCGAAAAGCTGACGCTTGTGCCATGCGTCGATCCGTCTCCGAGGAGAACTCCGAGGAGCCACGGGTCGATCGGCAGATCGTCATCCACGCCGAACTCGCCGTTGAAGGTGTCGATGTAGAGGCGGCCCTGATATCGCTTGCGCTGCAGCATCTCCATGATGCGCTCGGTGGTCATCACGCGCGGCGCATCCCAATCGCGGTACGTGACGCGCCACAGATGCTCGCGACAGCATTCCGTGCTGCGGCCGTCGGAGAACGTGATCCGGAAGAGCTCGCGCTCGCCCTGCGGGAAGATCCCGATGACGTGCGAAGGCGCGCCGTCGATCGACGCGAGCTCGTCGCCGATCTTCAGCGATCCCATACAGACGAAGCCGCGGCGCGTGAGGACCTTTGCGTCGAGCGGCTGCGCTTTTCCCATACTCGGTCTCGCCGCGATGATCACGAGGTCCTGCGGCTGGAAGCCGGAGGTGAACTCGTTGAAGCGGTCGTAGCCGGTGGGGATGCCGGTAATGAGCTTTCCGGCTTCGTGGAGCTGCTCGATCGCGGTCATGTTCTGGCGCGTGATGCGGTCGAGGGCGACGAAGCCCTTTTCGGTCGAACCTTCCGCGATCTCGTAGAGCGACTTCTCGGCGATGTTGAGGACGTCGGCCGGCTCGTTCGGGGCGTCGAGGGCGGCGCGCATGACGCTGTTGCCCATGACGATGAGGCGGCGGAGGGTCGACTTCTCTTTGACGATGCGCGCGTAGCGCTCCACATTCGCGACGTCGGGGACGACGTCGACGAGGGAGCTGACGTACGCGGAGCCGCCGGCCTGTTCGAGCTGGCTGCGCTTCGCGAGCTCGTGCTTCACGGTGAGGAGGTCGATCTCGACGCTCTTCTCCGCGAGCGAGCGGATGGCGGCGAAGATGAGGCGATGGGCGTCCTTGAAGAAGTCGTCGGTGTCGACGAGGCTGACCACGCGGTAGAACGCGTTCGGGTTCTCCAGGATCGAGCCGAGGACCGCGCGCTCCGCGTCGGGGCTCTGCGGCAAAGGCCGATCGAGCGTAACGTCGAGTTGGGCTACGGACATGAACGATGTGCCGCGATTGTCGGAAAACTGGGACCCGTTGTCATCAGCAGATTGGTCCGCACTTTTTCCACATCTCGTAGAGTGCCGGAACGCCCCTCTGCTTGGGAAATCAGCGATTCTCCACAGGGAGGAGTCAACCGAAAGTTCTCCGACCTGTGGAATCCGTCATCAGCGGCTCGCGTTCGTGCCCGCATGAAACGTTTGGCCATTCTTCTCCTCGTTGCCGGCGCTTCGCTGCCGCTCGTCGCGCAGCAGCCGGCGTCTCCGAAGCTGCAGGACCCGATCGTCGCCCGGATCAACGGTGAGGTGATCACGCAGTCGCAGCTCAATGACCTCTACGACTCGCTCAACCTCCAGATGCGCCAGCAGTACGACCGCGCCGGCGGGAAGGCGGCATTCCTCGACAACTACATGCGCAAGCGCCTCCTGCTGCAGGAAGCGTTGAAGTCGGGCTTCGACAAGCGGCCGGAAGTTCAGGAAGCGGTGAACGCGGCGAAGGAGAGCGCGCTCTTCGATCGTTACGTGAAAGAGGTCGTCTCGCAGCAGATCGTGACCGACGAGATGGTGCGCAAGTACTACGACGATCACCACGACGACTTCAACGAGCCGGAGCAGGTGAAGGCGTACCACATCATCGTGATGTACAACGGCACCGGCCCGAAGCCGAAGACGAAGGAAGAGGCGAAGGCGGAGATCGAGAAGATCGCGAAGGAGCTGCACGAGCGCGCCAACGGCTGGACGAACATCGACGCCGCGCAGCGTGCCCACGCGATGCTGACCGCGTTCAACGACGCCGCGAAGAAGTACTCGGAGGACGGCACCGCACCGCAGGGCGGCGACCTCGGCTGGTTCGAGCGCGGCAAGATGGACAAGACGTTCGAGGACGTGGCGTTCGGCCTGAAGCCGGGAACGATGAGCGAGCCGTTCGAGACCCGCTTCGGCTTTCACATCGTCTTCGTGGAAGGGCACAGGGCGCCGCGTGTGACGCCGTTCGACGAAGAGAAGCAGTCGATCCGCGAGAAGCTGATCGGCGAGCATACCGGCGACATCATGCGGACGGTGCAGCGGCTCACGGACGAGCTGAGGTCGTCGAGCAAGGTGGCGCTCTACCCGGAGAACATCCGCTACTGATGTAGCGCGCGTTTCTCGAGCAGCGCGACGATGCGCCCGGCGTCGGCAACGACGTCGGGCGGGAAGCCGTAGAGCTCCAGGATCGCGATGGCGTTGCGCGTCGACGACGGTCCGCGCTGGAGCTTGTAGTCGAAGGTGAGGGCGTCGCGCTCGATCAGCTCGCGGAAGTGGTACGGCTCGTATTCGTCCGCGAGGAGGGTCACCAGCTCGAGGTCGTGGGTGGCGACGATCACGACGTCGTTCTTCTTCGCCAGGTGCGCCAAGACGGCGCGAGCCGCGGCGACCCGCTCGATGGCGTTCGTTCCGCGGAAGATCTCGTCGATGACGAAGAGGTGTTTCCGCTCGCCCTCCGCATCCCGGAGCAGTTCCCCGACTCTCTGCACCTCGGCGAGGTAGTAGCTCTTGCCGGCGAGGAGGTCGTCGCCGCGCCCGATCGACGACTTCACGTCGAGCAGCGGGCCGCGCCAGCCGCGCGAGCAGGTCGTGTAGATGGTCTGCGCCAGGACGGCGTTGACGGCGATGGTGCGGAGGAAGGTCGACTTCCCGGACATGTTGGAGCCGGTGACGAGGACGCTCTTGCCGTCGATCGTGATCGAGTTTGCGACGGCGTCTTCGAGGAGCGGATGGTACGCGGAGGCGACTTCGAGCGGGCCGTCCTCGGTGAGCTCCGGCTTCGCGAAGACCGGGAGCTGGGCTCTGAATCTGGCGATCGAAGCCGCGGCGTCGGCCGCACCGATCGCCTCCCAGACACGCGCGATCGTGTCGCGCTCGCGTTCGATGATGCCGAGGCTTGCGACGAACGCGTTCACGTCGGCGAGGAAGAACATGTTGAGGTATTGCACCGCGGCGGAAATCAGGTCATCGCGGCCTTCGGTCTCGACGATCAGCCATGAGGTAGCGCGTCTCAGTCGCGCGAGCCCCTTCACCTCCTCGGGCGCGACCGTTTCGCCCGCTTTCAGGAAGGCGTTGAGCAACCGCATCGGCTGGATGTACGCGTAGATGCGGCGCCGGTAGAAGATCTCGATGCCGATGTTGGTCACGAGGATCGCGAGCAACGGAAACAACGCGTACGGCACGATGAAGACGGCGATGATGCCGAGGAGTGCGGCGATCGACAGGAGCGGGTAAACCCACCCGAAGCGCGCCCGGTCCGGGAGCGGCTGCAGAAAGAGGTACGGCAGCAAGTAGGCGCGGTCGTCGTTCAGTTTTGAGAACGCGCGCGAGCGGTCTTCGCGCTTTTCGACGGCTGCATCGAAGCGGCGGAGCTCGTCGACTTCGTGGGAAGGAGTGCGGAGGCGATGGTAGAGGTACTGGCGCCCGATCGCGCTCGCGGTTCTATCGAGTGAGGCGAAGACGTCGTCGAGGTTGAGGTCGTCCCACGTCCGCGCGTCGATACCACCGCCTCCGAGGAGGCGGTGGTAGATGGAAATCGACTCGAAGTCGGTCAGCGGGCGGGACCTCCTTGCAAAACTACGGCTGGATCTCGATATCGGGATCGTGCGACTGGCCGCCCGATGTGACGGTGTAGTGGACGGTGTACTTCTGCGCCTGCGACGGGAACGGGTTGCTAGTCCCGCTAAACCGGCCGCCGTTCGGCGAGATATTGGGATTCGTGTACGGCGCCGGCAGGTGGATGGCGAAGTCGCTGTCGCCGACCCATGTGACGGTCTCGCCGCCTTTGATCGTTACGGTGGGTGGATTCGCAGACAAATCAGAATTGATGATGACCGTAGCCATGAAGCCTCCTCTTTTGTTGGACCTTGGACCCGGAGGCGATTATACGGTCGGGAGATGTTGATAAGTGGAAGTCTTCCGCGCTAGCGCGAACTCCGGCTCCAGTTCGATCTCCATCCTGCTGTAGCCTCGTTGGATCGCGTGCGCCAGGAGACGAGCAGCATCCTCAGCGTTCCCTCGGAACGCTGCAATCTTTGCGGCGTGATAGAGGACGTTCGCGTTCTCCCCATCGCGGTGCAACGCATCGGCGATCTCTTTTTCGGCCGATTTCAGGTTGCCGCTTTTCGCTAAGCATTCCGCCATCCGGGCACGAACTACCGCATCGTTAGGATTGTGGGCGACCTCGTCTCCGGCTAACTTCGCGGCCTTTGCATACGCCGAAGTTGCCCGGTCTTTTTCGTCGACGGTCGCGCGGTAGGCGTCGCCGAGATTCGCCCAATACTTGTAGTGACTCGGTGCGAGGCCGATCGCTCTCTCGAACTCGTCCGCCGATTCCTTGTAGCGTCCGAGGAAGTAGTAGCAGGTTCCGAGATTCGAATACGCCTGCGCGGTCGGCTTCTGGTCGAGCGTTTTCTGGAAGACGCCGATCGCATCGTCGTAGCGCCCCATCTGCTGATATGCGCCGCCAAGATTGTTGTAGCCGCGCATGTTGTCGGGCGAGAGCTGTACGACTCTCTGGAAGAACGGCACGCTGGCCGCGACGTTTCCGTGCGTGTAGTAGAAGATCCCCATCGCGTTGTACGCAGACCAGTATTTGGGCTGCAGTTCGATCGCCTTCTTGTACTCCGCCTCGGCTTTCGATGAATCCTTCTTGGCGTCGTAGGCGCGCGCGAGGCCGAGGACGGCGTCGGCATTGTTGGGCTGCTGCTGCAGCGCACGGTTGAACTCGGCGATCGCCTTGTCGGTGTTCCCTGTTTGCAGGTCGACCTGGCCGAGGGTGACGTGCACGTCGGGGTTGAGCGGATCGGCGGCGGCGGCGCGGTCGCAGTAATCGCTCGCCTTGGTGATGTACTGGGTGTCGCGGTTGATGATGAACTTCGCGAGATACGCGCGGCCGAGGGCGGCCTGCACGGTGGCGGAGGTCGTGCCGAGATCCTCGAGCGTGCTGATGGCGGCGTTGAGCGAGTTCTCGTCGTCGTACCGGCGCAGGTGGCCGAGGGCTTCGAGGTAGCGCTGCTGGGAGACGTTCGCGTCGAGAGTCGGGAAGCGTTGCGGGGCGGCTTTCGGGTCGAGGAACGAGGCGATCTTGGTGACGAGCTTGTCCTGGACGTCGAAGAGCTCCGAGGCGGCGCCGTCGACGGTGTCGGCGGCGAGCTCGCGGCGGTTCTGCGGATCGACGATCGCGTAGCTGATGCGAATCTTGTTGCCGGCGCGCTGCATCGAACCGCGGATGACCATCGTCACGCCGAGGTCGCGGCCGATCTTCTGCACGTCTTCTCCCTCGGCGACGTCCTGCGGCTTTGGCCGGATGAGCTGCACGGACGGGAGCCGCGCGAGGCGGGTGCTCACCGTTTCCGCGAAGCCGTCGCCGACGAGTTGTCCGTTCGCGTCGCCCGATAGATCGCGGAACGGGAGAACGGCGACGTAGCTCTTCGCCTGTTGTTGTGCCGCCGTGGAGGAGCCTTGCGAGCCGGCGGTCTGGCGGCGATTCATCATCACCACCGCGAGGAAGAGCAGGAGCGCGATGAACGTCCCGGCGACGATGCCGATCGTGCGGCGCTGCTTCGACGTGAGCACCGGCGGCTTTGGGAGGTCGAGCGCGCTGCCTTCGGCGTGGATGCGGTCACGGAGCGCCTTCAACTCGTTCGCACATTCGCGCGTCGTCTCGTAGCGGCCGGAGGGCTCCTTCTGCAGCAGGCGGTCGATCACCCAGGTGAGCGGTAGCGGCGCGCGCGAGTTGAAGTCGCGGACGGGCGGCGGTTCTTCATGGAGGATCGCCGACATGACGTCGATCGCGTTCTCGCGTTCGAATGCGGCGTGGCCGGTCGCGAGCTCGTACAGCATCGCGCCGAGGGCGAACTGATCGGAGCGGAAGTCGATGCGCCGGCCGGTCGCCTGCTCCGGCGACATGTAGCCGACGGTGCCGAGAATCGTGCCCGGCATCGTCGAAGGGACGCGGTACTCGACTGTTTTCGACATCTCATCGCCTTCGGCCAGCAGCTCCGCGAGGCCGAAGTCGAGGATCTTCACGAAGCCGTCCTTCGTCACCATGACGTTCTCGGGCTTGAGGTCGCGGTGGATGATCGAGTGCTCATGCGCGGCCGCGAGGCCGTCGGTGATCTGTGCCGCGATGTCGACCGTCAGGCGGTTCGACTGCGGGCCCTCGTTGATGACGGTGCGCAAGTCGCGGCCGTCGATGTACTCCATCGCGATGAACGGCTTCCCGTGATCGGTGCCGATCTCGTAGATCGTGACGATGTTCGGATGGGAGAGCGCCGAGGCGGAGCGGGCTTCCTGCGTGAAGCGCGCGAGCGCGTCGCGATCGCCGGCGAGGCGTTCAGGGAGGATCTTGATGGCGACGTTGCGGCCAAGGAGCGGATCGTGCGCGACGTAGACCTCGCCCATGCCACCCGATCCGAGCGGTCGGACGATCTGGTAGCGGCCGAGGTGGTCGGGATTCGACGCCATGAAGCTCGACTATAATCGCCCGCACCGCAGAGAGGAACGATGTCGAAGTGGCGCGTTGTCGCGTCGGCCCTGTCCGCATTTGCGATGACTGCCGTCGTTGCGGCACAAATCCAGTCCGCGAATGCACCGGCGACGTTCGTGCCGTGGAAGGTGCTGAATCACGGTGACACGCCGGCCAAGAGCGAGCTCGTTCTGAACTGGATCCCCGCGACGCGCGACGAGATCCGCCATTCGCCGTTGATCACGTCGCGTTCGCTGGCGCTCTCCGCGTCGCAATGCGTGGCGATGCAGATCATCCGGCCCGACGACAGCGAGACGATCGAGAAGCTCGACGTCCAGGAACTGCCGGCGGCGGTGCTCGTCGACGGGAACGGGACGGTGGTCGCCCGCGTGAAGAGCGAGGCGGGGTCGCTGCACACGCAGGACGTCGAGAAGATGGTTCGCGACGCGCTGGCGAGCCGCGACGCCGAGATCGACCACGTTCTCGACAGCGCGCGCACGAAGGCCGATGCGGGCGAGCGCGATGCGGCGGTCGATCTCTATCGTCGCGTCTGCGCGCTGCGGTGTCTCTTCCCGCGTAAAGCGCGCGACGCCGAGCGTGCATTGAGCAAGCTCGGCGTCACACAGAAATAGCGTTAGGCGACTGCCGGGGTTCGCGCGATGACGCGCAGCGCGCCCTTCCACTCGCGGCGCGAATGGCGGACGTGGCGGCGCGCCTGGCGGCGCGTCTCGCGCCAGCGGTTGGCGGCCTGCGTCCGCTCCTCGACGTGCTGCCGCCAGAGAGCGAACGCCTGTTCGAGGTGCTGCGCGGCCACGGTGACGCGGGCGCGGAAGTCGTCGGCGAGGTGCTTCGGCGCGTTCTCGACGCGTTGTTCGACGAGGTGGAGCGCGGCGCGCATGCGCGCCTGCTCGATCTGCGGCGGCGGCGTGGCGACGAGGTCCTTCGCCAGACCGGTGGCGCGGAGTCCGCGGATGAACCACTTCGCCGGATCGAAGTCGTACCAGCGAAGGCCGTTGCGGAAGTCGGCGGGGAAACGGTGGTGGAAGCTGTGGTAGCCCTCGCCGAGGCTGACGAACGCGACCAGCCAGTTATCGCGCGCCGAGACCTCGGCGTTGTAGACCGGCTTGCCGACGACGTGCGCCAGCGAGTTCACGAAGAACGTCGTGTGGTGGATGACCGCGATCCGCAGGAAACCGCCCCAGAGCAGGCCGGCGAGCGGGTCGCCGAACATGGCGCCGATCAGCGTCGGGATGCCGAAGCCGGCGACGATCAGGATCACCTTGTGCCAGCGGTGCTGCCACATCACGATCGGGTTCGCCTTCAGGTCGGGCGAGTTCTCGAACGTGTCGTCGCGCTCCTCGTTCTTGTAGAAGACCCAGAGGATGTGCGCCCACCAGAAGCCGCGTTTGATGTTGTACGGGTCCCAGTCGCGGTCGACGTACTTGTGGTGCACGCGATGCGAGGCCGACCACCAGAGGATCGAGTTCTGCGCCGCCATCGCGCCGAAGAACGCGTAGAACGCCTGCACGAACGGCGAGCACTCGTAGCTCTTGTGTGAGAAGAAGCGGTGATAGCCGGCGCAGATCGACATGCCGACGAGCGCGTACATGACCAGCGTGAGAACGGGCATCCACCAGTGGAAGCCGTGACGCCAGGTGTAGAGCGCCGTACCTGCGACGCCGATCACCGGCGTGAGGGTGAGAAACAGAATGTTCACCCAGTCTTTTTTCTGAGACTTGCTGATGGTGCACCTCCGACCGTGGGCTAGCGAACGTTGGTGTCGTTCACTCTATTCGTTTTCGTGAATTCCCGATCAACGAAAAGGCAACACCTGGGCCAGCAGTGCTACGAAACCTTTCGTTGACTTTCTACGTAATGCTTCGTAGATTGTCTGCAGGAGGCTCCCCCATGAAGGGACTGCTATTCGTACTGGTCGCTCTGCTCCTCGCCTTTGCCGCATTCGCTGCAACATCCGGCCATGACGCGCGCTCCGGCGTCTGGACCGCGGAGATCTACGACGGAACGAAGGTGAACCTGACCATCTTCACCGGCAGGAGCGAGAACCACTGGGGCAACAACATGTCGGGGATCACGCTCCCGCTGGCGCGCCTGGAAGGGCTGGCGGCGACGGACGGGCCGTCGAAGTTCACGCTGCACGCGTCCGCCGGCACGATCGCCTTCGACGGAAGCTTCGACGCGCTCAAAGGCGCCGGCCACTTCACGTTCGCGCCGAGCGATATGTTCGTCCACGAGATGGAGTCGCTCGGCTACACCGAGTTTCGTGACGACGAGCTGCTGACGTTTGCGACGACCGACTTCTCGCCGGAGACGGTGCGGAGCCTGCGGTCGATGGGGTACGAGATCTCACGACGCGACCTCGATGAGCTCGCAGTCTTCCACATCACGCCCGAGGTGATCCACGAGTACGCGCGTGCCGGATATCCGAACCTGACGTTGCGCGAGGTGGTCAACTTCCGGGTCGGCCACGTGACACCGGAGTACATCGCGCAGATGAAAGAGCTGGGCTATGACAGCATCCGAGCGCGCGAGCTCGGCGACATGGCGGTGATCGGCGTGAAGCCGGACTACGTCCGCGAGCTGCGCGGCGCCGGCCTGACGAGTCTCACCGCGCGCGAGCTGACCGATCTGCGCATCGGCCGCATCACCGCCAAGCGCATCGACGAATACCGCTCCCTCGGGTACGACCACCTCACCGCGCGGCAGCTTTCGGAGATGGGAATCATGAACGTGACAGCGGATTACATCCGGAAGATGCAGGCTGTCGGTGTGAGCAATCTGCACAAGCTCATCGAGCTGAAGACCACCGGCGCTGCGGACATCCTCCTGAAGAAATCTAGGAATTGAGCATCGGAAGGTCGACGCCGCGATCGTGGGCAACGCGGATGGCCTCCGGATACCCGGCATCGGCGTGGCGCATCACGCCGGTGCCGGGGTCGGTGGTGAGGACGCGCTCGAGCCGCTCGGCGGCCTCCGGCGTGCCGTCCGCGACGACCACCATACCGGCGTGCAGCGAGTAGCCGATCCCGACGCCGCCTCCGTGATGGAACGACACCCACGTCGCTCCGGCCGCAGTGTTCAGCAGCGCATTCAGGATCGGCCAGTCGGCGATAGCGTCCGAACCGTCCCGCATCCCCTCGGTCTCGCGATTCGGCGAGGCGACGGAACCGGAGTCGAGGTGGTCGCGGCCGATGACGATCGGCGCCTTCACTTTTCCGTCGGCGACGAGTTTGTTGAACAGCACCCCGGCGCGGTTCCGTTCTCCGTATCCGAGCCAGCAGATGCGGGCCGGCAGCCCCTGGAACTCGACCCGCTTCTGCGCCATCCGGATCCACCGGTGCAGCGGCTTATCGTCAGGAAAGAGCGTCAACAATTCTTCGTCGGTGACGTAGAGGTCGTTCGGGTCGCCGGAGAGCGCGGCCCAGCGGAACGGCCCTTTTCCTTCGCAGAAGAGCGGCCGGATGAAGAGCGGCACGAAGCCGCCGACCTCGAACGCGTCGGCGACGCCTACCTTGTCGCGCGCCTGGCCGCGGAGGTTGTTGCCGTAGTCGAAGGTGATCGCGCCGCGCTTCTGGAGCTCGAGCATGGCGCGCATGTGCCGCGCCATCGTTGTGTACGAGGCGTCGATGTACATCTCCGGGCTGCTCTCGCGCATCGCGAGCGCGGCGTCGTACGACATGCCGGCAGGGACGTAGCCGTTCAGCTCATCGTGCGCCGACGTCTGGTCGGTGAGGACGTCGGGAACGATGTTGCGCTTGATGAGCGCCTCGAGGAGGTCGACCGCGTTCGCCACGACGCCGATCGAGACGGCCTCTCCCTTGTCGCGCGCTTCGACGGCGCGCTTGATGGCGGCGTCGAGCGACGGAGCCTCTTCGTCGAGGTAGCGCTTCTCGAGCCGGCGCTGGATGCGGGAGCGATCGACTTCGGCGATCAGCGCCGTCGCCTCGTTCATCGTCGCGGCGAGCGGCTGGGCGCCGCCCATGCCGCCGAGGCCTGCGGTGACGACGAGCTTTCCGCGGAGCGAGTCGTTGAATCGCTGCTTGGCGACCGAGGCAAAGCACTCGTAGGTCCCCTGCAGGATTCCCTGGGTGCCGATGTAGATCCACGAGCCGGCGGTCATCTGGCCGTACATCGTGAGGCCGAGGGCGTCGAGGCGGCGGAACTCGTCCCAGGTGCCCCACTTCGGGACGAGATTCGCGTTGGCGATGAGGACGCGCGGCGCGTTCTCGTGGGTCTTGAAGACGCCGACCGGCTTCCCCGACTGCACGAGCATCGTCTCGTCATTGCCGAGGCGTTTGAGCGTGGCGACGATGGCGTCGAAGCACTCCCAGTTGCGTGCCGCCTTCCCGAGGCCGCCATACACGATGAGCTGATCGGGATGTTCGGCGACCTCCGGATCGAGGTTGTTCATCAGCATGCGCAGCGCCGCTTCCTGCTGCCATCCGCGGCAGGAGATTTCGGTGCCGCGCGGGGCGCGCACGAATCGGGGTTCCGCGATCGTCGTGGTCATGATTTGATTTTATGTCCGTGGCGACGAAGAAGCAGGAACGGGCGCACGACATCGCGGTGCGCCTCAAGCAGATGTACCCGAAGGCGAAGTGCTCGCTCGATTTCACGAACGCGTTCGAGCTGCTGATCGCGACGATGCTTTCCGCGCAATCGACCGATGCGCGGGTGAACATCGTCACGAAGTCGCTCTTCCGCAAGTACCCCGACGCTGCGGCGTTCGCGCGCGCGACGCAGCAGGAGATGGAGCGCGACGTCAAGCAGACCGGGTTCTACCGGAACAAGGCGAAGGCGGTGATCGCGGCGGCGAAGGCGATCATGGAGCGGCACGGCGGCGAGGTGCCGTCGACGATGGACGAGCTGACGACGCTCCCCGGAGTCGGACGGAAGACGGCGAACGTGGTGCTGTCGAATGCGTTCAAGAAGCCGGTGGGCGTCGTGGTCGACACGCACGTCGCCCGCCTCTCCGGCCGTCTCGGGCTCACGGAGAGCTCCGATCCGGTGAAGATCGAAGAAGACCTGATGCAGCTCATCCCGCAGAAGGAGTGGACGAGCTTCTCACACCGCCTGATCGAGCACGGCCGCGCGATCTGTATCGCCCGCAAGCCGAAGTGCTCCGAGTGCCGCCTCAACGAGCTCTGCCCGAGCGCGGAAGCACCTCTGGAATAGTTACGGAGGATCGACGGTGCCCAGCTTCGTCCAGGGGCCGCAGCGGGCGATGCGCCAGATCGTCTTCGCGGTGCCGACGTAGAAACCGTACTTTTGGATCGCGCCCTGGCCGTAGGCGCTGCAGGTTGGAGTGAAGCGGCACCGCACGATGCCGGTCAGATGATGCGAGACGTGGGCGCGGTACTCGCCGATGGCGTAGAGGGCCACCGGCGCGCCGATGAAATGCAGCGCGATGAGAAATGCCGCGACGGCAGTGACTACGCGCGTTCTTCGGCTTTGGCTTCGTCCCACAGCGCGTCCATCTCCTCGAGCGTGAGCTGATCGAGATTGCGTCCGCTCGCGTGCACTTTCGTCTCCATCGACTCGAAACGGCGGGTGAATTTCCGGTTCGTCGACTGCAGCGCCTCCTCGGCGTGCACGTTCAGTTTGCGCGCGATGTTCGCGATCGTGAAGAGGAGGTCCCCGAGTTCGTCGTGAATCCGGTCGTTCTCGCCGGTCGCAATCGCCTCGCGCAGCTCGCGCGTCTCCTCATCCAGCTTCACGAGAACGTCTTCCGTCCGCTCCCAGTCGAAGCCGACGCGCGCCGCCTTTTCCGTGAGCCGTTCGGCGCGCAGGAGCGCCGGCAGCGACTGCGGGACGCCGGAAAGCACGCCCTTGTTCTCCGACTTTCGCTCGTCGCGTTTCAGCTTTTCCCAGTTGACGAGCACCTGCTCGGCGTCCTTCGCCTCGACGTCGCCGAAGACGTGCGGGTGCCGGCGCACGAGCTTGTCGTGGATCGCGGTGATGGAGTCGTAGATGTCGAACGTCCCTTCTTCCCGCGTGAGCTCGGTAATGAACACGGCCTGCAACAGGAAGTCGCCGATCTCTTCGAGGAGGGCGGCGCGGTCGTCGCGGTCGATGGCATCGACGACCTCGTACGACTCCTCGATGACGTACGGTTTCAGGCTCGGAAGCGTCTGTTTGCGGTCCCAGGGGCAGCCGCCGGGGCCACGAAGAGTTGTCATCAGCTTTACCAGATCGTCAAACGAGCGCTTCGCCATCGTGTGATTCTAAGAGCGTGAGCGAGATCACGGCAGCACCAGCAGTTCCGCCCGAAATTGACCGCCAGATGCCGAGACTGGTCTGGATGGTCCTGAACGACGGACGTTCGGTCGTTGCCGGATGCGGCACGACCGCCACCGCCGTACTCGACGAGGTTTTCGAGAAACGCGACTCGATGCTGGTGCTGACCTCCGACGACGGCGTGGAGCACATCGCCTCCGCGGCCGTACGCAACTACGTCGTGTTCGATTCGAAGTCGCAGATCCCGCCCGCGACCTCGATTTATCGCCTCGTACACCTTTAAATTGGTAGGATGATCGTCCGGCTCTGGGAGCCGGTCATCCCATGCCCAACCACGTCCTCATCGTCGCGACAGAGAACGCTGCGCGCGCGAGTGCCGATGTTGCGCGTTCCCTCCACTTCACGCCGGTCGTGGCGAAGTCGTCCGATGAAGCGCTCTCTCTGCTCGAAGAGCATCCCTTCAGCCTGATCGCGGTCGACGACGAGAGCACGCTGCAACGCGTCCGCGCCGCAGCCGAGGCCAAGCAGCCGATGACGCGCGTCCTCCGGCTCCCGGAGGGAAACGGCGGCGACGACAACGCGGTGCGGCGGATCATGACGCGCTATCTCGATCCGCACCTCACGGCGGAACGGCCGAGCCTTTCGGAGGAGCGCTACCGCTTCCTTGCCGGCGTGCTCGAAACGTTCGCGGCGACCTGGGAGATGAAGGACGTGGTCCGGCGGATCGTCAGCGTGACGCGCGAGGAGCTCGCCGCCGATCGCGGATGGCTCCTGCACCCGGTCAACGAACAGGTGGAAGTCGCGAAGGCGGTGGTCGTGATTGCAGGCGAGGAGATCGACGAGAGCGACGCGAGAGAAAACGCGGTGATCTCGATGACCGGCTCGCAGGCGCTCGTCCGCCGCGCGCTGGAATCGCCGATGCCGGTCACGGCCTACGAAGGCGATTCGGAGCTCGATCCGGAGCTGATCCAGCGCTACGGCGCGCACTCGGTGCTGATGCAGGTGCTCCGGCCACGCGAGGGCGAGCCGTGGGCCTTCGGCCTGAGCGATCACGCGGCGCGGCGCTGGACGACGGAAGAGATCGAGATCTTCAACGAGATCGGCCGTTACGCCACGCTCGCGCTGAACAACGCCATGCTCCGCGCGCAGTCGCAGCGCGACCTCGCGAAGGTGAACGCGATCCTCGACCAGATCCCGGAGTCGGCCGCGATCTACAACGCGCAGGGCGAGCTGGAAAAGATGAACGTCGCGGCGACGCGCGAGCCGGCGTACCTCTTCACGCCCGATCCGGAGGGCCGGCTACGCAGCAGCCGCCATCGGTATGTGGACGGCAGTCCACTATCCACCGAAGAGCTCCCGTCGATGCGCGCGATCCGCGGCGAGGTCGTGAAGTCGGACTACCTCGTGCGCGACCCGCGCACGAGCGACGACCGCGTCATCAATCTGAAAGCCGCCCCGATTCGCGACGACAAGGGGCGCATCATCGGCTCCGTCGTCCTCTCGCGCGACGTCACAAGTCG
>JACZCU010103349.1_pt1 | contig 21423 bp, 17 predicted proteins | sample 8641851 | NCBI WGS metagenome assembly JACZCU01 (sample SAMN15324605, study PRJNA640507) | soil metagenome | isolation source: monocropping sugarcane control | place: China: Luxin town, Laibin City, Guangxi Province | collected 2019-07-25 | depth 10cm m | reverse complement strand
GTTGCCGGGCTTCATCGGGCCGTTTCCCTCCACCTCTCTGGATGAGAGCAGATATTACTGCGTCTATTTAATTGTAGGGTACTTTCGTATTGTTAGTAAGTATAGCCGAGAAATAATGCCCTGTCAAGCTGAAGCATTCATGAATCACGCTGTCTTTTTCCCCTCCGTCGAGATCTGCTATACTCACGCTTTGCTTTTCTTTGAACCTTTTCTCGTGGAGTAGCAGACGAGTGCTCTTCTCGTTGCGTATGGCAGGGGCACCCAGGATCGTCGCGGTAAGGATTTTCCTGCGTATGAAGCAGGTCATCTTCCATCGGGATTACAATAGGCCGGTTCATAAACTGTTCCTCCTTGTGCTGGTTCCAGGATCACCAGCAAGGTCATGTAAAAGGGAGCCTTCTCCTAAAGGCTCCATCCTCTTTCCAAAACATCTATTCTTTTTTATGTATGCAAAAGTGGCTGTTGCTCTCTGATGAAGTATATGCGGCCCTTAATCTCTTTTGTGGAATGGATGTGCCCTGTTCCGATTTGCGCCCTAAAAGACATTCGCTTGCGATTAGTCTTAGCGAGAAAACAAACCACTACTTAACGACTGTATTTACTGGTCCTCGGATAGTTTAAAGGAAGCTATTCACCAATTAGTACTAGCATCTTGGTCAGCGGATATTAGTGTGATGAGTACGTGTATCGTAGTTAGATGCTTCATTCATCGTACCAATCCGCAATTACTCCGCTTGCACAACTCTCCTCTTTCTTGTATACTTCAACTTACTCTATATGCCTATATATCAATCTGACTTTCTATTTCGTGGGGGAAGGAAAGAGAAAGATGAATGATCAACAAGAGTTAGAACTTCCATTATTAACACAGCAGCCAATTTTTGGACAGCAGCCCGATCATCGAAAGCAGAGGCGTTTGCGACTTTTGGGAAGTAGCACTACTCTGTACGTGATTGCAAGTGTACTTCTCATGCTGGGGCCGCTATCGGTAGCCTGGGGTATAAAGGCCCTTGTGGTTCCTCGCGCACAGCATGAAACATTTGTCGCGCAAAAGAAACTTCCAACGCGGACATCGATGGCTACTCCGCAAAAGACAACTACACAGCAAAACGCACTGATTATCTCCCAGGTAGATGGTTTGCTCTCAAACCAGGTTGCGCACCAGCAATTCAGCGGCTCGGTGTTGATCGCGCAAGATGGTAAAGTGCTCTTAAACAAGGGCTATAGCATGGCCGATTGGGATCATCAGATGCCTAATACCGCTCAAACCAGGTTTTACCTTGGCTCAACCACCAAGCAATTTACCGCTATGGCGATTCTGATCTTACAGGAGCAGGGCAAACTGCATGTGCAAGATCGTCTCTGCTCCTACATTTCGCCTTGTCCTCCAGCATGGAAGCCGGTGACGATCAACGAGCTGTTGACACATACATCTGGGATCCCTCAACTAAATGATTCACAATTATCGGGCGCATCTCCACAGGCATGGATTGCTAGCTATAATAGAGTCCCCCTGGCTTTTTCGCCTGGCAGCCACTATAACTACTGTAGTGTCTGTTACCAGATTTTGGGTTATGTCGTCGAACAAGTTTCTGGTAAGCCGTACAGTACATTCTTACAGCAGGAGATCTTTGATCCCTTGCAAATGAAGAACACGGGCTTTGACTCGAACTATTACTCTCTGCCTGATCATGCTGTGGGCTACGCGAGTTGGCAGGTCACATCTGTGCAATTGGGGTGGGCAGTTGATCCTCAGTGGTCGTTCCTCTTTGGCTCAGGGCTTTTGCACACGAATGTAGAAGACCTTTATCGTTGGGATCAAGCCCTATATACGAATACCCTGGTCTCGCAGCAGTCGCTCAATGAGGCTTTCACTCCTTACGTTAACTCGCAGTACACAGGTTCAAGTTATGGCTATGGGTGGTTCATCGCTAAGGCTCCTGCACCGGGACATCGGCTGATATGGCATGACGGGAGGATCGACGGCTTCAGGACTTACATCGGACGGCATCCTGACGACCGGGTCACGATCATTTTCTTGAGCAATCTGGCAACATTAGACGAACTGGCGCTTGCTAATACTTTAGAACATATCGTCTTTGCGCATATGTCAGGGAACCTATAGCTAAAAGCCATGGCCTCCTGACGCGAGATTGGTGTAAGGCTGTACGAATCCAGAACCAGCGTTCCAGAATTGGATGCAGCGTTTCTCTGGATACGGTCATTAGAACCGGTTGAACACTAGATTTATTATCCTACGAGGAACGACTGCACCAATTGGTTAAACTCATCAGCATGCTCAATATGTGGGCAATGGCCAGTGTTGGCAAACACCTGTAGTTGGCTTTGTGGAGCGTGTTTGGCTTCCTGGGCGTGAGCAACAGGAATGACGGCATCGGCATCTCCCCAGACGACCAACACAGGGATGTTCAGCCCTGCAAGGGTGTCGCGCAGGTCAATCTGTTGCTGTCCATCTCCGAAAGCGGCATTGGAAGTGGCGAGCAGGGCTTCATGTGCGCCAGGCTGCGTGCGTTGTTGATAGAGCTCGTCTACAAGCGCCTGCTGGACCAGACCGGTTTGAGTGAAGAAGTGTGTGAGTTCGGTACGCAGGCTCTCACGAGTTGGCTCTGAGCGTATCAGGTCGAGCACTGTGCGATCAATTTCTGGTCCCAAGCCGGCGCTATCGACCAGTACCAGTCGCTCGATGCGCTGTGGATAGCTTCTGGCGAACGCCAGTGCCACGGCTCCCCCGAGCGAGTGACCGACGATGCTCACACGCTGCCAGGTTGGACCAAGAGTGTCGAGGAAGCGTGCTAAGAACTCAGCCAGCGCTGGCACACTGTAATCTATGGTAGGTTTAGCGCTGCTGCCTGCCCCAACAAGGTCCAGTGCGCAAATGCGGAACTGCGCGGCAAAAGCGGCCAGATTTAAGGACCAGGTGGCGAGTGAGCCGCCCAGTCCGTGCACAAAGACCACATGTGGTGCGTCAACGGGTCCGGCGAGCAGACAGTGGACTGATATCCCATCAACGTCAACATCCTTTTCCTCAGCTTCTTCAGAAGGCGCTGCTTGTGCTTCCTCGGCAGCACGCTGCACATCCTCGCGCCCAATCATGCCACCGGGTCCTGTACCGATCACAGTCGCCAGGTCGACGCCAAGTTCTTTGGCAAGTCGTCGTGCCGCGGGTGAGGCATTGGCTCTTTCACCTGTGCTGACCGGTGCCCGAGTTGCTGCACGCGTTCCAGTCGTCGTTGTTTGCTGCCTGGTCAGTCCCTCAGCCTTCTGCCGCTTGATCTCGGCATCCTCGCGTATCAATGCCTTTATCTGTTCATCAGACAATACTTCGCCCGGCATGACTATTACAGCGAGGGCCGCCCCCACGGGCGCATCCTGTCCCTCTGGAACCTCGAGCCAGCGTAGAATGCCTGTTACGGGCGCTTCTACTTCATTCGTGGCCTTCTCGCTCTCGATCTGCGCAATGGGCTCGCCCTGCTGAATAAAGTCACCAGGGCGTTTGAGCCATTCGACGACGAGCCCGGTCTTCATTGCCAATCCCCACTTAGGCATGCTTAAAATAGTTGCCACACTGTCTCTCCTCTCCGATTTTTATCTTTGCGCGGCACTGTGCAGCGTTGTCCCTCCACTTCATCCTTGCTAAATGAGGTGGAGGGGGCAATGCTGCACGGTGGCACCGATCTGCTATCACATTATTTCCTGTACGGTGGCAACGATCCGTTCGGGGCTAGGGATGTAGAACTGTTCCAGCGGCGGGCTGAATGGCACCGGCGTATGAGGTGCAGTTATCAGCTTGATGGGTGCATCGAGTTCGGTGAAGGCTTTATCTGCAACCAATGCAGCAATGTCTGTGGCGGCGCTGCAACGGGGATTGTCTTCGTCAACGATCACGAGGCGGTGAGTTTTGGCGACCGAGCGAAGAATAGTTTCCTCATCCAATGGGGAAAGTGTGCGCGGATCAACTATCTCCACTGAAATGCCGTCAGCTTGCAGCGTATCAGCCGCTGCGAGCGCTTGATGAACCATGCGCGAGATCGCCACAATCGAGATATCTGTGCCTTCGCGCTTGATGTCGGCTTTGCCGAGAGGAATTACATACTCGCCCTCTGGCACCTCACCACTCATGCTATAGAGCAGCTTGTTCTCGAAAACCATAACCAGGTCGTCGTCGCGGATCGCTGCGGCCAGCAATCCCTTGGCATCTGCGGGGGTCGAAGGGACGACTGTTTTGATACCAGGCATGTGTGTGAAAACGGAATAGTGGCAGCCTGAGTGTTGACCGGCTGCACCCATGCCAGCACCGATCATCGTGCGAATGACCAGTGGACAACTGGCCTTGCCGCCGAACATATAACGCAGCTTAGCACCCTGGTCGTAAATCTGATCCATGCAGACGCCGAAGAAGTCGACAAACATCAATTCTGCTATGGGACGCAGACCAGTTGCAGCCGCGCCAACCGCCGCTCCAATGAAGCCCGCTTCGGTAATGGGCGTATCAAGCACGCGGTCACGCCCGAATTCATGTACCAACCCCTTGGTAACGCCAAGGACACCGCCCCAGGAGTCCTCATTTTCAAAACCTATGACGGTAGCTCCGCCTGCAACATCCTCGCCCAACAAAATAACACGCGGGTCGCGGCGCATCTCTAGCCTCATTGCCTCGTTGATTGCCTGTGCGTAGGTTAATTGACGAATTGCGACAGCCATGGTCTCCTCCTTTATGGGTACTTCACATAGACATCGGTCAACGCTTCTTCTGGCGATGGGTAAGGTTCGGACTCGGCAAACTGCCAAGCAAGGTCAATAGAATCCTGGACCTTTTTATCAATTGCATTCAGTTCCTCGGCGGTGGCGATGCTGCGCTTTTCAATAGCGTTACGGGTCGCCTGGATGGCATCACGGGAGCGGAAGGCATCGACCTCTTCTTTAGTGCGATAAGTGATCGTATCGCCCTCAAAGTGGCCGAAGTAGCGATAGGTCTTGCACTCGATCAAGCTAGGACCCTCACCACGCCTGGCGCGTGTAATGGCCTCACCAGCCGCCTCATAGACGGCAAAAATATCCAGCCCATCGACAGTAACACCTGGCATGTTGTAACCAGCGGCCCGGTCAGCGATATCACGACAGCTCATATGATAGGTAACGGGAGTGGATTCAGCATAGCCATTGTTCTCGGCAACGAAAACCACCGGCAGCTTCCAAATGCCGGCGAGATTGAGTCCTTCATGAAAGGTTCCTTGATTGGCAGCGCCGTCACCGAAGAAGCAGACGGCAACCTGCCCTTTGCCATTGTGCTTCGCAGTAAGTCCTGCTCCTACCGCCAGTGGAAAGCCGCCGCCAACGATCCCGTTGGCGCCTAGCATCCCTTTGTTCACATCCGCAATATGCATGGAGCCACCTTTGCCGCGGCAGGCTCCTGCCTCGCGGCCGAGCAATTCAGCAACCATCGTGCGCAGATCCACACCTTTGGCAATACAGTGACCATGTCCACGGTGATGACTAGTAATGTAATCATCGTCTGTCAGGTGCGAGCATACGCCAACAGCGACAGCTTCTTCGCCAGCGTAAAGATGCACGAAACCTGGAATTTTTCCTGAAGCAAACTCCTTACCAGCGCGCTCCTCAAATTCGCGGATTGTCTTCATCTGCTCGTACATGTGAAGCAGTTGGGACTTATCCAGCGTTTGCGCACTCACATCGCTACTCCGTCTGGTTGCCATAGCTGCAAACCTCCTAACTGTAGAGTGAGATACCTATGATAGATATCAACGGACGTTTGTCTACCTGCTAACGCTGCAGGCGACCGGCATGTGCTGCCGCTTCTAGTGCGGCAGGGACATCTACGACATACGGACCATCGGCACAGAGGCAAACCTCTACTACCGACGTTGCTGACAATTCAAGCTCGCGCTCCCCATCGAGCGCAAGCGTTCCAGCCCCTGCCTGGAAGTGCACCATACCATCCACTGTCAACCACCTGTACGCTTTAACACCTACCCAGGTGACCAGGCCAGGAGCCAGCGGAATTAGTATCTCGGAACCGCCCGCACCTAGCATGATGTGCATACCCGCTCGCTCACTTCGTTCGTAGCCAGAGTTCAGGAGAGCGCCACCGAGTGCTGAGAGGCCGATAGTCGCTGGAGCTACACGCGAGAGGACAACTTCGCGCACAACTGACATATCCCAGATTGCCCGTGCGCCCAGGAAGGGCAGTGAGGAGACGACCACGTCCACCAGTGCGCTTTCGATGGCCACATCATCGATACGCACTTCCAGGCGTGGTGCTCGTTGAACCACCCTTTCGTCTCCCATGCCATTTGCGATCAGCCCGGCTGCCATACCGGCAAGCGTGCCTTCCAAAAAGGTAGGAAAGACGTTGTTGGTGCCCGTCGAGATGGGAACAAGAGGAATGGTGCCGCATCCCCTAGCAACCGCTCGGTTGGTGCCATCTCCACCAAGTGTGATGATGCAGCCTGCGTCCAACTCCGACAACAATTGAGCGGCACGAGTGGAATCGGCGCTAGTGCCCAATACAGGCATTTCGAGGGGTACAGCGACGAGTTGTAAAGTGTGTCCACGCAATTCAGTGAGGGCACGAGGCAAAATACCAAAATCGTGTTCCGGCATATACGCTACCTGCCGAATACCCACAGCTTCCAGGCCTAATAGCACACGACGCACAATCGCCGTCTTTTCGTTATTGTCAAAGACAGTACCGTGAGCGACAAGTCGTCGAATATCGCGTCCAGATGCAGGATTAGCAATAATGCCTACGAGAGGTGAAGACATAAACGGGCTGCTTTCCATGACCATGCGCAGGAAATATACTTAAAGAACGCGCTTTGGGACAACGCTACAAGGTGGCTTGTTAACATTGTTGCTTGCTCCCGATCGAGGAGGGGGAGACGCGAACAATGTTAGCGTTCTACGTTGAAGACGTTCAGAATGCTTCTCACAACACGAACCTCAAATACCCAAAGAGCAAGCCCAGCTCTACTATGCAATATACACCACAACAGCCCACTCTCTGCATTTCTGGGGGAATAGCAGCTCAATACTGCACCTTCACATTATAATCCTATGGCTTTCTCTTACGCAATCCTCCTCCTGGCGAATTTTACTCGCTAGTAAAAGTATACATAGGAAAAGCAAAGGTTATTTCCTTTATGCAGAATTATTCCTAATCCCGGTAATCAAGTGCGTCTTGGCACGTAACGGCTCCGCATGCAGGAAATGGCTTCTCTCCGTCTGTACACTTGAGTACCGGCTCATCACACTGCGCTATAATAAGCTTGAGGAATACATGGAAAAGGAAATCTCACAGCGATGAACCGTTGGCTCTATTTGCTCTTACTCGCAGCTCCGGCAGCCGTTCTTGTGGAGGCGTTGCATGCTGCACCACTTGTCTCATTTGTCCTCGCGGCTCTCGGGCTCATTCCACTGGCTGGTCTCATTGGTCTCGCAACCGAGGTACTTGCGGAGCGTCTCGGGCATCGTATTGGCGGTCTCCTGAATGCAACCTTCGGCAATGCGGCTGAAATCATTATTGGCTTGACGGCACTGGCTGCGGGACTGCCAGAGGTGGTGCGGGCATCGTTGGCTGGTTCCATCATCGGTAATGTTCTCCTTGTGCTGGGTTCGGCGATGCTGATAGGTGGATGGCGCTACCGACGGCAACAGTTTGATCCACGAGTGGCAGGCCAATATGCGGCCATGCTCACCGTGGTGGTGATCGGGATGGCAGTCCCCTCGCTGTTGGCGACGGTCGGTGAGAGTACGCGTCCTGGAGCTGTGGTTGTACGCGGCAACGAACTGCATCAGCTGAGTATTGGCGTCGCTCTCATTCTGCTGCTGTGTTACGCGGCCTACATCGCCTACTCGGTCTTCAACGTGCGCGCTGTCCCGCAAGATGCACAACCCACCTCGCTGTCTTCTGTAAGCAACGATGAAGATAGAGACCCGGACGCTCGCTCCATACCAGAGGAAGAGATGCAAGCCAGTACACAGGGGCGGACGAAGACTACCAGAGGCTTCGCAATCCTCGCTTCCCGCTGGAAAACGACCTTCTGGCTACCTATCGCTGTCCTGGCTGGTGCCACGGCAGTCACCGCTGTGGTGAGCGAGGTGCTAGTGAGCACCATTGATCCGTTGACGCATCAGATCGGACTCAATCCGTTTTTTGTGGGCCTCATCATCCTGCCGATTGTCGGCAATGCTGCTGAACACTTCTCCGCCATCACCTCAGCCGCTCACAATCGCATGGAGATTTCGATGGCAATTACCGCTGGCTCGTCAATTCAAATCGCGCTGCTCGCCGCTCCTATCCTCGTGCTGGCTGGGCCTCTCATGGGTACACCGCTTGATCTCAACTTTTCTTTACTCGAAGTTGTGGTATTTGGCCTGGTGGCAGGCCTGTACGCGCTCATCAGCCTGGATGGAGAAGCGACGTGGCTCGAAGGATTTCTGCTGTGTGCCTTCTATCTGATCCTCGCTGTTGGCACCTTCTTTACGCCATCCTAAGTGCAAAGTCACAAGTGACAACAAATGCCGTAGAGGACAGTTCGTCAAAAAACACTTTACTCAACAAATGTGTTATACTTGGGACATGCCAGTGACCCTGAGTTATACGAGGAGGCACTTCATGGAGCAGAAGCCGCGTGCTCGATACGATGAATTTGCTGATCAGTTTACTTCCGTAATGCATGAGCATTGGTCAGATATTCTCCAAGTTATTCACCGTCAATCTCCCCGCGTTGCAGCGCTTTTAACAGTGGCAACACCATGTGGCTTTAAACGTGTGAATGGCATCTGGCATATACAGGTATTGATAAAACATGTGGTGCAGCCTAATAAGCTACGTCAACCACGGGACAACGAAATTGTGGCTCAGGCAATTCGGTTATGGGCGCATACGGCGGCACAATTAAAATTACCCCGTGTGATGGTCAGTTTTGAACTGTGATTGCTGGACCCTAGAAGGAGTCTTGCATGTGTGCTGCTCAACCTAAGGCGCGGCAACGTTTTCCAGGTCTGGATCCTGCAGTCCTTCAACACCCCTATGATCGGGCAGCTTTGAATACTCTGCAAAAGCTGCCGGGTCTGGATATTATCGTACGGAAGTTTATTGAGCTATTTCCTGAACGTGTAGCCTATATTCAGAATGTCGCTCAAACGATACGCGTCACTAAAACACAATGCCCCGAATTATATGTACAACTGCAGGAGGCGTGCGCAATCCTTGATATGCGAGAGCCCGAGCTCTATGTCGCGCACAATCCACTGCCCAATGCATGGACGAGTGGCCATGACCATCCCTATATCATTGTCACCAGTGGTCTGCTCGATTTAATGAATGAAGATGAAGTTCTGGCTGTGATTGGTCACGAACTTGGTCATATTAAATCAGGACATGTTCTTTATCGATCGATGGCCCTGTGTATAACGCTTTTACTGACGATTGTAGGAGATATGACGCTTGGTATAGGTCGCCTTATAGGGCGTTCTATTGAAGCTGCTTTACTGGAGTGGTTTCGCAAGTCTGAATTTACGGCGGACCGCTCCAGTTTACTGGTTATTCAGGATCCACAGGTGGTGCTCTCGTTGATGATGAAGTTTGCCGGCGGTACACTATTTCAGCGCAATCAAATGAATGCGCAGGAATTTCTAAAACAGGCTGACCTGTATGAGGAGGTAGATGCGAACATTCTTGATCGCGTCTACAAGATGTTGCTGGTGATGCCTGTGCCCCATCCCTTGACCATTGTTCGCGCTCGCGAGATCATGAACTGGTCTGAAGGCCATGAGTATAAAGATATTGTTGCTAGCCGCTACGCTCGAGCGAAGAGTACTGAAGGAAGCAATGCAAATTCGTATAAGACAAATACAGGCAAACCTGGTACTGCAACGCCACCTCCAGCATCCGACACAGGCCTTATCACCTGTCCGCACTGTGGACGAGAACAACGCAATAGACGCTTCTGTAGTCTCTGTGGGGGAGCTATTTCGTGAGTAGCCAGCAGCGAAGGGCTACTTACCGTCTGATTGGCTACTTGATGGTGATTGCCGCTTCAATTATGTTCGGTTTCAACGGGAACCTATCGCGAATTTTTGAAACTCATGGTCGAATGTGATGAAGACGCACACAGAGCGTCTTCATGACATTCGACCATCTTTTTGTGTTGATGGTATGAATCATATCAAAGTTTTGAAACATGTGTTAGGTTGGTTCAAGGCGCTCTCAGAGCGCCTTGAACCAACCTAACACATGTGATGCGTGTGCCGCCATAAGCGGCACACGCATCACAAAAGCTGTCAATGGGGATGATGTGCTATTCTGCCAGCAGTTCTGCGATTTTCTCCTCAATGGTTTTTGATGTTGGATAGAAAGCCGTTTCCTCAGGTGCATTGTAAGGTGCAGGTGGCGCGGGCAACGCGGAGATGAAAGCAGGTGTACTATCCAGATCATAGAAGCAGTTCTGAACAATCCATGAATGTACGTGGCGTCCAAAGCTGGTCAGATCCAGTTCCTCTGTGACTACTATGGCGCGATTTGCCTCATGGATAGCAGCTGCTACTGCTTTTTCATCGAAAGGGGCAAGGGTACATAGATCGACGATCTCAATAGAGATGCCTTGCTGCTTAATGATATTAGCGGCAGCGCTACAGGCTTCCAGGACCATCGTGCCCCAACAGATAATTGCCAAACTGGTTTGCCCTTCGCCAAGGCGCAAGCGACGAGCCTTACACAACGGAAGGGTATAGTAACCGTCGGGAACATTCCAATATTCAGCCATTGCTGCGATGATGTTGCCCTCACTGTCTTTAGGAGGCTCGGAACGATAGAGACGGCCGCGTTCCAGGAATGTGACCGGTGATTGTGAGCGAGCCGCTTCAAGCATCAGGCCCTTGGCATCAAATGGTGTAGCTGGACAAACGGTAATCATGCCAGGTATGGATGTGAACCACTGTTCGCCGGTGTTGGAGTGGCCGTATGCTCCACCACCAGCCGAACTGCTTGAGATAGGACCACCGCCGCCGCTGCCAGACTTAGTGCGGATAAGCAGGGGTACTTGCCAATCGCCATAGCTCTGATAGAGTACACGTGCAGCCATGCGGATGGTCTGGGCGGCCGACTGGTGGTAGTCAACAAATTGTATCTCGGCACAGCGGGCCTTCCCGTCGATCATACCAGCACCTGCGGCAATACCGACAATGAGTTGTTCGTTGAGGGGGCTACTGATGGCTCGGCCGGGAAACTTGTTAACAAGGGTAGCAGTAGCGCCGAATACGCCGCCTTTAGGACTACCGACATCCTGACCATAGACAAAGAAGTCGGGATCACGCTCTGCCAGTTCCGCCAATGCTTCATTAATAGCTCCCAGCATGGTGGATTGGCGCCTGGCTCCACGTGGTGTATTTTCACGCCACTGGGGTAGTTGCAAGACATGATGCATAACTCGATCAGCGGTTGGTTCTGGTTCTTGTAGGACTTGAGCTTCGGCACGTTCAAGTTCAGCACGAGCTTCTTTACGTATACGCTCGATATCGCCGTCTTGAAGGTGTCCATGTTCGACAAGCCAGCGGCCGAAGTTTTTCACGGGGTCCTTGGTCGCCGTAGTATATTCGATCTCTTCTTTCGTGCGATATGCTTTGATGTCGGTGCTACTGGAATGTGGATCGAGCAGTCCAAGACGCAAGTGCATCAGGACAGGACCCTGGCCAGTGCGGATATGTTCCACGAGACGGGTGGATGCTTGATAGGTTGCTATGGCGTCGGTGCCGTCAACTTCCTCTGCATAGACGCCGCCACCTTTGGCCCATTCAACCAGATTGCCCGCCCATTGAATGGGAGAGGCAGTAGTAATAGCCCAACCGTTATCCTCAACGATCATCATAATCGGTAGTTGGTGGACAGCAGCCTGGCGGAACAGAACATTGAAATCATTGGTTGCCACCCCACCGTCGCCACAAGTGAATAAGACCAGTTCTTTACTATTGTGCTGCTTTAAAGAGAAGCCAACACCGCCCGCGAATGGTGCTAATGCCCCCACTTCACTGAAGGTAGGGAGGATGCGATGGCGCTTGCTGCTGTAGTGCGAGGGCATGTTGCGACCCGCGCACATGGGACCAGTAGTGCGTGAGTATGCCTCGCGTAGAGGACCATAAATATCGCCTGTACGTTGTAGCCAGGCGGCAAGATCGCGGTAGTAAAGAGAGAGCCAGTCATTTGTGTCAAGCGCCGCTACAACGGCAGCCATGCTTTCATGACCAGCACATCCAATATAAAAAGGAAACTTACCCTGTGTTTTACGTGTCTTCAATAGGTCATTAGTCGTGCGAGCCATTACCATGGTGCGGTAAAGGGCAAGGACGTCCAGCGGCTCTGCTGTTGTACTTGCTTTTGTAGCGCGGGTATTGATAGTCATTCTGCCTCCATTGGTCTACGCTGACATTTTAGGCCCGAGTTGATATGCTTTTTCAAATCCATTATAGAATCGGCAGTTATGAAATGCAATGTGATGTTAGTATGTACTACATGAAGGTAAGACATTTTACGCCTCTGTTGACTCAGTCTCCCTGTAGGGATAGTGATAGCGGCAAGATGCAGTGTATTTCTTTCCCGTTTCGTAACTATTTAGGTCTTCTCGCCACCTGCGGTGGCTCCTCTCGTGTGGAGTGTTGCGGGTGTGCGGCTTGCTGCCGCACACCCGCAACACTCCACACAACTTGCCAAGCGCCGTAGGCGCTGAAGCGAAGTTGTGTCTGCTGGTACCTTTCTATTGCCCAGTCTTTTGTCAAAAAGCTATAATAACCATGGCGTATAATGAACTAAAGAGAGTTTGAAGGGGAAATTGGTAAAGTTGGAGATAAATACTCCTATCTTTACTTCTGCGTTTATACGAGATCTTTATACTCGTATGCTTTTGACGCGGCAAGTAGATGATTTTGTCCGACGCCTATGTGCGCAATTGTCCCGCGAGTTCGTAGTTTCTTGCCAGGGGTATGAAGCAGCCCAGGTGGGCAGTGCAGTCTGTATTGAGGTAGGGCAAGATTTCACCTTGCCGTATTATAGAGACCTGGGTGTCGTATTGACTATTGGTATGACGCCTGAAGAGGTGTTTCGTACGTATACTCAGGCTTATAGTAGGGATTGCAGTGAAGATGGTCATGCATGGTCCAACGGGCAAGACGCTGTAAGTAGAACATCAGAGATACCACCATGGGGTTATCACAAGCATAATATGGTTACTGGCTCAACACCGGTGGCAACGCATGTCCTGCATGCGGCGGGCATCGCCTTTGCCTCTAAATTGCGTAAAGCTGGTGCAGTCACAGTCGCATACTGTGGTGATGGCGCCACAACTGAGCCAGATTTTCTTGAGGGGATTAGTTTTGCAGCAAAACATCAGTTACCACTTGTGATTGTTTGTGAACAGGACGAGGGATCATGGTCCTTACAATCACTGCCTCTACCCGCACATCTTGAGTACAAGTGCATTGATGGCACAGATGTAGTGGCTGTGTATGAAGCTATGCACGCCGCGATGCAATATGCCCGTGTGGGGCGTGGACCTGTTCTCCTGGCAATGAATGTACATCGCCTTACGCCTGCTGAACTTGCTACAGAAGAAGAATGGTGTAACGATCCCTTATGGCGCTGTCAACAGTACATGCAAGCGCAAGGTTTATGGGATGAAGAGTGGGCTGCTCAACTGCGCTCCCGTCTTGCTTGTGAGGTTGAACAGGCTATGCGTCATGCTTTAGGCGACATAATATACGTGGGAGGACACCATAGTGCGTGACGACTCCCCATGGCTCCCGCGCCAGGGCCTTCTAGCCTGGAATGGTAAAATACCCTATGTGTTTACACTTATTTCTTAGTTAAAGGGGCACTGTAATGCAGCAATCGTTTCCCAAACATATTCTCTATGGAGCAGACTATAACCCAGAGCAATGGCCGGAGACAGTATGGCTGGACGATATGCGCTTGATGCACCTGGCCAGTGTTAACATGGTTTCGATCAATATCTTTTCCTGGGCCGTACTTGAGCCACAGCAACATGCCTATCACTTTGATCAGCTAGACCGCATCATGGATTTACTGGCCAAGCATGAAGTTGCAGCGGGTCTAGCAACCGGGACTGCCTCTCCTCCAACGTGGATGAGCCGCCTCTATCCCAACATATTACCTGTAACACGCGATGGCAAACGCTTTAGCCATGGCTCGCGGCAGCACTATTGCCCCAATAGCCTGGATTATCGCCGTGAAACTGGCGAACTCGTACGAAGGCTAGCTGAACGCTATGCTCGACATCCATCTTTATCAATGTGGCATGTGAATAATGAGATTGGCTGTCACGTGTCCCAATGTTATTGTGATCGTTGTGCTGAGGCTTTTCGTGATTGGCTTCAGGCACGGTATGGCTCGCTGGACGCTTTGAATGATGCCTGGGGTACGAACTTCTGGAGTCAGCGTTATTATGCATGGGAGGATATCCTGCCGCCTCGTTTATCAACTGCGCAGAACAACCCTGGGCAATGCCTTGACTATCAACGCTTTATGTCGGATGCCTTGCTTGGTTGTTATCTAAATGAGGCTAACATTTTGCGTGAGATTACGCCTGCTATTCCTCTCACAACTAACTTGATGGTAAGCTTTAAGCCTGCGGACTATTTTGCCTGGGCACCGCACCTGGACATTATCTCATTCGATAACTATCCGGCTAGAACAACGCCTTCCTGGGAGACAGCACTTATCCAGGATCTCATGCGTTCGCTCAAAAAAGGACAGCCACATCTAGTTATGGAGCAGACACCAAGCCAGTTAAACTGGATGCCACAAAATCCACATAAGCGACCGGGTAACATTCGCTTGCAAAGCCTTCAGGCAGTTGCTCATGGAGCAGATGGTGTCATGTATTTTCAGTGGCGGCAGTCAAAGGCAGGAGCGGAGAAATTCCATAGTGCGATAGTATCGCATGAGGGCAGTGAGCGCACACGCATCTTTCAGCAAGCTGCGCGCATAGGGGCCGAACTCAAACAACTATCACCCGATGTGGTAGGCTCGCGTATTTCGGCGCAGGTCGCTATCTTGATGGATTGGCAGAACTGGTGGGCGGTTGAATATTTACCGGGACCAAGTGATCGCCTGAACTATTGGGAACAGTTGAAACTGCATTATCGACCCTTGCATAAACTCAATCTGACGATCGATTTTGTTGAGTCGACTGATGACCTGAGCAAGTACCGGGTAATTGTTGCACCGCTGCTACATATGCTGCGTCCAGCTGTAGCCAGACAGTTAGAGCAGTTTGTCGAACAAGGAGGTATCCTGTTGACAACCTTCTTTAGTGGTATCGTTGATCAAAATGATCACGTCATACTGGGCGGCTATCCGGCTGAATTGCGCAAGCTATTGGGGATACATGTCAAAGAGTTTGATCCATGGACGCATGAGATGACCAACCAGGTGGTTATTCAAGAAGGTCCGCTGCAAGGAAGCTATCCCTGCACATTGTGGGGAGAACTGCTTCACCTTGAAGGAGCATATGCGCTCGGTACCTTTGCCAGCGACTACTATGCGCAGGGCCCGGCTCTGACTGTTCATCCATTCGGCAAAGGCCATGCCTATTACCTAGCAACGCAAGCTAGCAATGAACTGTTGGATCGCCTGGCTCAACTGCTCTGCCAACAGGCCGCAGTGCCAGCGCTCATGCAAACATCCGAGGGTGTGGAAGTTACACGGCGTACACGGGCTGATGGACGCAATGTTTATTTCTTGTTTAATCATACTGACCAGGCAGCACAGGTAGCGTTACCCCAGGGATCATTTACCTCGCTACTTGATGGCGGGCAAGTAAAGAATAGTATCGACATAGCTGCTCGTGATGTTGTGGTTTTGTTGGATGAATAAAGGCTACGCTTTGCAGAGAAGGCTAGAGCTGTACAGCTAGAACAATAGAAAACAGGTATTTTTGCTATGGTGAAAGACTACATTGTTTTCATTCATGGAGTTTATACACGTGGTAATCCACGTACTATCTCCTACGCTGATCGATTGTTTCAGAGTGTACAAAAGATTGTCGAGCGCAAGAATCCATCTCTTACGCTCATCAAGGTGCCACTCTATTGGGGAGACCTTAATGAGGCTGAAGAGGAGAAGCTGAAGAAGGCATATGCTAGTTCGCCTGATTGGCCCAAGTTTTGGTTTAGACGATTCCGAGAGACTGCCCTTCTCCAGTTTGCTGGTGATGCCGCACTTTACATCAGCCCGTATGTTGGTGCCAAGATTATCGCTCGTATCGATGAGCAAATAAGGGAGGGATTGAGACAATTTCAACCAGATGATCGTGTTCATCTCGTGGCACACAGCTTTGGGGCTATAATTCTTTTTGATATGCTCTTTGCCTCTCGCTGGGATGAACCAGATGTACCTGGGTATGAACATGTATTGCGTATTCGAGAGCTTATGTATGGACTAGACCCTGAACCACGAGATGGTTTTTCTCTCGCCAGCATTCATACGCTGGGCGCGCCTATCGGACTCTTCAGCCTCATGGATGTGACTCCCGACGAGGAGGAGGAAAAGAAGGCCTCTCATAATATCAGTCCTAGGCTTCGTAGGTTACTCCGTCGCATTCGCCAGGAGAGAGAGCGCTACAATGTTTCGTGGTTAAACTTTGCTCACCCGGCTGATCCCCTGGCACATCCCCTCAAACCGCTCATCACTGAGATCGTGGGGCGTGAGTATCAGTACATAGACATTCAAGACATAACCGATGTCGGTACGAACTGGCTTGATATCTTAACCGGCCCTTTTCGCCAGACACTACTGGCACTGGTCAATGTTGGCAATGCACATGGAAGCTACTGGTATAGCCTGAAGGTTGCAGAGAAGATAGCTGACGCTATTCTCAAGTCGGCAGAAACAGCATAGTATGAGGATTAAGAAGTGCTATTTGGCAGGTGCTGGTCTTCCGCACTGCTGGTACGCTGAGCACGCATGATTGCGCCCGCCTGGTTGAGCAAGGCATCCTCTATTCGTTGACGATGTTTAGGGAGCGTGTTAGAAGGCAGGTTATCAGGCGCAAAATAACAGCACTCGCTCGTTTCCTCGGTCTCATGGAGCGTTCCACCTGTCACATGACAGCTAAAGGTAAGTACAACCTCTTGTTTCTGGGGCTTTGAATAGACTCCTACCAGGCGCTCAATCTCGACCTTCAGGCCTGTTTCTTCGTAAACTTCACGGCGCAAAGCCTCATCAACTGTCTCCTCTAATTCCATCCCACCACCAGGTAAATTCCACCAGTCAATATCGCGACGATGTGCAAGGAGAACATTTCCTTGCTTGAGGATAACCGCTGAGACTGCAATGCGAAAGCGGGCCGGACTTGTTGATGAGTCAGATATATCCACCATGAATGTATGCTCCTAATGTTCGTCCCCATTTTTAGAATAACAAAAGCGGGGCTAGAGGATAACTGCCTCCTGGCAAAGAGGATGCACATCCTTACCCTCATTCCCATTTTATCTGTAAAGAAGTAAGTCTATCTATTATAATTTGTAGACGCTGTATGCAGTGTCATGTAAAATCTGCTGGGCAATATCGTAGGCCTGATCCTCGTCAATCTCATTGGCGTCAATCATCTCATCAAGTACCTGTCCGATTACGCTGCGTCCTCGCAAAGCGCCGACCCAATGCATTTCAGGAATATGAATGCCGTCACTACTGTACATAAGTTTGCTAGCAGGAGCAATGCCTAGAGACTGGCGGGTAAAGGCCAGCATCTCTTGCCTATCAACAAAGGGAATCATGTAGGAGAGATCAAAATAGACATGCGGATAGATAGCCGCGAGATATGCACCGAGCTGACAATAGGGGTAGCTTTCATGGAGCAGGACAACCGGCATAGTATAGTAGTCCTTTCGCTCCAACATCTCTCGTAATTGCAGTGGGTTGCCAAGCCGCATATCGGTATCGCTATCCCCATAACCTGTATGAAACTGCACAGCCAATTGTTGCTCTGCAGCAAGCTTAAAGGCGATATGCAGGAGATAATCAATGAGAGGTTTGTGAGCGATGCGTAGCTGTCTTTTGGTTCTGGCCTCTGTACGGGCTTCGGCAAAAGATGCTGCCGCCTCATCTTTACTCCACTCTGTGATTTGGAGGCCTGTGCGGTAAGCCACAATACTTTTAAGTGCACAGTAGCCTTGTGCCTGTGCCTGGCGAACACGGCTAGCAAAGAGGTCAATCACATCATCAAAGCCATCGTGCTCAAGGATGAGTTCTTGCATGAGCGTTTCCAGGCGCAGCATCTTGGTAGTACGGCAATGTCCCAGTTGTCCCATACGTTCAGGTGTGTAGCATTCTGAGCCAAGCGGATAGGCTGGATCAAACACCAGGGTATCAATATTTGCCGCATGGAACAGATGCTCCAGCAGTGTATCTGCACTGAGCTGATTGCGTGCAGCTAAAATATCACTCTCATTATTGCTACAACCATAAAACGTGGCCATTTGTCGAAGTAGCCAGAGGTAGTAGACTGTATTCGGTACATGCATCTGGGCGAATACTGGGTCAGTAGCTTCGGTGCAATAGCCACGGAAGTGCAAGGCATCCATGTGTTGCTGCAGCAGAACGGGATGGCAATGGTTATCTACTACGGGAATACTTGTTAAATCGAGCATACATACTCCTTCAAAAAACAAAAGTAAAGGTGTACATTTCTCACTAATCGCCGTCTGCGTATGCTGTAATCTACATTGCTTTTGTTAACCAAGCATACCATGGTATCTCTATTTCTGACAATAGAACGGGGGAAGGGAAAATATTTTGTAACTGTTCAGGTCTCTTCGCCACCTGCGGTGGCTCTCTATTTGTGATGGGTGTAAGCGATGCAGCCCACGGCTCCCTCCCTTACCCCCATCACAAAGACATGCGAAGCGCCGCAGGCGCTGAGGGGTCGAGAGAAGAGAGGGACCTGAATAGTTACTTATGTGCTATACTTTGTACAAACGTTCTTTACCTCATAGAGGCTTGATTGGCACTATGCTTGTAGCTTATGGCCCTGATGGTCAATCCGTTATTGCTGAAGAGACTTCGCTGGCTCAATTACAGAACTGGTCACACGAACGGGCGTTGTATTGTCCCAATTGTCGTGGTATTGTTCATGTGCGCGGGGGCCCTGAGAAGCGCACTCAACTCCATTTTGCACATCAAAAAGGGGAATGTGCCTGGAGCACTGAAGCAGAGTCAGTACGTCATGCACGCGGCAAGATGGTTATTGCGGAGTGGCTACGCTCGCAATTTAAGCAGGCTGTTGTTACCCTGGAGCAGCGCCTACCAGAACCTAACCGTATTGCTGACATTTTTGTTGCTCATTCTGACGGGAAAAGCTGGGCGATTGAGTTTCAATGCGCATCTCTTGACGTGGAAGAGTGGGGGCACCGGCATGGAGCATATCGCCGTGCCGGTATTAGCGATATCTGGATTGTTGGTAATAATCGGCGCGAGAAGCAAGAAGCATTTATAGAGGCCATAATTGCGGCTAAGCACGAGGTCATGTTTCTTGATCCGCTGACTACTCCAGCACGAAGCTGGCTGCGCTGGCCCGTTTCACGTGCTTTTATGCAAAGCTGGCGGCAGGATGATACGAAAATGCTATCCCTTGATAGCTGGGTGGGACGTTCGGGATATGGGGCTTCATTGACAGCCCAACTCTATCAGATACGTTTAGACGAGGAAGGCTGCTTTGTACATCCCACGCGGGCAGTATTTGAAACACGCTCACGACTCTTGCTCGCCATGAGCCATGCTAAATCTGTGGATGAGGATATGCTCTTAAGATACCTGCACCAGCGTATGAGTGAAGATGCCATGCGAGTGGTTATACTTCCCCTATTGCGTGCGTACGTACGCGACCCCGAACTACTGCGGCGTTATAACTATGGGAGAGGCCACGCTGATCAATCTGTGAGCGCGGAGGACAAGCAGCGCGTACAGAAAGCTCGGCAGTGGATCTTACAAGTGGCCCGTCAAGGCTTTACTCCCTTGCGTATACAGGAATTGACGCGTGAGCTTCCGTTTGTCGGTCCCTATGCCGCTTTCGCCAGCTATATCGAAATGCTCATTGCGTTGGCCTGAAACTGGAATACTTAACTCCACAGCACTCCTTTTGAATGAGATAATGTTCACTCCAAAGGAGCATCCTAAAATCACTCCATTGCATGATGTCAAAAAGGTAACCCTGTGATATATTTTCCGCAATTCGCCTGTTACGGTGGAGTTCGGCTCAGGGGGTAAAGGTCCCGCTATGTATACGATTGACACATCAACAATTTTCAGTTCTTTGCAGTCCCTGTGGGGATTGATATGGGGTGCTCTGCGACTTGATCCAGCAGCCTTCAGAGCCATGCTGGATAGCCCGAATGGTGGTTGGTTGTCCTTGATCGTGCTCTTGCTGGGAGGGGTCTCTGAAGCCTTTGGTCAGAGCGTGACTTTGCTCGTTAATCGTGTCTCGCGCCGCCGGTTTATCGTCAGTTTGCTGGTTACAGGGATAATCACAGCGATAGGTATTCTTGTGTGGGTGAGTACAATCTGGTTGAGTGCTACCCTTGTTTTTGGGGTACGGGCACCAATTATCAGAGTATTGTGGTCCGTCAGCCTGGCCTATGCCCCCTTTTTGTTTGGTTTCTTCATTCTTCTCCCCTACATGGGCAGTTTTATCGATCATGTCCTGGAAGTCTGGGCATTTCTAGCGGTTCTTGTTGCGATGAACGTGACACTGGGACTGCGCCTTTGGCAGTCATTGGTGTGTACGCTGTTTGGTTGGCTGATCTTTGAACTGTTAAAGTATGTTATCGGCAAGCCAATAACCACCCAGATAAACAGGCTAATTGGCCTGGCAACGGATGTGCCGATTTCCGTGCGTGTTCAGCAGTTGACTAAGATCATGACCGAGGAGCCAACCGAGCCGCCCAAAGGAGCAAGAACATGAAGCGTATTCTTGCCCTGGTCGTGCAATTGGTGGTCCTGGTTATCATTTTCATTGTGGTATTGAGCGTGCTATCTCCTTTTCTGCCCTTTATCTTCGAGTTGTTGTTGTTGGGACTCATAATCTTACTGATCTGGGCGTTGTTCTCGCCCTTTGAGTCTTTGGGATGGTGGGCTGGCTGGTCAGATCGATCTACCAGTCAAGACACCACAGTTGCTGTGCAGCAAGCAGAGCGCTTCGGGGTAAATCACTATGTCGTTTATCTTTCGGGGATCGGCGCGATCTCGGGCGATTTTCTTTACCCTGAAGAAATTGCCTTCCTGGACGATGTGTCGGCGCGTGTTCCATCTGCAGCGATTGTTAAGGATGTGTTTCCCTATGCCATGAACAACCAGGGCTTGACGGGAAAGGGCTT
>JACZCU010058446.1_pt1 | contig 21445 bp, 19 predicted proteins | sample 8641851 | NCBI WGS metagenome assembly JACZCU01 (sample SAMN15324605, study PRJNA640507) | soil metagenome | isolation source: monocropping sugarcane control | place: China: Luxin town, Laibin City, Guangxi Province | collected 2019-07-25 | depth 10cm m | reverse complement strand
GATGTGGCGCAGCGTCTTCACTTCATTCTTCGTGCGCTCGTACTCCGCTTTGACCTTCGGCTCCGCCTTCGCTTCGACGAGCTTCTGCGCGGTGCGCTGCGCGATCAATTGCGCGTGCAGCAGTTCGAATTGCGCGGTGAGCTCGGCATCCTTCGCGACGCCGAGGCGCTCACCTTCCTGTTCGAGCGCCTTCATGCGGACGATTTCCTGCGCGAGCAGCTTGCGACCTTCCGGCGATGCGAACATCGCCCGCTGCTGTTCGGGAACCGCGGTCATGAACGTCGCGAACTCGCGCTCCGTGATCGGCTCGCCGTTCACGCGCATCACGATCTTGTCATTCGCTGCGATTTTCTTTGACGCGCCGGAGCCCGTCGCATGCGTCTCCGCGACGAACGGAGACGATGGAGAAAGCGGCGGCTGTTTCACCAGTTTCGTCAGCGCGAACGCAACGCCGAAGACGATCAAAATCGCGATCAGTGCAATGGAGATATCTCTTTTCACTCAAACCCTTCCGGATGCAGCGAACTGCATCTCCTGATGAGACAAACGCACGTGCTCATCACTTCCGTTGACGGTGTGAACTTCGTTCAGTATGCTCACGGCTCTTGTGAAACTTTTCACGGACTCGTCCGTGATCAGCGTCACCGACCTCGCATCCTGCGCCCTCATGTCGGGCGATCAATCTGCATCAATAAAGCACCTATGGCTAAAGTTACCATCGACGGAATCGAAGTCGAAGTCCAGGATGGAATCAATGTGATCGAAGCCGCGAAAGCGGCGGACGTCCATGTTCCTCACTTCTGCTATCACCCCTCGCTCAGCGTCGTCGGCCAGTGCCGCATGTGCCTCGTGGAAGTCGAGGGCATGCCGAAACTGCAGGCCGGCTGCGCGACGCCGATCAAGGACGGGATGAAAGTCCACGTCTGGAACGACAAGGTCGACAAAGCGCGCAAGGGACAGATGGAGTTTCTGCTCATCAATCACCCGCTGGATTGTCCGATCTGCGACAAAGCCGGCGAGTGTCCGTTGCAGGATTACTCCTTCAACTACGGCTCCGTTGATTCGCGTTACGGCGAGTTCAAACGCACCTACCCCGGCATGGATCGCACGGCCATCGGCCCGCACGTGATTCAGAACATGAATCGCTGCATCCATTGCACGCGCTGCATCCGCTTCACCGCGGAGATCACCGGCACGAGCGAGCTCGGATTCTTCAAGCGCGGTGCATCGACCGAAGTCGGCGTGTTCCCGGGCGTGCCGCTCGACAACTGGATGTCCGCGTGCGTCACGGACATCTGCCCGACCGGCGCACTCACGCCGCGCGAGTTCCGTTTCGAGTCGCGCGTGTGGAATCTCGATTCCACCGAGTCGGTGTGCAACGGCTGCGACGTCGGCTGCAATCTCTTCATCGGACATCGCAACGGACAGGCGTATCGCTATCGTCCGCGCGTGAATCCGGATGTGAACGATCACTGGCTGTGCGACTACGGACGTTTCTCGTACGAGCAGTACGAAACGGATCGCGTGGTCGTGCCGAAGGTGCGCACCGAAGACGATTACCTCGCCATCTCGACGTGGGAAGAAGCGCTCGAGTCGATCGAGAAGGGCTTCAAGGCCGCGAAGAAGATTGCGGTCATCGCCTCCGCGCAGATGACGAACGAAGAGGCGTATCTCGCGAAGCAGCTCTTCGCGGATCACCTCAACGCGAGCATCGGCGTAACGGTCGATCCGATCGGTCCGATCAAGATGAAGTCGCGCACCGAGTGGATTGTCGGTGAGCAGGCCGCGCCGAATTATCGCGGCGTGCACGCGGTGGTCGGCGGCGCATCGATCGAAGAGCTGTTGACGAAGGGCGCCGATGGCGTCGACGTTCTCTACATCACCGACGCGAAGTTCAGCGAGCGCGCGAAAGATCCCGCGGTCGTTGCGAATTTGCGTAAGGCGAAGTTCCTCGTCGTGCACTCGTGGGATGCGAATCATCCGCTTTGCGAAGTCGCGGACGTGCTGATTCCGGGCGCGATTCATCCGGAAAAAGAAGGTACGTTCACGAATCTTCAGGGGAAGATTCAGCGCATTCATCAGGCCTTCCCGCCGAAGGGTCAGGCCGTCACCGATCTCGAAGCATTCCGCCGCGTCGGTGCGCGTCTCTTCCCGAACGCCGAACCGTTCAAGAGCGCCGATGCGCTCGATGTATTCGCGGAATTGCGCAACAAGGTTCCTGCACTTGCAGCGAGTGAGGTGACCGCGTAATGGCTTTCGACGTCACCGACGTTCTGCTGTCGATTCTCAAGATCGCGATCATCCTCGGGATCTGGCTCAACATCACGCCGATCATGGTGTGGATCGAGCGCCGCGGCAGCGCGCTCATTCAGGATCGTCCCGGCCCGAATCGCGTCGGACCTTTTGGACTTCTGCAGTCCTTTGCGGATGCACTGAAGTTCCTCATGAAGGAAGACCTGATCCCCGCACAGGCGCACAAGTGGCTTTACACCCTTGCGCCGACGTTTGGTCTCCTTCCTGCCTTAACTACGATTGCGGTCGTTCCCTGGGGACGCGGCTTTCAGATTCCCGAGATGTCGCTCTTCGGACGCACGTTGTTCGAAGGCGGCCGCTGGTTCGAGCCGGTCGTTGCGGATGTGAGCGCGGGCATTCTCGTCGTGTTCGCACTCGCGTCGCTGAGCGTCTACGGCATCACGATCGCGGGCTGGGCTTCGGCGAACAAGTACTCGATGTTCGGTGCGATCCGCGCGTCCGCGCAGATGATCTCGTACGAGCTCGCGCTGACGCTCGCCGCGGTCTCGGTGTTGCTCGTTGCGGGCTCGCTGCGACTCACGGATGTCGTCGCGCAGCAGTCGCACTATTACTTCGTACTCTTCGATGTCGTGAAGCTGCCGGCGTGGAACGTTCTCTCGCCGGCGATGTGGCTCAGCTTCGTGATCTTCACGGTCTCCGGTTTCGCGGAGACGAATCGCCTGCCGTTCGATTTCGCGGAAGCGGAAGCGGAGCTCGTCGCGGGCTATCACACCGAGTATTCGTCGATGAAGTTCGCATTGTTCTTCATGGCCGAATACATGGCCATGGGCACGATGGCCGCGCTCATCACGACGTTGTATCTCGGCGGCTGGGACATTCCTTGGTGGAACGAGCCGGCGACATTCATCGGGTTCCTGTTGTCGTTCCTGGCGTTCCTCGCGAAGTGGAGCTTCCTGATGTTCGTCTTCGTGTGGGTGCGCTGGACGATCCCACGATTGAAGTACGACATCCTCATGCGCCTCGGCTGGAAGATCTTCCTCCCGCTGGCCATCGTGAATATCGTTCTCGTTGCCGCATTCATTGCCGCGAGGTGGATTTGATGATGCGGTTGTCGGTAGTCGGTTGTCGGTTGTCGGGAGGCCCCCGCGCCACCCACGGCTCGCCGGCGCACCCGCTCCCGACAACTGTCAACGGTCTGCGGTTTGACGTCTTCGGTTCCCCCGACTACCGACTACCGACTACCGACTACTGATACTTATGGTCGAATTCGCGATCTTCTTCCTGTTTGCCGCGATCGCCGTGATCTTCGCGCTCGTGGTCGTTCTGCACCGCAACCCGGTGGTGGGCGCGTTGTCGCTCGTCGCGTCGTTCTTCGCGCTGGCCGTCATGTACGTCCTGCTCGAGGCGCCGTTCCTCGCCGCGTTGCAGGTCATCGTCTACGCCGGCGCGATCATGGTCTTGTTCCTCTTCGTGATCATGCTGCTCAATCTGCAGCATGTCGCGGAGCCGACCACGCGTCCGATCCAGCAGTTCCTCGGATACACGAGCGGCGCGGCGTTCGGCATTGGCCTCATCTACTTCCTGATCAAGTACGCGGTCTTCAGCGCCGGACCCGATGGTCCGTTCCGCGCCGATGCCCGCGCGATCGGCATCCGGATGTTCGAGGCGTATGTCTTCCCGTTCGAAATGGTCTCGATCCTTCTGCTCGCGGCGATCGTCGGAGCGTTGACGCTCAGCGGCCGCAGCGGTCTGCCGCGCGCGAATTCGCGCACCGAGGTGAGCCAGTGATCCCGACGCATTACTTTCTCATTCTCAGCGCCATTCTCTTCACCATCGGTGTCGTCGGCGTACTCACGCGCAAGAACGGCATCACGATCTTCATGTGCATCGAGCTGATGGTGAACGCGGTGAACCTCACGTTCCTCGCGTACGCACGCCAGTTTCACGATCTGCACGGCCTGATGTTCGTGTTTTTCATCATGGCGATTGCGGCCGCGGAAGCAGCGGTTGGCCTCGCCATCTTCATCTCGCTCTTCCACCATCGCGACACGATCGATGTGGATGAAGCGAATCTGATGCACTGGTAGTTGCCGTAGCGGCACAAAGGTCGCAATTGTTCAGGCAGGAGCCTGAACCAGTTGTTAGCGGTTCAGGCCGGGAGCCTGAACATGGACAAGACCGAAAAGCTCATTGACTGGGAAGAGAACGAACGAGAGGACCGCAACCGGAACGGTCTCCGCGACGACATCGAGCCGCCGATTCCCGATATCACGGCAGGCTCGGCAAAACTCGCGCAGCGGCTCCGGGAGGATTCTCTCGCGGACCCGACCATCACGGCGGGCGATCTCGACGCGCAGTGGGAAGGGGCGCAGTTCAGCGGCGATGAATCCGCCGTCTCGAGCATGCCCACCCCGGACAACAACGTCGTCGACGAGATCGGCACCGCGATGGGCGTGTCGTATCAGGATTCAGAAGAGTTGAAGGTCGGCGAGAAAGAGCGCAGCCGCGACATCCGGCGGTGGGAGCTCGATCCGGCGTCCTCCGATGATTATCAGGATCGCGTAAGAGACGAACGATAAAGAGCCGTTGCGGGCCTCCTCGCACCGGCTCACGATGCGAGGAGACAAGTGATGAGTGATGAATGATGAATGATGAACGGCGCGGCTAGCTCGCACCTTCATCGCTCATCGCTCATCACTCATCACTCCCAACGATGCTCAATTACCTCTGGCTCATCCCCATCACGCCGTTTCTCGGCTTTCTGCTGAACGGCCTCTTCGGCAAACGCGCCGGCAAGGGATTCGTCACCGCGGTGGCGCTCCTCGCCTCGCTTGGCGCGGCGGTGCTCGGCACCGTGGCCGTGATTCAGTACAACGGCCTTTACCATCACGGCGAGCGCCATCTGAACCTCGTCTACGAGTGGTTCAACAGCGGTGGCATCGGCGCGGACGTCGCGTTCCAGCTCGATCCGCTCAGCATCGTGATGCTGATGGTCGTCACGTGGATCGGTTTCCTCATCCACGTTTACTCCGTCGGCTACATGCATCACGAAGAGGGGTACTGGCGCTACTTCGCCTACCTCAACCTCTTCCTCTCCGCGATGCTTATCCTCATCCTCGGATCGAGCTACGTGCTGATGTTCGTCGGATGGGAAGGCGTCGGTCTCTGCTCGTACCTGCTCATCGGCTTCTACTATCAAACCGATTACGCACCCGCTGCCGGGAAGAAAGCATTCATCGTCAATCGCATCGGCGACTTCGGCATGCTCGTGGCGATGTTCCTGATGTTCGCGTACATCGGCAGCGTCGACTTCGCGAAAGTCTCGCAGGTCGCCGCTGGTGGCGGCATCTCCACAACGATCCTCACCGCGATCTGCCTGCTGCTCTTCCTTGGCGCGTGCGGCAAATCGGCGCAGATTCCTCTCTACGTCTGGCTGCCGGACGCAATGGCTGGTCCGACTCCCGTCTCCGCGCTCATTCACGCCGCGACGATGGTCACCGCGGGCGTCTACATGATCGCTCGCAGCAACGTGCTCTATCGCCTCTCGCCGAGCGCGATGATGGTCGTCGCGATCGTCGGCGGTCTCACCGCACTCTTCGCTGCAACGATTGGCCTGCGCCAGTTCGACATCAAGAAAGTCCTCGCCTACTCGACCGTCTCGCAACTCGGCTTCATGTTCATCGCGGTCGGCGTCGGCGCATTCAGCGCGGGCGTGTTCCACCTCGTCACGCACGCGTTCTTCAAAGCCTGCCTCTTCCTCGGATCCGGCTCCGTCATTCACGCGATGAGCGGCGAGCAGGACATCCGCAACATGGGCGGTCTGAAAGACAAGATCCCGCACACGTTCCGCACGTTCGCGATCGCAACGTACGCGATTGCAGGACTTCCGCTCGCGGCAGGCTTCTTCTCGAAAGACGAGATCCTCGTGTCCGCGTGGTCGACGCCGTACTTCCCGGGTGTCGGCAAATTCGTGTGGCTCCTCGGAACGCTCGCTGCCTTCTGCACGGCGTTCTACATGTACCGACTGGTGTACCTCACGTTCTACGGAAACTTCCGCGGAACGCATGAACAGGAACACCACCTCCACGAGTCGCCGGCATCGATGACCGGACCGCTCTGGGTGCTCGCCATTCTCTCGATCCTTGGCGGCGCGCTCTCGCTCCCTCACGCGTTCTGGCACGGACCGTCGCTCGCGAAGTGGCTGCATCCGATCATTCCGGAAGTCGCAGGCACGCACAGCGAGATTCATCTCGAGCTCTCGACGGAGCTCATGATCGCCGCGGTCTCGACGATCATCGCGATCCTCGGCTGGCTCGCCGCGCGCTCGCTGTACAAAGAAAAGCAGCTCGCGTCCGACAACGCATTCGCGCAGCGTTCGCCTGGTCTTGCAAAAGCGATCGAGAACAAGTGGTACGTCGACGAGCTCTATGCCGCGACGATCGTTCGTCCGCTCAATGCACTGTCGCGCTTCTTCTGGAAAGGCGTTGATGCGCTGATCGACGGAATCGCGATGCTGCTCGGCTACGTCGTTCGCGGCTTCGGCGAGATCCTGCGCTTCTTCCAGACCGGCAACGTTCGCAACTACGCGCTGATGTTCTTCGTCGGCGTCGTGGTGTTCATCGCATTCTTCATCTGAGGTCCGATTGATGCCTCTTCTGAGTACATTTCTCTGGCTGCCGATCGCGGGTGCGATCCTGCTGGCCTTCTTCCCGCGCACGTCGACGAGCGCCATCAAAGGCTTCGGCTTCGTCGTGTCGCTGATCACGTTCGTGATCTCGCTCGGCCTCCTGCGCGGATGGCAGGACGGTCACGCGGGCTTTCAGTTCGTCGAGAACATTCCGTGGATTCCGCAGTGGGGCATCACGTACGGCCTCGGCGTCGACGGCATCACGCTGTGGCTCGTACTGCTCACCACGTTCCTCACGCCGCTGATTTTCCTTTCGGCGTGGAACTCGATTCATAAGCATCCGAAGGAGTACGTCATCTCGTTTCTGGTGATGGAAACGGCGATGATCGGCGCGTTCCTCGCGACGGATCTCATCCTCTTCTACATCTTCTTCGAGCTCATGCTCCTGCCGATGTACCTCGTGATCGGCGTGTGGGGCGGCGCGAATCGCATCTACGCCGCGATCAAGTTCTTCCTCTTCACGATCGCAGGCTCGCTGCTGATGCTGCTCGGCATCATCTATCTTGGATTCCAGAGCTGGCACCAGACGGGACTGCCGTCGTTCACGATCACCGATCTTTACGGCACGCAGCTCACGCCGACCGCGCAGACGCTGCTCTTCCTCGCATTCACGCTCGCGTTCGCGATCAAAGTTCCGCTGTTCCCGCTGCACACATGGCTGCCCGACGCGCACGTCGAAGCACCGACCGGTGGCTCGATCATCCTCGCCGGCGTGATGCTGAAAATGGGCACGTACGGCTTCCTCCGTTTCGTGCTGCCGTTCTTCCCAGATGCAACCGCGAAGTACGCGAACGTGCTGATCGCGCTCAGCGTCATCGGCATCATCTACGGCGCGCTCGTCGCGTGGGTGCAGCCGGACATGAAGAAGCTCGTCGCGTATTCATCGGTCTCGCACCTTGGCTTCTGCGTGCTCGGCATCTTCGCGCTGAATCAGGCCGCGATCGAAGGCTCGATCCTGCAGATGGTCAATCACGGCCTCTCGACGGGCGCGCTCTTCATGCTCGTCGGCGTGATCTACGAACGTCGTCACACGCGTTTGCTCGCCGATTACGGCGGCATCGCGCGCACGATGCCGGTTTTCGCGGTGTTCTTCATCATCGCGATGCTCTCGTCCGTCGGCCTGCCCGGTCTCAACGGATTCATCGGCGAGTTCCTGATTCTCACCGGCTCGTTCCAGACGCATCCCGTCGCCGCGACGATCGCCGCATCGGGCGTCATCCTCGCCGCGATCTATCTGCTATGGCTCGTGCAGAAAGTCTTCTTTGGTCCGCTCGACAACGAAGAGAACAAGAACATCCCCGAAATCGCCTGGAATGAAGTGGCCGCGCTCGTCCCGCTCGTGATCTTCATGGTCTGGATCGGCGTGCATCCCAACACGTTCCTCAAAAAGATTGAGCCTTCGGTGAAATACCTCATGACCCAGATTGGAAACGCCGACACGCGTACGCCGATGGTTGCGAACAAAGCCGCGGATGACTGCTGCGCGATCGAAAGCGGCAAAGCTGCAGCGCATGACGCGAAGACCGCGCAGCCGATTGCTGCTGTGGCGGCCGAGGTGAACCAGTGAATCTTCAACCGCTGCTCGAGCCCGGATACCTCAACGCCATCCTCCCGGAGCTCATCCTCTCCGCGGGCGGCATGCTGCTCATCCTCTTCGGCGTGTTTGCGCCGCGTGCAAAAGGCGCACTCGCGCCGCTTGCGCTTGTGATCTTCATCGCCACCGCGTGGACCGAGATCCTCTTCATCCGCGCCGGCCACTTCTTCGGCGGCACCTACGAGATCAGTCCGATCACGATGATCTTCGACGTGACGTTCCTGCTCGCCGGCATGCTCGCCGTATTGTTCGCGCGCGATTACCTCGATCGTGAAGGCATCGAAGGCGGCGAGTTCTACGCGCTCCTGATGTGGGGCACGGTCGGCATGATGATGATGGCCAAAGGCCTCGATCTCCTGCTCATCATCCTCGGCCTCGAAATTCTCTCCGTCTGCATCTTCGTCCTCGTCGGTTATCACCGCCGCATCGCTGTCTCGAACGAAGCCTCACTGAAGTACTTCCTCATGGGAGCGTTCGCGACCGGCTTCATCCTCTACGGCGTCGCGTTGTTCTACGGCGCCACGCAGTCGACGAACATCGCCGCGCTCGCGCGCTGGTTCGCCGCGAACGACGCCACGCCGCTGCTCACCATCGCATTCGTATTGATGATGGCCGGCTTCGGCTTCAAGCTCGCGCTTGCCCCGTTCCATCCGTGGGCGCCGGACGTTTATCAGGGCGCGCCCACGCCGGTCGCCGGCTGGCTCTCCGTTGCGCCGAAAGCCGCGACGCTCATCGCGCTCGTGCGCCTCTTCAACGCCATGTCGCCCGTGCTGCCGAAGGTGAGCTGGATGAACATGGTCGCGGTGCTCGCGATCCTGTCGATGGTCGTCGGCAACGCTGTTGCCATCGTGCAGCGCGATCTCAAGCGCATGCTCGCCTACTCCGGTATCGCGCACGTCGGCTACATGATGATCGCGATGCTCACGGTGCGCGATGACAGTGTCGCGGCCGTTGCGGTTTACACGATCACATACGCGCTCATGAACATCGGCGCGTTCGGTGTCGTCTCCCTGCTCATGAAGAATGAGAACGACCCGCACACGCTCGATGACATTGCCGGACTCGGATTCCGCCGCAAGTTCTACGGCTTCGCGCTGGCGATCTGCATGTTCTCGTTGTCCGGACTTCCGCCGACCGCGGGCTTCATCTCCAAGTTCTACATTTTCAAAACCGCGATCGAGTCGGGACACACGACCGTCGCGCTCATCGGCATTCTCGCGAGCATCATCTCGGTCTACTACTACCTGCGCGTCGTGTACTACCTGTACATGAAAGAACCCGCGGAGGGGTATGCGATCGGTACCGGCGGCGGCGTGTTTGCGCTGGGCGGATTGATCATCGCGGTTGTCGGCATTCTCGCGATCGGTATCTATCCCACTCCGTTGTTCCAGGCGGCCGGCAACGCCGCGAAGATTCTGTTGCAGCAGTAGCTGCGCATGGCCACGAACGAGACCATCTCCGAGCTGACGACGGGACGGTTGTCCGTCTACCTGCGATGCCTCACGTTTCTCGAGGCGCAGGGACAACGCACCGTCTCGTCGCACGAGCTCGCGGAACGTTTCCACCTCAACTCCGCGCAGATTCGCAAAGATCTCGCGTGCTTCGGCGAGTTCGGTACGCGCGGCGTCGGCTACGACGTCTCGCGATTGAAGCAGCAGCTCGTCGACACGCTCGGACTCGATCGCACGCGCAATGTCCTCATCGCCGGCGCCGGCAACCTCGGCATGGCGCTCGCCGATTACGGCGGCTTCAATAGCAACGGCTTTCACATCATCGCGCTCGTCGATCGCGACCCCTCGAAAATCGGACGAGCATCACGCGAAGGCATCCCCGTTCACGGCTGGCACCAGCTCAACGATCTCGTGCGCCGCAATCACGTCGAGATCGGCATCATCGCTGTCCCCGCCGACTCCGCCCAGCCCGTCTACGACGCCCTCGCCGACGCCGGCATCAACGCCATCCTCAACTTCGCGCCCATGCAAATCCGCCTTCGCCCCAACGTAAAGGTGAAGAGCGTCGATCTGCGCATCAATCTCGAATCGCTCTCGTTCCATTTGAAGAACGTCGAAGACGGATTGTTGTAGCGAAGATCAGCTTCCGCTTCACATCACAGCATTCCCTCTCCTCACCTGATACAGTCCGCCACCGAAAAAATTGTGAGGAAGGACGTTCTCGTTTTGTCGCAAAGCGAATCACTCAACCCATTCGAGATTGCGGTCAAGCAATTCAACAACGCGGCGGAGCACCTCGGGCTCGATGATGGTCTGCGCAAAGTTTTGTCGGCGCCGAAACGCGCGCTCGTCGTGTCGATTCCGGTGCGCATGGATGACGGTCGCATCGAAGTCTTCGAAGGCTATCGCGTGCAGCACAACATCGCGCGCGGTCCCGCGAAAGGCGGCGTGCGCTATCACCCGGACGTCACGCTCGACGAAGTGAAAGCACTGGCGTCGTGGATGACGTGGAAGTGCGCGGTCGTGAACATCCCGTTCGGCGGCGGCAAAGGCGGCGTGATCTGCGATCCGTCGACGATGTCACCCGGCGAGATCGAGCGACTCTCGCGCCGCTACTTCTCCGAGATCATGCAGATCGTCGGACCGGAGCAGGACATCCCCGCGCCCGACGTGAACACGAACCCGCAAGTCATGGCGTGGTTCATGGACACGTACTCGATGACCCGCGGCTACACCGCACTCGGCGTCGTCACGGGCAAACCGCTCGCGATCGGCGGCTCGCAGGGACGCAATGAAGCGACCGCGCGAGGCGTGCTCTTCACCACGATCGAAGCGATGAAGCGCCTGAACATGAACATGAGCGGAAGCCGTGTCGTGATTCAGGGCTTCGGCAATGTCGGCGGCAACTCCGCGAAGCTCTTCCATGAAGCCGGCGCGAAGATCATCGCGGTCTCCGATGTCGGCGGCGCGATTCACAATCCCGACGGCATCGACATCCCGAAACTCTTCGAGTACGTCGCGACGACACGTCGCGTCACCGGATTCAGCGGCGCAACTGCGATCGAACCCGATGCGCTGCTCGAGCTCGAATGCGACGTGCTCATCCCGGCGGCGCTCGAAAATCAGATCACGCTGAAGAACGCACATCGCATCAACGCGAAGATCGTCGCCGAAGCAGCGAACGGTCCGACGACGCCGGATGCCGACGTCATCCTGCGCGAGCGCGGCATCTTCAACATCCCCGACGTTCTCTGCAACGCGGGCGGCGTCACGGTGTCGTACTTCGAGTGGGTGCAGGGCTTGTATTCGTTCTTCTGGGACGAAACGATGGTCAACCAGCAGCTCGAGAAGGTGATGGTGAAGGCATTCGCCGACGTCTACGATGCCGCACAGAAATATAAAGTCGACATGCGAACCGGCGCGCAGATTCTCGCCGTCGGCCGCGTCGCAGAAGCCAGTACGACGAGAGGACTTTTTCCATGAAGATCAAACGCAACGCATCGGCACAGTGGAACGGCGGACTCAAAGACGGCAAGGGCTCGATCTCGACGGCGAGCGGGGTCCTTTCGCAAACGCAGTATTCGTTTGGCACGCGCTTCGAGGACGGCGTCGGAACGAATCCCGAGGAGTTGATCGCGGCGGCACATGCGGGATGCTTCTCCATGGCGCTGTCGGCCCAGCTCACGAACGCGGGCACGCCGCCGGAGTCGATTCAGACCACCGCGACCGTCACAATGGAAAAGCTGGACGCGGGATTCACGATCACCGCGGTGCATCTCGACGTGACCGCGAGCGTGCCGGGCGTCGATCAGGCCGCGTTTGAAACCGCGGCGAACAACGCGAAAGCGGGATGTCCGGTATCGCGCGTGCTCAACGCGACGATCACGATGGACGCAAAGCTGGGGTAATGCTTGTCATGGCGACGCTCGGCGCGACACGCTCAGAACGTTTCGCGCAATTTATCCACTGCTGATTCCACCTCTGGAATCAGCCCCGCCGCGCGATGCAGTTCACCTGCGCGCGCGGCGCCTTCCACTTCGCGCGCGAGCGTTTCGCCGCGTCCCGGGAAGTAACTCAGTGAGCCTTTGAGCTTGTGCGCGTGACGCGCGAGCGCGTCGGCATCACCGCGTGCGAGCGCGTCGCGCATGTTCGCGAGCAGTTGCGGCGTTTGCTTTTCGAAAGCCTCGCGCACGCGTGCGAGCAGCGGCGCGTTGTCGCCGAAGTAATCGCTCAGCATCGGCTCGCGCGGCACCGTCGCATCGATCGCCGCGGCGAGTTGCGCGGAATCGACCGGCTTCGTCAGCACGAAATTCATTCCGGCCGCGATACAACGCTCGCGATCTTCGCGTGCCGTGTGCGCGGTCAACGCGATGATCGGCGTGCGTCCTCCCGCTTCGCGAAAACGACGCGAGAGCTCGAGACCGCTGATGAGCGGCAACTGCACATCCGAGAAGATGCAATCGAACGTGCGCGTTGCGAGCAGCGCCAGCGCTTCCTCACCATCGCACGCGAGCGTGACCTGATGCCCGAGTCTTCGCAGCATCTCGCCGAGAACCTCGCGATTCACTTCGTTGTCATCGACGAGCAGCACGCGCGCCGTTCGCGATGCAGCGACACTCGGCGAGATCATCATGTCCGATGCTTTTTGCGTGAGGCCGAGGGCGTTGCCGATCGCGTCGAGCAACTCGCGCTCGGCGATCGGCCGCGTGATCTGATGCCGGTACTGCTTCGTCTCCAGCGGTGACGTGATCACGACCTGCGGCTGCACGAACACGTTCGGATCCGAAGTCACCGCGCATGCAAAACGTCCGCGCGGCACATCGGCGGCGCGCATGTACGCCGAAGCAAACACGCCGCGACTGCGCAGGATCTCCGCGATTGCGGCACGCGCGAGATCGGACGACTCGACGATCACGATCGCGCGACCCGCGAGTTGCGCTTCCCAGCGACGCCGGTCCGGCGCGGTGCCGATCGGATCCGCGGGCAGCGCGATCGTGAACGAGAAGACACTGCCCGTGCCTGGCTGACTCGCGACCTGCACCGAGCCGCCCATCGCTTCGAGCAAACGCACCACGATCGACAAACCGAGTCCCGTGCCGGCCGTGCGTTGCGTATCGCCCTGCGTGAACGGCTCGAAGATGCGTTGCCGCACGGTCGGCGCGATGCCGACGCCGGTGTCGCGCACGTCGAAGCGAATGCCTTTCTCGTCGCGCTGCACGTGTACCGCGATCTCGCCATCGTGCGTGAATTTGATCGCGTTGCCGACGAGGTTCACGAGGATCTGCCGCAAGCGCAGCGCATCTCCCCAAACCACCTCGGGCACATCCTGCTGCACGAAATACGACAGCGTGAGCTTCTTCGACGCCGCGATCACGCCAAGGGATTTCATTGTTTCGGCGATGCTCTTGCGCAGTTCGAAGTACACCGGCTCGAGCTCCAGCTTGCGCGCTTCGATGCGTGCGAAATCGAGCACGTCATCGATCATCGACAACAGCGTCTCCGCGGAACGACGCGCGGTGTCGAGACGACGCACCGTCGCATCCGACGTTTCGTCCTCGATGGACAATTGCAGAATTCCGATGATCGCCTGCAGCGGTGTGCGCATCTCGTGCGATACGTTCGCGACGAACTCACTCTTCGCCGCACTCGCCTCTTCCGCGCGTCCCGACGCGTCTTCGAGTTTGCGAATCAATTCACGAGACACGCGCACTGCATCCGTGAGTTGTGCGCGTCGACGTTCCGCGGTGCGCGCGGCCAGTGCGATGTAGAACCCGCCGAGGAGCAGGAATGCGATCTTCGCGAGCTCGACGCCGGCCGGAATCGCGCGATGATCGACGACCTTCACCCAGCCGAGCATCGACGTGTAGCAAAGCACCGCGAACAACGCGAATGCGAGCGCGCGGCGAAACGTCGTCTGTGTTTGATCCGCGACGCGCAACAGCAGAATGAAGAACAACCAGCTCGCGTCCGCACCGGAGTGATAGATCGCGTATGTCCAGATGATCAGATCGCCGGTCAGCGCCACGATCGTGAGATCGAGCGGCGGATCGCGTCGCAGCGCGAATGCGATCGCCACCCACGTCACGCTCGCCCATGCGAACGCAACGAGCGTCGTCGCGGCCCAGCCGTGCAGCGTCGGCGTTGGCAGAATCCAGACGTTGTGCACGTAGACCGCGAGCGAGAGAAAGACCGACCCCGCGACGCGCACCAGCGGCAGCTCGATCGCGCCGAGGCGCCAGCGGCGTTCGCGGCGGCGCGCTTCGATCTCCAGCGGATCGATGGCAACCGTACTCCTCCGCGCCTCGCCGGTCATCGCTCAGTCCATCGTAACCACGTCGCGACGACTGCGTTGGAGGATCCCGTTCACGCGCGGCAGCAGCGCATCTCTGCGAATTGGTTTGCGCAGAAATCCGGCCGCGCCCATCTCGAGACTTTGCGTCTCGACATCCACACCCGTCATGCCTGTTACGAACATCGCCGGCGTGTCGATCTGTTTCTGCAGCATCAGCTCGAACACCTGCAGACCGCTGAGCGTCGGCAGATTGATGTCGAGAATCAGCAGATCGAAGTGCGTACGTCCGAGCTCGGCAACGGCGTCCGCACCATCCGCTACCGTCGTCACGTCATAGCCCGCTTCCGCGAGATAGCCTTCGATCAGCGCGGCGGAGACGAGATCATCTTCGACGACGAGAATCCGCGCGTCGTGTTTTGGACCATCGACACCGCGCTCGATGCGACGCACGATCTCGCGATACAAACGCTCCGTTTCATCCGACGGCTCGCGTCCATACTCGCGACGCAGCAGATCGACGCATTCCTGATAGCGACGCAGTGCCGCATCCGCGCGTCCCTGCTCGAGTTGCAGGCGAATCAACGTGCGATGCACGACTTCCTGCGATGGATCGAGCTCGAGCAAACGCGCCGCGGAGTCGAGCGCCTCTTCCCACCAGCCCGCTCGAATCTGCGTCGCGAGCAGATTGCCGAAGATCGCCAGCGCGCCACGCCAGAACGTGAGACGACGCTCGCTGATCCATTCGTCGAAGCCGCGCACTCCGGCGGTAAAACTCGGCAGCAGATTTCCGCGATAAATCTCCGCGGCCTTGCGAATCGAGTTGATTGATGGCGCGCCGACGAGCTCATTGAACTGCTGCGCGTCGACTTCGACCGTTTCGCGATTGAAGCGAACGGTGATGTTGTCTTCGATCAGGATGTCGTCGGGAAGAAACCGCAGCGCGTAGCGAAGATCGCGCACCAGCGCGCGGACAGGAACGTCCGCGGTGGCATCGCCGAAGAGCAGTTCGCCGATCTCCGCGAGCGATGTCTTCCCGCCGATTTTCAGCGCGAGATAGACGATCAATGCCTGAATGCGGGCGTTGCCCACGGACAGCGCGTTGCCGCGGTAGTCGACGGCGGACAATCCGCCGAGAAGCCGAATGGAAAGGAGGACCATGGAGGGGCGGAAATAAGTGTACGGCGCAAACGCCCCGGCCGGCACACTTTTCGACATTCTACGTGATCGCGTTCGCCATCCCGATGCGACAATCATCCTCTCCCGACATCCCGCACGTCGTCAGGCCGGCCCCGCGAGCATGTCGATTGCACGATGGCTACGGACGCAGCCGCAACAATCAGAATCCGAGAAAGGAAAGCGCTGAATGAGGCGCGGTGCCCGTCACCGTTCTGCCAGCGCAACACTTGAACGCGAACATGAGGAGCTCCCGCATCGTCATCACCGGCATCGGCGCGCTGAGTCCCAACGGAGTCGGACGCGAGAATTACTTCGCGGCGTCGAAGGAAGGCCGCAGCGGCATTCGCGCGATCTCGCAGTTCGATGCCGGCTCGCTGCCGTGCCGCATCGCGGGAGAAGTCGATTTCGATCCGCATCAATGGGTCGATCCAAAAAACATCAAGCATGTTTCGCGCGTCGTTCCCATGGCCATCGCCGCGACCGATGAAGCGTTGCGCGACGCGAAACTCGATCCGACGGCGGTCGATCTCGCGACGCGGCAGAACATCGGCGTGATGCTCGGCTCCGGCGGCGGCGCGATCGAATTCAGCGAGCGGATGTACGAGCTCTGGTTCAAAAACGCGACGAAGCAGGCATCGATCTATTCGATTCCTTCCGGCACGATCGGCACGATCGCGTCCGAGATCTCGATGGCGTACGACCTTCACGGCTTCTCGCACCTCATCTCGACGGGATGCACGTCATCGACGGATGCGATCGGCTACGCGTATCGCAATCTCAAGCTCGGCGTGTGCGACTACATCATCACGGGCGGCGCGGATGCGACGATCACCGAGGCCGTGCTGACGGGGTTTTGCATCATGCGCATCGTCACGAATCAGTGGAATGAAGACCCGCGGTCCGGCTCTCGGCCCTTCACCGGCAACCGCGACGGCTTCGTCCTCGGCGAAGGTTCCTGGATGTTCGTGATGGAGCGCGAAGAAACCGCGCGTGCGCGCGGCGCTCACATTTACGGCGAAGTCGCGGGATATGGATCGACTTGCGATGCGTACCATCGCGTGCGCATGGACGATTCCGGCGAAGAGCCCGCGCGCGCAATGATGCTCGCGATGAAAGACGCGGACGTCGGGGCGAGCGACGTGCAGTACGTCAACTACCACGGCACCTCGACGGAATTGAATGACCGCATCGAGACGCGCGCGGTGAAACGCGCGTTCGGATCGCATGCGAACGATCTCGCCGGATCCGCGACGAAGTCGATGATCGGACATCCGCAAGGCGCATGTGGCGCGGCCGGAGTTGCGGCAACGTTGATGGCCTTTCGCGACGACATGCTTCCGCCGACGATCAACCTCGACACGCCCGATCCCGAATGCGATCTCGATTACATTCCGAACGTCGCGCGCCGGAAACGCATCGATGTCGCGGTGTGCAACACGATCGCCTTCGGCTCGAAAAATTCGGCGCTCGTGCTGAAGCGAGTCGATTGATGTTCACGCCGAAACGCATTCCTACCGACGAGCTGCTCGATGAACACGACGCGCCGCGCGAGGACATGGAAGAGTCCCTGCGCGATCTGCGCTGGATCAACAAATACTGCGGCGGCATCTCGATCTATCGCGACTTCGTGAAGCAGTTCGCGCCGCGCTCGATTCTCGACATCGGCACCGGCACCTCGGATTTGCTCGAGAGCGTTGCGAATGTCCCGCTGCGCGTCGGACTCGATTTCAAACTCGATCATCTGCTCTACATGCGCGATGGCTCGCGCGTGCATCGCGTCGTCGGCGATGCCACTCGATTGCCGTTTCGGGAAAACGCGGTCGATCTCGTCACCTCGTCGCATTTCTTTCATCACTTCTCCTCGGAAGAAAACGCTTCGATCCTCGGCGATTCGCTGCGCGTCGCGAAGAAAGGCGTCGCGGCGATCGACACGCGTCGTCATTACGCGCCGCTGCTCTTCGTACTCGTGTTAGGCGCGCTGCGTTTCGTCGGACGCATCACGCGCTTCGATGCGCCGGCGTCGGTGCGTCAGGGCTACACGCTCGCGGAAGCGCGCGACGTCGCGAGCAACGTACGCGGCGCGACGAAGACCCAAGTCGTGCGCAAGTGGCCGTATCGCTTCGGACTGCTGTTGTGGAAATAGATGTCGCCATCATCGGTGCCGGTCCCGCCGGCTCGACGCTCGCGGCGTTGCTCGCACGGCGCGGCGCGAATGTGGTGCTCTACGATCGCGACGAGTTCCCGCGCGACAAACTATGCGGCGAGTTCCTCTCGTACGACGCGCTCCCGATTCTCGGGACGCTCGGCGTCCTCGATCGCATCGCACACGCGCCGCGGATCGAGCGCTGTCGCATCATCGGACGAACTCGCATCTACGAATTCGCGCTCCCAAAACCTGCGCGCGGCGTGTCGCGCATGCTGCTCGACAAGACGCTGCTCGATTGCGCGATCGCGAACGGCGCCCGATTCGAAGTGCGATCGGTGAGCGAGCTAAATCTCGACGCGAAGATCATCGTCGGAAGCTGGGGACGCTGGGGCCGATTCGATCAACAGCTGCAACGCAGTTTCATCAAGACGACGAATCGCAACTTCGGCTTCAAACGTCATTATCGAAACACCGCCAACCACCAACCGCCAACCGCCAACCAAATCGATCTCTACTCGTTCAACAAAGGCTACCTCGGCGTCAACGCGATCGAAGGAAACGAGACCAACATCTGCGGACTCGTTCACGCGTCGCGTCTCAAGCATCACAAAGGCCGCTGGGACTCGTTCGTCGAAACGATTCGCGACGAAGAACCGCAACTCGATGCGCTCTACGCGGCGCACGAGCCCGCACAGGAACACTTTCTTTCGTCCGAGCCTGTGATCTTTCGCGCGCGATCCGCCGTCGAAGGCGGCGTGTTCATGATCGGCGACGCGAGCGGCGTCATCGATCCACTGACCGGCAACGGCATGGCGATGGCGATTCAATCGGCGGCATTGCTCTCACCGCTGCTGCTGCGACTGCTCGCATCGCCATCGCAGCGAGATTCGATCGAGAACGAATATCGCCGCGCGCATCACGAGCTCTTCGCGCCGCGCATCGCGTGGAGTCGCATCGCGGCGAAGCTGCTGTCGCGTCCCCGCTTCATCGATGCGGCGATGATCGGCGTGCGCACACCAAAACTCGGCGAGTTGTTCCTTCGTCGCACGCGCGCGTCGGCTGTCACAGTCGAACGACTCGTGTCGGCGCTATGATGACCGCTTCATGGCGTCGTTTCCCGAAGGCGAGTTTCTGCTGCCGCTCTTTCCGCTGCCGAACATCGTCTTCTTTCCGCACACACGCCTGCCGCTGCACGTTTTCGAGCCGCGTTATCGCGAGATGATCAAGGACGCGCTCGAGTCCGATTCGAGATTCGGCATCGTGCTGCTGCGCCCCGGATGGGAAGCGGAGTATTTCGGCGCACCACCGGTCTTCCCGTACGGAACGTTGGGCACGATCGAACAAGCCGTTCCGCTCGATGACGGGCGATACAACATCGTCGTGCGTGGTGACGTGCGCTTTCGCATCCTCGATGAAGTGTCACGCGTGCCGTATCGCACGGCGCGGGTGATCGTTACGCCCGAGACGGAACGCGATGCGCGCGAGGCGTACTCGCAGCGCCAGTGGCTCGCGGATCTCTCGCATCAATATCTGCGCTATCTCCCCGATCAGAGCGCCGTGCCGGAAATCGAAACCGTGGATCTCGATGCGCTCACGAACGCGCTGATCATGTCGCTGAATCTCGATGTCGAAGAGAAGCAGAAACTACTGGAGATGGATGACGTGATCTCGCGTGCCGAGGAGATTGGCAACGAGTTGACGAACCGGATTGAGAGCTTGCGATTTCTCTCTCCCTTTCGACGCAGCAGCGATCCCACAAACAACTAGCGCGACACGCGGACGCGTTGCGCCGCGGTCGCTCGCCGCGATGCAGTTGGCGCTGCGCGCAACTGATCGGCGGCGAGGACGAACGAGCCCGCCGCCTGTCATCCTGAGCGAAGCGCGCAGCGCGTAGTCGAAGGATCCCGTGCCTCGCGAGCACTATCCTTTGTAGTTCTCCGCAAACTCCAGCGCGTGATACGTGATGATCAGATCCGCGCCCGCGCGCTTGATCGACGTCAGGATCTCGTTCATCACGCGCGGTCCATCGATCCAGCCGCGCTCCGCGGCAGCCTTCACCATCGAATACTCGCCGCTGACGTTGTACGCCGCGAGCGGCAGCGGGAACGAATCGCGCGTCTCGCGAATGATGTCGAGATACGACAGCGCCGGCTTCACCATCACGATGTCCGCACCTTCCTCGACATCGATCGCTGTTTCGCGCAGCGCTTCGCGACGATTCGCCGGATCCATTTGATACGTGCGGCGATCGCCGAACTGCGGCGTTGATTCCGCGGCTTCGCGGAACGGACCGTAGAAGCCCGAAGCGAATTTTGCGGAGTACGCCATGATGCCGACGTCGTTCATGCTGCGCTCATCGAGTGCGCGACGAATCGCGGCGACGCGGCCGTCCATCATGTCCGACGGCGCGACGAAATCAGCGCCGGCAGCAGCGAACGACACCGCCTGCTTCATCAGCAGCGGCAGCGTCTGATCGTTATCGACATCCTTCGTCCCGTTGCGATCGACGATCACGCCGCAGTGTCCGTGATCGGTGTACTCGCAGAGACAAACGTCGGCCATGACGGTCATGTCGGGAACGTGCTTCTTGATCCCTTCGATCGCCGATTGCACGGGACCGGTCGGATCCCACGATGACGATCCGATCGCGTCTTTGAACTCGGGCAATCCGAAGAGCAGCACGGCGCGAATGCCCGCGTCGTAGGCGCGACGTGCGTCGTCGACAGCTTCCTGCACGCGCGACTGGAACACGCCGGGCATCGATCCGATCTCGACGCGCGGTCGTCCCTGCGGAACCACGAAGAGTGGATAAATGAGATCGTCGGGACGCACGACGGTCTCGCGCACCATCGCGCGAATGCCGTCGCTGCGACGCAGGCGTCGCGGGCGGACGATCAGGTTGCGGTCATTCGAAAGGTTGGAGACACGGCCCACGACCGCATCAGTCATCGTCGAGTTCATCGTCTTCGTCATCAGATTCTCCAGCGAAGTAGTACGCGCGCCCACACTCGGGCGAACAGAATTTGCGGCCGAATCCGGCGCGATATGCGCAATCGGGACAGAAGAATTTCTGGCAGATGCCGCAGGTCTCGAGAAGCGCCTGGTCATCGGTATCGCCGCATCCCACACAAACCCGTTCGATCATCTCGCGAATCCCCGCCGCGGCCGCACGAAATATCTTCGCCGTTCCGTGGTTTAAGTGTAGTCCTCACCACACGTTGATGTGTGTGAGCACTCCTTGACGGCCGGGACCCCGAACCCTACAATCCCGGTCCCCATCATGTCGAGGGATGTGGCGGTGTAGCTCAGATGGTTAGAGCGGGCGTCTCATAAGCGCTAGGTCACT